>Ga0180430_10002017_pt1 | contig 18988 bp, 16 predicted proteins | sample SS_ome_9_FD_132999 | JGI IMG/M metagenome (GOLD analysis project Ga0180430, IMG submission 132999) | Hypersaline lake sediment archaeal communities from the Salton Sea, California, USA - SS_1_S_2 metaG | ecosystem: Environmental > Aquatic > Non-marine Saline and Alkaline > Hypersaline >... | reverse complement strand
TATCACGACCAACAACACCATCTATGGTACTGAGATCAGGGAAGACCTGGATGTTTCCGTACCGCTTGTTGCTGACATGTCATCTGACATTTTCAGCAGGCCCCTCGATGTTTCCAAATATGCGCTGATCTATGGCGGTGCCCAGAAAAACCTGGCACCTTCAGGGGTCACATTCGTGATTGTAAAGAACGACATCCTTGGGAAGGTAGACCGTGCCATCCCGACGATGCTGGATTACCAGGTACATATTGAAAAGGAATCAATGTTCAATACACCACCGGTGGTCCCGGTTTTCGCAGCACTGAAAACCCTTGAATGGTACAAGCAGCAGGGTGGTGTTGAGGCCATGCATCAATCGAACCTGTCAAAGGCAGCATTATTATATGATGAAATCGACCGCAACAAACTTTTCAGGTGCAATGTGGAGGATGAAGCCGACCGTTCCATCATGAATGTTACCTTCGTGATGGATGCAAACTACCAGGAACTGGAAGCTGATTTCCTTGCTTTTGCCACTGAAAAGGGAATGGTTGGTATCAAAGGCCATCGTTCTGTGGGCGGTTTCAGGGCTTCCATTTACAACGCGATGCCCCTTAGCAGCGTGGATGCACTTGTTAAGACAATGAAAGAATTTGAACAGAAAAATTAATCCCAACGATATGACAAAAATATTGATTGCAACGGAAAAGCCTTTTTCAAAACAGGCTGTAGCAGAAGTTTCACAGGTATGTAAGGAAGCAGGATATGAGCTTGACCTGCTTGAGAAGTATACTTCGAAGGATGAACTGATCGCGGCGATGCCGGGTGTCCACGGAATGATCGTGCGCAGTGACATTGTCGACAGCGATGTCATTAATGCAGCACCTTCACTGAAGATCGTTGTGCGTGCAGGAGCAGGGTATGACAATGTGGACCTTGCCGCAGCAACAGAAAAAGGTGTGACCGTAATGAATACACCCGGACAAAATTCCAACGCTGTTGCCGAACTTGTATTCGGAATGCTGATCTATCTCAACCGGAATGGCTTTAACGGCACTGCCGGTACGGAACTGCGAGGTAAAAAACTTGGCATCCATGCCTATGGATATGTCGGAAGGATCGTGGCCCTGATCGCCAAAGGAATGGGAATGAAGGTTTTTGCTTATGATCCTTATGTTGACAGGGTGGTTATAGAAAACGATGGCGTTACCTGCCTTAAAACCGTTGAGGAGTTGTATTCAAAATGTCAGTATATTTCATTGCATATTCCTGCCAACCAGGAAACCCGGGGTTCCATCAACGAAGCATTGCTGTCGGCGATGCCCGAAGGAGCCACCCTGGTAAATACCGCCAGGAAAGAGGTGATTGATGAAGCAGGGCTCCTGAAGGCAATGGCAGAAAGGGAAGATCTTCGCTACCTGTCGGACATTGCGCCTGATTGCAAGGAGGAGATCGCATCGAAATATGCAGGAAGGTTCTTCTTTACACCTAAGAAGATGGGTGCACAAACCGCAGAAGCGAATCTCAATGCAGGGGTCGCTGCAGCGAAGCAGATCGTGGCATTCATCGAAAACGGCGAAACCACCTTCAAGGTAAACTGATTATTCCAACTTAATTTTTTTCCGATTATGGCAGTACTTAAACCTTTCAAGGGGTTTCGGCCTCCGGTTGAGCATGTGAAAGAGGTAGCATCAAGACCTTACGATGTGCTGAATTCAAAAGAGGCACGCGCAGAGGTGCAAGGGAATCCGCATTCTTTCCTTCACGTGGTTAAACCGGAAGTGGATCTCCCGGAAGGGATCGACCTCCATTCCGTTGAAGTATATGACAAGGCAAGAGAGAATATCAACAAACTGATCCAGGATGGTTTTTTTGTGCAGGACGACAGGGACCTCTTGTATGTGTATGCACAGACCATGTTTGGCAAGACCCAGTATGGCATCGTAGGTTGCTCATCGGTAGATGATTACATGAACGAAGTGATCAAAAAGCATGAATTGACCCGTCCGGACAAGGAAGAGGACAGGATGAACCATATACGCGTTACCCATTTCAATGCCGAGCCGGTATTTTTTGCATACCCCGACCATGCAGGCATTGATGCCATTGTGCAGCGGGTGATCAGGGAAAAACCGGTGTACGATTTTGAAACCGGCGATGGTGTGGGCCACCATTTCTGGATCATGGAACAACAGGAAGATATTGATGCGGTCGCAGGCTTTTTTGAAAAGGATATCCCGTATACCTATGTGGCCGACGGGCACCATCGCACAGCTGCCGCGGCACTGGTGGGCAGCGAGCGCAGAAAGAACAATCCGGATCATACGGGGAATGAGGAATATAACTATTTCCTTTCAGTGAATTTTCCTGCCTCGCAGCTTACGATCATTGATTACAATCGCGTGGTAACAGATCTGAATGAACTGACAACCAAGCAGTTCCTTGGAGAACTTGACAAAGGATTCGAGGTGAAGCAGATCGGGAAGGAGATTTTTAAACCCGATGAACCACATGTGTTCAGTATGTACCTTGAAGGAAACTGGTTCTCGCTGAAGGCAAAACCTTCCACGTATAATGATGACGATCCCATTGGCTGCCTGGACGTTACGATCCTTTCCGAACAGGTACTGGGTCCCGTGCTGAACATCACCGACCTTCGGAAGTCGAACCGGATCGATTTTGTCGGGGGAATCAGGGGACTTGAAGAATTGAAAAAACTGGTGGACCAGGGAAACATGGAGGTCGCTTTTGCACTGTATCCGGTATCCATGAAACAATTGATGGATATTGCCGACAATGACCTGATCATGCCCCCCAAAACCACCTGGTTTGAACCAAAATTGAGAAGCGGGCTGGTGATCCACTCGCTGGACTGATGATGAATATTAAAGCGAATCTGGAGCAACTGAAAAAACGGATTCCGGAACATGTGGATCTGGTGGCCGTCTCCAAGACCAAGCCGGCACATATGGTGCGTGAATTGTTTGAAGCCGGGCACCTCGATTTCGGGGAAAACAAGGTGCAGGAGCTGGTGGAAAAGCAGCAGGAACTGCCGCAGGAGATCCGCTGGCATATGATCGGACACCTGCAGTCAAACAAGGTGAAATACATCGCCCCGTTCGTCCACCTGGTGCATGGTGTTGACAGCCTGAAACTGCTCAGGATGCTGGACAAGGAGGGCAGGAAAAATGAACGGCAGATCAACTGCCTGCTGCAGGTGCATATTGCAAAAGAAACTTCAAAATTCGGTCTCAGCGAGGAGGAGCTTGACTCGATCCTGGATTCCGAAGAGTTCCGGAAAATGGAATTCGTGAAGGTGCGCGGACTTATGGGTATGGCTACTTTTACTGACAATTCTGAAGTGGTGAGGGAGGAGTTTCGAAATCTAAAACGTATATTTGAAAAGCTAAAATCGACGCATTACAGGTCACAACCTGGTTTTTCTGTTCTGTCGATGGGAATGTCGGACGATTATCAGCTGGCGATTGAAGAAGGAAGCAACATGATCCGCGTGGGCAGCCTGGTATTTGGCCCGCGGAAAACCACATAAAAAGTTTTGAAATGATCGATCTATCAGTTAAATACGCAGGTTTAGAGTTAAAAAGTCCGATCATCGTTTCCAGCAGTGGTCTTACAAACACTGTTCCGAGGATCAGGAAAATTGCCGATGCGGGTGCAGGTGCTGTTGTATTGAAGTCGTTGTTCGAAGAACAGATACAATTCGAGATCGGCTCCATGGAGACAGGCGGTGATTACCCGGAGGCTACGGATTATCTGAAAACCTATGCCCGGGAGAATTCTGTTGGAAATTACCTGGAGCTGATCAGGAAAGCGAAAGCCGCGGTGGATATCCCGGTGATTGCCAGTGTGAACTGCTACAGCAACAGTGAGTGGGTCGATTTTACCCTGCAAATGGAGGAGGCCGGGGCCGATGGTATAGAGCTGAACATCTACTATATGGCCAATGACAGGAAAAAGGATCCACGCGCTTATGAGGAGGTATATTTGCGTATTCTTGAAGAAGTGAAAAAGAAGGTACGCATCCCCGTAATGGTCAAGCTGGGAATGCATTTTACAAATCTTACCTGGATCGCAGAAGAACTCTCCGTCAGGGGTGCCGACGGAATTGTGATGTTCAACCGCTTCTATGCCCCCGATATTGACCCCGATAACTTCACAATGGGCGCGGCAGAAGTGTTGAGTTCCCCTGCTGATATCAGGAACAGCCTGCGTTGGGTGGGGATCATTTCTTCTGAAGTCCCGAAACTGGATATTGCCGCATCAACAGGTGTGCACAGCGGACTGGGTGCAGTAAAGCAATTGCTGGCAGGCGCCCAGGCCGTGCAGGTTTGCTCTGTCCTCTACAGGAATGGCGTGGATTATGTCCACGAGCTCGTTGGTGAAATAAAGAAATGGATGGAGAAGAAGCAATACAACTCCATCGATGAATTCAGGGGAAAAATGAGCTATGCCAACCTGAAGGATCCGGCTGCATACGAGCGTGCACAGTTTATCAAGTACTTCTCAAAGATGCACTGACATGCACATCCGCTGCTTTCATAACAGGCAGGGACGACACAATACGCACTTCATCAGGATTTACCTGCGCAGACGATTCAGAATTCCCGGATCACAGTGATCATTTCCCGGATCAGCTTCTTCTTGTTGTCACTTGCTTCCTGTAAACCGGCATTCAGCGTGCTGGTCAGTTGAACGATCTCATCGTCGGAAAGATCCCCGATGCTGTTTTCGATCACAGTAAAGGCTTCGATGGCAGTTGCATAGTCTTCCCTCAGCAGAAACCTTGCAAACAGGGGAACTTCCGTATGGTAATCGAGTCCGGATTGCCAGCAGGATGATACCAGCATGGGCCGGATGGGCCGGAACCGCTGGTTCTTTAGCGCAGCTACCAGGTAACTGACCGCTTCCTCACTTTTAAGATCATTCAGGAGGTTCGTGCATGCCTCCATGACTTCGTCGTCTTCGGTATCGAGCATGACTTCGAATATCTCGGGAAGAATGGTTATGGTGCCATTTTCCCTGATCTCCCCGATCGTTTCGATGATTGCCGCAGCATTGCCGGACCGGAGAATGCTGATCTGTTTTTTTTCAGCTTCTCTGGCTTTCAGGTCCTTTTCGTTTTTGTTTTCCATATTTATTTACCGCAGTGCCTGTCAAGGTATTCCCGGGCTTCATATTTCCCATAACGAAGCGCATTTCTGAAATCAAAACAGGCGGTATTCATATTTCCGAGTTCCAGGTCGGTCAGTCCCTTTGCGAACCATATTTCAGGATCCACCGGGTCCAGGTCCAGTGCCATGGAAAAATCTTTTTCAGCATACCTGTACGTTCGGGTAGCTGCGTAGGTGCGGCCCCTGTTGAAAAAATAGGCTGCTGTTCCCTTGTCCAGTTCAAGGGCTTTATTGAAGGAAGACAGCGCATCCAGGTATTTCCCAGCGGTAAAATGGATCTCCCCAAGTACATTCAGTGCAGCATGTGAACGTGGATATAATTCCAGGTAAGTGTTGACCGGGCTGACCGCTGCATCGTAGGCACCGAGGCTGCTGTGGATCCGGCCCGCCACCAGGTAGTAGTCAAAGGCATCCGGAGACTGGCGTAGAAGCTGACTGCAATCACGCGCCGCATCTTCGAAGTCACCTGCTTCCACCAAAAGGTCGATCCTCATTTTCAGCGCTTCTGTATTCCTGCTGTCGGCACTGATTGCCTTGTTCAACGCATCAAGTGCCGCCTTGTTGTTGCCCGATCTCCTGTATAACTCAGCCAGCTGCTGGTTCACGATCGTTCTTTTGAATCCCTTCTTTTCCAGGTCACGAAGCCTGTTGATCGCTTCCGGGTAATCTCCCCTTTGCTTCAGGTAAATGATTTCCTGCAGTTCCTGGTCGTAGGGTGAATACCATTCCCGCTCCCTCCAGAGCGCAATCCAGGCAGCGGAGGATTCAATCAGTGCAAGGTCCTTATCGAGCAGGATATCCTTCTCCGGAAGTTTGTAATAGGATCCGAGGTGTTCCCTGAGATACTTGACAGCCAGTTCCGGGCGATTCAGACGCGCTTCGGTTTTTGCAAGCATCAGGCTCGCCATGCCATTTCTCTTGTTGTTCACCAATAAAAAATCTGCCCTGGCCTCGTCATAACGCTTCAGTGCGAAGTAACACTTTCCCCTGCTGAAGATCACGTCAGTATTTCCCGGCTCCTTTGCAGCAACTGGTTCAAGATACTGGATGGCTGATTCAAAATTATTCACATCCATCAGGGCTTTTGCCCGGAGCAGCGCACCAGGATCCTGCTGGCCGCAGACCTGCTGGAACATGAAAAGTGATATGATCAGCACAATAGTTCTCATTATTCTATAAATACATCGTTTTCATCTCCTGAAAAAACATAGATAAAACCTGTGAGGGTGTAGGATTCTATACCACCCAGCCGCGGCTCAAATACCTCGCAAATATAATAATACACTCCGGGAGAGACTACTTTATCGGTCCCCATGATCTTGCCATCCCAGTTCAGGTCCGGATCATCGGTCTGAAAGATCAATAATCCCCACCTGTTGAACACCTGGAAATCCACTCTCTCAACAAATGCCGTTCTCAATGGCACAAACAGGTCATTGGTCCTGTCGCTGTTGGGAGAGAAAACATTCGGGAGTACATAATTGGAACACTCATCGAGACAAAGCCGCGCAGAAAGGGCCGATTCATTGGCAAAAGAGTCAACGGCACTGATATAGTAGCACCCGGTAAGGGTCTCCTCGGTTTTCAGATCGATATAAGAAGTATCTGTGGGTTCGCTTTCATAATCCTCTATCAGAAAGGGTGTCCCTGCCTCGGTGGGGGAGTAGTATAGCTTATATCCCACAATATCCTCCAGGCAGCTGTCTGCCGGCAACCGCCAGGTGAGCAGGTTGTAAAACTCATCACAGAACGATTGCCCGGAGAGGATCGGAGTACAGGGCGGTGTGGTATCGACAGGCTGCGTGCAGTTTACATGACTGAAGTTCACATTTTCGTAGAGTTTCCCTTCGATGCTGCGCCAGCCGGTGCTTTTTATCCTGTAACAATACTCCTCGTTGTTTTTCAATCCCCTGTCCACATACACAGGATCAGTTGTAAAGCCAATGGAATCAAATTGCCCCGATGCGTCGTTGTGCCGGAAAATGGTGTAGTCATAATTAATCCACGGAACATTTTTCACCATCTGAATGGTGATCTGGTTGTCTCCCCCCTTGAGTTGCGGGTAGAATGAGGAGGCAAGCTCCTGGAGGTTCGGATCACTGATCATGAACCTGTTGCCTGGTGCATCATTATACAGGACGACCTTGTAAGACCAGGGAAACTGTTCCGTGTTTACCTCAGTATCAGTGAAAATGGTATCAGCAATGTCGGCCGTTTGCTTAGAGAACACCTGTTCCTGTACCTGGCCGAACAATCCGCTGTAACGGGTGATGATGTATTCGTAGGGACCGATTGCCGGGATGGTGTCCAGGTCCTGGGGTTGGGCCCATTTCAGCTCTATATCACCCGACTGACTGTCGTTCGTTACACTCACCTGCAACATGGAAGGTACACCGGCAATGAGGGGTGTGCAGGCTTCCCCGCTTGGGATGCTGAGGGCACCATCGGGATAGACGGATACGATGATATAGCAATACTCCGCCCCCTGGTCCAGGCCGCTTCCCCTGTTGTCATCAAAATAAATGGTATCATCGGGATTATTCAGGTCTGCAATAATTTCATAACCTGTAAACGCCGGAACCCCCGTCACACATGAATCCGGGGTAAATCCTGAAGGGCCTTCCCTCCTGTATACCTTGTATCCTGTCACGTGCGGACACGGATCGGGTCTCCAGGTAACCGTAACACTGTTGGATGCAGGAATAAGCTGCGGCGCGTCCGGGGGAGAGCCGATGACCCTGATGTTGACGTTTTTGATATCCACCAGCTGCGTCTCGGGATTGTTGTCTTCGGCTTTGAACACCGCTGTATAGTTTTGCTGCCGTACATGGCTGCAATTCGTCTGCCATGTGAACACGCCTTCGCTGTGACCGGGAAAGGAATTTTCGTTATCTACAAGGAACGCAGCCTGGCCCTGGTCGACAACAAAGGGCCCGCCGGATGCAGAAAGCATGATCGAATCGTCATTGACATCATCGGCAATGACCCTGAATGCAATTATGTCCCCGGCCTCTGCACATACATCCGGCATCCTGGTGATCTCCGGCGTATTGTTATCTGTTTCATACACTTCGATCTGCATGTCCCTTACGATGTTCCCGATTTTCACTCCCTCTCGCCACTCTTCTATATCGATGGCAATGTTGTAAATTCCAACTTCCGTAGGCCTGATCCAGTAAAGATCGCCGGTGATGGCGTCAATATACAGGGTGTCACTCGCCGCCGGTAAAACATAGTTTTCAATGGGCCTTCCATCCTCCTCCGTACAAACAGTCAGTTTGTAGGAGATGCTGTCACCATCCGGATCAAAGGCAGCCGGGTTGTGAACAAACATCTGGTCAAGGGCTGCCCTGTCGATGGGCGGATTCAGCAGGACCGGCGTAGAGTTGTTGCCGATGGCAGGATTAATGGAGATGGTCGTGGTGATGGAGAAGACCACGTTCACCGAGTTGGGGATATTCTTGACCCCCAGGTTGCGGTTGGGATCCTGTACCACGATCTTGTAAGTGCCCGGACCGGGAAAAGTATGCTGTGCAATGTAGGTGTTTTTCTGGTAAAAATTGGGAAGCCTGGTAATGCTGGTCCTGGGAGCAGACGATACGGTATTGTCGCCCCACTGTACCTCAAGTGATGACCGGTCGGCCTGTGAAAGGGTATAGGTGAAGGTGGTGATCAGGATTTCATAGGTGTAATCATCCAGCTGCGACAATGTGATTTCCCCGGCACGGTTGTGCGTGGCGACCACCGGTGCTGCCAGGAATACATACAGGATCATCAATGACAATAATCGCTTCATTCTCTTACCTCAGCTTCAGTTCATCTTCCTGCTTGTTATAATCAAATTTAATGCCTTTTTGTTTTCCTCCGGCAGAAAAGATCAGCAGGTTGGTCTGATCTGCAAAAATATCGGTCAGGATCGCGTTGTAAATGTACAAAGTTTTCGGTTTTTCCCTCAGGTTTATGTGCAATTCAAGTTTCATCGACATGTCATCGAATGTAATTGTGTCTGTAACAATTTCCATGCCTTCCTTTCCCTTTGCAGTGCTGATGATGAACGATGCTTCCAGGTAGTCGCTGAACCAATCTGTTTTCGTATTGCCGGGAGACTTCAGGCTGATGGGCTTTCCATAATAGTGGAAATAGGCTGTTTCCCAGTCATCAACAAAGGTATTGATGCTGATGTTCAGCATGTTCCCCTCCAATGTGATATTGGTCACCGATACATGCAGCGGGTGGGCACCCGCAATCCCGGGGACGATGAGCAGCAACAAAAAAGGGAAAATAATACTTTTCATCATGCAAATTTAATGTAAACTTGCAACCTTAAACTATTTCAATGTCGGTTTTTCAACTATACCTCGAACTGGGGATCGACCATATCATGGATTTCAGGGGGTACGATCACATCCTGTTCATCCTGACACTGTGTGCGATATATTTTTTCAGGGAGTGGAAGCGTGTGCTCATCCTGATCACAGCATTCACCATCGGCCACAGCACCACACTTGTGCTGGCAACCCTGAATATAGTGAAAATATCCTCCGGGCTCATTGAGTTCCTCATTCCGCTGACGATTTTCCTTACCGCATTATTCAACGCTACGTACAAGTCCGAAAAGGTAAACAGGCAATTACACAGGTTGAAGTATGCCGCAGCACTTTTTTTCGGACTGATCCACGGACTGGGTTTCTCTTCCTACCTGCGTAACCTGCTCGGAAGTGAAAGCAGCATCCTCAAGCCGCTCCTTGCATTCAACATCGGAATTGAACTGGGACAGATCATTGTCGTGCTCGTGATCATGTCCCTTACCTGGCTCGTTGTAAATGTGCTGCAGGCACGCAGACGCGAGTGGAACCTTCTGATTTCGGGGGCGGGAATGGGAATTGCACTTGTCTTAATGCTCGAAAGATTCCCCTGGTAGATCTTATATAGCTATATGATGCGCTCCAGGGATCCTCATGCCAGCGCTCCGGGGTTCCTCGTTGTCGCTCCACCAGGGATCCTCATGCCAGCGCTCCGGGGTTCCTCGTTGTCGCTCAGTACTATTGACAAATGGTTTCCACAGCTTTTCGGTAACTCTTTCTCACGCAACTATTCAAAAGAACATATAACCTTGTCCGAAAATGCTTTCCCAGGGCTCCTGTGTCTTGTGAATTATTCCGTGATTATTCTTTGTATCTTGCAGGTATTAAAATCTGCGTGATAATGAAGTCCTGGGAAACTGAAATCAGGGAGTACAGGAGTTTTCTGAAGCTCGAAAAGGGATTGTCTGAAAATTCGGTGCAGGCGTATGTCAATGACCTGAAAAAGCTGATCCGGTTCCTGGAAATCCAGGGAACAGACGCCGGTCCCGAAAAGGTGGAACAGGATACGCTGCATGCGTTCATCCGCTGGGTGAATGATCTTGGGTTAAATGCGCGGAGCCAGGCGAGGGTTATTTCCGGGATCAAATCCTTTTTTAAATTCCTGGTGATGGAGGAACGTATCTCCACCGACCCTTCCCTGCTGCTGGAGGGTCCGCGCATCGGCAGGAAACTGCCTGAAGTGCTCAGCATCGGAGAGATCGACAAATTGTTCGCTGCCATCGATCTGAGCAAGCCGGAAGGAAGGCGCAACAAGGCGATGCTCGAAGTCCTCTACAGCTGCGGACTACGGGTGAGTGAACTGGTCGGGCTGCGGATATCCGACCTCTTCAGGGAGGAAGGGTTCGTAAGAATCATCGGGAAAGGGAACAAGGAAAGACTGGTGCCGGTCAGTTCCACCGCATTGAAGGAGATCGACAATTATATGCCCGACCGGAATGCGATGCTTGATATCGACAAGGGACATACGGATATCCTCTTCCTGAACCGCCGTGGCAGACAACTTACACGGGTCATGATTTTCACCATTATCCGACAGCTTGTGGAGAAATCCGGCTTGAAAAAACGCATCAGTCCGCATACCTTCAGGCACTCCTTCGCCACCCACCTGGTCAACGGAGGTGCCGACCTCCGCGCCGTGCAGGAGATGCTTGGACACGAGTCCATCGTTACCACCGAAATCTACACCCATCTCGACAGGGAATACCTCAGGGAAGCGATCATCAGTTATCATCCCAGGTCAGGGAAGTGACTCCAGAAACAGTCTGTCCACTGCACCAGTCAGCGCCTGGTAATTTATCCCCGGCACATGGGCCGAAGAAACAATTATTTAACCTTATTTAGAATTGTTTTATCGTTTTTTTAGATACATTTGTACTTTCAAAAAAAATCCCATTGTTAACTTGTTCATTATTAACACTTAAAAGTATATAAGAATGTCGAAAGTTAAACGTGTTTATACCTTTGGAGACAAGAAGGCTGAAGGAAAAGCTGACATGAAGAATTTGCTGGGTGGCAAAGGTGCCAACCTGGCTGAAATGAACCTGATCGGGGTTCCGGTACCTCCGGGATTCACCATCACCACCGAAGTTTGTGCAGAGTATTATGACCTTGGTCGTGAAAAGGTTGCAGAGCTCCTGAAGCCTGAAGTTGAGGCAGCAGTAAAGAATGTGGAAGAGATCATGGGAACCAAATTCGGAAGCAACGAAAATCCCTGCCTGATGTCCGTTCGTTCGGGTGCACGGGTTTCTATGCCCGGAATGATGGATACCGTATTGAATCTCGGAATGAACGAGGATGCAGTCGCGGGTCTGATCGCGAAAACCGGAAATGAAAAATTTGCTTGGGACAGCTACCGTCGTTTTGTGCAGATGTACGGAGATGTAGTGCTTGGAATGAAGCCCGAAAGCAAAGAGGACATCGATCCGTTCGAAGAGATCCTCGAAGAAGTGAAAGAAGCAAAAGGTGTGGACAACGATAACGAACTGGATGTTGAAGATCTGAAAACCCTGGTTGAAAAATTCAAGGCTGCAGTGAAAAAGCAGACCGGTCACGATTTCCCTGTGGATCCATGGGACCAGTTATGGGGTGCAGTTATGGCTGTATTCGACAGCTGGAACACTGACAGGGCCGTTTATTACCGCTCGATGCACCAGATTCCCGGAGAATGGGGAACTGCAGTGAACGTTCAGGGCATGGTATTTGGCAACATGGGTAGCAATTCAGGTACAGGCGTTGCTTTTACAAGGGATGCTGCTACAGGTGAAGATATTTTCAACGGCGAATACCTGATCGATGCACAGGGAGAAGATGTAGTCGCAGGGGTACGCACACCACAGCAGATCACCAAAGAAGGATCGATTCGATGGGCCAGGCTTGCAAAGGTTTCGGAAGAAGAGCGGATTTCAAAATTCCCGTCACTGGAAGAACTGATGCCTGCAGTATACAAGGAACTGGACGATACCCAGACAAAACTGGAGAACCACTACAAGGACATGCAGGATATCGAGTTCACCATCCAGGATGGTAAGCTGTGGATGCTGCAGACACGTAACGGTAAGCGTACCGCAGCTTCGATGGTGAAGATTGCCATGGACCTGCTGCGTGATGGCATGATCGACGAGAAAACTGCACTGCTGAGACAGGAGCCTGCAAAACTGGATGAACTGTTGCACCCTGTTTTCGACAAAAAAGCAATGAAAGATGCAGAAGTGATCGCAAACGGATTGCCTGCATCCCCGGGTGCTGCAACCGGACAGATTGTGTTTTTCGCTGATGAAGCAGCCAAATATCCCGAGTCTATCCTGGTGCGTATCGAGACTTCCCCCGAGGACCTCGAAGGAATGAACATTGCAAACGGTATCCTTACCGCACGTGGTGGCATGACCTCCCACGCAGCCGTTGTGGCTCGCGGAATGGGTAAGTGCTGTGTTTCCGGTGCAGGTGGTGTGAAGATCAACTACAGGGAGCGTATCATGGTCGTCGGTGGAAAAACACTGAAGGAAGGTGACTGGATCTCTCTCGACGGTGGTGAAGGAAATGTATATGAAGGCAAGATCACAACCATTGATCCCGAACTGAGTGGTGATTTCGGAGCGATACTTGAACTTGCTGAGAAGCTTACAAAAATGGATGTCAGGACCAACGCCGACACACCGAATGATGCACAGGTGGCAAGGGATTTCGGAGCAAAAGGGATTGGCCTTACACGTACCGAGCATATGTTCTTCGAGGGTGAGCGGATCATCGCCATGCGTGAAATGATCCTTGCTTCCACCGAAGCCGAGCGTCGCAAGGCACTTGAAAAACTGCTGCCTTACCAGCGTGAGGACTTTGAGGGAATCCTGGAAGCCATGGCAGGATATGGCGTAACCATTCGCCTGCTCGATCCGCCGTTACACGAATTCGTACCGCACGATGATGAGAACCAGAAGGAGATGGCAGACCAGATGGGCGTTACCGTTGATGATATCAAGGCGCTCGTGGAAGACCTGCATGAATTCAACCCCATGCTGGGACACAGGGGATGCCGTCTGGGGAATACATACCCGGAGATCACCGAGATGCAGGCAAGGGCAATCATCGAGGCTGCTGTTAACCTGAAGAAAAAAGGAGTGGATGCACGCCCGGAAATCATGGTCCCCCTGATCGGAACCGTGCAGGAATTCCAGTTGCAGGAAGAGATCATCCGCACTACTGCTGAAAAGGTATTCGAAGAAAAAGGAGAGCGGTGTGAGTACCTCGTTGGAACAATGATTGAAATACCCAGGGCAGCTTTAACTGCTGATGAGATTGCCAAACATGCTGAATTCTTCTCTTTCGGAACCAATGACCTCACCCAGATGGGCTTCGGTTATTCACGTGATGATGCAGGCAAATTCCTGCCCATCTACATCAAGAAAGGAATCCTGAAGGTTGATCCGTTCCAGGCACTCGACCAGGAAGGTATCGGTCAGCTTGTTGAGATCGGAACGACCAAGGGACGCTCTACAAACCCTGACCTCAAGGTGGGTATCTGCGGCGAACATGGCGGAGATCCAAGCTCAGTGGAGTTTTGCTACAAAGTTGGAATGAACTATGTAAGCTGTTCACCTTTCAGGGTGCCGATCGCACGCCTCGCTGCAGCGCAGGCATCTGTCAAGTATGAAAGATAGTAATTTCAGATAATCTCTTTAAAAAGCAGTAGAACTTTGTTTTTACTGCTTTTTTTTTTGATCTTTGAATAGGATCCCACACATCCGGGGATCATCGCCCAAACAAGATACATACCCAAAACAATGCTTTATGACCAGTAAAAAAATGGACCTGGACCTGGAACAATATGGTATTACTGGCAACCCCGAGGTCCTGCATAACCCGACATATGAAGTATTCTACAATGAAGAATTACGTGACGACCTGGAAGGATATGAAGCAGGTGTCGAGTCGGAATTCGGGGCCGTGAAAGTGGATACTGGAATTTTTACCGGAAGGTCACCCAAAGACAAGTACATTGTGCTTGATGATACTACACGCGACACCGTATGGTGGAAATCGGAGAAAGCGAAATCATCAGACAACAAACCCATCTCACAGGAAGTCTGGGAAAAAGGATACCAGCTGGCATCAAAACAGCTGTCGGGAAAACGGCTGTTTGTTATGGATTGCTATTGCGGAGCCAACGAGGACAGCCGGCTCAGTGTACGTTTTATCATGGAGGTGGCCTGGCAGGCGCATTTTGTCAAAAACATGTTCATACGGCCAACTGATGAGGAACTGGCAGTATTCAAGCCCGATTTCGTTATGCTGAATGCGGCGAAAACCACCAATCCCTCATGGAAGGAACAGGACCTCCATTCCGAGGTATTTGTTTTTTTTAACCTTACCGAGCGGATGGGGGTGATTGGTGGTTCCTGGTACGGCGGGGAGATGAAAAAGGGAATTTTCTCGATCATGAACTATTATTTGCCGCTGCGCGGTATAGCTGCCATGCATTGCTCCGCAAATGTGGGGGCGGATGGGAATACGGCGATCTTTTTCGGTCTGTCCGGAACCGGGAAAACAACCCTGTCCACGGATCCCAACAGGGCGCTGATCGGGGATGATGAACATGGGTGGGATGACGACGGGATCTTTAATTTCGAAGGTGGTTGTTATGCCAAGACCATCCACCTGAGCAAGGAAAACGAACCCGACATCTATAACGCCATTCGTCGTGACGCCCTCCTGGAAAATGTTTCCGTCGCTGCCAATGGAAAAGTGGATTTTGATGATGGTTCGATCACCGAAAATACACGTGTTTCTTACCCGATCTATCACATCGATAACATCGTGAAACCAGTGTCCAGGGCCGGTCACGCAAAACGCGTGATTTTTCTTACTGCCGACGCCTTTGGCGTGATGCCACCGGTATCGAAACTTACGCCGGACCAGACAAAATATCATTTTCTCTCCGGTTTTACAGCCAAGCTTGCGGGCACGGAACTGGGTATTACAGAGCCGGTGCCTGCATTCTCAGCATGTTTCGGTGCAGCTTTCCTTACACTGCACCCTACAAAATACGGTGAGGAACTGGTGAAACGCATGGAAGCTGCAGGCTCCACTGCCTACCTGGTAAATACCGGTTGGAACGGTACTGGCAAACGCATCTCCATCAGGGACACCCGGGGGATCATCAACGCTATCCTGAACGGGGACATCGATATGGCAGATACAAGAGTGGTTCCCCATTTTAACCTGGAGATTCCTGTTTCATTGCCAGGTGTCGATGATGCAATACTTGATCCGAGAGATACCTACAGTGATCCTGCTGAGTGGGAGCGCAAGTCCAGCGACCTGGCCGCAAAGTTTATCAGTAATTTCAGACAGTTTACAGACAACGAAGAAGGACAGCGACTGGAAAAGGTCGCAGGTCCGGTGATCTGAATCCATGGGAGAACCAGTTACATCTTTTGCATTCCTGGCCTGGATGGTTCCTGCAGCCTACCTGCTGGGATCCATTCCTGCAGCCGTCTGGACCGGTCGGCTCTTTCATGGCATCGACGTGCGTGATCATGGCAGCGGGAACGCAGGCGCCACCAATGTGATGCGGGTACTTGGTGTCCGCACCGGTGTGCGGCTATTGCTGATCGACATGCTGAAAGGCTGGACCGCAGTGAACCTCTTAAAGCTGCAGCAGTCGGTCGGGACAGGGGAGGAGACATTTATGCTGCTTGCTATCCTGATGGGAATACTGGCAGTAACCGGTCACATTTTCCCGGTTTTTGCAGGTTTCAGGGGAGGGAAAGGTGTTGCCACCATCGGCGGGGTCTGCCTGGCACTGCATCCGGCTGCCACGGCGGCTGCCCTTGGCGTATTTATCCTGGTGCTGCTGCTTTCCCAATATGTTTCGCTCGGATCCGTTTCAGCCGGTATCTCGTTCCCGGTCTGGGTGATCGCCGTATTTCAGTCCCCGTATATTTCCCTCTGGATATTTTCGCTTGTCGCAGCGGTCCTGCTGGTCATTACACACCGGAAGAATATCATGCGGTTAAAGGCAGGAAAGGAAAACAAGGCCTCTTTTCTTTTCAGGAAAAAACAATAAAGTTTACTGGGATTTGTCTCCGAATTCCTCTTCCAGTTTCTGGGTCAGTACCTTGATGCCAATGTTTTTCTGAAGAATGCCGTTTTCGGCAATGGAAATCTGGCCCGTCTCTTCCGATACCACGATCACCAGTGAATCGGTTACCTCGGATATCCCAAGTGCGGCACGGTGCCTGAGCCCATATTCCGGGGGAAGATTAGGCTTGTCGGTTACCGGCAGGATCACCCTGGCCGCAACCAGCTGGTCGCGATCCATCACGAGTGCACCGTCATGCAGGGGGCCTGTTTTATTGAAAATACTTGTGATCAGCCTGCTGGAAGTGGCACTGTTCAGAATCTCGGCCGATTCGGTATACATCTTCAGGTTCGATTTCCTCCGGATCACGATCAGGGCACCTGTTTTTGTCTGCGACATCTGCATGACCGCCTTGAGCACAGATTTGATGGGGATCCTGGGTTTGGCCTCGAAACGCATGTTGAAAATCCGGTCCAGACTGATCATATTTCCATCCACGTACCGCGATCCCATATAGATCAGGAAGCGGCGGATCTCCTGCTGAAATACAATGATCAGTGCGATGACACCCACGCCGATCACCTGACCGATAATTTTACTGAGCAGCTCCATCTGGAGGGCCCGGGTGACCCACCAGAAAATATAGATCGCGGCAATCACCACGATGATGTTCAGTGCCACGGTTCCCCGTACCAGCATATACAGCTGGTAAAGCAGCCAGGCCACCAAAAAGATATCGATGATGTCCAGGAGCCTGATATGAATGAATAATGAAAGCATTCCGGAACAAATGTACAAAAAGATGTGGAAAGCAATCAGCCCGACTTACGAACCGTCTGGTTGAAAATGGTAACCGCTTCCTTTGCCTCCTTCACATCATGTACCCGGATGATGTTGACTCCCCCCTGCAGAAGGAGCATATGGACCGCCGTGGTGCCGTTCAGGGCCTCTTCACTGGAGGATTCAAGGAGCCTGTAGATCATTCCTTTACGCGAAACTCCTGCAACAACAGGGAGTTCAAACATCTGGAAAGCGCTTACCTGGGAAAGCAGTTCATAATTGTGGTCGATGGTTTTGCCAAAACCAAACCCGGGATCAATCAATACATCAGAAACACCTTCACTGTGCAACATGTGCACCTTTTGTGAAAAATACTGAATGATCTCGTCGGTAACGTTGTGATATACCGGGTTGTCCTGCATGTCACCAGGCACGCCCTTCATATGCATGATGATATATGGAACTTTGAGTTTTGCAATCTGCGGGATCATTCCGGGATCCAGCTCACCGGCCGAGATATCGTTTATTATATCAGCTTCAAAATGTGCGACAACCTGCCTGGCAACCTCGGCGTTGTATGTATCCACTGAAAGGACCAGGTCTGGAAATTCATTGCGAATCAAACGCAGCGCAGGCTCCAGCCTGGTGAGCTCTTCTCCTGCATCAATGAGTCCTGCTCCCGGCCTGGATGAAGCAGCCCCGATGTCAATGATGTCGGCACCTTCGCTGACCATTTCCCTTACGCGGTCCAGCGCTGCAGCAGGATCGGTATACCTTCCACCATCAAAGAATGAATCCGGCGTCACGTTCAGAATACCCATTACTTTAGGGGTTTCAAGTCCCAGTAATCTGCCCCTGCAATTTAGACTGCGGTTCTTTGAAAAAAATGTATCTTTAGCGTTGTTTTCAGGCATGGTTCATAGCAAAAACGATGGCAAATTAAGTAAAAATATTCCATTTTCAATCGAAAAGCAGTAATGAGATTCCTTGTAATTGAAGGATTGGACGGATCAGGAAAATCAACACAGGTGGAAATGCTGCGGGCCCACCTCGAACGTATGGAGATGAAATACCGGTACCTGCATTTTCCGCGTCTCGAGGAAGGTGTGTACGGCAAACTTATCGCACGTTTCCTGCGTGGAGAGATGGGTGAGATCGACCAGGTGGACCCTTATATCGTCGCACTGATTCTTGCCGGTGACCGTAAAGATGCCAGGAAGGCCATGGAACAGTGGATGGAAGACGATCACCTGGTTATCGTGGATCGTTACGTGTATTCCAACATTGCCTTTCAGTGTGCCAAACTGGATGACTCCCGGGAGCAGGAAAAGCTTGCAGAATGGATCATGGACCTCGAATACAGGGAACACAGGTTGCCGGTGCCCGACATGAATATTTTCCTCGATGTACCCTTCGACTTCACAAAAATGCGCCTGACGGAGCAGCGAAACGGGGAGGACCGGGACTACCTGAAGGGCAGGAAGGATATTCATGAGAATGACCTCTCCTTCCAGGAAAAGGTCAGGGCCATCTACCACTCGGTATGTGCCGGTTTTGGCGATCTTACCATTGTGAACTGCGCAGATGAAAAGGGAGCT
>Ga0180430_10002016_pt1 | contig 18990 bp, 12 predicted proteins | sample SS_ome_9_FD_132999 | JGI IMG/M metagenome (GOLD analysis project Ga0180430, IMG submission 132999) | Hypersaline lake sediment archaeal communities from the Salton Sea, California, USA - SS_1_S_2 metaG | ecosystem: Environmental > Aquatic > Non-marine Saline and Alkaline > Hypersaline >... | reverse complement strand
TTTACCTCCAAGATTTCGACAGCCGCGGCCTCTACCGAAACTATGGCTGCTCGAGCAGTCATCACTTCGCTCTCGCCAGATTGCAGATTCCGCCCAGAAAAACTCACGAACTGCTTCATATGACCTTGGGGAACTCGAGCCAGGTGCAGGACTAGATCGAGTTCGTTGATCACAGCCCCTCTCTGCCAACCGTCCGGGGTTGAGTGCATTCCATGAGTAAGCCGGCGAAACAAAGGCACCTTCCAAACCGCCTTAGCCGTGCTCTCTCCTCCGTCTGTGAAGAATTTCCTCTCGCCGAAAAGTGGTTGATCGCACCCTCGCACAGGGTGGGTGATCAGTGGATCGAGACGGTCGTCGCTTCGGGAAGACCGGTGGTGAACGTGCGCGTCTGGACCCTGAAAGCTCTTGCCCTCCACCTGGCCGGACCTCTTCTCGCCAAGAAGGCGCTCGAGAATCTTCCCCCGTCGGTCGGACCGATCGTGGCCGACCTGGTCTGGTCCAGATCGGCGAAGCGCAGGGCGGGCTCCTATCTTTCAGGGCTCGAACCGGGCTGGGGTTTCGCACAGACTCTCTACAGAACGATCAACGATCTCAGGCTGGCCGGCGTCGAGCCTGACGGGATCGACACCGATCGATTCGAGGTCGAAGCCAAGGGAGCAGACATCAAGACAGTGCTCGCTCAATGGAATTTGTTCCTCGAAGAACTCAGCTTCGCCGACGACGCTCAGGTTCTTAGTCTCGCACGATCCCGGCTGACGGCCGACCCGGGCTGCCTACCCGCCGGCCTCAGACTCCTTCACCCGGCCGACGCCTTCGAGAGTGCGCTCGAAAAGGATCTCATCGACGCCATTCCCCAGTCGAGCAGGCAGACCCTTCCCGTTGACGAGACACAGACCGCGACGGACGAAGGGGCCGAGGTATTCCTCTTCCGGGCCTCGGGCGAGATCAACGAGGTGCGCCACGTCTTCCGTCGCTGTCTGGAAGAATCGATTCCGCTCGATCAGGTCGAGCTCGTTCATACCGATTCCGGGACCTATCTCCGCCTCATTTACGAAACCCTGGCGTGCACCTCGGAAAAAGCGGCGACCTTCGAGATGGAGATGCCCGCCACCTTTGCCGAGGGGCTGCCTGCCCGCTTCATGCGCCCCGGGAGAGCGCTCGCGGCGTGGGTGTCGTGGAACAGAAGGGGCTTTCTCCAGAGGACGGTGGGCGAGATGATTCACGAGGGGCTCCTGAAGGTGGGCTCTTCCGTCGGATCGGAGACGCGATTCTCCCATCTCGCCGGGCTTTTCGGCGCCGTCGGGATCGGCATGGGGCGCGATCGCTACATCAAGCAGATCGGCGACTCGATCGCCGCGTCGAGAAAGAGGAGTGGGCGGGAGGCGGGCGGCGCCGAGTCCGACGGCGGTACGATTGCGGAGAGGCTCGAGAAGAACCGCGACGATGTGGCGTGCCTCGAGCTTCTCGAATCGCTCGTAAAAAAACTGCTCCGTGCCGCGCCCGATCCCGATGCGGCTCCGGACGCGATCCTCGAGGGGGCGCTCTCTTTTCTCAAACACTGTGCGCGGAGTGTGAACCGCTTCGACCACAACGCTTTCGATGAACTCACCCGCAAGATAAGGGAGACCCTCGCCTTCATCACCGATGGCGGGGTGGGAGCCTTCGATGCCTGGGATTGGCTCGAGCGTCTTCCCGACGAGGTGCGCGTCGAGGGGAGCGGACCGCGGCCCGGCCGCATTCACGTCTCCAACATTGGCGCCGGCGGACACTCGGGCCGGCCTCACACCTTCATCATCGGCCTCGACGACGGGCGATTTCCGGGCGTGGGCGCACAGGATCCGCTCCTTCTCGACGGCGAGCGCAGGCACCTCTCTTCCGAACTGGCCACGGCCGAAAAGCGCCTCAAGAAAAAAACGAGCGACTTCGACCGGCTCCGCGCGCGGCTGCGCGGCACCGTTTCTCTCGGTTTCTCCTGCCGCGACCTGGTGGGCGACCGGGACCTCTTTGCCGGACCGGCTCTTCTCGATGCCTTTCGCGATCTCTGCGGCAAGAGCAGCGGCGATCACCGCGATCTCGACAGGTGGCTCGACGCGCCGGCCGCCTTCGTACCGGCAACGAACGCCCAGGCGATCGACAGCGGAGAGTGGTGGCTCTGGCGCCTCTGTGGAACCGGCCGGGTGAGGGGCGCTCGCGACCTCGTGGGCGAGCGCTATCCGTTCCTCGCCCAGGGCTTTCGGGCGGCCGCCGCGCGGCGGGGAGACTCCTTCACCGCATGGGACGGCGCGGTGCCGATCGCCGGTACGGACCACGATCCTTTCAGCGAGGGAGGACCGGTCCTGTCGGCCAGTGCCCTCGAAAGGATCGGGACCTGCCCGCGCGCCTATTTCTTCCAGTACGTGCTCGGGATCAAGCGGCCCGATGAACTGGAGATCGACGCGGCGCTCTGGCTAGACCCCCTCGCCTTCGGTTCCCTGCTCCACGAGGTCTTGCATTGCTTCATGTGCGAGCGTATCGCCGCAAAGGAACTGCCCCCCTCCTTCGAACGGGACTGGTCCCGCCTGCGGGCGATCGTGGCCGAAAAAGCCGCCTCCTATCGCGAGATCCATCCCGTGTACAGCGAAAGCGTTTTTCAGGCGCAGGCTCGGGAACTGGAAAAGTCGGCACGCATCTTTCTCCGCGACGAGGAGTCGCACTGCCAAACGAGGCGTCCCCTCTTTCTCGAGGCGTCGATCGGTATGAGCTCGGTGGGGGACGGGTCGGGCATCGATCGTGCCGAACCCCTGCGGCTGCCGTTGCTCGAGGGCCGCGCGATCCGCGTCCGGGGACGGATCGATCGGATCGACGAGATCGTCGGCGCGGGGGGGGCGGCCTTCGAGCTCTGGGACTACAAATCGGGCGGTTCGGGAAAATACACCGATGCCGCGGTCTTCGGCAATGGGCGCGTGGTCCAGCACGCCCTCTACATGGCGCTTTCGGGAGCCCGTCTGCGCGAGGAGGTCGCGGCCGATGCCGCCATCGAGCGGTTCGGCTATTTCTTTCCCGGCGTGCGCGGCCGGGGCGAACGCCTGACGTGGACGGGCGAAGAGCTCTCTCAGTGGCGTTATGTCGTCGACGCCCTCTGTCGCGTCGCCCACGAGGGCGCCTTCCTGCGCACCGTCGAGCCGGACCGGTGCCGCTACTGCGATTTCCTCTCCCTTTGCGGGGAAGAGCCGGCCGCAGCGTGCAAGAAATTGGCCAGCCGGTCCAACAGCGCTCTGGCGCCGCTCCTGGAGTTGCAGAACTATGACTAAGGCAGAGCAGAGACTGCCCCCCGATCAGGAGGTGCGCGACCTCATCAGGTCCGATCTGGACAGATCGCTGCTTGTGGAGGCGGCCGCCGGGACAGGCAAGACGACGAGCATGGTGGGCCGCATGGTGTCTCTTCTGGCCGAAGGACGGTGCACGGTCGGCAACCTCGCCGCCGTTACCTTCACGCGCAAGGCGGCCGCCGAGCTGCGTTCGCGCTTTCAGGCCGAGTTGGAGGAGGCTGTCCGCGCGGCGACGGTTCCCGGCTCCGGGACCGATCCCAGCCCGCGTACCGCGCGCCTCGCCGCGGCGCTGGCCGGAGTGGAGGGATGCTTCATCGGAACGATCCACAGCTTCTGCTCCCGCCTTCTGAGGGAACGTCCCGTCGAAGGGGGGGTGGCTGTCGATTTCGCTGAAGTCGAGGACGACGAGGACGCCCAGCTCAGGGCCGACGCCTGGGAGCAGACCACGGCGCGGCTCATCGCAACGAGCGATCCCCTTCTCGACGAGCTGCGCACCCTGGGGATCGAGACGAAGGACCTGAGCGCCGCCTTCGGTCGCTTTGCCGATTTTCCCGACGTGGATGAGTGGCCCGCGCCCGAAACGCCCCTCGGGGAGACGGGTGACGTGAGGCGGGCGCTCGAGGATTATGCGCGCCACATGGAGACGCTGATCCCCGCCTTTCCGTCTCACAGGGGTTCGGACAAGCTTATGGATCGTTATTGCCAGGTGGCCCGGCTGGTGGCGCAAGGCGACCTCGACGATCGGGTGGAGCTCAAGGAGATCGTCGATCTCTTTCTCCCGCGCACGGCGATGACGCAGAAGTACTGGGCCGATTACCAGAAGAAGGGCGGATCGGAAGCGGGAAAGGCCGAGCGCGAGCGGTGGGAGAAATTCGCCAAGGACCACGCCGCCCCCTTCGTGGAAAAGTTTCAGGCGGCGTGCTACGCACCGATCATGCGCCTCTTCGCGCGCGCGCGCGCCGCCTACGACGAACTCCGCCAAAAAGGCGGACTGCTCAATTTCCAGGACATACTCCTGAAGACGGCCGCCCTTCTCCGCTCGGGGTCCCACGTGCGCCAGTATTTCCGTCGGCGCTTCTCTTTTCTGCTCGTCGATGAGTTTCAAGACACCGATCCCGTTCAGGCGGAGGTTCTGCTCCTGCTCACCGCCGACGATCCGGCCGAAAACGACTGGAAACGCTGCCGGCCCGTTCCCGGCTCGCTCTTCGTGGTGGGGGACCCCAAGCAGTCGATCTACCGTTTCCGTCGCGCCGACATCGTGATGTACAACGAGGTCAAGGAGATCCTCGTTGCCAGCGGCGGACGGGTCTTGTCGTTGAGTACGAACTTTCGCACCGACTCGCCCGTCGTGACCTGGGTCAACACGGTCTTCGACAAGGAGTTCCCCGAGGCGGCCGATGATTTTTCGCCGCGCCACGTGCCGCTCGAACCGTGGCGGATGGCGCCGGACGCAGCCGCGACCGGCACCGATCAGGTCGGCGTCGACAAGGTCGGTGGGGTGCGCGTTCTGGCCGTGCCCGAGGAGCACAAGGTCAATGAGGGGGCGATCGACTTCGAGCGCGACTTTCTGGCGCGGACGATCCGCGCGCTGGTCGACGGCGGGGCGGCCATCGCCGATCCCAGCGAATCGGACGGCCGGAGACCGGTCCGGTTCGGCGATTTCCTGATCATCGCCGGCAAGAAAAAACACCTCGGGCTGTACGCGCGCTCCCTGCAGGACCTGGGCGTTCCGGTCCAGGTTACGGGCGGCGGCGGTCTTAAAAACGTGGACGAGCTCGGTCTCCTGCATCGCTGTCTGGTGGCGATCAGCCGGCCCCACGATCCGGTGGCGCTCGTTGCCGTTCTGCGTAGCGAACTCTTCGGAGTGAGCGACGAGACCCTCCTTGCTCTCACCAGCGCCGGCGGGAGGTTCTCCTTTCTCCACAAGATTCCCGCGCAGCTCGCCGGGGACGATCGCGATCTGCTTCAGCGCGCCTTCGGGGAGCTCTCCGAATGCCACCGCTGGCTGGCCAAGCTCCCCCCTGCGGCGGCCGCGGAGAAGATCGCGCGCCGTCTCGGACTCCTGCCGCGGGCGGCGGCCGCAGCGGGGGGTGATGTTCAGAGCGGGACTCTCTGCAAGGTGTTCGAGATCTTGCGCTCCAGCCGGGCGAGCGCCTGGTCGGCGGCGGAGTTGACCGGCCACGTGGGGCGCATTCTCGATGGCGACGAGCGGCATGACGAGATCTCGGCCCGGGCCGATCAGACCGCGGCCGTTCGGATCATGAACCTGCACAAGGCGAAGGGGCTCGAGGCGCCGATCGTCTTTCTGGCCGATCCGACGGGATTCTTCAAGCATTCCGTTCACAGTCACATCGACCGTTCGGGCCGAAAGGTGCGCGGCTATCTCGCCGTGTTCGGCGAGGCGCGCGGCCCCTTTTCGCGCGGGCCGCTCCTGGCCAAGCCGGCCGAGTGGGATCGGCTCGAGGAGACGGAGAGGCGCTTTCTCGAGGCCGAAGGGCGGCGGCGGATGTATGTGGCCGCCACCCGGGCGGGCGTTCAGCTCACCATCGTGAAAAGGGCCAAGGGCAATCACTACAACGATTGGAAGTTTTTCGAAAGCCACCTGACCGCCTGCGGCGAGCTCGACGATCCCGGCCCGCGGCGCGCACCCGACGGGGCCGAAGTCGATGTGACTCTCGCCGACGTGAACGGGGCGGAGCAGGGTGTGGCGGGCAGGTGGAGCGTTCTGCGCGAGCCCTCTTACGCGGTGCGTCTCGCCTCACACGCTGCCGAGGATCGCGTCGTGCCGGGTGGCAGCGGGGAATCGGCCGGAAAGGATGGGGCTCTGAAAGGGACGGTGATCCACAGTCTTCTCGAAGCGACCATGGCCGATCGTGCCGCCGATCTCCAATCCTTCGCCCGGAGTCTCGTCGTCGAGAAGGAGCTCGACATCGCCTTTGCGCAGGTTGCGCTCGATCTCGTGGAGCGGGTGACGCGATCGGCTCTCTGGAAGCGCGCCGTCGAGAGCGGGCGCTGCCTGACCGAGGTGCCGGTCCACGTCGATCTCGCCCCGGAGGTCGCGCCGCGCCTCGACATGGTCAAGGGCGTCATCGATCTCGTTTTCAGGGAGAAGGACGGCTGGGTGATCGTCGACTACAAGACCGACGACCGATCGCAAAAGGCGCTCGGTGATCTCGTCGGCAAGTATCGCCCCCAGATCGAGCTCTATCGCAGCGCATGGGAGCGCGCAACGGGCGAAGGCGTCAAGGAAGCGGGGATCTACATCGTCCGTGCGGACCGTTACGAGACGGTTTGAAAGATGGGGCGCCTTGCGTGTATAATCGGCCCCCTTACTGGCGAAGATCTCTTTTCCGGAGTCCAATCATGAACCAGGCGCTTCTCCTCCTCACCCTGGCCGGATCATTGCTCGTCCTCTCCGCCTGTCAGTCGGATGCGAATCTCAAGGCGGGAGCAACGGGCGAAGGGACGGTCAACCTCTCTTCGAGCCCCCTCCTCTCCGAATACCGGGGAGACGTGACCGTGCTCCTCATGGGATCGCCGGGCTGTCCCGGATCGCAAGAGGCCAATCGGATCCTCAAGAAGTACGACCAATCCAAACCTGACGGCGTGTCGATCGTGCGCGTCGAGGTGCCGCCTCCGGGCGGGAGCATGACTCTGCCCGACGGATGGAATCCGGGGATCCCGTCTCTCGTCGACCACGACCGGCAGGCGGCGGAGGCTTTCGATTTCTACTATTATCCCACACTCTACATCTTCGACCGCGATGGCGATCTGCGCTTCAAGGGGGATTGTGAAGAAGGCCCTGTGGTCGATGTGGTCGGCGCACTAACGGCTGAGAAGCCGGGCGCGGAGAAGAGGAGCTTCAACAAGGCTCTCCCCGCGGCAGGCGAAGCGGCGGCGGCTTTTTCGGCGTCCACACTCGAGGGCAAGAGAGTTTCACTCGCCGATCTGGCGGGAGACAAGGCTACACTCCTCGTCTTCGGCTCGATCACCTGCCCCTACAGCAAGAAGGCGATGGTCTGCGTCCCGCGTCTGAAAGACGACTACGCCCCGAAGGGCGTCACCGTGGCGATCATCAATGCCGGCGGCACTGCGGCCGAGGTCGGACCCTTTTACGGGTCGACGACACCCGAGGTGACCGTCGTCGTTGACTCATCGAGCAATATCAGCTCCAAGAAGTACGGCGTCAACACGGTCCCCTTCTTCTACGTGCTCGACGGGGAAGGGAAGATCGCCTACAGGATGGCCTTCAACGAGGAGACGGCGCGCGAGGCGATCGAGGCGGTTCTGGGGCTGTCGGCCAAGCCGGTCAAGCCCCGTTCGGGCGGCGCCGGATGACGGATCTGATCGCGCGGAGCCGCGGCGGCTCCCAAGCAGCACATCATGCAATCTGACGAACTCTACGACATCGTCGATGAAGCGGACCGCGTCGTCGGGCAGGCGACGCGGGGCGAGTGCCACGGCAATCCGGATCTGATCCACCGGGTCGTTCACATCTTCCTTTTCAACCACGCCGGCGAGCTTCTCCTCCAGAAGCGCAGCGCGAACAAGGACATTCAGCCCGGCAAGTGGGACACGTCAGTGGGCGGCCACGTCGATGGGGGAGAGAGGTATGGCGAGGCCGCGCGGCGCGAGCTCGCCGAGGAACTGGGCGTTGAGGGCGCGGCGCTCTGCCACCTGTACGATTACCTGTGGCGAAACGAGATCGAGACCGAGCGGATCAGGGTCTTTTCTCTCGTCCACGACGGGCCCTTCGTTTATCAGCGCGACGAGATCGACGCGATCCGGTTCTGGCCGGTCGCCGAGATCGAAAGGAATCTCGGAAGCGGTCTGTTCACGCCTCTCTTTGAGGTGGGATGGGCGCGGTACATAAACTGGGCGCGGTACAAAGAATCAGAAACGCACTGACACACCCACAAAGGGGCCGTTGAGTTTCATCATCGCCTCGTTGTCGCCGGCCTCGATGTCGAATTTCACGATCCTGTAGCCGCCGGTGACGGTGACGTTATCGATGGGAATGAACTTCACACCCGCCTCGGCATCGTACATGTATCCGTAACTGCCCGCCGTGATTCCCGAGAGTTCGGCGAAGATGTTGACCTCGTCGATCGGATTGACATCGAGAGTCGCGCCGATCGTGGGAAGGCCGAAGACAAAATCCTCCTTCTCGTCGATCAGTCCGTTGGCGGTGGCGATTTCCGTTTCGAGATTGAAAATCTTGGCCTCGAGCAGCCCGCCGAGCTTGACGCAGTCGTCGATGTCGATGAACTGCCACCCCCAGCCGAGCCGGCCATACTCGAGGTTGAACTCTGAGACGACGCGCGAGCCGACGGTGTAGGTCTCGCCGTTGAAGTCGATCCTGCGGGTGAGCACGTTGTCTCCGTCGTACTCGATGGGGACGTAGTCGATCCTGATCCAGCTATCGTCGCCGGTGAACCATTTGATCCTGCCCCCGGCGAAGTTCTCGTCATCCATGCCCAGATCGTTGTCGAAGTCGATCTTTGTTCCGATGTCGTCTTCTTCGACCAGCGCCTCGAGTTCGAAACCCGGAAACCAGTAGCGGGGCTCGATTTCGAAGGCGGGCGAGGCGCATGCCGGAATCAGGGGGAGCATCAGGGCGAGCAGAATGGGCGCATGTTTGATAGACATGAGACGACTCCAACGAGGGCAACAAGAAAGAAGCGGGCGCGGAAGGCGCCCACCGATCCACTAATGAGATCGGTGCGGAGCCAGGCGGCCTGAACCGAAAAGAGAGTTTTTTCGGCAAGCGATTCGGGAGATCGGGGCCTGTTCGGAAAAGGGGGCGCCGTTGAAAAAAGGTGGGGCTCTCCGTCCTTTCCGGGAAAGCCCCACCTTGATGTTCGAGCGGTCAGGGCGGTTTATCGCCCCTTGAAGAGAGGATCGCGTTTCTCGAGAAAAGCCCCCACTCCCTCGGCCTTGTCCTCGGTGGCGCAGGAGAGAGCGTGGAGGTACGACTCGTGAGCGAGTCCCGCGGCGAGCGAACCGTCGGCGGCGCGGAGCACCGCCTCCTTGGCGTACTGAACGGCCAGCTTGGGCCGCGCCGCCAGCGCGTCGGCCAGCTTAAGCGTTTCGCCGATCAGCGTGTCGAGAGGCACGACGCGGTTGACGAGTCCGAGCCCGAGCGCGGCGTGCGCGTCGATCGGGTCGCCTGTGAGGATCATTTCCATCGCTTTGCCCATGCCGACGAGGCGGGTGAGCCGCTGCGTGCCGCCCGCGCCGGGGATGATGCCGAGCTTGACCTCGGGCTGGCCCATCTTGGCCGTCTCCGCCGCGATGCGCAGGGTGCACGCCATGGCGAGCTCGAGTCCGAAACCCATCGCCCAGCCGTTGACCGCCGCGATCGACGGGATCTCGAGCTGCTCGAGCCGGCTCAGCACTTCCTGCCGACGCCGCGTGTGAAGGCGGCCGGTGACCAGATCGCGGTCCTTGAGCTCGTTGAGATCGGCACCGGCGACGAAGGCTTTGTCGCCCGAGCCGGTGACGATGAGCACGCGCAGGGACTCGTCCGCCTCGACCTTTGCGAGAGCGGCGTCGATCTCCTCAACGGTGGCGTTGTCGGCCGCGTTGCGGAACTTGGGCCGGTTGACGGTGAGCGTCGCCACGGGGCCTGCAGTTTCGAAGAGTATGTTCTCGAACATGGCTACCCCTTGTTGTAGTCGTAAAAGCCCTTGCCCGCCTTGCGGCCGAGGTGGCCCTTCTCGATGAGCTCGTCGACGATGGGCGGATGCTTGTAGCGCGGATCGCCCAGTTCGCGGAAGAGGGTCTGCATCTTGGCGCGGTGGATGTCGAGGCCGATCATGTCGAGCAGGGTGAGCGGTCCCATGGGGTGTCCGGCGCCGAGCTTCATCGCCTTGTCGATGTTTTCGGCGTCGGCCACGCCCGACTCGTAGAGCCAGGTCGCCTCGTTGAGCAGGCAGCCGAGGACACGGCTCACGATGCCGGCGGGCGCCTCGGTCTTGCAGACGACCGGGTCCTTTCCGAGATCCTTGGCGAAGGCTTCGGCCGCGGCGAGTGTCTCGGGCGAGGTCTGTTTGCCCGGCATGATCTCGACGAGTTTCATGATCACCGGCGGATTGAAGAAATGCATCTGCACCACCTTGTCGGGCCTCTTGGTCGCCTCGGCCATGGTGCTGATCGACAGGGATGTGGTGTTCGTCGCCAGGATCACGTCGGGCTTGGCGATTCCGTCGAGCTCGGAAAAGATCTTCTTCTTGATGTCCATGTTTTCGAGAGCGCTCTCGATCACGAAGTCGGCTTCGGCCACGGCCGAGAGGTCGCCCGCCGCCGTGATGCGCGACATGACATCGTCGACCACGTCCTTGGTGATCTTGCCCTTCTCCACGCGTTTGAGAAGCCCCTTCTCCACGCGCGCGCGGCCCTTGTCGGCCAGTTCCTGGTTGATGTCGGTGATCACCGCTTCGAAACCCTGCTGGGAGCAGAGCTGTCCCACGCCGGCACCCATGGTGCCCGAGCCCACGATTACGACTTTCTTTATTGCCATCATTCTTCTCCTTTTGGATTGGTCTTGTTTTTCAAGAGTCGACGGTCCTTAGATCCTCTCCACCACGGCGGCCACGCCGTTGCCGCCGCCGATGCAGAGGCTGACGAGGCCGAGAGTGGCGTCGCGGTCTTTCATGGCGTAAAGCAGGGTGGTGAGAATCTTGGAGCCTGTGGCGGCCACGGGGTGGCCGAGGGCGATGGCGCCGCCGTTGACGTTGACGTTGCTTCCATCGAGGTCGAGCTCCCGCAAGCAGCCGAGCGCCTGCGCGGCGAAGGCCTCGTTGAGCTCGATCAGGTCGATGTCCTTAAGCTCCACACCCGCGTGCTTCAGCGCCGCGTTGACCGCCTTCACCGGCGAGAGGCCGAAGCGCTTGGGATCGACGCCGACGAAGGCATATCCCTTGAGAAGCGCCATCGGCTTGAGGCCGAGGCTGTTCGCCTTCTCGCGCTCCATGAGGACCTGGGCGGCGGCCGCGTCGCAGAGGGCGCAGGCATTACCGGCCGTGATCGTGCCGTCCTTGCGGAAGACCGGGGGGAGCTTTGCGAGCGACTCGGCCGTCATCCCCGCGCGGTAGATCTCCTCGTCCTTGAAGATGTCGACCTTGCCCTTGCGTCCCTTGATCTCCACGGGCGCCACCTCGTCGGCGAACTTCCCCGCCTTCACGGCCGCTTCGGCCTTGTTGTGACACTCGGCCGCGTAGGCGTCCTGGTCCTCGCGGGAGATTTCCATCTCGGCGCGCACGTCCTCGCTGAGCTCGCCCATGAGGCCGCCGCCGAGGGGGCAGAGGAAGCCGTCCTGGTGCATCAGGTCGAGGATCGCGCCCTTACCCATGCGGTAGCCAAAACGCGCCTTGGGAAGGGCGTAGGGCACCTGGTTGGTGCTCTCCGTTCCGCCCACGGCGACGGTGTCCACGTCGCCCGCCTTGATCGCCTGGGCGCCGAAGATCAGCGCCTGGATGCTCGATCCGCAGCGCACGTTGATGGTCACGGCGGGCGATTCGGCGGGCACGCCGGCCTTGACCGCAGTGATACGCGCCGGGTTGGGGCCCACGCCCGCCTGCCACGCATTGCCGAGCACCGTCTGGTCGACCACGTCGGCCGCGATGCCCGAGCGTTCGATCGCGGCGCGCACGGCCACGGCGCCGAATTCGGGAGCGGTGAGTTTCTTGAGCGATCCGCCGAACTTTCCGCCCGCCGTACGGGCTGCGCCGGTGATGACGACTTCTCTCATGATTTTTCCTCCTTGTCTTTGTTGATCAGGATTTGTCCTGCTGAATCGTGTCCTTATTGAAAGTGTCTGTCTATCGATTCGCCTTGCGGTATCCGAGCTGGTCCTGGGCGATGATCATCTTCTGGATGTTGACCGTGCCCTCCACGATCTGGTAAACGGCCGCGTCGCGGTAGAAGCGCGCCACGGGATACTCCGTCGAGTAGCCGTAGGACCCGAGGATCTTCATGGCGCTGTGCGCGGCGCGCACCACAGTTTCGGCGGCGCTGTACTTGGCATAACAGGTCTCGAGCACGTTGCCCAGCGTCCCCTGGTCTTTCTGCCACGCGGCGCGGTACGTGAGCCAGCGTGCGCCCTCGATCTCGGCCGCCATCTTGGCGATCAGCTCCTGGTTCATCTGGAACTTGCCCACGAGCTGGCCGAACTGCTCCCGCTCGTTGCAGTACTTGACCGCCGTGTCGAGGCACGCCTGAGCGAGGCCCACGCCGCCGGCGGCGCAGCTTATGCGCGTCTGGTTGAGCGAGCTGAAGAGGATCTTCACACCGTCGCCCAGCTTACCAAGAAGGGCGTCGCCCGGCAGGCGCACGTCCTCGAAAAAGATCTCGCCCGTGGGGAAATGGAGGGTGCCGAGCTTTTCCAAATCGCCCGTGCTGACTCCGTCGGAGTGCATGTCGACGAGGAACGCGCTCAGCCCCTTGGATCCGATCTCCTTGTCGTGATAGGCGTAGACGAGCGCCATGTCGGCCACCGGCGCCAGCGAGATCCACGTCTTCGATCCGTTGAGAATGTAGCCGTCGCCGTCGGGTATGGCCGTCGTCTTCATCGACATCGTGTCCGAGCCGGCGTTCGGCTCGGAGATGGCGAAGCATCCGAGACTCTTGGCCGCGATCAGGTCGGGGATCCACTTCTTTTTCTGCTCTTCCGTACCGTGGCGCTGAATCGAGAGCGCCGTGCCGAGGCACTGCGTGTTGAACGCCACGCGCAGGGAGGACGATCCCCGCGCCACCTCCTCGCAGAGCAGCATCTGGGCCAGGTAGCCAAAGTCGGCGCCGCCGTATTCCTCCTTGATGGTGCACCCGAAAAAGCCGAGCTCGCCCATCTGTTCCATCACCTCTCTGGGGAAATGATGTTCGGCGTCCCACTTGTCGGCAAAGGGGGCGATGTTTTCTTCGGTGAAACCTCGGGCCAGTTCCTTCATGGCCTGCAGTTCTTCGCTGAGACTGAAATCCATTATTTTGTTCCTCCGTTTGCTGGATATATGTACATCCCATCAGATTATCAATCCGGCCGGGAGAGTTCCAATGTTGACTGATAAAGTTGTGGCCCTCATCGGCGGCGGCGATTACTGTGGATTCGATGATCAATCGAGACGAAATCAGGCCGCGAGGTGACCAGGTGAAGGGCCGATCCGAAAGCGATCCAAAACCTCCCCGGGGACTGGCCGGACTCGCCCGGATCGTGGGGCCGGGAATCGTCGTTGCCGCCACCGGGGTGGGGGCGGGCGATCTCTTTGCCGCCGCCAAGGCGGGCGCCACCTATGGGCTGCCCCTCTTGTGGACCGCCCTCTTCGGGGCGCTTCTCAAGTTTGCCCTCGCCGAGGGAGTGGCGAGGTGGCAGCTCGCCACGGGATCGACGGTAATCGAGGGATGGGTGCGCCTCTTCGGCCGGGCGCTGAACATCTTTTTCCTCGCCTATCTCCTTTTCTGGACCTTCATGGTGTCGGCGGCGCTCATGGCCGCCTGTGGCCTGGCCGCCCACGCGCTCTGCCCCGCCCTGTCAGTCAATGCCTGGGCGGTGATCCACGCGCTGGCCGCGTTTGTGTTTGTCTGGACACGAGGTTACGGCGCACTCGAGGTCGCCATGAAGATCGCCGTGGGCGTCATGTTCGTCTCGATTCTCGGCAGCGCCGCCCTGCAATCGGTCTCTCCCTTTGCTGTTCTGCGCGGCATTCTTATCCCCTCCCTGCCGGCGGGATCGACGGTGCTCATCCTCGGCGCGATCGGCGGCGTGGGCGGATCGATCACGCTCCTCTCGTACAACTACTGGATCGGCGAGAAGGGATGGTCGGGGCCGGCCTGGGCGCGCGGAGTGCGCTTCGATCTCGCCATCGGCTATCTGCTCACCGGCCTGTTCGGCTTTGGTGTGATCCTGCTCGGCGCCACGGTCCTTCTTCCGCGGGGGATCCGGATCGAAGGGAGCTCGGGTGTCCTCCAGATGGCGGTGATCCTCGGCGAACGCTTCGGCCGCCCGGGCGAACTCGTCTTCCTCGCCGGGTTCTGGGGCGCCGTGGCCACGTCGATGCTCGGCGTGTGGCAAGGCATCCCCTACCTCTTCGGCAACTATGTGGGACTCCTGCGCGGCGCCGGGGCGGAGACGATGGAGCGGTACGTGTCGCCCAAGGCGGGTGTCTACCGCTGGTATGTCTGCTTCATGACCTTTCCGCCCATGTTGCTCCTGCTCTTCGACAAACCGGTCTGGCTCGTTGTCGGTTATGCGGCGCTGAGCGCCCTCTTCATGCCCTTTCTCGCCGGCACCCTCCTTGTCATGAACAACGGACGCGCCAGGATGGGAAGGCTGCGCAACGGAATCGCCGCCAACTGCGCCCTCGGCCTCGCCCTGGGGCTTTTTGTCTATCTGGCCGCGGCCGAGATCTGGAAACGCTTTTCGGCGATGTGGTCCTGAGGGCCACTCGTTGACGGATCAATCGGGATATGTTAATTTGATTCGTCTTCACTTCCCCTCCCTTGTCAACGCGAAGAGGAAAAAACATGCGGACCACAATGATGTTGCTCGTCGTCTTTTCAATGGCAGTTCCCGCCACCGCTCAGCTCTACGTGGGGATCGAAACGGGCTCGCCCGTACCGATGTACTTTTCCGACCTGAGCGGATTTCCCAGCGTCACGTGGAACAGCTTCCACTCCATCGACGTGAGCGGTGCCGCCGCGCGGCCCGACGGCACACTTTATGTGTGCAACGGAGCGTTCACCACCGATCTCTACGAGATCGCACCGGGCGGCAATCCGTCCAGACTCTCGACGATCGACAAGGACATGAGCGGTTTGGCGTTCGGCCGCGGCCGCCTCTACGGCTATTCCAACTATGCCACGCCCAAGGGGATTTACGAGATCGATCCCGCCACGGGTGCCACCACGCTCGTCGTTGATGTCTACACGAGCACGGGCTACCGGTTCTTTGCGCTCGGCTACAATCCCGTCGACGATCTTCTCTACGGTTACACCGAGTACGGCGATTCGGGGCTCTATTCGATCAACATCGATACGGGTGCCATGATCAAGATCGTGGGGACCATCCCCGCCACCAACGGCCAGGGCCGGGGGCTCGCCGTGGGCGGCAACACCGTCTACCTCACCGCCACGCGCGGCGACGACGGAATCCCCTTCTTTGCCTACGACCTGTCGCAGGGAACGGGCGGAAGCTGGATCGGTTTCGACAATGCCTATCCGAATCATCACTCCACGGGCGGGGCGGCGTGGGTGGAGCAGGCCGACGCGCTCGAAGCTGACGCCGACCAGCTCTCGGCCGCGACTGGAGGCACGATCAACTTCGCTCTCCACGCCGGCAGCGGTTTTGCCGGCCGCAGCTATCTCCTGCTCGCTACCACGAGCGGCGATCAGCCCGGCACTCTTCTCCCCGGTGGCCTGGTGACGATTCCGCTCAACCGCGACTGGCTCACCGACTACGTCCTCAATAATCTGAGCCTTCCACTTTTTGCGACCTTCTGGGGACCGCTCGATGGATCGGGTGATGGGGCCGCCGTTCTCACGGTGGGAGCGATGCAGCCCTGGTGGATCGGTAAGACACTGCACTTTGCTTATGCCACGGCCAATCCCTGGGATTTCGCATCCAATGCCGTCGCCGTCGATGTCGTGCCCTGAGAGCGTTGTTCCCGAAGACCGCAGAGGTCCGGAAGACCGCAGAGGAAAGTAAAAAAAGAGAGCTCCGCGAAGGAGCTCTCTTTTTTGTTCGTTCAGTCGTTCAGTTTAGAGAGGCCGATTGGTCCACGTGCCTGTGTAGGCGCTGTGGCCCCAGAGTTCGGTGGGGGTGTAGACCATACCGAGGGTGACACCCATGTAGGCCTTGAGGCCGTCGGTCATCGGCGTGGACGCCCACGTTCCGAGACGGGACGTGTAGCCGTAGCCGGTCGTGTCGGTCACGATGATCAGCTCCCAGCCGCCCATGCGGATGAACTTCGGCCAACCGTCGACGGTCATCTCGGACCAGGCCGCGACCTCGGACGAGAAGACGTAGGCGGTGAGGCTGTCGGAGAAGACGGCCGACGTCCAGATCGTGCGGGCTCCGGCTAGAAGGTTGCCGGTGATGGGCTGTTCGTAGATCGTGTCGGTAAAAACGTCATAGGCAAACGCCTCGGCGGCGTTCCACACGACCACGTGGCGCGAGGAGCACTCGGCCTGGAGGTTGATCGGATTGGCCAGGACGATCTCGGTCCACGCATTGGTGCGGGTATTGAAAGCGTAGGCCTCGTCGGAGGTCCAAACGACGCCCACGTCGAATCCCATGTCCGATTCGTAGGTCTTGGCCGGATCGAGAGGCTGGGCGACCCACGTGCAATCGTGGCCCATGGCGTAGGCGTTGTTCGTGTTGACGAGCATGGCGCCGCCTGCGTTTACGTGGGCAACAACCGGCGTGCCGTCGAGGGTGATGTGCTCGCCGGGCACAAAGGGCGCCGCGCGGCGGTAGCCCCAAGCCTCGTTGTTGTTCCAGAGGAGCATGGCGTTGTCGTGGATGTCGCCGAGGAAGGTTGCCTGGGTTCCGGGGACGATCCCCGTGTCGTGCCAGACGCCCGCATAGAGATCGAACGCCCAGGCGCCGGCATCGGCCCAGACGAGGGCGGATTCGTCGCCCACGCGCACGTAGGGGGGATAGTTCTGGTTGTAGACGGGACCGGTGATCCACTGGCCGTTGAGACCGTCGAAGAGATCGGCCGAGTCGGTGGTGTAAGAGACGGCCACCTTGTTGCCGGCCACGCCGCTGAGCGGTTTGCCGTCCGTCGCCGTTCCGAAGAAGTTTGAGTAGGCCGACGAGTAGCCGTACTTCATGGTGTCCGTCCAGACGAGGCTGCAGTTCTCGCCCGGCGAGTGGCCCTGGACCGATCCGGTCAGAGCCTGGTTGCCCCAGCTATTGGTGAGGGAACTGTAGCCGTAGGCATCGGTGTCGTTGAAGAGCAGGGCGACCGTGGTGTAGAGGTCGTCGTCGACGGAGCTGGTGAAGTTCGAGCCGGTGATCGGCTGAACCGATTTCTGGCTGAGGAAAGTACTGTAGGCGAGAGCTTTTTCTCCCTCGCTCCAGGCGACCGCCACCGAGCCGCCGATATCGAATCCATCAACGTTCGCAAAGGATTCCACGGCCCAGTCCGAGGTCTGGGGGATGTAGATCCAGACGTTCTTGTCGGTGCCCACCATGCCGGCGACGCGGCCGGTGATCCCGAAATCGAGAGTCTTCGGCGTCCCCGTGTGGAGCAGCGTCCAGAGGCCCGAGTAGGGCGAAAAGCCGACGGCGGGATAATGGGTCGGGTCAGCGCCTTCCTTCCAGCCCATGCCCACGTGGAGATCGGCCTTGAGATAGCTCGTCCCGTTGGCTGCGTTGAGCGGATTGACGACCTCGATATCGAGGGGCGCGTTGGCGTTCTGGGCCGCGGCAGGGGTCGAGAAGCCGGCGAGCAGCACGGCGACCAAGAGTGCGGGGAACAGTACTTTTGAGATCATGATTCTCCTCCTAAAAAAAGTTGAGAAAATATGGGCGTCCGAAATGGTTGTTTTTGCTTTGTTTGCGGCTTTACCTTCCTGATCATTCCGTAAACGCGATTTTACCTTAAAAGAGGGGTTTTTGAATGAAAAAAGCAATTTTGATATCCCCTTAACAGGATGGATTTTGAATAGCCAAACTTGGATCGGCCGGCCAGGAGAAGCGGATTTTTTTGTGCGATTTTTTTGCACATCTTCCCTGGCTCAATCCCTTTTGTCCGAGAGTTGAACAGACACAAACGCTTTGCCAGAATGGGCAACCAATGAAGAGAGCTGACGATACAGACACAGGCACGCGCTCCCCGAAGGGCACTCCGGCCCAACAGGGCACTCCGGTCCACCAGGGCTCGCTGGGCACCTTCGGCGGCGTGTTCACGCCGAGTGTGCTCACGATCCTGGGAATCATTCTTTTCATGCGCCTCGGGTATGTGGTGGGCGATGCCGGCCTGAAACGCGCCCTCATCATCATCGGTATGGCCAATCTGATCTCACTCTTGACCACCTTTTCCCTCTCGGCGATCGCCACCAATATCAAGGTCAAGGGAGGCGGTGATTACTACCTGATCTCGCGAACCCTGGGGGTGCATTTCGGCGGAGCCATCGGAATCGTGCTCTACCTGGCCCAGTCGGTGTCGATCGGTTTCTACTGCATCGGTTTCGGCGAGGCGCTGGCGCGTATGGTGCCCTGGTCGGAGCCCTGGCTGCCCCAAGCGATCGCCGGCGGCGCCGGTCTGTTGATCTTTTTTCTTGCCTGGCTCGGCGCCGACTGGGCCACACGGTTCCAGTACGTCGTCATGGCCGCACTCGGTGCGTCGCTTCTCAGCTTTTTCATCGGCGGAATCGGCCGGTTCGATCCGGCGCTCGTCGCCGAAAACTGGGACAAGCGCCCCGGCACGGAAGAGGTCTGGATCCTCTTTGCCATCTTCTTTCCGGCCGTGACCGGTTTCACCCAGGGTGTGAGCATGTCGGGCGACCTCAAGAGTCCGGGGAAGAGCCTCCCCGTGGGGACCTTTCTCGCCGTCGGTGTTTCCGTTGTCGTTTACTTCGCGGCGGCGCTCCTCTTCGCGGGCGCCCTGCCGGCGCAGACGTTGAGCGGCGATTTCTCCTCCATGGAACGGATCGCCCTTTACGACTGGCTGATCAGCGCCGG
>Ga0180430_10002015_pt1 | contig 19000 bp, 14 predicted proteins | sample SS_ome_9_FD_132999 | JGI IMG/M metagenome (GOLD analysis project Ga0180430, IMG submission 132999) | Hypersaline lake sediment archaeal communities from the Salton Sea, California, USA - SS_1_S_2 metaG | ecosystem: Environmental > Aquatic > Non-marine Saline and Alkaline > Hypersaline >... | reverse complement strand
TCAAACCTAGTTGCAAATTCAGAATAAAAAGGAAGTGACTCTCATGATAAAAGCCAGAAGTATTCACGAAATTAATGAAGTCTACGAACTCAATTTGCCGGACGGCAGCAGTTCCGATGTCGAGTATGCCCGTTTACGCTCAGCATACGACATTCTCACTCGATGCGAACGATTCATCGCCGGTTCGAATTTCATCTTTCTCATACTGGTTGGGTTGATGCTAATCATCGGGGGAATGTTCCAGCCGCTTATCCTAATCTTACTACCCATGCTGATTACGCCTTTCTATCAATGCGTCCGTCGCAATTTATTGATAGAAAAGCAGCGGCGAGCCATTCGGGGAATACTCAAACGATTTCACGAGTAAAAACAAAATAAGAGGATTTATTAAAAGTCCTCTTTATTATGCCCAAAAGGTTAGTAAAATCATCACTATCACCCCAAACACCACCAGGCCGATTAAGCCCATAATCATGTAATAAAAGTTTTTCAGCAGCAAATCATCGTATGTCACCCGAAATCCGTACGTGCCAACCCTTTCTTGGTAGTCATGGGTCTGATTTGGTTGATGTTGATTAGTTCGGCGGGGGCGGGATAATTGATCAACTTTATCCTGTAGTTTGCGATTACTTTCCATTAAAAAATCGCCCGTATTGGCGCGATTCTTACTCTCTTGGGCCACCACCTCTCGCAAGGCTGAAATCTCTTTTCTCAGCTCAGTTAGCTCCCCTTTTAGAAAATCATTTTGCTCTTCAAATTTTTTCGCCACTCTTTCTTTCTCCTCAATCAGTCTCGTCGCATACGCGGACATTTGAAATGTCCGGTTAATATGTCCGTCAATTTTGTCCGAATATACGGACATTTTTTCGGAAGTGTCCGTATTATCTGGAAAAAATGGCGTCTCAACACCAATTATACCACGACGGTCAAAAAATTTGTCCACATGTCCGTCCGAATGTGTGGGTAAATGTCCAGTAAAGTCGGACATCAGGGCGGTGTCCGTTTTTTGTTTATCATCTAAATTAGCATCATCTCGTAAATCGGACATCGAAAAAGTCGATAAAACGGACATTTCCCCAGGTTGGTTAATATTACTATTGCTAACAATAGGGTTATTGGACAAAATTTTAGCGGACATGTTATTTCCTTTATTTTCGGACACTTTTTCTGACTGTCCGGACATTTCGTATTCCACTCCCTCACGTAGTGCTATCCTCTCATCACTAGCGCCTTCCCGCGGTGCGGACAGTTCCCGAAACACCCCCGCTTTTTGCTCCACTGCGGACATAAATATTTCCCGCCTGATCTTATCCCCAGGGGATTTAGCCTGACGTCCGACGCCATTTTCGGACACCCCTGACCGCTCCCTCATCTGTTTATTCCTATTTATTCGATCATCTGCGGTTTTAATGTGGCGATTTGCGTTGTGTAAATCGGAATCAGCGGTTGGCGGGTTTTTTAGTTGTGGTCCCGAATCAGAGTCCGGGACAAGTTTTGCTTTTTGATCTTTGTTTTTTGCTTTTTCATTAATATATTCCCCGAGCGACTCTTCCTCCACATGATACTTCCCCTTAATTTCGGTATATTTAACCTTCCCCGCTTTGATCCAGCGGCGAATCGTCCGCTCATTGCGGCCGGCGATCTGGGCTGATTCTTTGACGGTTAGATAGGGCATTCGAAAAATGTCTAAACACTAATAAATTTATTATATCCACAAAACGTTTATGAAAAAAGCATCAACACCCAAAAGCCTTGACAATTTAATAAAAATATAGTAAAATACACACAAACATCGAATCTTAAAAATTCAAAAAAAAATTACAGGAGAGTGATATTTCATGACATTACGAAAAAAGATTTTCGTCACCATTCTTACTATCCAAGTTATTTTCTGGGGTGTTTATCTGCATCACCGGAAACAGCTATCAAATCAGTTAGCTAAGCAGATCATCCTGAATGCTCATAATAATCTGTCAAATATCGATTTTCCCGCTGTAGCCACTCCGATGGGACAGCGAGAAGTCTGGCTCATGAACTTTGTTCTGTCTCACACGCACTTCATGAAGCAGCTCAATGGGTGCAACCAACCCAGTTTTCGCGGCTTCCTTACCAGTATAAGCTGGACCAAAGTCGATCGGGCCCAGAGAGATTTCTACGAAACAGTCAACCAACAGTATCCTGAACTAAATTTAGGCAAATATAGCCACAGCAAATATACCAGTTTGATGGATATCGTTTTGCCAAAATATTTTGCTCGCAGCTGGATCCTGATGAGTTCTCGCCTACAGTATGCCTCTTATGACTTGTTCGGATATATTACTAATCTCGAACATAGCGCTTATTTCAGTCAAGTCTATCGCGTAGAAGGTAGTTATTGTGTCTGGGGTGAAAAAATTACTTTTGATGAAGTGCATATTATAGAAAACGTAAACCTGGAAAAACTCAATTTCGAAGATCGAGAAAAATTTATCCCTTCCCACGCTTATGTCAAAAACCAGAATATGCACATCGACGAAAGGAGCTTCAGTCAAAGGGCCAATTGCGCTCACATTCTTAATCCTTACTACCATCAGATTATCAGTCACAATTTAGCCGACTACAAGCTATCCGGAGACTATTACGAGGACATTCAGAAGATCCGATCAATTTGGGCACTGAAATATGGCAATAACTTATACAGCACCACTAATCCTTACCTTGACGCAGTTAATCACGTCACCGCCCACGAAGTGGCCCACATTTACGACATTCAACACAACTTAATTGATGAGTTACAGCTACCCACACCTTGCACCCTGCACCTGGCCGACCAGATGTGGCTGACTTACTCAGTACACACTGAGTTTAACGCCTTTGCCTCGGAAGTAATTAACGGTGGGTACCACAAGGCTTGCCTATGCAGCTTACTAAATTATGTTGATGCCCCCTCGCCCGAACTGGGCATTGGTTATCCCCATGGAATTGGCAAAAACCGCTCCCTCTACTATCTGATAAATACCAATGAACCCAATGTCTCCCAGCAGGTCCTCAACCTATCGCGATATATTGAAAATCCGTCTGAATTCAACACGAAACTGATCGAATTGAAGCAAAAATTTGTCCATGAACGAGGCCAAAAATACTACCATTCAAACTTCTGGTTCTGGCTACTGCAGTACTCATATCTGTTAACTATACTCATACTGTTCCTGCTTAATTTGATTTTTTATCGAAAATATTGCTAACCAAAATAAAAAAAGAGACCCTTTCCCAATTAGAGGGTCTCTTTTATATTTCTTTCAGTTTATTTTTTGGCACGTCTTGATAGGCCGTCTCATATTCATCCCGGCAGTATTTTTTCATGTATCCCAACAAATAATCCGGTAATTTATCCGGCCGATATGAGTAGAGCGCCTGGCGCATGGTCAATTCCGGTTGCTGCTTCTTAATAAACAGCACCGGTTTGAACTGATAATCTTTCACCGCCCGGGCAAAATCGGCCTGTTCGCAATTCTGATATTTTTCCCAGGCCACCTCCAATTCCGCCACAACTCGGTCAATCGTCTGTTTTACAAAAATAATAAACCGGTTCACTCCCGGAAATTCGGCCGCCACTTCATCGTCCAATTCCGCCAGCACCAACTTAATGTAATAAACTGGCTGGGTTTTGTGGTGGTACAGCCGAAAAATATTGCGATAAACCGGCGATTTCAACTTGAGGCGATGATTGTTCACATCAATTGCCACGAACCCTTCGTCCAGTTTATCTATCGCGTTTACCAGCTCCAGTGCTTGGTCGTAACCGTCCACAAAAAACATTTCCGGACGATTAAATCCGAGCTTTTGGTTATAATCCTCAACAAACTCTCGCGGCAGTTCTGACAAATCAGTCTTGTCAAAAATTGCCAGCAGGGTTAAATCGGCCTCGTCATATCTAGTCACAATCCGGTTTAGCGGGGAGGTAAACTCAAAAGCGTAACAACACTGCGGACAAAAATCCTTGAATGGATCGGTCGAATCGCGCCGGTGCAACACTTTCATAATCTCCTCTACGAACGTGACCGCGTGTGGCCGGATAAAGTCATCCGCTAGTGCATTGGCGCGGGTCTGGATAAAAAAAGTGCCACCATAGCTATAAATCACCACCAGCGTACCATCCAATTTCGTCTCCAACCGGGCACCCTTCCATTCGAACGGCGGCAGATTGGGATTTTTGGGATGGTAAAAGCGCGGGAAAGAAAAACTAACCACCTGCGCCTTGTCATTCAAAATCAGGCCCCGGCACTCATTGCCAATCGGGTCATACAGAGGCGTCCGCGAATGGTCATAGTTATAAACATAGACCATCTCAGCGTAGCCATTATTGCCGACCGGCAGCACCTGCGGTTTGATTTTGATGGCTAGATTTTTCGCCAACTGGCAATTGGCCTGATAAATCGACGGATGTTCTTGGATAAATTTCTGAATATTAAGCTGCACACCTCATTCCCCCTTCATAAAATACTTTGTGATGTCATCATAATAACCGAGAATCATACTAAGTGCCAACTTTTTTAACAATTTAAAACCTTGACAAAATAATCCTAAAATGATAGTATAAGGTTATTAAATTTGAAAGGAATGATGAAATGTGAGATATGTCCGCAGTTCTTATAAGAACATCAAAACGATAATTGCAGACATTACCCATGGGTTTAATACCCAGAAAAGACTAAACAAACCAATTACTCACGAAGATGATCTGGAGATCGCTGACAAAATAGAGAGTCGAGTCGTTGGCCAAATATATCGATTCCATCTGACAATAGCTCCAGATCCGGGCAATGAAAAAATACCTCGAGTTATTCGCAACTCCGGCATTATAAATCACGTGGATATTCTGGTTGAATCAAGTATTGTTACACTGACCATTAATATTGACACAGACAGAAGAATAACATTACAAATGATTGATCAGAATTCACCGATTAAGTTAATCTCAGGCGATAAAGAGCACTCAGGCGAGTTGCTGATCAGACAAAACGACTAAAATAGAAAAAATATATAAAAGACCCCAAGCGGGTCTTTTTTGCTTAACCTAATAATCTTGACAAAAATCAGTTTTACGTGTTAAAATAAAGATTGGTATTAAAAATATTTTTTATGTCCAAATTCAAACTACATTCTCCCTATCAGCCGACCGGCGATCAGCCGGCGGCGATTAAGAAATTGACCAAGGGCCTCAGTGAAGGCCTGGCTTATCAAACCTTAAAAGGGGTGACCGGCTCCGGTAAAACCTTTACCATGGCCAACGTCATCGATAAAGTCCAGAAACCGACCCTGGTAATTGCTCACAATAAAACCCTGGCCGCCCAACTGGCCCAGGAATTCAAAGAATTCTTCCCCGGCAACGCTGTTCATTATTTCGTCTCCTATTACGACTATTACCAACCCGAAGCTTACATGCCCACCACCGACACATATATCGAAAAAGACTCCTCCATCAACGAGGAGATTGATAAACTCCGCCACGCCGCCACCTCCAGCTTGCTCATGCGCGATGATGTGATTATCGTCGCCTCGGTTTCGTGCATCTACGGCATCGGTAGCCCGGAGGTTTATAAACAAAGCGGAGTCGAGCTAGCCAAAGGGAAGTCCGCCCAACGCAACGATATCTTGCGCCAGTTAATCGACATCCAGTATCAGCGCAACGACATCGATTTTCACCGCGGCACCTTCCGGGTGCGCGGCGATGTGCTGGAGATCTGGCCGCCCTACGAGGACAACGGTTTTATGATTGAATTTTTCGGGGACGAAATCGACGGCATTAAAAAAATCAATACTTTGACCGGAGAAGTTATCGAAACTTTGGATAAATTAAAAATCTTCCCGGCCAAACACTTTGTCACTCCCAAGAAAGACTTAGAAGCCATCATGAAACAGATAAAAAATGACATGACTAAAGAGGTGGCTGAATTTAAAAAACAGGGCAAAGATCTCGAGGCTCAACGACTCAAGCAGCGAGTCAGTTTTGATCTGGAAATGATCCAAGAAACCGGCTACTGCACCGGCATCGAAAATTATTCTCGCTATTTTGATAAACGAAAAATTGGTCAGCCGCCCCACGTCCTCATCGATTTCTTTCCTAAAGACTTTCTCATGATCATTGACGAGTCTCATATCACCATCCCCCAAATCGGCGGGATGCATAATGGCGACCGGGCTCGAAAAGATATGTTGGTTAATTATGGCTTCCGATTGAAGGCAGCTTATGATAACCGCCCTTTAAACTTCGAGGAATTTGTCAGTAAAATCAATCAAGTTGTTTTCACGTCCGCCACACCCGGACAATTCGAAAAGGATAACTCTGATCAATTCGTAGAGCAGATTATTCGTCCGACTGGTCTGCTCGACCCCAAAATAGATTTACGCCCGGCTCAGGGCCAAATAGATGACCTCATCGCCGAAATACGAGCGACGGTCAAGCAGAAACACCGCGTCCTGGTCACTACCCTAACTAAGCGCCTGGCGGAGGAACTGACAGAATATTTACAGGAGATAAATATTAAAGTTCAATACTTGCACAGCGACGTTGATACCGTTGAGCGCATGGAAATACTTCGTGATCTTCGCCTGGGTAAATACGACGTCTTGGTGGGAATTAATCTATTACGGGAAGGTCTCGACCTGCCCGAAGTCACCCTGGTCGCCATTCTCGATGCCGACAAGGAAGGTTTCTTGCGCTCCGAGACCGCTCTCGTGCAAACCATTGGCCGCGCCGCTCGCCATGTGGATGGTCGAGTTATCATGTACGCCGATAAAACTACTCGTTCCATGCAGGCGGCTATGGATGAGACCAACCGCCGCCGGGAGATTCAGCAGGCGTACAACAAGAAGCACAAAATCACTCCCAAGACGATTAAGTCCAAAATCAAAGAATTACAGTTGGAGTCCAAAAAGACCAAGGAGTCCCGCTCTCAGGACATCGATTGGGAGCATATTGATGAATATACCCCCGATGCTATCGATAAAGCTATCAAGCAGAAAGAGCGGCAGATGGATCTGGCCGCCCGCAACCTCGAATTCGAACGCGCCGCCGAACTGCGCGACGAGGTGCAGGAATTAATCCTGGTGAAGAAGCAGAAGAATAAAGATTAAAAAACACCTCATTCAATGACAATTCGTTTTGCCAAACCGGTCAAAAACTAATATAATACTTATTAGTCATCAATTTACTATTAATATTTCCAAATATCATGGCCAAGAAGAGAAAGAAGAAAAAAAAGAAGAATAAACGCAAGGGGCAAATTTTAGCCGCCAGTCAGTCGTTTAATCAGGAAAACCGGCCACCGGTCGCTCCGACTGCACCAACCTCAGCTCCCGCCTCAACTACTTATGGCGCAACCCCTGCTAGTCAACCATCCGCAACTGCCCCGACTCAAAATTCATCCTTTGATAGCGGGATTGTCACTCACGTTAATACCGATTTACGCTTCTTCTTCATTGTTACCGTCGTGATGATAATTATTCTTGCCGGAGTGTATATCATCGACCAACAGACCAATTTCATTTTGAACGCCGGTCAGTGGCTGTGGAATTGGCTGGGATTGAATTAGTAATTTATGCGAATTTTTCCTTGTAGGGACAGCACAGTGTGCTGTCCCTTTATAGTTATCACCAGACGCTCTCTTTGTTTCGATCAAATTTCCATTTAGCTGGATTATTTTTAATATACTCTTGTATGTATTGTAATTCGTAACCATTAAATCCAATTACATGATCGTAAAATGATCTTTGCCAAGAAAACTTGATATTCATTTTTTTTGCCTTTTTGACGCTCGCTTCTTTAAACGATTTAATAACTTTTGATAATAGGCCATATCGATTCTTGCTGATATTGTCATGTGCTGTCCCTACATTCCCGACAATTATAATTCCATGCAAATGATTGGGCATAACAATCCACTCATCTAAATTTACATTTTCATAATAATTGGGGATGCCCTTAAAAGTTTCGCTCACAATTATTCCCAATCGATTTAATCTCATCTCCCTGTCAATCACCGTACCCAACATACAACGAAAATCTTTTACACAAACTGTCACAAAATACCAGCCCGGCATTGAATAATTATACCCTGGCCAGCGATTAGGTTTGCGACTGTCTGATCGTTTCATGATTTATTGGTATCATAAACGGCATTATCAATGACTTAAGTGAATATTAAAAAAAGGGACAGCACGCTGTACTGTCCCTACAATAATTTAATTACACAATCTTAATCGTCATCACAATCAGTTCGTCATTCAGCCAGGTCAAATGCTCCGCTACCGGTTTGAAATATTCTTTGTATGTGCCTTCTTCGTTGTTGGCAAACAGGGTAAATTGGAAAGTTCCGACTTCGCCCGGTCGCACTTCGTCTTCCATCATCTCGGTGGTGCGGTTGGGTGTTAACCAATCATGGGACGCAAATTGACTAACGTGATCCATTGGGTTGGTGGTGCCCAGGTGCAACGGATAATTTCCGTATTTATGCCAGGTGGCGCTGCCGGTGTTTCTAATAGTCAGGTTCACTCTAATCATCTCTCCTTGTTTTACCTCAACTGGCGCCATCACACCGACCAATGCAAAATGATAATCATCGATCACATCGCTTTCATAAGCGGGATCGACAATATAGTTTAGGATAGTAAAAGTGCCATTTGAATCATCCGAGCCCATTATCTTGTGGTCGGCATCAAAGCCACGCACCCGAATCAAGGCTTGATCCGAATCGACGTTAGGCAAAATCCAATCAAAACTATCGGTATTGTCCACTTTTGATGCAATTATATTCCAGGTCAGTCCACCGTCCAGTGAATACAAAATATCCACCACTTTCACGCCGACAGTCAGGGTATCCCAAGTGATGATGTGCAAAGATGTGCCGGTGACAATCGCCTCCCCGTCATTGCCGGCTTTTCGGCCCCAAGTTTCACCACCATTAGGTGAGGTGACTCGCACAATGTGGGTTATCTCGGTGCTGTCCGGATCAGATGACTCCTCTTCCTGTTGACACTCTCTGCAAGTGTCGAATTCTAATACCGTGCCCTCCTCGGTTCTGGCCATCGCCACCGCTGGATGAACAATTGTCAAACCAAACAGCAAGAGCAGGACCAAGGAAATTTTCTTCATGTTTTCTCCTCTTAATTTAGATAAAAAATATATTAAATTTTTGTTAAATTGTATCTGTAAAATACGCTAAAAGCGCTTGTTAAAATGCATTACAAATATAATATTACCAAAACACGCTGGATAAAACAATTTTGGGATTTAAAAAACGGCCGGATTTAGTAATCCGGCCGTATCGTAGCGACAGCCCGACGGGCTGTCGCTACATATTACGTAATTGCCCACAAGCCGCCCCGATATCATCGCCCATTACGGTGCGTACCGACACCGGCACCCCTAATTTTTTCAATTCATTCCGGAAACGATTCACCCGGAAACTATTCGGCCGCTTCCATTTAGCGGGGCCGGTGGCATCCGGGTTATAGGGGATTAAATTAACGTGGTATAAATAATCACCTTCGATTAAGTCACCCAATTCTTGGGCCTGTTCCAGACTATCATTAACCCCTTCAATCAAAATATATTCAAAAGAAACCCGCCGCTTAGTTTGTTGCGAGTATTCTCTGGCGACCCGAATCAGTTCCTCAATCTGATTATTGGGGGCCGTCCCCGGCATGATTTCTTCCCGCAGCTCTTGATTGGGGGCATGCAAACTAATCGCCAGTCCGATATGCGGATAATTTTGTAAGAAATTTTGCAGCGGTTTAATTAATCCCGCCGTCGAAATCGTAATTTTTCTTTTGCCCATGCCAAGCAAAGCGTCATCCGTCAAAATATCAATCGCCGCCGACACATTATCTATATTTAACATCGGCTCCCCCATCCCCATAAAAACAATATTATTAATCTTTTTTCCATCCGGTTTGAGGTATCGGGCCCACCACAGCACCTGATCGATAATTTCCCGGGTCGATAAATTGCGCTTAAGGCCCATTCGACCGGTAGCACAAAACCGACAACCCAGCGGACAACCAACCTGCGAGGATATGCAGATAGTATTACGGCCCTCATGCATCATTAAGACCGATTCAATTTTCGCCCCGTCATCGCATGCCAACAGAATTTTCACCGTATCTTTATTCTTACTAGTCAATTCTTTGACCGGCCGCAGGGAACAAAACTGCACTTCCTTATTCAGCCGGTCCCTTAATTCAACCGGCAGGGTGGTAATTTCCTCCCAACTCCCCACCAAATCCCTAAACACCGCCTGATTAATTTGTTTCAGGCGATAAGGCTTGAGATCGTATTTTTTGAGCAGTTCGGTAAACATATGTATCTCATTAAAGCATGTTTTTGCCAGATAAACAATGATTCTGTCAGGATTTAATACAACCTGTTCCGACGGACAATAAACAACAATTCGCCAATAAAAAACACCCCGGGGTGTTTTTACACCTCGGGGTATTCAATATATTTATTTTTCTGTTAGCTCCCAAAAGCCAAGCTCCTGAATATTTACACCGGAATATTCATAGTGCTTAACTCCTTTCATAAGCGTAATTTTGGCATAGTATCCCACTCCAGCCTCCAGCGGCACCGGATAGTTCAGGGATAAATTACCAGTTGTCAGAGTCGGTTTATCATCAGTTAATTCCACTCTAGCAATCTTGCGATCGCCCACCTTTTCAAACACATCCAGGATAATTTCAGTGGTGTCATTAACGGCGTTGACAATCAACGGAAACTCCACCACATGCAAGGCATCGACTGGCACCGTAAATTCAGGTGTCAGATAGGCCATCTTATTGCCATCGACCAGGTTCACATCCACCTGAATGTATCCGGGATTACCGGCATCCTCGCTGAATTCAAACACCCCCGGATCCTGGCCGACCAAATTATCATTCATGTCAAATGTCAGCTTGGCGGCAGAATTGATGGTGGTGCCGACGGCATTATATGTTTTTTCAAACTTTTGCTCCAGCACCAGTGTTTCTTCAGACTGAGTGTCAGCGCCAGAGACATTTTTGGTCTCAAACGTGACATGAGCATAGTGCTCATCATTCAGAAACACAAATTCATACCATTCATCGGTGAGTTTATCGTTGTAGTTGCCGACCTTGCGGTCGTTAACTCCGTCGCTGTCGACAATAAATAGCATACCGTCTGGTATGACATCATTTACCCAACTGGACTTGGGTTTATACACTAACATCCGGCACAGTTCATAATCTTCCAGGTGCAGCACCGTTTGCTCTCCACCCGGAACGGCCAGTGATTCCATGCTCAGATAGTTTTTACCGTTATAGGGAATAAAGCTGGAGACGTTGAACTCAGTTTTTCCCAACGTCTCTTCAACGAAGATGTTAATCTTCTCATTTGAGGCGTCGACGTCGAACTGAATTTGATTGAGTGTAATCTCTCCACCCACTTCGTTAAAAGTGAGGTCTTGAGCGTACTCATGATGATTAGCAACACCGTTATCGACTTCTTTATGAGCGACGAATTCATCAGTAAGATTGGTGTAGGCAAAATAGGCGTTACTTATACCGGTGCCTTTGATGCCTAAATCAATCACAATCCGGTGTTTATCGGCCGGCACATCCGGTCCGGTTGGTCCGGTTGGTCCGGTGGGGCCTGTCGGTCCAGTCGGTCCAGTCGGTGCCACCGTCGGAACTGCCGTCGGTGGTACGGGTACCGCCGAATTAGAACCACATCCAGTCATAAATAAAACTGAAATTAGCGCCAGTAAAGCCAATATTCTTCCGAATTTCTTTAACATTTTTCCTGTCACCTCCGCAAAATTTTAACAGATTTTTTTAACCGCCGCTGTTAGCCGGCGGGTGATAATCGGGAAAACCTCTTCCGATTTTTTTTAAAATCCACCTCCTTAGAAATGTTTATTTCTGCCGTTAATATAGCGCTTAAGCAGCGAATTGTCAACGTTTTCTTGTCACAAAATTCAGACCAATTTACTATAATTCAAATATCTTCGATTTTAGTTAAAAACTAAATTAATAGTGATGGGGATTCAATTCCTCAAAGTTCTTTCACAACGGGTGATTTTTCTAATAAAAGCAAAATAATTCACTGATAAAATCTCCCCGAATCTAAGATTGGGTCCTCATCCTATTTTTTTCCCGACATTTGTTTCTGATAGGTTATTTTTGCTACAATCTGAATGCAAACTCATTTATTAGCTGACGCATAAATGGGTAATTTTGAGAGATGAGGCCCACGACCTAGCCTCTAAACGCCCCTTAAAAAAGGCATTTAGACACCTGTATAGTCAATGAATAGTCAATGACCACTTTTACTAGGAAGTGTGCCCCATCTTCTGGAATAAAGTTTCAGTTAGTCCCCGTACAAAGATTAGCTGAATTTATGATAGGATTGCCCCCTTTCAAGAGGTCCTTTCTTTCATCAATGGTCTTAGCGGTTTTCAACCGGGGGCAATTTCCCGTCAACAAACACTGTTGGTTCCGTCAAAAAACAAAGAAAGGAGGTCTATACTCCTGGTAAAATTTTCATAACGATTTTTAACCAGGGATTAAATGCACATCAGGTGAAACTGAGATTCCTTTCTAGGGAAAAAAGTAAATAAAAAAAGAATAATTACTAAAGGCAGCTCAAAATTAAGCTGCCTTTTTTATATTTATCAAACACCAGTCACAGATCAGTAATTATGGTAGTTTCCCTCCACATCCACGTAACCCCTTTCAATCTCATAATCGCCGTCATCGATATATTTTCCATCCCCGTATAACTCCCGCCAAAACCAAAAATCTCCGAATTTATCATAAAACCCGGAGCCGTCATTCAGTATGTAGTTACCATAAACATCGAACCAGCCGGCTTCGACGTAGTCCGCCGTCCACTTCTCCTGCCAGCTATATTTATTGCCGTAGTCATCGATGAAGCCACTACCGTCCGCTAATATCCAGTAGCCCAGGGTATTATAAAATCCGTCCGTATGATTAGCCGCCACTAATTTATCGGCCGGCAGCACTTGCCAGATTTTCAGGCCGGTCAACTTATCCCCCTCTCGTACCTCCAGCCAGTATGCCCCACTCGGCCAGCTGATATTTTCCATTTTAAATAAAATCCCGTCCCCTTTGCCCTGGCCGGCAGCTATCAATTCTCCTGTCCCGTCCCGGCCCTCCCAGAATAAATAGACTTCTTGCGCTGACAAGTCAAAAGTCGAATTTACATATATCAACTGATCCTCATTAATAAAGAAGCGGCTGTTAAATTCACAGGCGCCATCAATCATGTTGGTGCAAACATTCCAGTTATCACTGATTGGCGCACCATTTTCCTGCCCCGCTTTTTTGTAGGGTTGAAATATTGGCGCTAAATCCTCTTCAGTCTCAATCGCAGCACCCCTTAATAGTTCGACCGTCAGATTATCGCCATTATTTTTATCAAACTCCGACCATTCCCGATATTTATTATAAGCCAAGTATTTCTTTTCATTGCCACTGAGAAATATCTTCTTGCTCAACACATCGTTACCGGCAGACACCCGCACCTCATACCAGCCCTCCACCCAGCCGAAATCCGGACGAATCAGCCAGAAGTCGCCCGACTCCCGCGTCATATCTTCCTTCAGTGGCCACTGCCACCCTTCCCGGTACCAGACAATTTTCAGTCGCGACCGGCTCTGATTGTCCACCGTCAGTTTTATTCGATTAGTCACAAACGACCCATTGTCAATTTCCGACACCCGGCAATCCTGATCGTCACAAACCGACAAGGCCAGCCCCACATTCAATTCAGCCGGCGGCTGGCAGGAGACCAAAGCGAACGAGAATAAAGAAATACAAAAAGCCGCATATATATTCCTTATAAGATTTTTTTTATCAATACACATCAATAGCTTTAAAAAACTGAAAAATAAAAAAACACCTCATCTTATTTATAAGGTATTTTTACAGTTTAATAAAATTTCGCCAGGTTATTTAATCTCCGTCTCGGAATCTTCTTTCAATTCCACTTCTTTCTTAGCTGATTTTTTACCTTTTTTCTTTGGCGCTGCTTTTTTCTCTTTTCCAGTTTTCTTCTTGGTCTCTTTGGCCCCTTTATCTTCAGCCTCTTCTTTCGGCTTAGTCTCGATCACTTCTTTATTTTCCATGTCAAAATCAGTAAACACCGAACCCAGCACTCCGTTCACAAACTTCGAACTGTTCTCCCCACCGTAGGATTTGCCCAGCTCCACCGCCTCATTAATCGCCACTTTCGGCGGAATTTCCGGATCGTGCAGCAACTCATAAATCGAAATCCGCAGCAACACCTTGTCAATCACCGGAATCTGGTCCAGCGGCCACTCCGGGGCATATTTAACAATTAATTTATCCAACTCCTGCTCGTGCTTCACCACACCTGCCACCATCTTCTCTAAGAACTCGGTATCGTCCGCATCCGGAATCACCTTCTCGATATTTCGCTTCACAATATCATCCAGCTCCAAATCATCCCTGAATTCCTTTTCATACAGGGACTGCATGGCAATGATACGAAATAAATGTCGCGAAGAACCCATTATTTTTTCTTTTTAGCGGTCTTTTTAATAAGTTGCTTTTTGGCGTAAGTGCCGCACACCGTGCAAACCCGATGCGGCGCCTTAGGTGATTTACAGTTAGCACATTTTACAATAGTTGGTTTGGCCAAATTTTTATTGGCTCGTCGTTGATTTCGCGCACTCTTGGTGTGTCTTTTCTTAGGGACTGCCATGGTTAGCTCCGTAATATCTTTAAAAACCTTTAAATACTTCTTTAATAGTAACGGTTTATGCCTATTTAGGCAACCTTCTTCATCCCATATACACTTCATCCCGCCAATATTCGTAAACCGGGGCCAGCTTCAATTTCCACGGCATCCAGATGGCTTCCCAGATGACTTTTTTATCTAATTTAGATTGGCCATTGCTACGGTCAACAAAAGTAATCGGGATTTCTTTTAATTTCCAGTGATTGCGCCAGGCTTTATAGTGCATTTCTATCTGAAAGGCATAGCCATCCGACATCACATTAGTCAAATCAATCGATTTAATCACCCGGCGACGAAAGCATTTAAAACCAGCCGTGGCGTCATTGATCGGCATACCGGTAATCAGTCGCACGTACATATTGGCCCCAAAACTAAGCAGCCAGCGGGCAATCGGCCAGTTAACCATCCGGCCGCCTTTAACATAGCGCGAACCAATGACTAAATCATATTCATCCACATGACCGAGAAATTTTTCCAGTATCACCGGATCATGGGAAAAATCAGCATCCATCTCGATAATATATTCATAATTATGATGCAGGGCGTACTCAAATCCCAAGCGATAAGCCGTGCCTAGTCCCAATTTTTTGCGCCGTTTTACCAGCTTGATTCGCTCATCATCGTCCGCCAAATCCCGTACAATATCGGCCGTGCCGTCCGGTGAATTATCGTCAATCACCAGGATATTAATATCCGGCACCACGATTAAGATTTCTTCAATTAACTCCTCAATATTCTGCCGCTCGTTATACGTCGGAATGATGACAAGTTTACGATTCTTTTTATTTTTTGTTTTGGTTTGCATATTTATATTTCAATAATTATTGTCTGTTTAATATAGTTATCAACTAAAAAATCAAAGCTCAAAGTTCAAAACCACATCTCAAAACCCGATAACTAGCCGCCATGGTGTTCCGTCCGCCGAGGCGGATCGGAACCTTATTGACTATATTCTCTTACTAGAAAAATTCAGTTTCGTCTTATGTGTCTTTTTGACCTTTCTGCGACCGGTTTTTTTGGTTCGTTTTCGCCCGCTCTTTAATTGACTGGCAAACTCATCCACCACCACAATCTGTTTCGGCTTACGGATAAACAACCGACTCACCAGATATAAAAGGTATAGTCCGGACACCAGATAGGATAAATACTGATACCAGGGAGTAAAGTAATAGAATATCACTTTCACCGTGCCGGCCAGATTAGGATTTAAATCGACGTACATCATGCCCGGTCCGGCCTGATAAATATCAGCATCAAAGTCATACATATCGGTCATCACATTTGCCTTCCAGGCCGGAAAGTAGTTTTCTTTTAGCAGCACTCCGTCATAAAAGCCCGGCTCCTCAATCACAATCTCTCGACGATGCGAATTAATTAGTTCGCCGGCTTGATTAATAAATTCATATTCATCATCACGCAAATACTGGAATATATTTTCCAACAGCTCGGCCTCATCCTCGCTGCCGAAAGAATTCAGGTGATAAAACAGGTTCAGTCCGCTCCAGAGGATTTTGCCTTCCCCTTTGTCCAGACTGGCCATCACCACCTGGTCGTAATTTGTTAATAGCACCTTGGCGCCCTCTTTCACCTCTTCTCGTTCCGCCCACAAGTAGCCCCAAGGTTGACTGTTGCCGTAAGTGGCCGGTCCGAAACCATTCAGGTCGACTCGATTAGAAATTTGTTCATCAAAGGCGCCCAACTCCCAGTCAAACTGGTCTCCACCGGGGTGCAATTTGGTCACCGGCATGGGCGGAAAAACATATTCACTACCGGTGTCAGTCAAAACCGCCGAAGTTTCCACCAGTACACTGCCGCCCAACTCCACGTATCGATCAAGCAACTCAAACGCCTTCTCTTTCTCAAGATAAGTAAAATTATGCAGCAGCAACATATCAAATCGGTTCAACTCATCCAGATCGTACAAATCAATCATCGGCTGACCTTTTATCGGTATTAGCTTATTGGTAGTCAAATCAGTTTTGCTCAATGCATGCCAAACCTCCTGATAAGTTTGCTCGTCCCCAATTACCAACATGCTGGGCGCATTAGTAGCCTCGATAATCGGCTTAGGGTCAAAATACTCATAAACTTCGACCAATAAGTTTTGATCTGATTGTAAGTTTGAATAAATCAAATCGAAATACCGCGGCCATTCTTTCAGTTTGTCAAAATTAAAATTCGGGTACTGGTGAATGATATATTTAACACCGTACCAGTCGAGCATAAATTTTGTTTCCTTCCAGTTGTCCGATTCAGTAAAGATTATCTGATCCATAAAATACTGGTAGTCTGCCCCGATGATTCCCTGAGCGTAATAGCCGTTAGTCTGGGGACTATCAACCGCAAAGTTAAACCAGGTGGAGAGAAATGAATTATTGTTGGCTGTCCGATATCGACTGTCGGTAAACACCTCATCGAACTCCTCATCCAGTCGGCTTTCTTTGTTGTAAAAACGATAATTGCCTTCCTCTGCGCGCAATTCGTTCAGCGGGTAGAGTTGCAGTAGAATCAGCGCTAGCGCCAGCATGGCAGTCGCAAATACCGCAAATTCATAGCGTCGCTTGGTAAAAGCAAAATGCAGACTGACTCCGATGACAATCGGCCAGATAATGCCTAGATAATAAAAGGCATCAGATGGCGGGAACGAGGTGTTGTACCAGTTGCTTGGTACCCCAAAATATTGAGCCAAACCGTAGGCTAAGAAGATCAGACTGATATAAAAGAATGCCTTCAATACCTGCCACTCTTCCGAAACTTTCTTCACATAATCCTTACGGCGAATGGCAAAATATAATAGCAAAACTAAAAGTGGAATAATTGCCCAATGCAGGCCGGCACCATAGTCATGATTTACCCAGTCCTGCCGGGTCACAAAACTGGTCGCCGAAAAAAAGAATCGCTCCAGATTTATCAGTGGATGAGTCACATCGCCGCCGAAGAATCCGGCTGAAAACACCTGCTTCATACCCATGGTGAATAAAAACGGCAGGGTAACGAAAATGCTAAGCACTACGCCAGGAACCAGTAAAGATTCGATTTTCTCCCACCAGACCTTGATATTGTTACTCAGGAAATATAGCAGCATCAACAGGGTAAGCACCGTCAGGCCGGTCATGATAAAGTGGCCGGCAATCGCCATGCCCACCATGACAATTGTCAGCAGATAGAAAGCGTATGATTTGCGGCCCTTGTGCCAGAATGCAATTACCAGGTACCAGGCCCACACCATGAAAGTGGTGGCCAGCAACCGGGGAATCTCGCCCATCGCCATTCGTCCCCACAGGGCTGGCACGGCAATACAAAGTAGCGCGCCCAATAACGCTGCAATCCGGTTGCGATTGGTAACTTTGCTGATAATGACATAAACTCCTAGGGGAATACCGATGACCGCCATCATTGACAGCAATTGCACACCCAGCAAATAGGTATTGGTAGCGTATTTGAAAAGCACAATCAAGCCGTAAGGCACCACGCTGTACCACAAGAACATCGGAGCACCGGTGTACCAGCCGCCAAACCAATCAACTTCCGGCCAACTTTCCGCCAGAAATTTCGCCTTGGTTAGATGAGCCATCACATCCATGCCAATCGGATAACCATCCCACAGTCCGGCCATCAGGCTGATGTAGATACCGACTGCCACAATCAGGGCCCAGTCAAAGATAAAACCGAATTTTTGTTTGTGCTTTTTCATTTTAGTAGATGAAGCTTTTATTTTGATTTCGTTGTTTTTTATCAGAGGTTTATTTTGTTGGTTGACAATGCAAAACGTAAAATTCAAATCTCAAAATCACAACTTAAAACCCTATAACTAACTGCCATGGAGCGGCTTCGCCGCGAATTAATTTATTAAATATTTAAATTAACGTCTTTCACCTGGGCCCGGATCGCTACCAGTAACCCTAGGGCCGGTCGGCGCTCCTCAATTACCTCGTAACCGATAAACTCCAGTAAATGCCGCAATTTATCCCCATCAAACCGTTGTACATGCACCTCCTCCCAGGCATTGCCTCCGATATTAAACGGCAGTTTAGTCCAGATCATCCAGCCCAGCTGAAAATACCAGTTCTCGGAGGGCACCAGCACAACTATTTCTCCGTCAGGCTTTAGCACCCGCTTCATATCCTGTAAGATCTCCACCGGATTGAGCACATGCTCTAGGGTTTCCAGGATAGTAATAGTATCAAAACTGTTATCGGCAAACGGCAGCTGAAAACTGGC
>Ga0180430_10002013_pt1 | contig 19024 bp, 29 predicted proteins | sample SS_ome_9_FD_132999 | JGI IMG/M metagenome (GOLD analysis project Ga0180430, IMG submission 132999) | Hypersaline lake sediment archaeal communities from the Salton Sea, California, USA - SS_1_S_2 metaG | ecosystem: Environmental > Aquatic > Non-marine Saline and Alkaline > Hypersaline >... | reverse complement strand
GTCGACGACTGCTTGGTACCTCTTTTCGGACCCGAGCGTCTACCGCGCTTATGAGTACGGCACGCTTCAGGGCGCTGCCGGCCTCCAGACGGCGCCGGCCGACGACGTCCCGAGTTACCGCGGTGTGGGCATCTACGCTTGGGAGGACTTCGGGTTCGGCCAGGTCCAGCGCGAGGGCGCCTACAAGAACGCGGGCGCCTAAGCCCCAGGACGACGGAGAAGCACATGAAGAACTACATCGGACCCTCCAAGATCGTCACGGTCGCCGCCCCGGCGGCGGCCACGAGTGGCGCTCCGCTGGTGAGCAACGGGGTTTTCCTCGGCATCCCGCAGGCCAGCGCGGCTTCGGGCGCCAACGTCGCCCTGCTGCGGGACGGTATCGCGAAGGTCGACAAGACCACGGGCACGGCCTACTCGGTTGGCGACCCGGTCTTCTGGGACGTGGCGGGGCTGAAGACGGTGGATCTCGCGAACGCGAGAATCGGCACCGACCCTTACATGGGCCAGGTCCGTAAGGCGGCGGCATCGGGGGCGACCTCGTGTGAGGTCATCTTCGACGCGGACGCCTCGAACCTGTTCGCCACCTTCGGCTCGCTCGTGTCGAGTTCGGGCGGCGCCGCTCTCGTGGGCATCGAGGACGCGGGCGGTCTCTACGTCGGCGCCACCGTCGAGGCGGCGCTCCAGGAGCTGACTCCGTAACATGAGCCTCCGCGCGCACATCGAGGCGGCGACCAACACCGGGGCCGCGTCGCCCTGGGAGGTCGCTGTCTCGTACACGCCCGCGGGTGGTTCGGCGGCCGACATCGACGCCGTTTTCGACCTCGAGCATGTGACGGTGCTCGATGACGGGGCGGTGTCGGTCGGCCCTGCGCTGCACGTCATTCTTTCTCGCTTGTCCGCTGACCCCACCGCGAAGAGCGGCGAGGCGGCGGCGGGTGACACGTTCACCCACGGCGGCATCACCTACGAGGTGGTGGAGATCGAGCGCACCGGCAACGGAGACGCCACGCTTCACGCCATCGAGGTGGCCTGATGCCGGCACCAGCGTCGGGCACGAACTCGGCGGTGCGGGCCTCGGTGGTCTCGCTGCTGACGATTGCCGTGGGTCCGGCTTCGGCTTTCCAAGGCGTGGTGCACGATTCGCGGTCGGTGCCCATCGACGAGGACCACGTCCACCCAGCCGTGGTCGTCCTGGCGGACATCGACCGCGAGACGCTTCTTGCCCAGACCGAGCCTTTCATGGACCGGACGTTGACGGTCCAGGTCCACGCCTACGACCTGATGGAAGACGGCAACGAGGCAGCATTGGCCGACGCACTCGACGCGCTCGTCGAGGCCATCCGCCAGGCCCTTTTTGGCGACGACGACTGGCGGATGTTCTTTCGGTCCATCGGCGCATCGAGCACTCGGCAGTTCATCGACAGCACGACCCGGCGAGCACGCGGCAAGGCGGTGCTCTCGCTTGACCTCTCCTGGGAGGTCCAGCACGACCAGACGACAGCGCCGGCGGACCAGTTCCGCGAGGCGCACATCACCTCGACCGAGGGCACCTCTGCTGAGGTGACCAACATCTACTCGTGAGGAGCCGACGATGAGCTTCACCTACGTTCCCGACACCAAGGTCCCGGGCGTCTACTTCGAGCTCGGCCCCGGCCAGGGTACGACCGAAGAGGTCGGCCCGGTGCTCATCATCGGTCCGCACACGAGCTCGTCGACGCTCGCCGACAACACGCCCGCTCTCTTCCTGGGGACGTCCTGGGAAGACTGCGAAGCGTTCGCGGGGGCCAAGTCGATCCTGGCCCACATGCTTTGGCGCTACCGCCAGACGGACCCGACCGGCGCGGTGTACGCGATCGGCCTGCCGGACAACGCGGCGGGCGTGGCCGCGACGGGCACGCTCGCCTTTTCGGGCACGGCGACCGCGGGCGGGACGGTGTCGCTGCGAATTAACGGACGAGCCATCCGCGCGGGCGTGTCGAAGGGCGCGACCGCCGCAGACGTGGTCGACGCCCTCGTCCCGCTTATCAACGCCGACGGCCGCACGGCGGTCTCGGCTGCGGATGACGGGGACGATGTCGACCTCACCGCCGCCAACGACGGGGAGCTCGGGAATCTGGTCGTCATCGAGTCGAATCCGTTCCCTGGCGACGCCACGCCGGCTGGTCTGTCGCTCACCGTTACGGCGATGGCATCGGGCCTGAGGGACGCGGACATCACGACGGCGCTGGGCAACCTGGACGACGACCGGTATTCCACCATCGTCCATCCTTTCATTGACGCGCCGAGCCTGACCGCGGTCGAGAACGAGCTGAACGAGGACTCGACGGGTCGCTGGCACCCCACACGGCAGCTCTGGGGCTACGCCATCGTGGGCTCGCGCGACTCCGCGGTTGACAACATCACGCTCAGTGCGGGCCGCAACTGCCGGTACAGCGTGATCGTGGACGTCCCCGAGACGACGCCGGAACCGCCCTGGGGCGTTGCGGCCGCGGTTGCGGGCCGGGTGCGCGTCTCGGCACTCGCGGGCGACAACTCCCCTGCGCGGCAGTTCACCGGCCTCACCGTGCCGGGCTACCCGTCGCCCCGTGGCAGCCGTCGGACCTACACGGACAAGTCGGCCCTCATCGACGGCGGCCTGGGCACACTGTCCGAGTCTGACACGGGCATCGAGATCCTCCGCCTGACGACGACGAGCGAGAACGCGAACTACCTCTTCCTGAATGATGTGCTCGTCTCGATGCGGGTCTTCATCCGCCTCATCGCGGCTATCCGCGCCACCTACCCGCGTCACCTCCTCGTGGACGACGCAAGCAAGCTGCGTGCGGGCGTGGACGCGGTGGACCCGGCCGGCTTCAAGGCGTTCCTTGTCGGCGAGATGCGCAAGCTCGAGCGAATCGGCTGGGTGCAGAACGTGGACGACTTCGCGGACTCCCTCGTGGTCGCCATCAACAGCAGCAACCCCAACCGCATCGACACCAACATGACCCCCGAGTACGTCCGCCAGTTCGTGATCAGCGCGAACCGCGTCGACCCGGCGGCCTAGGAGACCTGACTCATGGCACGGAAGCTCGGCCTGATGGCCTTCAGCATCAACGGCACGCCCTACACGCCCAAGGCGGACACGGCGGTGACCTACGACACGCGCAACGAGATGGTGGGCGAGAGTGTGCCGGGTCTTACGGGCCGGGCGGGCAAGCTCTACCAGGGGATGGTCCCCTACATGGAGATCGAGCTCGTGTGCTCGCCGGCCGAGGTCGAAGAGGTCGTGCGCACCGAGGATGCGACGATCATTGCGGTGTTCCGCGACGGGTCGACGCTCTCGGGGCAGCTCGGGGACTACGTCGGGGACGTCACCGCCAACGGCGCGGACGGCTCAACCCCCTGCCGGTTTGAGTTCGATGACCTCGACTTCGTGGGCGCGTGATGGAACTTCGCGAGGGCTGGTCCTTTGACGATGAGACGGGCGCGGCCTCGGGGCCGGTTCGTCCGTTTCAACTGGCTTCCAAGGTCGTCTGCGACCGCGTCACCGTCCGTCGTTTGAAGGGCCGCGACATGAAGGTGGCGGCTGAGCTCGGCGACGGCGTGTCGGCTACGTTCAAGTTGATCAGCCGACTCACCGGCCTACAGGTCGCGGACGTCTATGAGATGGACGCCGACGACATCGGCTACATCAGCGAGATCATCGGTTTTTTCACCGGGGGTGGCCGGGTGAGTGGAGGGCAGAGCTAGCCTTCTTGGCTCAGCACTTCGGCTGGTCGCCCGCGCAACTGCTGGACATGACCGACCTCGAGGTCGGGTGGTGGGCCGAGGGGCTCGCAGCACTCCTCAAGGAGCAGCGTGGCTGACCTGAGACTCAAGACGATCATCGGGCTCACGGACCGGCTCACCGGTCCGCTCCGACGCCTGAGTGGTCGCGTCGCTGCCGCGACGACGCGCATGAGTGCGGTCGCGACACGTTCAGCGGTGCCCATCGCTGCGGGTGCGGGGGTGGCGACGGCCGCGCTCTACAAGATGACGTCGGGCGTTGCGGCTGCCAACGACGAGCTCGCCAAGGCAGCGCGACGTACGGGCATCACGGCGCAGGCGTACGCGGAACTTCGGCACGTGGCGAACTTGTCGGGCGTGAGTGCTGGCGAGTTCGCGAAGGGCATGGAGAGGGCCACGCGGAGCATCGGCGAGGCGCGCGTCGGCACGGGTGCACTGTACGCGATGTTGCGGAAGAGCAACCGCGGTCTGCTGGAGCAAGTGCAGTCGGCGGGCTCGACAGCGGAGGCCATTGACCTGCTGTTTGAGAGCATGGCGCGTCTTGAGGACCCAGCGGACCGGGCGGCGTTCGCCGCGGCGGCCTTCGGTCGCGCGGGCGCGAAGATGGCGCTCATGACGGAGAACGGCGCCGATGCCCTTCGTGACACCCGGAAGGAGTTCGAGCGCTACTTCGGCGTGGTCGACGACGACGCGCTCAAGCAATCTGAGGGATTCGTCGACACTCAGGCGCGGCTCGACCTCGCGATGGCGGGGCTCAAGAACACCATCGGCAACGCGCTGATCCCGGTTGTCGAGCCGCTGCTGAAGCAGTTTACCGAGTGGGCGAGCCTCAACCGTGAGTTGATTTCGTCGCGGGTACAGGACTTCGCGCGCAAGCTAGTGACGACTCTGCGGTCGGTGCCGTGGGGCAAGGTGGGCGACGGGATCGCGCGCGTGTGGAATGGGCTTGGCCGCCTCGTCGAGATGCTCGGGGGTATCGAGAACGTGGTGCCGGCGGTGTCTACCATGCTGGGCGTTGGCCTGGTCGGGAGCCTGACGTCGCTCCTGGGACCGCTGGGCCTGGTTGCTGGAGGCATCGCCGCAGCGGTGGCGCTCTGGGACGACATGCCACCGGCGGTGAGACGGGCAGCGGCAGCGGTCAAGCGGGCGATGGGCCCGGTCATCGACACGATCCGCAAGGCGGTCGACGACGCGCTTCACCTCATCGATCTGCTCGAGCGACATTCGCGCCTCGAGGAGTACGAAGACCGCATTGTTCGGGTCTCGGCCGTCGAGCGGTTTGGCAAAGCTGTCTCGGCGGCCAACCCCTACCAGGGGTCGCTCGGCGATCTCTTTGAGGCGGTGTCGACGGGTGGCGCGTCCGTGCGAAAGAAGTTCGAGCGGACCTTCGTCGATGAGCAGCGCAAGTGGATCCGCGCTCGCATGGCTACAGCGCCGCTCGGCCCGCAGAAGGGCGAGGTCATGGTCCGCGTGAAGCTCGAGGGCGACGGCGCTGAGCGGGCTACGGTGGTCCGCACCGAGTCCAAGTCCCCGCTCGGCCTCAAGGTCGGCGTGCGAACCGTGGGGGCGACGCCGTGACGTGGCGAGACCAGATGCAGCCGGCGTCCTTCAGGGGGGTGGCGTTCCACGTTCCAGAATGGACGCTCGGGACGGGCCGTCTGGGCCCTGACCACGAGTTTGTCGGCAGCGACTCCGCCTACGCCGAGGACACCGGGGGCGAGGCCGAGCGCGGCACCTTTACGGCCACGGTTTTCGGCGACGATTGGGTCGAGCGGGCGACCGATCTTCGAGACGCGCTGCGCGAAGAGGGGCCGGGCGTCCTCGTTCACCCCTTCCTCGGTCGGCGCACGGTCCAGATCCGTCACGTCGACATCACGCAACGGATCACCGACGAGGGTCCGGTCGTTCGGTTCGCGATCAACTACACCGAGACGGGCGACCAGCAGTGGCCCCTCGTCATCGACGACACCGAGGAGCAGGCCCGAACGCAGTCGGCGGCGGCCAAAGCTCGCGCCATCGCGGCGTTCGCGTCGACCTTCGACGTAGAGGACGTGCCGGGGTGGAGCCGGGCGAAGTCGATCACCAAGGTCGGCACGCTCGCAGCGGCCATCACGACCGGCACAGTGACCTCGACAACTGCGCTTCTGTCGAGCGCGGTCGACACTCTCGAGAACGACGCCTCGACGCTGGTGGACACGCCGGCCGACCTCGCTGCGGCGTTCCAGTCGGCCATCGACCAGATCACGACCATCGCCGGGTGCGACTCGCTCACCGCCGACGCGGGAGCCGACGACACGTCCTCCGTGACGTCGACACCGAACACGGACGTTGCTGACGCTAACGACACGGCGATGGACCGGCTCGTGCGTCGCCTTACCCTCGCCCGGGTCGTAGAGCTCGCAGCGGACACAACATGGGACGTGGCGGACGACGCCATCGAGGTTCGCAACACCTACGCGGCGCGCATCTACGCCGAGGCCGACAAGTCGGACAGCACTACGCGCGAGGAGCTGATCGACCTCGCCTCGGCCTTTGTCCTCGACATCGACGCCCGCGTGGGCAACCTCGCGCGGCTGGAAACGCTGGTCCTTGATGTGCCTTTTGAGACCGCGCTGACGCTGGCCTGGGACCTCTACGGCGACGCCGGCCGCGCCCTCGAGATCGTGGAGCGCAACGGCATTCGGCACCCGCTCTTCGTCGACGGTGGCGAACTCGTGGTGGCGTCCTCATGAGCGTCGAGATCCGAGTTGGCGGGAAGCGCTACGGTGGATGGACCGAGGTGTCGGTGCGAACGTCCCTCGAGGAGTCGGCGGGGCAATTCCGCGTGGTACTCTCGGCGTTTGACCCGGGCACCGAGTCGCCGCTGGACATCGGCGTCCAGAAGGATTGCTCGGTCTGGGTCGACGGGACCAAGGTCATCACCGGGATCGTGGAGCGGGTGACGGCACGAGACGCGGTGGACGGATCGCTCGTCCAGCTCGAGGGCCGGTCGAAGACGGCACAGCTTGAGTGTTCGGTCGCGACCGCCAAGGGGCGCCACAAGCGGCGGACCCCGCTCCAGATCGCCCAGGCGCTAGCGGTCCCCTTTGGCGTGACGGTCGCCGTGGGGGAGGGCGTGACGCTGACTCGCCAGGTTCGGTCGTGGACGGCCAAGGCCTCCGAGAGCGTCCACGGGGCGATCGAGCGGCTGGTCCGGCCCGACAACCTGCTGCTGACGGATGACGCTGACGGCCGGCTTGTGCTGACGAGCGTCGCGCAGTCGGGGCCGGTGGCCCAGACCATCCGCGCGGGCGAGGGCCCGGTGCTTGCGGTTGAGTCGACGGCGGACGCGACCGAGGTCTTTAGCGACTATTACTGCCGGGGTCAGAGCTACGGCACGGACAACGACAGCGGCGAGGCGGTGTCGTCGCCATCGGGCTACGCATCGGATCCCGACGTGACGCTACACCGGCCGACGGTCATCGACGCGGACGGGGCGTCGGGCGCTGCGCAGTGCCGGGAGCGAGCTCGAGCCGAGGCAGCGACGCGGGCCGGGCGCTCGGTGCCGGTGCGCGTCCAGGTTCAAGGCTGGCAGTGGGCGGACGGTACGGTGGTGCAGAAGGGTCAGCGGGTGCGCGTGGTGAGCACGACGGCACGGCTTGACGGCGTCTTCGTGGTGGTCTCGGTCGACTACACAAAGAGTCACGCGAGCGGGACCATCGCGGATCTCGTGCTGCTACCCCCGTCCGCGTTCACCGTCGACGAGATCGTCGCCAAGCCGTCGAAGCGTCGCGCATCTCCTCGCCAGTCGCTCGCCGAGGCGCGGGCTGAGGCTGCGGCGACGCTCACCCAGATGATGCGCGCGGCCGTGGGGGTGTGGAAGTGACCCGACTCGTCGACATGTTCCTCCGTGGCGTCGTGGACCGGGTCACCGACTCGTCTAAGTTCCAGGGCGTTGTCGCCAAGCTCCGCGCATACGACGACCTCGAGGACGGGCCGGACGGCTCGGGCGTGGAGCATTGGCTCCCCTACGGATTCACGGCGGTCGCGAAGGCTGGTGCCGAGGCGCTGGTCGGCTACCTCGGGGGCGACTCGGACAAGGCCGTCGTGATCTCGGTGGGCGACCGCCGGTACCGGCTGACGGGGCTTGCCGAGGGCGAGGTCGCGCTCTACGACGACCAGGGTGCCAAGGTGCACCTGACGCGCTCCGGGATCGTCCTTGAGCCGGCGTCGGGCCAGACGGTGGAACTGGGCGGAACCGGTGGGGCTCAGGTCGCGCGGAACGGGGACGGGACGATCGTCGACGGGACCACCGACTCCGCACTTTTTGTGTTCCTGGGCCAGGTCCAGTCCGGGATCGTCGCTGCGGGCGGGACGTGCCCGCCTCCTCCGACGACCATCACGGGCAAGGTCAGCGCCGGCTCGACGACGGTCAAGGCGGTGGCATGACCGACTTCATCAACAGCCTTCGCGGACTCGACGGCACGACCGCCTCGGGCCGCTTCGCCATCTTTCCGCCCCAGGGCGAGAGCGACCAGGCGAGCCTCGACGAGCTGCGCGAGGCCATCGTAATCAGCCTGCACACCGACCGCCGGGCCGATGCATCCGAGCTGCCCCACGGCGTGCGCAACCGCGGCTGGTGGGGCTCGACCTACGAGACCGGCGACGCCCTCGGCTCGCTTCTCTGGGCGGTTATGGCTCGCGGCATGACGACCGCGAGCGCGGCGGCCTACGCTGACGCGGCTCGGGCGGCCTTGAAGTGGCTCACCGACGACGGGGTGGCGGACAAGGTCGACGTGACGGCCGAGCGCGTGAACGGCGGCGTTCAGCTCACTACCATCATCCACCGGGGCAACGCCGAGCCCTACAGCTATGTCTGGGAGGCTTACCGTGGCCAATGACCCGGAATCCGGCTTCGTCGTCCCCGATATCGACCGCACGATCAATGGGGTAAAGGACGACATCAACGCCCGTCTCACCGGGGCGGACGCATACCTCCCTTACATCGGCCAGGCGCTCCGCCGTCGTGTGACGAACGCGATCGCGATCGCCCTCGGCGGTGCGGTCTGGGGCGTCCACGCCTTCGTCGGGCGCGGGCTTCGTCAGCTCTTCCCGCACACTGCGCCTGATTGGGGCGTGCTTGCATGGGCGGACATTTTTGGACTCACCCGCATCCAGCCGACGACGGCCGCGATCACGGTGACGTTCACGGGCACCGCCTCGACGTCCATTCCGAGCGGCACCGAGGTCGTCGACGGCAACGGCAACGCCTACACGACCGACACGACGGATAGCATCGGTGGCGGCGGGTCGGTGACCATCGCTGCCACGGCGAGCTTCACGGGGACGGCCGGCAACCTGGACCCAGGCGCGGTGCTGACTCTTTCCTCGGCCATCTCGGGCGTAGACTCTGATGCGGCGGTCGCGTCGCTGGCAACGGCGGCGGTCGACCTCGAGACCGTCGAGGCGCTTCGGGTTCGCGTGCTCGAGCGCATGCGTCGCCGAGGCTCCACGGGCACACAGGGCAACGCGGCCGACTACGAGACTTGGACGCGCGAGGCTCTGAGCACGGTCGACAAGGTCTGGGTGCGGACGCCTGCGGGCGGCGCGCTCCCCGGAGAGGTTGAGGTGCGCTTCACGACAACGGACGGGCCCATCCCCGGTTCGGGCGAGCGGGACACGGTGCTCGACTACATCAAGGGCACCAGCGCCGAGAGCTACACCGACGGCAAGGCTCCTGCCAACGCCTCTCCCCAGGTCCCCGCGCTGACGGGAGAGGCGACGACCTTCAATCTGACGATTACGCCGAACACGACCGCCCAGCAGGCCCTTGTCGAGGCCGAACTCGACGCGCTCTGGGATCGCGAGTCGGAGCCGGGCGGGACGATCTACCTCTGGCAGATCCATGGGGCCATTGATGCGTCGGGTGTGGACACGCTCATGGTGAACACCATCAACGGCCTGGCCCCCGCTGACGTGTCGGCGACGTCCATCGACCACCTCACCACGCGCTCCACGGTGACTTTCGCATGAACGGATACTTCCCCGACAAGACGGACGCCGACTACCGCGACGTCTTGCTCCGCCTGCTGCCCGACGGCGCGGCGTGGGACAAGGGGGAAGGGTCCGGCCTCTATCAGGCCGCGTATGCGTTCGGTGGCGTCCTCTCGCGCGTCCACAACCGTATCCTCGACGCCATCCAGACCGAGGGCGACCCGCGCACCGCGGACGAGACGCTCGAGGCATGGGAAGAGTCCTGGGGGCTTCCCGACCCGTGCGCGACGGCTCCGACGACGGACGCAGCGCGGCGCGCTGCCTTGCACGCCCGAGTCGTGGACACGGGCGGCCTCACCATCAACGACATTGTCGAGGTCGCCGCTGCGCTCGGCTACGTCGTGACGGTCACGCCGGTCTACCAGGTGTACTTCCGCGTCGGCATCAGCGAGATCAGCGACGAACTCTGGTCCTGGGCCGACGCCGACAAGCTTCTCATCACCGCCGACACGGCGGGTGCCCTCGTCTCCACCGACCTTTTCGAGTGCGCCATCAAGCGCTTGATTGCCCACGCTACGTGGGAGTTCACCTACACGCCTTAGGAGGGCCGCCATGTTCCGCCCTGACGGACCCGATACCGTAGCGTCCAAGCCAACCCCCGGAGCCGCTGGCACCGAGGGCTGGTTCGAGCCCGGCACCGTCTTTGACACGGACACCGCTAACCTCATCGTCGGCGAGCTGCGAGAGATCGCCGTGCTCGGCGGGCAGTCGGCCGACAAGACCGACCACACGCAGTGCGCCACGGTGCTTGCTCCCGTCCAGACCCTCGACTCGGACTCGAGCGACACGGGCTACGAAACGACGTACCAGACCCGCCTCGTCGCGGCGTGCAACACGAGCCGAGCCAGCGGTGACCGCTCCGTCTCGATGGCGTCCAACGGCGGATGGGCTCAGGGCGACCAGTCGACCGTTGTTGCGTCCATCGGTGGCCGGACCGGGGCGAGCTCGGCGCAGGCCGCCGTCATCGCGTGCGGGAAGACGGGCAACCTTTCGGTGAGCGAGGCGACGGGCACCGCGGCCGCGGTCATCGCCTGCACCGGCGACCGCACGGGCCGCAACCCCACCGCGTCGGGCGAGGCGGCCGCGGTCATCGCCTGCATCAACGACGCTGCGGCCCCGGTCGCGTCGGGGACGGCTGCCGTACTCGTGGCCTGCGACGGGGGCACCGTCTCGGGCACCACGTCGGCCGCCATCGCCTGCCAGGAGACGGATGTCTCGGGCGTAAACCCGACCGCGGCCATCGGCTGCAACGGGTCCGAGGTGACGGGTGCCCACTCGGTGCTGGTGGGGTCGATCAATGCCCGGCTCACGACCGACTTCGCGCTTGCGCTGGGCTACTCGCCCTTCCCGCTGGCTGGATCGGGCGACGAGAACATCACGATCTTGCTGGATGGGCAGCAGGGCCGCGTCATCGCGCAGGAGCTGGACATCGACGACGGTGTGGCGCTCGGCGGCGGCGCGACGCCCACGCTCGGGACGATCGGTGGCTCGGGCCCGATGAACGCCGGGCAGGCGCAGTGGCTCCAGGTCTACATCGGCAACATAGCACACTGGATCCCCGTCTGGACCTAGAGGCAGTATCCGTCCAGGCAGCCGTTCTTGCACGGGCGCCGCGTCTGCCACGGTGGGCACGTCCCTACCGCTCGGGATGAGCGCGCATCGTCCACACGGTGGTGCGACATGTTGTGCGACGTCAAGCCTTCCGCGCGGCGGTGCGAAGAGCCTGGGCCAGTGCGGACCGCGAGACGGCGTGAAAGTTCTTCTCGACGGTGCGCCGAGCGTTTCGCCGGAACATCCACTTGCGTCGGAACGTCGTCGACTTGTCGAATGAGTAGAGCACCGTAAACGGGACGCGCTCGGAGCCGTCGCGGACCGCGATCACTTCTTTGCCCGACTTGAGCCGCGTCTTGAACGGTAGCGGCTTGCGGTGCTTGCCCGCCTTCTTTGGGCGCTTGCGTCGTGCGCTCGCTCTGGCGGACTTCTCGAGGACTCGCCCGGGCCAGTGTGCCGGCGTCGTCCGGCCGGTCTTGGTGCGCGCTCGCATTTCGGGCGTCGCGACAGGGCCATCCAGCCGGCCTCCCTCTCCGAGGGCGACCATCGGGTCGTCGGGCCGATGCCCGCCGGGCGGGCGCCATCCGACCTCGGCCCATTGCCGGCGCTTCGTCGCCTTGACCGCGCGGATACCTCGACGAACGAAGTTTCCTCGGGGGTCGACGACCTTCTCGACGTCGACGCGCTCGGCGTCTGCGGCCATGTAGGCGAGGCGCGTCAGCGTTAGCGCAGTGGCGAACGGGTATTGCTTCCGCACCAACTCGCTCGTGAACCGCCGGAACGGCGCGGGGTCGATGCGAATTCGGATGCGAGTGCCTGACATGTTGCGCCCTCTGGCCTGTCCGCTCTAGTATGTTGCCACGACGGCGCGAGAAGGTGAACACTATGCGCGGAATCCAATGGACGGCGGCTTCGGCTACGTCCTTCACGATCGATGAGGCGGCCCTCGAGGCGGTCGAGACGGGCGCGGGTCGCCTCGCCCCGGTGCGTGTGCGGAAGGGTCGGCTTGTCGCGACAGGCGGCAACGGGGCATGGGACATCGAGTTCCGGCCGCTGACGAAGTCGCTGACGCTCGGGGGCGCCGACATCACCTCGGCCGTCGTCAAGGTGGTCTCCGCCGACACCGACACGACGGTCGCGTGGGTCTACGACTACGAGGAGCACGGTCCGATCGACCAGGTGGTTGTCACGTGCGCTGGTGGCGCTGCGACGCCGACCTTCACGTGGGAAGCGCCCGCACCTGCGAAGCAGGCGTAGACCATGGGATTCCACGGCGCCCGTAAGGCGGGCATATCGGCAGCGCAGGCAACCGCCCTCGATCTCGCCGAAGGTCTCGATGCTCTCACGTCGACCGCGACCACGGACCTCGTCGCCGGTGACGGCCTGGGTGGGTGGCAGCGCACGGCGCTTTCCTCCATTGCGACTCCCGCTGGCGCGCTCGCGGGCGCGACGTTCATCAGCGCTGCGGGCGAGACCGCTGTTGCGGGCGAGCTCACCATCGTCTCGTGTGACGACGAAGACGACAACATCACAGTCGACCTTCCAGCTTCACCGTCGGCCGGCGATACCGTGCGGTTGGTCAACGTCTCGACTGAGGACTACGACGTTATTGCCGGAAGGAACGGCGAGACGATCAACTTTGCCGAGTCCGACTTCGCCGTCGGCGGGCCTGGCATGGCGGCAGTGTACACCTACACCGGCGCGACGTGGATCGTGGGTCGGTTCGGCTCGCCGCCAGTCATGAGCCAGGCCGAGGCCGAGGCGGGCACATCGACCGAGCCCCGGCTGACGACGCCGGAGCGCCAGGCGCAGGCCATCGCGGCTCTAGGCGGTGGCGGCGGTGGCGGCGGTAGCGGCGGTGGCGGCGGGGGCCCGGGCGAGTACCTCCTCGGTGTGGTCGCGACGGCTCCGTTTGCGAGCACGACCGGCCAGACGGTCACCAACGGTCACAAGGCGGCCTGCACCTACGACGCGGCGCTCTGGCGGTCTTTCTCGAGCATCGAGATCCGTGTGAGTGGGTGGAAGATCGGCAGTGCGACTGTCTTCTTCTACGTCAAGGTCAACGGCTCTACTGTCTGGACCACCGGCTCGATGTCTCTGACGACGAGCGGCTCGGGCGCGACCAGCAGCGTCTCGACGGCCGGGACCACGTTTCCGTCCGTCTCCAATGAGATGTGCGAGCTTCACTGGAATCAGTCGGGGACCATCTACATGAGTTCGGTCGAGATCTGGGGGATCGTCTGATGCAGATTCCGAAGGTCATGCGGATCGGTGACGAGATCATCACCTACTCGCACCACGACACGGTCCGCGGGCATTACGTCTTCGACTCGTCGAACGGGGGCCAGATCCGCGTCGGCGACGCGGAGGAGCGGCAGGAGACGGACGACGAGCGAGCGGTTCGGCGTGCAGGCGTCGAGGCGGCGGGCGGCAGGTGGTCGGGGAAGACCGCTCACCGGCTTACCACGTCGCCCCTGATGGATCTGATCGCGGCGTGTGAGGTGGTGGAGTGACTGCTCCCGTCTCGCATCCAGAGCGCCTTCTCGGCATCGACGTCTCCGGGTGGCAGCAGCCGCTTGATTGGGACGCTGCCTACGCCGACGGCGTGCGGTTTGCGTTCGTGAAGTCGAGCGAGTGGCACGGCCAGTCGCGGCGCTACGTCCAGCACACGCTCGGCGCGAAGGACGCGGGCGTCATCGCGGGTCCCTACCACTTCGCGCGGATGGTCACGAAGTCGGGCAACCCGACCAACGCGACCGAGCAGATGGAGAAGTGGCGCGAGCTAGCGTCGCAGTGGGTGCCGGGCGACCTGCCACCCGCGCTCGATTGCGAGTTCGGCGGCGTGCGCGTCCTTCGCGACTTGCCGAGCAAGCCCACGGTCGCGGCGCACCTGACCACGTTCCGCTTCGGCGACACCTGGAACACCTACCTCGGCCCCGAGCTCGTCGCGGACTGGATGGCGGAGGCGCTCGAGGCTGCTGACAAGCTCTTCGGCGTGTCGACCGTGCTCTACGCTGGCCCGTCTTTCTGGAACGGGTTCGTCCAGGACGACCGAGCCGCTGCGGGCGACCGACCGCTCTGGTCCGTCGACTACGGGCGCGAAGAGAACCGCATCGGGCAGCCGGACAAGTTCGGCCCGTGGAATGGCGACTGGACCTTCTGGCAGCAGTCGGGCTCGTGGCGGGCCGACTGGCACAAGGGCAAGCTCGACCGGAATGTGTTCAACGGCGGCCTGGACGAACTACTCGCGCTCTGCGGCATCACCCCCTGCGTAGAGTTCGGACTCGGAGATGTGGCATGAGCGGAAAGTGGTTCCGAACGTGGTGGCCCGTGTTCACCGCCCTGTTCGCCGCTATCGCGATCACGGCGACCGGGTACGCCAACATCACCGGCCGGATCGCGGTCGTCGAGGAGAAGGCCGAGCGCCTGGATGCGGTCCCTGAGACCGTGTCCGCGCTCAGTGCGAAGATGGATCTCGTGCTGGAATCCCAGCGGGAGCTCCGCGACATCATGCTCCAGGAGCGCAAGTGAATTTACCCCCTCTCTACTTCACGATCGCGTCGGTGGCGGGTGTCGCCGGCCTCATCTGCGCGGCGGTGTTTATTCCCGACAAGGCCACCGCTGGCACGGTCATCGGGCTCGTTGGCGGACTCCTGGCGGCGATCCGCAAGGAGGAGCCGAAGTGAAGCACGTCATCGCGACCATCTTTGCTCTTGCCCTCATGGCCTGCCCCAACACCTACACCGTGGACAGCCAGACGACGCTCATCGACCCGGTGGGCGACGCGGGCATGAAGGTGCGCGTCCTCGTCGACGACGACGCCGATCCTCTGGTCACGGTGCAGAGCCCGAAGGCCAAGCTCTCGGTCCACAAGGCCGTCGCGAAGCGCATCTGCGCCCTGTTCCCCGAGTGCTCGTGGGACGAGGAGACGGACGGTGAGTGACGAGACCATTGAGACGCTCGAGGACATCCGCGAGGCGCTGGACGACGTCGAGCCGGTGCTCGACCGCCTGCCCCTCGGCCACATGACAGACGCGGAAGCGGACGCCTACGCGCTCGCCGGGGAGATCCTTGGCACGGCCGATGCCCTCGTCGAGGACGAGACGGCCGACGCCGTGTTCGCCTTCCTGCAGGCCGTACTTGAGTACCCGCTCCGTCGCCTCATCCAGGCCGCGCTCTACTGGCGGCGCTGGTCAGTGATGGCGCAGGAGGGCGAGATCGTCGTCGGGCCGCTCGGCCTTGGCGTGGAGTTCGAGGGGCGGGGCTAGTGCCCGTCGCCTACATCCTGGCCACCACGCTGGTGACCGCCCTGCTCGCCCCGCTCTACACGGCGGTCCTGGTCGCGTGGGCCCTCGCGAGCTGGGTCTAGGATGCTGCCGGAGGACGAGCACTACCCTCCGGCGCCCATCAAGCCGCACCACTTCGTCCTTGTGCTCTTGGTACTACTCGCCGCCTCGCTAGTGGGCGCCGCAGTCGTCCAGAGCATCGGCGACCGGATGGCGGCGAGTCGCTGGGCAAGTGAGCCCGCCTGCGAGGTCCTCTGCTGGCCTCCAGCACGTGGAGACGACCGATGAGCCACCTAGACTCCGAGAAGTGGCAACGCTACGCGGGCAAGCTCCCGCAGGACCGCCTCGGTGTGTACCAGCGTGCGGGTCGGCGTAGCGACTACAGCTACGTGGGCGAGGTGCGCGCCGAAACAGGGCTCAGTGAGTCGGACGCGCGCGACCTCTTGCGCTGGCTAGCCCGTCAGGACGACGTGCCGAACGGGCCCTCGAGCGCGCTCACCGAGACGTACCTACGGGTGCGCGCCGAACTCGACGACGACTTCGAGTCCTTTCTCGGCGCTGCCTGGCGCGGCGATTTGGGGCGCTGGATGGCTGGACGCGGGTTCGGCGACGACCATGCCCACAAGCTCGCGGCCCGGTGCTTCCTCGAAGCCATGGGCGCACGCGGCGTGCCCAGCCGGTGCAAGCGCTCGCGGTGGCAGCCGGTCTGGGAGGAGTGGGACGCGGAGCTCGCCCCCGAGCCGACGATGGGGCGCGTCGAAGTCGAGGAGCCGGACCCGCCGAAGTCGACCAGCGCGGCGGACGTGGTCGAACTCGTCCAGGCCCGCGTCGAGGCGTCCAGGCGAAAGAAGGCCAGCCGGTCCGTCCACGAGCGTGAGGTGGTCCTCCCCGCCGAGCCCGTGGGCTTTCTCGTCATGGGTGACCCGCATCTAGACAACCCCGGATGCGATTGGGAGTCGCTCAAGCGGCACGTGGACCTCGCAAAGAGCACGCCCGGCGTCATGGCCGCGACCGTCGGCGACGTCCACGACAACTGGATCGGGCGCCTCGGCCGGCTCTACCACAAGGCGACGGTGACGGCTCAGCAGGGCTGGGATCTCTCCGAGTGGCTGTTCGACGAGCTGGACTGGTTCGCGGTCGTCGGCGGCAACCACGACGCATGGGCCCACGGGCCCGGCATCGACCCCATGCGGTGGTTGACCGACAAATGCGGGGTCAGGCTCTACGCTCCCGACGAGCTGCGCATCACCGTGCGCTGGCGCGACTCGACGGCCGAGCCGTTCGTCTGGCTCCTGCGCCATGACGTCCGAGGCCGGTCCTGGTTTCATGCGACCCACGGTCCGCACAAGGAGGCCATGCTTGACGGGCGCGTTCACCTCGTGACCGTAGGTCACACCCACGAATGGGCCTACCTGACGACGGAGCACCGCCACGGGCGCGTGACGCACGCAGCGCGAGTGCGCGGCTACAAGCGGGACGACTGCTACGCCCGCGAGAAGGGCTTTACCGAGCAGGAGCACGGCGAGGCTTGCCTGGTCGTCGTCGACCCGACGCGCCCCGAGCCTGGCAGAGTGCGGGTGTGGTGGGACATCGAGGCCGGGTGCGACTGGATTCGAGCCCGACGCGCGCGGGTCACAGCCGCGTAGCCAGCAGCACAAGCACGACGACCTGCCACAGGGCGAGCGTGACCTCGAGCACGGTCACGCGGGCCCGGAGCGTGTCGAGTTGGTCCTGGGTGTCCACGCCTTGAGCGTGGACGACTCAGGCGGCCGGCACAATGCGAAGTTGGCTTGCTCTCAGGGCGTACCGGTCAAGTCGACGTGACCGCTATCGACGTCCAGGACGAGCGAGACCTCGTCAGCGTCCGGCGGGTGCGACCGTAGCGCGTAGACGGTCGCGACGATGGGCACGACCTCGTCCGTGGTGCCGCGCATCTTGTGGCCGACGTCGAGGCCACAGGGGAGCGCGAGCCGGACGACGCGGTCTCCCCGGACCCACGCGAGCGGGACCCAGAGCTGGAGCTCGTCAGCGGACACGCGCGGGAGCCGGAAGAGCCGGCCACGCTCGCGGCCGACCCACGCCTCGCCGCCCGTGTCCCAGAGGCCCGCGAACGCGGCGACGCCCCGCCGGCCGTCGGGGGTCTCGACGGCGGCGAGGCGGTAGCGGGTCGTGGTGGTGTAGGGCTTGCTCACGCGACCTGGGTGCCGAGGTCGTCCAGACCCTCGGCCGGGTAGCGCTCGATCTCGTTCCAGTCCAGCTCCCAGGACGTGCCGGACGTGGCGTCGTAGATGACGACGGAGTCCTCATCGACGGAGACGAACTCACAGTGCCCGAGCAGGTCAGAGGCGGCCGAGTGCTGCTCGGGCGTGATGTCCTCGGAGGCGAGGAGGGCGTTGAGGGTGTCGATGGCGAAGGCAGCGGGGATCGTCGTGGTCATCTCGGTCTCCAGTGGGCCGCGCGGTGTGCGCGGGAAGTTCGTGTCCGGGGTCCGTCCCCGTCGACACAGCAAAGATAGTGCACGATTAATGGCCGGTCAACACCCTTGACCATTTTTTTTTCGTGTCCTATTAATTTGTCATGGCTGGACGACCCACACTCCCAGAGAGCGAGCGCCGCATCGTCGAGTGCCGCGTCCGCATGACGAAGGCCGAGCACCGCGTGCTCCTCGACGGCGCCGCGGACGCCGATATCCCACTCGCGCGCTACATTCGCGAGCTCGCGCTCGGGGTGCGTCAGGGGCCGCGCTCGTCGCCGGTGAAGGTTGCGAGTCCACAGACGTAGCAGGCATCCCGCCAGCCGTCGGTCGTGCGGATGGGTTTGCGCGGGTCGGGGCGGCCGGCGGCGTCGTACAGGTGGCGGGCAGCCGTGGTCACAGCAGCGCCCCTTGCCGAGGCGCCGCCGCCTCAGCCATCACCCGAAAGAGCAGCTCGCCCGGTCCCGCCGCCGGGTCGAGCCAGGACTATCCGCCGCACCGTGCCCGCGTGTCCCGTTCGCCTGACGCACCCGCGCCTGACGCTCCCCCGTACCCACTCCGCTCGCCGGTCACAACAGCACTCCCTGTGCATCGCATCCGCTCGTCCACACGACTTCCATGTTGCGGTCGGGCCGATGCTTGCCGGCGCCCGGCTTGATGTGGCCAAAGGCCCTGAAGGGGAGCCAACTGGCCCCTTCCTGCTCGCACACGATCACTTGCCCGCGCCGATGCCGGCACCACTCGCCGAGCGCGTCAAAGGACTCGGGTTGGTGCGGGTAGTATGACCCTGCCTTGGTCGAGTATGGTGGGTCGACGAACCACGTTGCCTCGATGTCGGGCGCATCGTGGTACTCACCCTCGATGACGCGCCAGTGGCTGATACCGCGCACCTGTTCGGCGATGCGCCGCCGCACGG
>Ga0180430_10002012_pt1 | contig 19027 bp, 15 predicted proteins | sample SS_ome_9_FD_132999 | JGI IMG/M metagenome (GOLD analysis project Ga0180430, IMG submission 132999) | Hypersaline lake sediment archaeal communities from the Salton Sea, California, USA - SS_1_S_2 metaG | ecosystem: Environmental > Aquatic > Non-marine Saline and Alkaline > Hypersaline >... | reverse complement strand
CCGGTCGACGGGCAGGACTGGACGACCGATCCCTGGACGGTGAGCGAACGCGACGGGCGGCTTTACGGGCGCGGCTGCGTCGACATGAAGGGCTTCGACGCGCTGGCGATCTGGGCGCTGGTCGAGGCCGCGCGCCGGCCGCTGGCCCGGCCGCTGCAACTGGCGATGTCCTATGACGAGGAGGTCGGTTGCACCGGCTGCGTGGCGATGGTGGCCGAGATGGCCGAACGCCTGCCGCGCGCCGCGGCGGTCGTGGTCGGCGAACCGACGACGATGCGGGCGGTCACCGGCCACAAGGGCGGCACCGCCTTCAAGGTGCATGTGAAGGGCTACGAGGTGCATTCCTCGATCCTCGACCGTGGCGTGAACGCGATCATGGCCGCCGCGCCGCTGATCGACTGGGCGAACCGGATGAACGCGGAAAACCGCGCGAAGGCGCCGGGGCCGCTGGCCGCGATCTTCGATCCGCCCTGGACCACGGTGCATGTCGGCACGATCGCGGGCGGGACGGCGCACAACATCACCGCCGCCGATTGCCGCTTCGGCCTCGATTTCCGCGTCGTGCCCGGCGAGACGCTGGACGAGTGGGTGGCGCGGTTCGTGGCCGAAGTCGACGCCAAGCGCGCCGAGATCAGGGCGATCCGGCCCGAGGCCGACATCCTGCTCGACCGCTATTTCACCCTGCCGCCCTTCGTGCCGGAACCCGACGGCGCGGCCGAGGCGCTGGCGCGGCGGCTGACCGGCGACAACGGATCCCACGTGGTCAGCTACGGCACCGAGGCGAGCCATTTCCAGGCCGCGGGCTATTCCGCGGTGGTTTGCGGGCCGGGCGACATCGCGCAGGCGCATCAGCCCGACGAATTCATCACCCTGGCCGAGTTCGCGGCCGGGCAGCGGTTCATGGAGCGGCTGCTGGAGGATTTGGCGGGGTGAGACTGGCCGGGATAGCCTTGGCAAAGCCTGCGATGACCGAGCGCGGGCAGCGACCGGCCCGAGGGGTGGGGGCGAAAGCGCCCGCCCCTGGGGGGCGGGTCGGGCGCTGCCCGTGCGTGCCGCACGGGCAAGGCGGGAACCGCAGCCTTCGCCGTCAACGGGCAGAGTGATCCCGGATGCAAACCTCCATCCCCATCAGCCTCGCCTCCCCGCCCGCCTTCACCGGCCCGCTGCCCGAGGCCGTCGACGTCGCCGTGATCGGCGGTGGCATCGCCGGGGTGATGACGGCGCATTTCCTGGCCGAGCGGGGGCAATCGGTCCTTCTGTGCGAAAAGGGCCGGATCGCGGGCGAGCAATCGGGCCGCAACTGGGGCTGGATCCGGCAGCAGGGCCGCGATCCGGCGGAACTGCCGATCATGGTCGAGGCGCTGGGGCACTGGAAAAGCTTCGCGCAACGGCTGGGGGCCGAGGCGCTGGGGTTTCGCCAGACCGGGGTGATGTATCTTGCCGACGGGCTGGAGGACATGGAGACGTTCGCCGCCTGGCTGCCGCATGCGCGCGACACCGGCGTCGATACCCGGTTGCTGTCCCGGGCCGAGATGCAGGCGATGCTGCCGATCGAGGGCGGCTGGCCCGGCGCGCTGTGGACCGCGTCGGACGCGCGGGGCGAACCCTTCGTGGCGCTGCCGGCGCTGGCGGCGATGGCGGCCGAGGGTGGCGTGGTGCTGCGCGAGGGCTGCGCGGTGCGCGCGCTCGACATCGCCGCCGGCCGGGTGGCGGGTGTCGTGACGGAGGCCGGCCGCGTCGCCTGCGGCCGGGTGGTGCTGGCCGGGGGCGCGTGGTCGGCGCTGTTCGCCCGCGCGCATGGCGTGGCGCTGCCGCAGCTGTCGGTCCGCGCCTCGGTCGCGGCCACGGTGCCGCTGCCCGAGGTTTTCGCGGGCGGCGCGGCCGACGGCCGCTTCGCCTTCCGGCGGCGGGCCGACGGCGGCTATTCGCTGGCGCCGGGCGGCGCGCATGATTTCTGGATCGGGCCGGATGCGCTGCGCGGGCTGCGCCACTACCTGCCGCAACTGCGGCGCGACCTGCGCGCCACCCGGTTCCGCGTCGCCGCGCCGGCGGGCTATCCCGACGCCTGGACGACGCCGCGACGCTGGGACGCGGACAAGACCAGCCCGTTCGAGGCCTGCCGGGTGCTGGACCCGGCGCCGAACATGGCCACCCTGTCCCGCGTGCAGGACGCGTTCGCCCGCGCCTTCCCGGCGCTGGGCCGGCCGCAACTGGCCCGCGCCTGGGCGGGGATGATCGACGTGATGCCCGATACGGTCCCGGTGCTGGACGAAAGCCCGGTGCCGGGCCTGTTCCTCGCCACCGGCCTGTCGGGCCATGGTTTCGGCATCGGGCCGGGGGTGGGCCGGGTGATGGCCGATCTCGTCATGGGCAACGCGCCGGGCCATGACCTCGCGCGGTTCCGCTACGGGCGGTTCTTCGACGGCACGGCGATGGACCTTGGCCCGGCGCTGTGAACCCTTGCGAAGGGCCGGGCTTTGCGGAAGGCTGTAGCCCGGACACGCGACAGGACCGAAAGAGGACACCAGATGCCCGTCAAGAACCGATTTGCCGAACTTCTGCCCGAGATCACCGCCTGGCGCCGGGATTTCCACGAACATCCCGAACTGTTGTTCGACGTGCACCGCACCGCCGGCAAGGTCGCGGAGCTTCTGAAATCCTTCGGCTGCGACGAGGTGGTGGAGGGCATCGGCCGCACCGGCGTCGTCGGCGTGATCCGCGGCAAGACCGATACCGGCGGCCGGGTGATCGGCCTGCGCGCCGACATGGACGCGCTGCCGATCAACGAGGCGACGGGGCTGGACTATGCCTCGAAGACGCCGGGCAAGATGCATGCCTGCGGCCATGACGGCCATACCGCGATGCTGCTGGGCGCGGCGAAATACCTTGCCGAGACGCGCAATTTCAACGGCACCGCCGTGGTGATCTTCCAGCCCGCCGAGGAAGGCGGCGGCGGCGGCCGCGAGATGGTCGACGACGGGATGATGGATCGCTGGGGCATCCAGGAAGTCTATGGCATGCACAACATGCCCGGCATCCCGGTGGGCGATTTCGCGATCCGCACCGGCGCGATGATGGCCGCCGCCGACCAGTTCGAGATCACGGTGACCGGCAAGGGCGGCCATGCCGCCAAGCCGCACGAGTCGATCGACACCACGCTGGTGGCGTCGCATATCGTGATCGCGTTGCAATCCATCGCGTCGCGCACCGTCGATCCGCTCAAGCAGGTCGTGGTGTCGGTCTGCACCTTCCGCACCGAAAGCGAGGCGCATAACGTGATCCCCCAGACGGTGCTGCTGAAGGGCACCGTGCGCAGCATGGACCCGGCGGTGCAGGATCTTGTGGAGGGCCGGATCGCCGAGATCGCCGAGGCCACCGCGCGCGCCTTCGGCGCCACGGCGCAGGTGGACTATCACCGCGGCTACCCGGTGACGGAAAACCCGCCCGAACACACCGGCTATGCCGCCGAGGTCGCGCAGGCGGTCTCGGGCACGGTCAACACCGATATCGCGCCGCTGATGGGGGCGGAGGATTTCAGCTTCATGCTGAACGCCCGGCCCGGCGCCTATATCTTCGTCGGCAACGGCGACACCGCGATGGTGCATCACCCGGCCTACAATTTCGACGACGACGCGATCCCCTTCGGATCGTCCTGGTATGCCGGGATGGTCGAGACGCGGATGCCGGCGGCCTGAGGCCGCGCGGCCCGGTCAGAAGAGCCAGGTATAGCCCAGCCCGACCAGAAGCTGGTCGGCGCTGCCGCGTTCGGTGATCGGGCTGTCGGCGGCGTCGCCCAGGAGCCGGCGCCAGACCACGAGGCCGGTGATTTCCGATGCCGGGCCAAGGCTGTAGCCGAGGTTCAGCGTCAGCCCGGCGGCGGCCAGCCCGCCGTCTGGCCGGTAGACGGGCAGGCCGCTGGCCGCTGCGCCGGCGGCGGTGACGCCGTAGCGGGTTTCGGCATGGCCGTCGCCGATCAGGTCGATCCCGGCCCCGGCCGTGATCCGCCAGCGCTCGCCCACGAAGGCGGTGTGCCCGGCGCCGAGACTGGCGGACCAACTGTCATGCACGCCCGAGACATCGGCCAAAAGCTCGGCCGACAGATCGACGGGCAGGCTGCCCATGTCGAGCGTGGTGCGCGCGAAGACGCCCAGTTCCGCGCCCGCGTCGATCTCGGGCAGGGCGGCCACGGCGCTGTCGGACACGTCATCGTCGCGGCCGAAGCGGTAGCGCAGCACCGGCCCCGCCGACAGCCGGCCCGAGGCCAGCAGGTTGGCGCGCAGCGTCGTGCCTTCGAGTTCGATCCAGCGCTCGCCGGGCTGGTAGCGCAGCGACAGCAGCGGAAAGGCCTGCCGGTCCCCGGCGCCCTCGAATTCCGGCACCGACACGATCCCGACCGTCGCGCGGCCGGTGAAGCCGCCGGCGTCCTGGGCAGCGACCGGCCCGGCCAGCGCCACGAAAAAGGCCGCCAGACCGATCGGCCGGCGGACCCGCGGATAACCTGAACGCGCCATGCGCATTCCCCCTCACACTCGTTACACGCCGGACAGGATGCCGCCATCGGGGCGTGGCGTAAAGGCCGACCCTTGCGGCGGATCGTCCGGCCGGCTCAGCCCAGCATCGCGAGGGTGCGGCGGCAGGGCCGGCCCCCGAAATACCGTGCCAGCAGCGCCTCCATCAGGGGCCCGGTGTCGCTGCCGCGCCCGGCCTCGGCGAACAGCGTGGCCGAGGAGCGCAGCTTGCCCGCGTCCGTCCCGCCCATGATCTCGTCGGCCGACAGACCGTCATGCGACATGAGCGCCCGCGCGCAGTCCGCCAGCCGCGGCCCCAGCACCGGATCGGCGAGGTAGGCGCGCGCCTCGTCGAGATCGGCGATGCCGTAATGGTGCGACATCGCCGACCGGCCAAGCCCGCGCAGTTGCGGCAGGACGAACCACATCCAGTGGCTTTGCTTGCGCCCGGCCTGCAACTCGGCCAGTGCGGTGTCGAACGTGCCGTCCTGCGCCGTCACGAACCGCGCGAGGCCCTCGGCCATCTCAGCCGCCGGTATGGCTCATGTGCCGGCTAACCTGGCCGGCGACGCGCTGGCGCGAATAGTCGAAATCATGCCCCTTGGGCTTGCGCGCGATGGCGGCGCGGATCGCCTGTTCCAGCGGCGCGTCGTCGCCGGGATGGGCGCGCAGCGGCGCGCGCAGGTCGGCCATGTCCTCCTGCCCCAGGCACATGTAAAGCTCGCCGGTGCAGGTCAGCCGCACACGGTTGCAGCTTTCGCAGAAATTGTGGGTGAGCGGCGTGATGAAGCCGATCTTCTGGCCGGTCTCCTCCAGCCGCACGTAGCGCGCCGGCCCGCCGGTGCGCTCGGCGAGGTCGATCAGGCTGAACCGCTCGGCCAGCCGCGCGCGCAGGTCGGACAGCGCCCAGTACTGGTCAAGCCTGTCCTCCTCGCCCAGGTCGCCCATCGGCATGACCTCGATGAAGGTCAGGTCATGGCCTTCGGCGGCGCACCAGTCGACGAGGCCGAACAACTCGTCCTCGTTGAAACCCTTGAGGGCGACGGCGTTGATCTTGACGCGCAGCCCGGCCTGCTGCGCGGCGCGGATGCCGTCGAGTACCTGCGGCAGCCGGCCCCAGCGGGTGATGCGGGCGAATTTCTCGGCGTCGAGCGTGTCGAGCGAGACGTTGACGCGGCGCACGCCGATCGCGGCGAGATCGGCCGCGAAGCGCGCCAGCTGGCTGCCGTTCGTCGTCAGCGTCAGCTCCTTCAGCGCGCCCGAGTCGAGATGCCGGGCCATCGCGCGGAAGAATGTCATGATGTCGCGCCGCACCAGCGGTTCGCCGCCGGTGATCCGCAGCTTTTCCACCCCCATGGCCACGAAGGCCGAACACAGCCTGTCCAGCTCTTCCAGCGTCAGCAGTTCCTTCTTCGGCAGGAACTGCATGTGTTCGGCCATGCAATAGGTGCAGCGGAAATCGCAGCGGTCGGTGACCGAGACCCGCAGGTAGGAAATCGGCCGGGCGAAGGGATCGATAAGCTTCATCATGTGTGCAGGATAACGCGGCGCGGGCCGGGTGCAAGCGGCGTTGCGGGGGGCGGGGCGCGGGGCTATCGTCACCCTCCATGACCGGGGATCGCGAGCAGTTGTTCCGCACCGAGCCGCGCGGCGGGCCGCAGGCGGCGCGGCGGCTGTTGGCCGAGGGTGCGGCCTGGGCGGTGGTGCTGGACGGGTTCCGCTGGCGCGTGCCGGCGCGGTTCAACATCGCCGAGGCCTGCTGCGACAGCTGGGCCGAGATCCAGCCCGACCGCGTGGCGCTGATCGACCATCGCGCCGACGGCAGCCTCCGGACGTGGAGCTACGGGGCGCTGCGCGATGCCTCCGACCGGCTGGCGGCGGCGTTCCGGGCCCGCGGCCTTGGCCGCGGCGACCGGGTCGGGGTGCTGTTGCCGCAGGGGCCGGCGGTGATCGTGGCGCAGTTCGCGGCCATGAAACTCGGCGCCGTGGCGCTGCCGCTGTTCACGCTGTTCGGCCCCGACGCGCTGGCCTACCGGCTGGCCGACAGCGCCGCCCGGATCGTCGTGACGGATGGCGACAACCTCGACAAGCTGATGGCGCTGGCGCCCGACCTGCCGGACCTGGCCGAGGTGTTCTGCACCGATCCCGCGCCCGATCCGGTGCGCGATTTCTGGGCCGCCGCCACGCAGGGGCCGGGGATCGCCGCACCTGTGCCGACCCGCGCCGACGACCCGGCGGTGCTGATCTACACCTCCGGCACCACCGGCCCGCCGAAGGGTGTGCTGCATGCCCACCGTTTCCTGATCGGGCATCTGCCGAACATCGAGGTCAGCCACGGTTTCTTTCCGCAGCCCGGCGATTGCGGCTGGACCCCGGCCGACTGGGCCTGGATCGGCGGGCTGATGGACATGGCGATGCCCTGCCTTTACTACGGCGTGCCGCTGGTCGCGCACCGGATGCGCAGGTTCGACCCCGGCGCCGCCTGGGCGCTGGTGCGCCGGCACGGGGTGAAGAACCTGTTCCTGCCGCCCACCGCGCTGAAGATGCTGCGCCAGGCGCCGGTTCCGGCGGGCATCCGCCTGCGCTCGATCGCCTCGGGCGGCGAAAGCCTGGGCGCCGAGATGCTGGACTGGGGCCGCGAGGCGCTGGGCTGCCCGATCAACGAGATCTACGGCCAGACCGAATGCAACCTCGTCATCGCCTCGGGCCAGGGCCTGTTCCCGACGAAGCCGGGGATGATGGGCCGGGCGGTGCCGGGGATGGAGGTCGCGGTGATCGACGCGGCCGGAAACCCGGTGCCCGATGGCGAACTGGGCGAGATCGCGGTGAAACGCGGCACACCGGTGATGTTCCTCGAATACCTCAACAAGCCCGGCAAGACGGCCGAGAAGTTCATCGGCGACTGGCTGCGCACCGGCGATCTGGGCACCCGCGACCGCGACGGCTACTTCGCCTATGTCGCGCGGGACGACGACATCATCTCTTCCGCCGGCTACCGGATCGGCCCGTCGGAGATCGAGAACTGCCTGTTGGGCCATCCCGACGTGGCGCTGGCCGCCGCCGTGGGCGTGCCGGACGCGGTGCGCGGGCAGGTCGTCAAGGCCTTCGTGGTGCTGCGCGACGGCGCGACCGGCGAGGGGCTGGAGGCGGCGCTGATCGACCGGGTGAGAGAGCGGATCAGCCCGCATGTCGCGCCGCGCGCGGTGGTGTTTGCCGACAGCCTGCCGATGACCGCGACCGGCAAGATCCTGCGGCGCGAGTTGCGCGAGGGGTGATCCTCGATCTTTCCATGCAAGCCAAGTGGATATACGGAAAACCTTGCGCCGCGCATCAGGCCGTCAGGTATTTCCCGGCCTCCTTCCGGGCGAAGGCTTTCAGCCCCGCGCCATGCGCCTCCAGCCAGGCGCGGACGCGGGCGGGATCGTGTTTCGACAGGTCGCGCAGCCACCAGGCCACGGCCTTCTGGATGAACCATGCGCGGTCGGCCACGTAGCCCGCGGCCCAGCCCAGCACCCGTTCGCGCGCGGCGATCTCGGCCGGTTTCGGATGCGGCAGCCGGGCCAGCGGCAGGGCGACGACCAGCGCCGCGCGTCGCACCCAGACCGAGGGATCGGTCGTCCAGCCCTCGATCTCGTCGAGGCGCGAAAGATCGGCCATCAGCCGCCGCGATCCGACGGCGCAGGCATGGTCGGCCACCGCCCAGCCGTCGAACTGCGGCACCCAGTCGCAAAACAACGCCCAGACCGGCCCGTCGTCGCGAATCCGCGCCTGGGTGAGAAGTTTCGCGGCGGCGACGCGGGCCTCGTGGATGTCGCTGTCCCACAGCGCGCGGGCCAGCGCGACGCGGCCCGCAAGGTCGAGTTCCGCGCGCCAGTCGCGCACCAGGGCCTCGATGCCGGGGACGGGCACACCGAGGTAGACCCGCGGCGCCTTGTGATAGGCGGCCGCGCCCTCGGCCCGCGCCGTGTCGCCGGCGGCGCGCAGGGCCGCCAGCGCGGCCTCCGGCGTCATTCCACCGTCACCGATTTCGCCAGGTTCCTGGGCTGGTCGACATCGGTGCCCTTGGCCACGGCGGTGTGATAGGCGAGAAGCTGCGCCGGCACGGCGTAGAGGATCGGCGCAAAGACCTCCGCCACCTCGGGCATCGCCAGCGTCGCCCATGTGCCGTCCCTTGCCGTCGCAAGGCCCTTCGCGTCGGAGATCAGCAGCACCATCCCGTGCCGGGCCATCACCTCTTGCATGTTCGACACGGTCTTGTCGAACAGCTGGTCGTGCGGCGCCAGCACGATCACCGGCACCTGCCGGTCGATCAGCGCGATGGGGCCGTGCTTGAGCTCGCCCGACGCGTAACCTTCGGCGTGGATATAGCTGATTTCCTTGAGTTTCAGCGCGCCTTCCAGTGCCATGGGGAACATCGCGCCGCGCCCCAGGAACAGGATATCCTGCGCCTCGGCCAGTTCTTCGGACAGTTTCGCGATCTCGTCGGACCGCGCCAGGGCCTGGTTCATCAGGCCGGGCAGGGCCGACAGGTCGGCGATATGGCCGGCCAGCGCCTCGGCCGCGATCCCGCCCCGGTCCACCCCGGCCTTGAGCGCCATCAGCGCCAGCACGACAAGCTGCGCGGTGAACGCCTTGGTCGAGGCGACGCCGACCTCGACGCCGGCCATGATCGGCAGCACGAGGTCGCTTTCCCGCGCGATCGACGAGGTCGGCACGTTCACCACCGACACGATCCGGTCGACCTTGCCGGCGCAGTAACGAAGCGCGGCCAGCGTGTCGGCGGTTTCGCCCGACTGGCTGACGAAGACGGCCATCGAGCCCGCGGGCAGCGGCGGTTCGCGGTAGCGGAACTCCGAGGCGATATCGACCTCGCAGGGCAGGCCGGCGAGCCGTTCGAACCAGTATTTCGCAACGAGGCAGGCATAGAAGGCGGTGCCGCAGGCCACCAGCGTGATCCGCGACACCCCGGTGAAGTCGAGCCCGGCGGGCAGGGTCAGCCCGCCGCCCTCGGTGTAATGGCGGATCGCATCGGCCAGCACGATCGGCTGTTCGGCGATCTCCTTGGCCATGAAATGCTTGTAGCCGGCCTTGTCGATCCGCGCCTGGTCGATCGCGATCCGGGTGACCTCGCGGCCGACCTGCCGGCCCTCGGCATCGGTGATGCTGGCGCCCGCGCGGGTGATCACCGCGATGTCGCCCTCTTCGAGATAGGTGATCCGGTCGGTCAGCGGCGCCAGCGCGATCGCGTCGGAGCCGACGAACATCTCGCCCTCGCCGTGGCCGATCGCCAGCGGCGAGCCCTTGCGCGCGGCGACCATCAGATCCTCCTCGCCGTCGAACAGGAACAGCAGCGCGAAGGCGCCCTCGAGCCGCGCGATGGTGGCGCGCGCGGCCTCGGCCGGGCGCATTCCCTCGGCGAGGAAGCGGCGCGCCAGCAGCGCAACGGTTTCGGTATCGGTCTCGCTTTCCTGGGTCAGCCCGGCGGCAGCCAGTTCGCCGCGCAAGTCGCGGAAATTCTCGATGATGCCGTTATGGACGACGGCGACGGGGCCGGCGCGGTGCGGATGCGCGTTCACGACCGTCGGCGCGCCATGCGTGGCCCAGCGGGTATGGCCGATCCCGGCCTTGCCGGCGAGCGGGTCGTGCACCAGCAGGTCGGACAGGTTGACCAGCTTGCCCACCGCGCGCCGCCGGTCGAGCCGGCCGGCATTGACGGTGGCGATGCCGGCGCTGTCGTAGCCGCGGTATTCCAGCCGCTTGAGCGCCTCGACGAGCAGCGGCGCGGCCTCGTGATGGCCAAGGACTCCGACGATCCCGCACATGGCTCAATCCTTCTTGCTGCGCCGCGCCTTCTCGGCGCGCAGTTTCTCGAACAGCCGGGCGGCGAGGCCCGGCTTGATCTCCTGCCGGGCGCGGGCCACCGCCAGCGCCTCGGCCGGCACGTCCTGGGTGATGACCGAGCCCGAGGCGGTCAGCGCCCCGGCGCCGACCGTGACCGGTGCGACCAGCATCGTGTCGGAGCCTATGAAGGCCCGCGCGCCGATCTCGGTGCGGTGCTTCATCACCCCGTCGTAGTTGCAGGTGACGGTGCCGGCGCCGATGTTGGCGTGTTCGCCGACATGCGCGTCGCCGAGGTAGGTCAGGTGTCCGACCTTGGCGCCCTCGTCGAGCTGGGCGTTCTTGATCTCGACGAAATTCCCGACATGCACATCCTCGGCCAGTTCCGCGCCGGGCCGGAGCCGGGCGAAGGGCCCGACGCTGGCGCCGCGGCTGACATGGCAGCCTTCGAGATGGCAGAACCCCTTGATCTCGGCGCCCGATTCCACCGTGACGCCGGACCCGAAGATGACGTTCGGCGCGATGATCGCGTCGCGCCCGATCGCGGTGTCGAAGGCGAAGAACACGGTTTCCGGCGCGGTCAGGGTCACGCCGTCCTCCATCGCCTGCGCGCGGGCGCGGGCCTGGAACAGCGCCTCGGCGCGGGCCAGTTCGGCGCGGGTGTTGATGCCCAGCGTCTCGGCCTCGTCGCATAGCACCACCTCGGCCGAAAGCCCGCGGCCGCGCGCGGCGGCCACCACGTCCGTCAGGTAGTATTCGCCCGCGGCATTGTCGTTCGAGAGCCCCGCGACCAGCTCGCCCAGAAGCCGCGCGTCGGCGGCCAGCACGCCGGAATTGCACAGCCCGATCGCGCGCTCGTCCTCCGTCGCGTCCTTCCATTCCACGATCCGCTCCAGTGCGTCGCCACTGGTGACCAGCCGTCCATAGCGGCCCGGATCGGCGGCCTCGAAGCCCAGCACGGTGACATCGGCCTGCGCCTCGGCCAGCGCGGCGAGGGTTTCGGGCCGGATGAAGGGCGTGTCGCCAAAGAGCACGATCGCGCGGCCCTCGAACCCGTCCAGAAGCGGCATCGCCTGCGCCACCGCGTGGCCGGTGCCAAGCTGTTCGGCCTGCACCGCGATCTCCACCTCCGGGTCGAAGGCGGCGGCGGCCTTGCGCACCGCCGCGCCGCCATGGCCGACGACGAGGATGCGCCGCGCCGGTTCGATCGGCGCGGCGGCGGCCAGCGCATGCACGAACAGGGGCGCGGCACCGAGCCGGTGCAGCACTTTCGGCAGATCGGAATTCATCCGCGTGCCCTGGCCTGCGGCAAGAACGATCAATGCGATCGACATCTGATACCTTTTCTTTACTCGCCGGCCGTTTTACCGAAGGGGGGCAGGGCCGCAAGGCCCGCCCGCGTCACGGTTAGTTTCCGCGGGTTTCAATTGCGTATAGGACGCTGTCCTTGCGAAGGAGCGCGACGATGCGGACCGTGGTGTTCGATCTCGACGGGACATTGGCCGATACATCGGCGGATCTGGTCGCGGCGGCGAATGCCTGTTTCCGCGATCTGGGCCATGGCGACATGCTGGACCCTGCGGCCGATGCGCTGACCGCTTTTCACGGCGGTCGGGCGATGCTGCGGCTGGGGTTTGCGCGTCTGGCGGCGGGCGGCGAGGCCGAGGTGGACCGCGAATACCCGAAGCTGCTGGCGCATTACGAGGCCGGGATCGACAGGCACACGCGGTTCTATCCCGGCGCGCCGGAGGCGGTGGCGGCGCTGCGCGCGGCGGGGTTCCGCACGGCGATCTGCACCAACAAGCCCGAACGGCTGGCCGAGATCCTGATGGCGCGGCTGGGCGCGCGGGCGCTGTTCGACGCGCTGGTGGGGGCCGATACGCTGCCGGTAAGAAAGCCCGACCCGGCGCCCTATGTCGCCGCGGTGGAACGAGCCGGCGGCGCGGTGGGCCGCTCGATCCTGATCGGCGACACCGAGACCGACCGCAAGACCGCCGCCGCCGCGGGCGTGCCGGTCGCGCTGGTGGCCTTCGGGCCCGAGGGCGCGGGGGTGGCGCGGCTGGCGCCCGACGCGCTTCTGGTGCATTTCGACGATCTGCCCGCGCTCGCGGCGCGGTTGCTGGAGGTGCCGGCGGCATGACCGAGCGTTTCGAGAAAAGCTTCACCCGGCAGGAGCCGATCCCCGAGGCCGGGATCGAGGCGGCGGTGGCGGTGCTGCGCGAGGGCCGGTTGCATCGCTACAACACCGCGCCGGGCGAGGCCGGCGAGGTGGCGCTGCTGGAAGAGGAATTCGCCGCCCTGACCGGCGCGCGCTACTGCCTCGCCGTCGCCTCCGGCGGCTACGCGATGGGCTGCGCGCTGCGCGCTTTCGGGGTGCGGCCGGGCGACCGGGTGCTGTCGAACGGCTTCACCCTCGCCCCGGTGCCGGGCGCGATCGCCAGCGTCGGGGCCGCGCCGGTCTTCGTCGAGGTGACCGAAGACCTGGTGATCGACCTCGACGACCTCGCGGCGAAGGCCGCAAGCAGCGGCGCGCGGGTTCTGCTGTTGTCGCACATGCGCGGCCATATCTGCGACATGGACCGGCTGATGGCGATCTGCGACGCGGCCGGCGTCACGGTGATCGAGGATTGCGCGCATACGATGGGCGCGGCCTGGCGCGGCGTGCCTTCGGGCCGGCACGGGCTGGCGGGATGCTATTCGACCCAGACCTACAAGCACATCAATTCCGGCGAGGGCGGGCTGATCGTGTCGGACGACGCCGATTTCATGGCCCGCGCGATCCTCGGCTCCGGCAGCTACATGCTTTATGGCCGGCACCGGGCTGCGCCGCCGGCGGAAGCCTTCGAGGCGGCGCGCTGGGTCACGCCGAACGTCTCGGGCCGGATGGACAACCTGCGCGCCGCGATCCTGCGGCCGCAACTGGCCGACCTGCCGCGCCAGGGCGCGCGCTGGAACGCGCTTTACCGGGAGATCGAGGCGGGGCTGGCCGACACGCCCGGCCTGCGGCTGATCCCGCGGCCCGAGGCGGAAACCCATGTCGGCTCCTCCTTCCAGTTCCTGCTGCCCGGCTGGCGCGGCGATGCGGTGCAGGACATGGTCGCCCGCTGCGCCGATCGCGGGGTGGAACTGAAATGGTTCGGCGCGGCCGAGCCGGTGGCCTTCACCTCGCGCTACGATTCGTGGCGCTATGCGCCGCCGCAACGCCTGCCGCGCACCGACAGGGTGCTGGCGGGCCTTCTGGACCTGCGGCTGCCCCTGACCTTCACGCCCGAGGATTGCGCGTTGATCGCCCGGATCATCCGGGCCGAGGCGGGCGCGGTCTGGCAGGCGGGGGCGGTTTAGGCCGCGGATTGCTGTCGGCGCCCCGCCCATCCCGCGGCGCGGGCGCCGCCCTGTGTCATCTCCATGCGCCGTAGCTTCGTGAATCGACACGATGCCCTTGCGCCTGTCATCGCGCTTGACGCCGCGCCACCGCCTGCCGTATTTATTGAACAAGCGTTCAATAAGGGAGGAGCCCGATGTTCGCCGCCTCGATGAGTTTCGACCTGGGCGAGGATGTCGCCGCGCTGCGCGAGATGGTGCACCGCTGGGCGCAGGAGCGGGTCAAGCCGATGGCCGCCGCGATCGACCGCGACAACAGCTTCCCGGCCGAGCTGTGGCGCGAGATGGGCGATCTGGGCCTTCTCGGCATCACCGTGCCCGAGGACTACGGCGGGGCGGGGATGGGCTATCTCGCCCATGTCGTCGCGACGGAAGAGATCGCGCGCGCCTCGGCCTCGGTCAGCCTGTCCTACGGCGCGCATTCGAACCTGTGCGTCAACCAGATCAAGCTGAACGGCAGCGAGGCGCAGAAGCGCAAGTACCTGCCGGGCCTGATTTCGGGCGCGCAGGTCGGCGCGCTTGCGATGTCGGAATCGGGCGCGGGGTCGGACGTGGTGGGGATGAAGCTGCGCGCCGAGAAGCGCAACGGCCACTACCTGCTCAACGGCACGAAATACTGGATCACCAACGGCCCGGAAGCCGATGTTCTGGTGGTCTATGCCAAGACCGACCCGGAGGCGGGCTCGAAGGGGATCACCGCCTTTCTCGTGGAGCGGTCGATGACCGGCTTCTCGACCAGCCCGCATTTCGACAAGCTGGGGATGCGCGGCTCCGATACCGGCGAGCTGATCTTCGAGGATTGCGAGGTGCCGTTCGAGAACGTGCTGGGCGACGAGGGCCGCGGCGCGCGGGTGCTGATGTCGGGGCTGGATTATGAACGCGTGGTCCTGTCCGGGATCGGCACCGGGATCATGGCCGCCTGTCTCGACGAGGTCATGCCCTACATGCACGAGCGCAAGCAGTTCGGCCAGCCGATCGGGAACTTCCAGCTGATGCAGGCCAAGCTGGCCGACATGTATACCGCGATGAACACCGCCCGCGCCTATGTCTACGAGGTCGCCCGCGCCTGCGACCGGGGCGCGGTGACGCGCGCCGACGCGGCGGCCTGTGTGCTGTATTCCTCCGAACAGGCGATGGTGCAGGCGCACCAGGCGGTGCAGGCTATGGGCGGGGCCGGGTTCCTCAACGATTCGCCCGTCAGCCGGCTGTTCCGCGACGCCAAGCTGATGGAGATCGGCGCCGGCACGAGCGAGATCCGGCGGATGCTGGTGGGGCGCGAACTGATGAGCGCGACGGCCTGAACCGGTGCGGGAGCGGGGCGGATGATCGACCTTCTGGCGGCCAACGGCGACGACCTGCTGCATGCCAACCTGCCCGGGCTGGTGGCCGGGCTGGAATGGCTGGCGGCGGGGATCGACCTTCTGGCCATCGCCGTCATGCTGATCGGCGCGCTCCGCTTCGTCATCGACCTTCTGGGGGCCGAGACGGCGGGGCCGGAGCGGCTGTCGCGCCTCGACGTCGGCCGGATGGAACTGGGCCGCTACATCCTCGCCGGGCTCGAGTTGTTCATCGTCGCCGACATCATCCATACCGCCCTGTCGCTGGCGCTGTCCGACCTGGTGTTCCTGGCCCTTCTGGTCGCGATCCGCGCGGTGATCTCGTTCTTTCTCATCCTGGAAATCCGCGAGATCCGCGGAAAGGAGGACAGGTGAAGCTTACCTCCGCCGCCTTGCCCGCGTCCGAAACCTTCCGCGAGAACCGCGCGGCGCATCTCGCCGCGCTCGAACGCGTGGCCGAGGCCGCCGCGCTGGCCGCCGCCGGCGGCGGCGAAAAGGCCCGCGCCCGCCATGTCGCGCGCGGCAAGATGGCGCCGCGTGACCGGGTGGCCGGCCTGCTCGACCCCGGCACGCCGTTTCTGGAAATCGGCGCGACGGCGGCGCACGGGCTCTACGACGGCGCGGCGCCCTGCGCGGGGGTGATCGCCGGGGTCGGCCGCGTTGCGGGGCAGGAGGCCATGGTGGTCGCCAACGATGCCACCGTGAAGGGCGGCACCTACTACCCGATGACCGTCAAGAAGCACCTGCGGGCGCAGGAGATCGCCGAGGACTGCGGGCTGCCCTGCGTCTACCTCGTCGATTCCGGCGGGGCGAACCTGCCCAATCAGGACGAGGTCTTCCCCGACCGCGACCATTTCGGCCGGATCTTCTACAACCAGGCCCGGATGAGCGCGAAGGGCATCGCCCAGATCGCCGTCGTCATGGGCTCCTGCACCGCCGGGGGGGCTTACGTTCCGGCGATGTCGGACGTGTCGATCATCGTCAAGGACCAGGGCACGATCTTCCTCGCCGGCCCGCCCTTGGTGAGGGCCGCGACGGGCGAGGTGGTGACGGCGGAGGACCTGGGTGGCGGCGACGTGCACACGCGGTTGTCGGGCGTGGCCGATTACCTGGCCGAGGATGACGCGCATGCGCTGGCGCTGGCCCGCCGCGCGGTGTCCGGGCTGAACCGCGTCAAGCCCGCGACGGTGGCCTGGCAGGCGCCGGAAGACCCGGCCTACGACCCCGACGAGATCCTCGGCGTGGTGCCCGCGGGCCTGCGCACCCCCTACGACATCCGCGAGGTGATCGCGCGGGTGGTCGACGGCTCGCGCTTCGACGAGTTCAAGGCGCGGTTCGGCGAAACGCTGGTGACCGGCTTCGCCCATGTCATGGGCTGCCCGGTGGGGATCGTCGCCAACAACGGCGTGCTGTTTTCCGAGGCGGCGGTGAAGGGCGCGCATTTCGTGGAACTGTGCAGCCAGCGCGGCATCCCGCTGGTGTTCCTGCAGAACATCACCGGTTTCATGGTCGGCCGGAAATATGAAAACGAAGGCATCGCCCGGCACGGCGCGAAGATGGTCACGGCGGTCGCGACAACGGCTGTGCCGAAGATCACGATGCTGGTCGGCGGATCGTTCGGCGCGGGCAACTACGGGATGGCGGGCCGGGCCTATTCGCCGCGCTTCCTGTGGACTTGGCCGAACAGCCGGATCGCGGTGATGGGCGGCGAACAGGCCGCCGGGGTGCTGGCGACGGTGAAGCGCGAGGGTATCGAGCGGGCCGGCGGAACATGGACCGCCGAGGAGGAGGCCGAGTTCAGGCGCCCCACGATCGAGATGTTCGAGGCGCAGTCCGATCCGCTCTATGCCTCCGCCCGGCTGTGGGACGACGGGATCGTGGACCCGAGGAAGACCCGCGAGGTGCTGGCGCTGTCGCTGTCCGCCGCGCTGAACGCGCCGGTCGCGGAAACGCGCTTCGGCCTGTTCCGGATGTAGGGGGCGCAACATGAGAATGCGATACGAGGGCAGCGCCCGGCCCGCGGGGTGGGCGGCGAAGCGCCCGCCCCGGGGGGGCGGGTCGGGCGCTGCCCGGGCCGCCGGCCCGGGCGGGGGCCCCGATCAAAGGGGAGAGGACGCATGTTCCGCCGCATCCTGATCGCCAATCGCGGGGAAATCGCCTGCCGGGTGATCGACACCTGCCGCCGGCTGGGGGTGGAAACCGTCGCCGTCTACTCCGACGCAGATGCCGCCGCGCGCCATGTCGCGATGGCCGATGCCGCCGTTCATATCGGCGGGCCGGCCCCGGCCGACAGCTACCTGCGGGGCGAGGTGATCGTGCAGGCGGCCCGCGACACCGGCGCCGAGGCGATCCACCCCGGCTACGGCTTCCTTTCGGAGAACCCGGACTTTGTCGCGATGGTCGCGGATGCGGGGCTCACCTTCATCGGCCCCTCGGCCGCCGCGATCCGGGCGATGGGGCTGAAGGATGCCGCGAAACGGCTGATGGCCGAGGCGGGCGTGCCGGTCGTGCCCGGCTATCACGGCGACAACCAGGATCCCGAACACCTGTCGGGCGCCGCCGATGCCATCGGCTACCCGGTGCTGATCAAGGCGGTGGCGGGCGGCGGCGGCAAGGGCATGCGCCGCGTCGAGCGGCCCGAGGAGTTCGCCGCCGCGCTCGCCTCCGCGCAGGGTGAGGCGCGGACGGCCTTCGGAAACCCCGCCGTCCTGATCGAGAAATACGTTGAAAAACCGCGCCATATCGAGGTGCAGGTGTTCGGCGACGGCAGCCGCGCCGTGCATCTTTACGAACGCGACTGTTCGCTTCAGCGCCGCCACCAGAAGGTGATCGAGGAGGCGCCCGCGCCGGGCATGACGCCCGGGAACCACGGGCACTCCGGCCTCGATGGCCGTGGCCTTCGCACGGATCTTGTCCCCCATGGCCTCCAGCGCACCGACGGGTGGCCCGATGAACACGACTCCTGCGTCTGCGCAGGCTCGGGCGAAGGCCACGTTCTCGGAGAGGAATCCATAGCCCGGATGGATGGCATCGCTGCCACTCGAGATCGCCGCATCGACGACGCGCTCGATGTTGAGGTAACTCTCCGTCGCTGGTGCTGGCCCGACACGTATGGCGGAGTCCGCGAGACGCACATGGGGTGCGTTCGCGTCAGCGTCACTGAACACCGCCACACTTCGGATTCCCAGCCGCCGCAGCGTCGTGATCACGCGCACGGCGATTTCGCCACGATTGGCGACGAGAACGGTGGAGAAGTTCGACATCGTCATCACATCCGGAAGACGCCATAGGACACGTCCGACAGGGGAGCCGCCGTTGCAGCAGCGAGCCCCAGGCCGAGCACCCGGCGCGTGTCTCGAGGATCGATCACACCGTCATCCCAGAGTCGGGCGGTCGAGTAGTACGGATTCCCCATGGCTTCGTACTGCTGCCTGATCGGTGCCATGAACTCCTCTTCCTGCTCGACCTGCCACGTCTCACCCCGCGCCTCGAGTTGATCTCGTTTCACGGTGGCGAGAACGGCGGCCGCCTGTTCGCCTCCCATGACCGAGATGCGCGCATTCGGCCACATCCACAGGAAGCGGGGAGAGTAGGCCCGCCCGCACATCGAATAGTTGCCCGCTCCGAAGGACCCACCGATGACGACGGTGAACTTCGGGACACGAGCGCAGGCGACCGCGGTCACCATCTTGGCGCCGTGCTTGGCGATGCCGCCCGCTTCATAATCGCGCCCCACCATGAATCCGGAAATGTTCTGCAGGAACACCAGGGGAATCCGACGCTGGTCGCACAGTTCGATGAAGTGCGCGCCCTTCTGCGCCGATTCACCGAACAGGATTCCGTTGTTGGCGATGATCCCGACAGGATGGCCCTCGATGTGCGCGAAACCCGTGACGAGCGTCGGGCCGAATTCCGCCTTGAACTCGGAGAATTCGCTCGCATCCACGATCCGGGCAATGACCT
>Ga0180430_10002010_pt1 | contig 19034 bp, 9 predicted proteins | sample SS_ome_9_FD_132999 | JGI IMG/M metagenome (GOLD analysis project Ga0180430, IMG submission 132999) | Hypersaline lake sediment archaeal communities from the Salton Sea, California, USA - SS_1_S_2 metaG | ecosystem: Environmental > Aquatic > Non-marine Saline and Alkaline > Hypersaline > Sediment... | reverse complement strand
GGCGGGGTCACCTTCCAGCACCGGATCGAGCAGGGCGAGGTTCCTTCGCGGCGGTACCGTCGGCGAAGCTTCCGACACGGCCGGTTCTCGATCGTTCGAGTCGCCTCGGTCGAGATCGTCCTCGATCGAGAGGCGGTGGGAGACCTCCGCTTCGACGAGCGGTTCGGTCTCGGCACCTCGTGCCCGATCGGCGAGGAGAACCTGTTCCTCGGGGCGCTGCGGCGGCGGGGCGTCCCGCTGCGGTACATCCCCGAGGTCGTCTGCACCCACCGCGGCGCGACCCGAAGCGATCGGATCGACGGGCGCCTCGAGACGGCCGACGAGGTCGCGGCGCTGCTGGTCGCGCTCTATCCGCGAATCTGGCCCCTCGCCGCCGTCGCCTCGGCGCTGGGTCAGGGGTCGCGGGGCATCGGCCGCTGGCGACGCGCCCGCTGGTTCCGCCGCGTCCTCTCAAGCGGACGGGCCCTTGCTGCCGATAAAAACCGCTGAGGAGTGGTCGTCCGCTCGGAGCGGATCGAACTATCCTTCGCTCTCCGCCGGGTGCAAGGACCGCACCGTGACGATCGCCCCGACCTCCAATGCGCGCGCAGCGCTCTCCGTCGACCAGATCGGGGAGGCGTCTCCTCGATTGCTGGTGTCGGTGATCACGCCGTCCCGGGACGAGATCGAGCACATCGAGTCGTTCCTCGAGACCCTCGCGGCCCAGCGATGCGAGGAGTTCGATCTGGAGTTCCTGATCGCAGACGGGTGCAGCGGCGACGGGACCCGTGAGATCCTCGACCGCCACGCCGCCTCCGACCCGCGATTCCGGGTGCTGCGGAATCCTCTGCAGCGCATCGCGCCGGCCCTCAACATCGCGATCCGGGCCGCCTCCGGCGAGATCGTCGTGCGCATGGACGTCCACACCCGCTATCCGACCGACTACGTCGCGCGGTGCGTGCGGGTCCTCGAGGAGAGCGGCGCCGACAACGTGGGGGGGGCATGGATCGCCCGCGGCGAGACCCTCTTCGAACGGGCGGTGGCCGCGGTCTTCGCCAGCCGACTCGCCTCCGGCGGAGCGCCGTGCCGTCGCCCCGGACTCGACGGGCCCGTCGAGTCGGTCTACCTCGGCTGCTGGTGGCGATCCGCCTTCGACCGCTTCGGATTCTTCGACGAGTCGCTGCACGGCAACGAAGACGACGAGTTCAACCTCGGCATGCGACGCCGCGGCGGCGTGGTACTGGCGAGTCCGCGCATCCGGTCGTGGTATCGACCTCGTTCGAACGTCGCGGCGCTCTTCCGACAGCACGTGGGCTACGGATTCTGGAAGGTCGGAGTGATGCGTCGCCATCGGTCGATCGTCGGATGGCGGCATCTCGCTCCGGCGACGCTGGTGCTCGCGTTGATCCTCTCGATCGCGTCGTCGCCATGGATTCCCTTCGCGTCCCTCCTGCCGGCGACCTACCTGACCGCGGTTCTGATCGGGACGGCGGCGATCGCGATCCGGGAGGGTTCGCTGCGGCTCTGGCCGGCGATGGCCGTCGCGGTCCTCGCGATGCATCTGGGCTACGGCATGGGGACCATCCTGGGCGTCGCTCGCGCCGATGTCGGGGAACCCACCCGCACCTCGCCGACGCCGCTGGTCGCCGCGCGGCCGGTGGTGGGATCGCTCAACCAAGCGGGATGAGTCGCTCCGTCGTCGGCAGCGGATAGGCGACCGCGAACTCCCGCAGCTGGCTCATCGCGATGAAGATCGCCGCCGCGACCGCAAGCAGGGCGACGGTTCTTCCGCGTCCGGTGGCACCTTCGAGGGCGCCGGTCGCGCTTCCGAAGACCGCCGCGGTGGCGGGGGCGAGCAGCAGGGTCGCGTACGCGAAGGGATGGATCGCGAAGGCGTTCGAGAAGACGCTGGTGAACAGCAGGAACCCGCCCCCACCGACCGCAAGCGACAGGCGGGAGGGCCGCAGTCGCGGGAGGCGACTCGCCGCGAGCAGGATCGCCGGGATCGCCGCGATCGCGGTGCCCCAGTAGAGCAGTCCGGTGCCGGCGACCCCGGCGCCTTCGAGCACCGGTCCCACGAGCAGCTTGCCGTAGCCGTCGAGCAGGCCGCGATAGTGGGTGAGATCGCCGTCGAGACCGCTTCGAAAGAGCGGCCCGCTTCCCACGAAGACGGCGTCGGAATGCTGGCGGATCGCGAGCGTGAACTGGACCGCCGCGACGATGCCCACCGCGACCGGCGGGATCAGGGTTCGCCAGAGCCGCGGCGGACGGAATTCGTCGCGATCGATCAGCGCCGCCGCAATCGCCCACGCCGCCAGCGTCGCCAGGGTGTGGGGCAGATCGGCGGCGGCCATCGACGCCACCGCGACGACGCGAAGGTGCAGGGCGAGCCGTCTGCGATCGTCGCCGAGGGCGATCGCGAGCAGGAACAGCGCCAGGCCGATCACGAAGACCTGCTGCGGAAAGTGCCGCCAGTAGGCCGCGAGGTTGATCGCGTTGGTCTGGAAGACCAGTTGTCCGGAGAGGCCCAGCGCGACCGCGGCGGTCCGGTCGGCCCCGGAGACTCGGGCGAGGCGATGGGTCAGCAGCCCCACACCGATCGCGGCGGCGGCGAGCAGCAGTTGGCTGTGGAACACGTTCGGGAACCGACTGTCCTCCGGCAGGAGGGGCGACAGCGCCCACCGCGTCGCGACGAGCGGCAGGGCGAAGAGGGCGGTGTTCGACCGGTAGAAGTACGGGACCTCCGGATCGAAGGTCGACGGATCCATCCACGGTTCGATGTCGACGGTCTGCGCCTCGATCCAGCTTCGAAACTCCGGATCCTCGTTCAGTTTCCACAACCCCCCGTGTGCGAGCCAGCCCTCCTCGACCCAGGTTCGGACCATCGGGGTCCACGGATCGCGATGCACTTCGGTCTCGACCCAATCCCGTTCGAACGCCTCGGAGTCGACCTGCCGGTTGTGGACGGTCAGGTAGAGCCCTGCGAGGACCAGCAACGCGAAGGCGAGGTGTCCTGCGAGCAGCACAACGGAGGATCGCGGAGGCATGGCGTTGGCGAGGACTCGTCGTGCGGGATGCGGTGGTCGGTCGGGTCCGTGCCCCGGACCGCGAACCCGACGTCCCGGCGAAGATATCGTGGGCGGCGAGACGGAACCCGCCGACGCCGGAGACCCATGACCGGACTTCAGACGAGCTCCCCGCGTGACGTCGACCGCACGGTCGAGCCGGGCGTCGCCTCCGGCGAGGTGGCGGACTGCGAGAGTTCACCGCGGCACAACCCCGATCGCCGAGGGTCGCTCTACCACCGTCGCATCGTCGAGGTCTACCGCGATCTGGTGCCCGCGGGCGGTCGGATCCTCGATGTGGGCTGCGGCGACGGCGATCTGCTCGCGTCGCTGCGACCGGGCCGTGGCGTGGGCGTCGAACTCGACGGCGATCTCGTCGAACGGGCGCGGCGAAGGCATCCGGATCTCGAGCTCGTCCACGCCGACGCCCACGATCCCCTGCCCGAGGGGCCTTGGGACGTGGTCGTCCTCTCCCACGCGATCGGGGACTTCCGCGACATCCAGATGGTGCTGCGCCGAGTGCGTGCCGTCTGCGGGCCCCGCACCCGAGTCGTCGTCAACACCTGCAGCCGCGTCTGGACGGTGCCGCTGCGTCTCGTCGAGCGGCTCGGCCTCGGTCGCCCCCATCTCGGCCGGGCGTGGTTGAGTCCGGGCGACCTCGAGAGCCTCATGCGCCTCGAGGGTCTCGAGGTCTTCAGGACCCGCAGCGAGATTCTGTGCCCGGTCGGACTGCCCCTGGTCGCGGACCTGCTCAATCGAGTGGTCGTCAAGTTCTGGCCGTTCCATTTCGCCGGGCTCGCGCACTTCGCGATCGCCCGGCCCGAACCGGAGACGCCCCTCGCCGGCGCCGCGAGTCGGACTCCCGCCCCGAGCGTCAGCGTGGTCGTGCCGGTCCGCAACGAACGCGGCCATCTCGCGGAGATCCTCGACCGACTGCCCGCGTTCGACGGACCCGCGGAGTTCATCTTCGTCGAGGGCGGCAGCACCGACGGCACCGGAGCGACGCTCGAACGCCTGCTTGCCGCCCGAGGCCGCGACGACGTGCGGATGCTGCGACAGCCGGGCACCGGCAAGGGCGATGCGGTGCGGACCGGCTTCGCGGCGGCCCGGCACGACGTCCTGATGATCCTTGACGGCGATCTTTCGGTGCCGCCGGAATTCCTGCCCCGATTCCTCGAGGTGGTGGCCTCCGGGCGGGGCGAGTTCGTCAACGGGGTGCGTCTGGTCTACCCGATGGAGCGGCGGGCGATGCGGTTCATGAACCTCCTCTTCAATGCGGCGTTCGCAGCGCTCTTCTCCTGGGTGCTCGGGCAGCGCGTCAAGGACACCCTCTGCGGCACCAAGGCGATCCGCCGGGTCGACTACGAGCGTCTTGCCGCGGACCGGCGGCGCTTCGGCGACGACCCCTTCGGCGACTTCGACCTCCTGTTCGGGGCGGCGTGGCTGAACCTGCGGATCGTCGACCTGCCGGTGCGCTACGCCGCCCGCACCTACGGCCGGACCAACATCCACCGCTGGCGGCACGGCTGGATCCTGCTTCGCATGCTGCTGTCGGCGTGTCGGCGGTTCAAGTTCCGATGATCGCCCTCGCCCGAGGTCTGCGGCATCTGCTCGCGGAGCCCGCGCGGCCCGACGGCGGCGTCGGTCTCGGAGCCGGTCTGGAGGCGGCGGAACGCGATCGGGATCGGCTGCGGCGCAAGGGGCTCCTGCGCCGGATCCATCGGGAGTGGCACGAGGCGATCGCCGCGCTGGTCTCGGGCGACGCCGGCGAGATCCTCGAGATCGGTTCGGGGTCGGGACACCTTCACGAGGTCCTGCCCGAGGTCGTCACCTCGGACGTGCGATCGTTGCCGTGGGTGCACGAGACCTTCGACGCGACCTCGATTCCCCGGGGCGATGCGACGCTGCGGGCTGTGGTGATGGTCAACGTCTTCCACCATCTGCCCGATCCGGTGGGGTTCCTCGCCGAGGCCCGACGGGTCGTTCGGCCCGGCGGGCGACTCGTCATGCTCGAGCCCTGGCCGTCGTGGTGGTCGCGCCGGGTCTACCGGCGACTGCACCACGAGCCGTTCGACGAGTCCGGACCGCCGCGCCTCGAGCCCGGCGATCCGATGGGCGCGGCCAACGGCGCGCTGCCGTGGATCGTGCTCGAGCGCGAGCCGCCGCCGGGGTTCCGGGCCGCGTGGACGCCGATCCTCGCCCGGCAGACCATGCCCGCGGTCTACCTGCTCTCGGGGGGCCTCTCGATGCGACCGCTCGCGCCGGGATGGACGATGGCGGCGATTCGCCTCTTCGAGCGGGCGAGCGGTCTCGAGCGGCAGGGACTCTTCCGCCTGCTGGCCTTCGAGCGGACCGCGTCGTGAAGACCAGCACCAAGCTCCGCCTCGCCGACGGGCTGCGCTGGGGGCTCGGCCTCTTCGAGCGATGCGGGGGTCGACTGCCCCCGATCGTCGAGCGGAGCGGCGTTCGGTGGGCGATCGACTGGAACGAGGCGATCGATCTGGCGATCGCGACGACCGGCGGATTCGATCGGCCGGTGCAGCGGGCCGTGCACGCGCGGATTCGGCCGGGGGCGGTGGTCTACGACGTCGGCGCAAACCGCGGCGCGATCGCCCTGCCGCTCGCGCAGATGGTCGGCGCGGACGGGACGGTGCACGCCTTCGAGGCGGCCGGGCAAGCGGTGGAGGCGTTCCGGAGGAACCTCGAACTGAACCCCTCGCTGGCCGCCCGCATCAGGCTGCATCACGTGTTTCTCTCCGACGGCTCCGCGGCGCCCGCATCGGTCGACGCGAGCTGGCCGGTGGGTCGGCCGCGCGATCCCGAGTCGCCCCACGGCGGGCGACGCTGCGATCTCGGGGAGGCGTCGGCGGAACCGCTCGACGACCTCGTCGCGCGTCTGGACCTTCCGGCGCCGGATCTGCTCAAGCTCGACGTCGACGGGCACGAGGCGGGGGTCCTCGCGGGCGCCGCCGCGCTGCTCCGCCGACATCGTCCGCCGATCGTGCTCGAGGTCGCGCCCGCCGCCCACGATGCGATCGCCGTCGGCGGATTCGAGGCGATGATCGATCGCCTGCGCGAGTTCCGGTACCGACTCGCGACGCCCGGGGGGCGATCCCTGCCGCTCGATGCCGCGATGCTGCGACATCGTGTCGCGGCCGGGAGCGGCATCGTCGCGGTCGCGGCCTTCGACGATTCGAGGAGGTGAGGCGTCGCGTCAGCGGAGCTTCGCCCGCCGTGCCGCGTCGCGGCTCAGCAGCAGGTCGACGTGCCGATGCCTCCAGCCGGCGGCCACTCGGAAGAACCGATCGTCGGCGGGAATCCGATGTTCGCGGTCGTCGAGCAGCAGCGGCTCGAAACCGAGTTCCTTCCACGCCTCGACCAGTTCGATCGGATCGCTCCCGAACCGACGCAGTCCCGCGGGCCAGAACTCCAGCAGGACCTCGACGTTCCGGTATCGGTCGAGCAGGCCCCGCATGCCGGCGAGGACGAGTGCCTCGGCGCCTTGCACGTCGATCTTGATCGCGGAGACCGGAGACTCCGCAAGGGCCGGTTCCGACAGAAGATCGTCGAGTCGCACGCCCCGAACAAGCGGTCCCCGTCGGACCTTCGAGATCGCGACACGGTGGTCCCCGGCGTGGCCGGGGGTCGATTCGAGACGGACCGAGCCGCCTCGATCGAGCGCCGCCGCCTCGATCACCCGGAGGTGTTCGAGCTCCGCGTGTCCTGCCGCCCGCCGAACCGTCTCGGCGAGTTCGGGCTCCGGCTCGATCGCGATCACCGCACCGGTCGGACCCACCGCGGACGCCGCCGCGAGGGCGAACACGCCGAGATTCGCACCCACGTCGATCGCGACGGTTCCCGGTCGGCAGAGGTCGCGCCAGAGTCGAAGGCGACCGTCGAGCCCGCGCCGGCGGATCGTCCGGGCGGCGAGCCAGCGATCGAAGGTCGTTGGAAAGACCGTCAGGTCGCCGATCCGAACCGGCCGCGGGAAGAGCGGTCGGGTGCAGGCGTTGGCGACCGCGAGGGCCGCGTAGCGCAGCCTTCGGGGGGCGGGAACTCCGGTCCCCGGACGTCGAAATGCTCGGTCGTCGCGGTCGTTCACTCCGGGCAGTATCCCGCGGCAGCGTCCGGACGCCATGTGAAAGGCGGGACCGGCCGAAGCCGGTCCCGCGGACTCGATCACGGTTCGAGGTGGCGGCCCGGGGTCAGCCTCCGCCCCGAAGTCGCCAGCCGTCGCCGACGTCGAGGACGGGCTGCCCGACTTCGCGAATCGAGAAGTCTCGTCCCGTCGAGGATCCGCCGCCGGAGGTGTTCGTCTGGAGGTACCAGATCTCGGTGGAACTCGCACCGCCGAGCGCCCAGAGGATGTCCACGACGCCGTCGTTGTCGTAGTCGGCGACGCCCGCGACGTGGCTCATGCTCGGTCCGTTCGAACTGAAGAAGCCCACGGGAAGGTCGAGCTGGAGGTTGGCTTCGAAGTACCAGACGACCAGTTGGCGGGTCGCGATGTTCATCCAGAGGATGTCCGACCGGCCGTTGCCGTCGAAGTCCCCGACCCCCACCAGATCCCACGAGATCGAGCCCTGCTGCGGGAAGGTGTCCCAGAACGCGGGCTGACCGTCGCCGCCCATGATCCAGTAGCCGATGACGCCGTTGCTCTCGTTCCGCCAGACGAAGTCGGCGATGCCGTCCCCGTCGAGATCTCCGCTGCCGACGAGATCCCAGCCGATCCAGACCGTGGGCAGGATCTGGTACTCCCCGAGGAAGGTCGATCCCTGGAAACGCCATCCGAAGAGGGTGCCGTCGGCGAGGTTGCGCCAGGCGATCGAGGGTCCGACCGTCGTTCCGCCGGCGATCCCGCCGCCGGGGTCTTCGCCACCCCACGAGCCGACCGACTGGATGATCCATCCGTCGTCGCGGGGTTCGCTCACGGGAGCGAGCCCGGCTCCCTCGCCATCGAGCATCAACTGCACCGCAACCGCGCCGGATTGCAGGTTCTGCACGACGAGATCGCTCCAGCGATCGCCGTTGAAGTCCGAGGACCGCGCGGGACTCGCCGCGCAGACCGATTGGTCGACGTCGAACTGGATCTGGTCGAACTGACTCGCCGCGGACGGCGGGTCGACGGCGATGCGGATCTCCGAGACGCCCTCGCTCCACTCGACGCCCAGGAAGACGTTGTCTCCGGGATTCGAAGGGTCGTTCTCGGCCAGGATCTCGATCCGGTCGACCGGCGGGCCGCTGCTCGGATGGACGGTGATGGTCGCGGTGGCGGCGGTCCCCCCGGTGTACACGAGTCCGGCCCTGGTGGGAGCCGTTCCTCCGGCAACCGCTGCGGAATCGATGGTGAACCGAAGCACGCCCGCCTCGTTCGTCCGGACGACGTGGCCGCCGGGCGGAACGCCTTCGCCGGCGACGATCTCTCCCTCCGGAATCGCCAGTCCCGGGACCGTCGCGGCGCCGTCGGCGAAGAACTCGACCTCGAAGCAGTCCGCGCCGGTGCCGAAGTAGGGACTGTCGGCGAGACTCGCGTAGGCGTCGACGGCGAAGACGGGGGACCCGGCCCCGCCTCCCTGCTGGGTGACGGTGTGGGTCTGGCCGCCCACGACGATCTCGCCGATGCGTTCGGAGGTCGTCGGGTTCGCTTCGACGACGTACTCGACGATTCCGTCGTCGGTGCCTCCGGCGACGTCGAGGACGATCCAGTTCGCAGTGGTGGTGGCTTCCCAGACGCACTCCGGGCCGTTCACGTCGACGGCGAAGGACAGGAGTCCTCCATCGGCTCCCGGCGTTGCTGCGGCGGGATCGAGTTGAACGACCGCGCATTCCGCCGGGGCCTGGATCACGGTCTGGCTGGTCTTGCCGACGGAGATCGTCCCGATCCGCTCCACCGCCTCTGGATTCGTCTGGACGGTGTATCCGAGACTCCCGTCGCCGATGCCGCCGAACGCATCGAGTTCGATCCAATCCACGTCGGTGGAGGCGACCCAGGCGCATGTCTCACCGTTCATCGCGATCTCGGCGGATCCGATCCCGCCGACGGCATCGAAGCTCGCCTCGGTCGGGGTGATCGAGTCGACCCGCGGAGAGATCGAGTACTGGATGTCGTCGATCTGGTTCGGGATGCCGAAGAACGGGTTGAAGCTGATGCGGATCTGCTGGATGCCGCGTCCCCACGAAACTCCGAAGAAGAGGTTGGTCTTGGGATCCCCGGGATCGTTGGGAGGCACGGCGTAGGACTGGGTGGCGGTCTGCGATGGCGAGGTCGCTTCGACGGTGATGATGCCGTTGAGCTTGGCCGAGCCCCCGGTCCACACGAAGCCGACCTCCGACGGGTAGTTCCCGGCGTCGTCGGGGGCGAAGTTCAGATTGATCGAGCCCAGCAGGCTGGCCTGCAGCACGTGCGTGCCCGGTGGGACGCCGACACCCTCCACGATCTGACCGTTGTTGGTCGACCAGCCCTTCTGGGACGGCTTGCCCCCGGGGAAGGTCTCGAGCGCATAGCAGGCGGTGCCGTCACCGAAGAACGGACTGTCCGCGATCGAGTCGTAGGAGACGAGAGGCTCGCCCGCGGCTGGGACGAAGGTCTGCGCCGCGGCGGAACCCACGGTTGCAAGGAGGCCGGTGATCAACGCGAGGTCGCGACCTCGACCGACGAGTTGGCGCGTCCACATGTGAGGAACATCCTTTGGGAGAGAAGAAGATGCGGGATGGGGCATCCCGGAATCGGGGCACGATGGTGCGACGGCGGACCTTGTCGCCGCGACGTCGAACGACGACCCCGATCGCTGGTTGCGAGCGTCCGGAGTCCCGGGTTCCCCAGCCGCCTCGGCCGGTCGGTGGAGCCCACCCGGCGGTCTACTCTATTTCACCAGTCCGGAGAAGTGGACGAGATTCCGACCGGTTCTCCAACGCCACACGCAGCGCGACGCGCGGATGGCCGCTCGAGGAGATCGCCCCGCGGCTTCGGGCCGGCTTGATTCGCCTGGGGAGCGACGATGTGAACGGGACTCGAAGTGGCGAGCGGCGGGGTTCCGAGGTCCGGCGAGAGGCTCGTCGTCGACGGGGCGATTCGAGATGCGTCCATCGGAAACGAAATGCGGGGCCGGCGAGTGCCGGCCCCGCAGGGGTCATGATGGATCATGGTGGATCAGGCGTGAATCGGACGCGGGTCAGCCGCCGCGGACCCGCCACCCCTGGGTGTCGACGCCGAGATCCGGCGTGACGTTCTGGCGGATCGAGAGCTCGCCGGTCTCCGAGTCGTACTCCATGAACCAGAGTTGCAGGTTGGTGAAGTCCTGCTGCCAGAGGATGTCGGCGATGCCGTCGTTGTCGTAGTCCGCGACACCGGCGACGAGACTGAAGTTCGGAGCGTCGGAGGTGACGATTCCAATCGACTCGTACCCGATCGATCCGTCCTCCGCAGGGGGGGCGAGGTACCAGACGCCGAGGCTGCCGTCGGCGATGTTCCTCCAGAGCAGGTCGGGGCGACCGTCGGCGTTGAAGTCGCCGACTCCGATGACGTCCCAGGCGACCGACGCCTGGTCGGCGAACAGCAGGTAGGCGGTGGGCTGTCCATCCGGCCCCATCGTCCAGTAGCCGATGCGGCCGTCCTCGTCGTTCTGCCAGACGAAGTCGTCGGTGCCGTCGTCGTCGAGATCGCCGCTTCCCAGAAGCAGCCAACCCGTCCAGACCGTCGGGAAGATCTGGTACTGCTGGTCGTAGACGGCACCGCCCATCCGCCACCCGAAGAGCCGACCGTCGAAGATGTTCCGCCAGGCGATCGCCGGACGGGCACTGCCGCCGCTCCATCCGCCGATCGAGCGGATGTAGTAGGAAGGATCGATGGAGCGGCCGACCGGGACCAGTCCGGCCCCCTCGCCGTCGAGCAGCAGCTGGATGCGGATCTCGCCGGTCTGGAGGCTCTGGACGACCAGATCGTTCCACCCGTCGCCGTTGAAGTCCGGTTCGCCGGTCTCGCACTCCTGCGGCGCGATCGCGAACTGGATCTGATCGATCTGGTAGCTCGCCGAGGGCGGGGAGAACTCGATCAGCACGTCCTCGATCCGCTCGTTCCACTCGATCCCGAAGAAGCGGTTGTCCGCGGGATCGTTGGGGTTGTTCGGACCGAGGTCCTCGAACTGGTTGGTCTCGACGAGACCCGAACCGGACGTTGCGGTGATGGTGATGGTCGTGCCGGCGCCCCCGCCGGTCCACACGAAGCCGAACGCCGTCGGCAACTCTCCGCCGGCCACGGTCGCCGAATCGATCGAGAGCTGGATCACGCCGGCGGTCGAGGATCGAAGCACATGCGTGCCCGGTGCGACGCCCGCCCCCGGCACGATGGCCGCGGCGCCGGCGTTGAAGGAGAGTCCATCGACGCTCAGGGCGCCTCCGGGGAAGTACTCGACCTCGAAGCAGGACTGACCGGTGCCGAACAGCGGGCTGTCGGCGAGCGACAGGTAGTCGCCCTCGGACTCGAAGATCGTGCCGATCTCGCCGGCCTGGTTCACGGTGTGGACGAGACCGGCGACGGCGATGGTGCCGACCCGCTGGCTGCCCGAGTCGTTCTCGGCGACGGTGTAGCCGATGCTGCCCGAGCCGGTGCCCGAGGGGTCGAGGACGACGAGCCATTCCGCGTCGGAGACCGCGGTCCACTCGCAGCTCTCGTCGTTCAGGGTGACGCCGAAGAGGCCGTCGCCGCCGGCGATCGAGAAGCTCGCGGTCTCCGGATCGACCGAGGTCGCCATGCACTCGCCGGCCGCCTGCACCACGGTGTGGCTCTCGCCGAGCACCGTGATCGTGCCCTCGCGCTGCGTGATGCCGCCGTTCTCGGCGACGGTGTAGGCGATGGCGGCCGAGCCGTCGCCGGAGGGGGTGTCCACGGTGATCCAGGGGACGTCGGAGACCGCGGTCCACGTGCAGGTCTCGTCGTTGAGGGTGATCGAGAACGAGCCGTTGCCGCCTTCGACGGGGTAGTCCGCCGAGGCCGGCACCAGCGCCTCGACGACGCATCCCGCCGTCTGCTGACGCACCGTGAAGGGCGAATCGCCGATCGTGATCGTCGCTACCCGCTCTTCGCTGGTGGAGTTCTCCGCGACGGTGTACTCGACGGTGCCGTTGCCGGTGCCGCTGGCTTCGCCGATCGTCACCCAGTCGGCCTCGGTGGTGGCGGTCCACTCGCAGTTGGTGGTGCTGGTCGTGACCGCGATCGATCCACTGCCGCCGACCGGCTCGAAGGTCTGCTCGAGCGGATCGATGTCGACGACGCTGCAGAACGCCGACTGGTCGATCGTGATCGACTTGTCGCCGACGGTGACGGTCGCGGTCCGGTCGGTCGAGCCGGAATACACCGGCACCGTGAACATCACACTGCCGGTGCCGACGCCCTCGGTCGGCGATAGCACCAGCCAGTCGGCGTCGCTCTCGACCGTCCACGCGCACTCGGGGGTGCTGGTGGTGACGGTGAATTCATCCATTCCGCCCCCGGGGCCGAACGTGCCCGGATCGGGACCGAGCTCCTCGATCACGCATGCCGCGGTCTGGACGACGGGGAACTCGCTGTCGCCGATCGAGATCGTGCCGGTGCGATCGACCGGACCATCCCATGGGGCGACGTCGTACTCGACGGTCCCCTCGCCGGCGCCGGAGCCGGAGACGATCGTGATCCAGCTCGCCTCGGTGGTCGCGGTCCACTCGCAGGTCTCGAGCGAGGTCGAGACCGCGATCGAACCGCTGCCGCCGGCGAACTCGAAGCTCGCCTCGGTGGGATCGAGGGTGATGACGCAGGAACTGCTCTGGGTGATCGTGAAGGTCCGCTCGCCCACGGTGACCACGCCGGTTCGATCGACGATGCCGTCGTACTCGCCGACGGTGTAGTCGAAGGTGCCGGCTCCGGTGCCCGAGGCGTTCTCCAGAGCGATCCAGGTGGCGTTGGTGGTCGCGGTCCACTCGCAGTCGGGTCGACTCGTCACGACCGAGACCATGCCGGATCCGCCGGTCGCGTCGAGGGTCGCCTCCGAGGGATCGAGAGCGAGCACGGCGCAGGAGGCCTGCTGGTTCACGGTGTGCTCTGCCTCGCCGATCGAGATCGTGCCGGTTCGCGGTTCGGCGCTCGGGTTGGCGGCGACGACGTACTCGATCGTTCCGTCGCCGGTGCCGCTCGGCGTCGAGATCTGGATCCAGGCGGCGGTGGTGGTGGCGGTCCACTCGCACGCCTGGTTGTTGAAGGTCACCGAGAACGACTCGCTGCCGCCGGTCTCGGGGACCGAGACGCTCTCGGGATCGATCGCGGTCACGGTGCACGCCGCGGCCTGGGTGATCTCGAAGATCTTCTCGTCGGCCTCGCCCGCGACGCCGGGAATCTCGACGAGGATCGAGCCGCTTCTGGCGCTGGGGCCGGTGTTGGGGTCCACGGTGTAGGCGACGCTGCCGTCGCCGGTGCCCGATCCGGTGGCGACGATCCAGTCGTCGGTGGTCGAGGCGGACCACGCGCAGTCCTGACCGTTGACGAAGACCTCGAAGTCGCCCGGGCCGCCGGCGGCGCCGAAGGCGATGTCCGACGGAGAGAGGCTGCTGACGGCGCACTCGCCGGCCGCCTGGTTCACGGTGTGGACGAGACCGCCGACGGTGATGGTGCCGGTGCGGACCAGCGCGGTGTCGTTGGGGTCGACGGTGAAGGTCACGGCTCCATCCCCCTCGCCGCTGCCGACGGTGAGATCGATCCACGCCTCGCCGGTGGTCGCAGACCAGGTGCAGGTCGACTCGCCGACGACGACGTCGAAGGTGTACTCGCCGCCCTCGGCGTCGGCGTCGGTGGTCTCCGGGTCGATCGAGGTCACGCTGCACGCGGCGGTCTGGACGACGGTGAAGTCGAGACCGCCGACGGTGATGGTGCCGGTGCGGTCCTCCGAACCGAAGTGCTCCGCCACGGTGAAGTCGACCGGTCCGGTTCCGGTCCCGGTGATCGTGTCGAGGGTGATCCAGGTGTCGTTCGTCGACGCGGTCCAGTCGCAGGTCTCGCCGGAGGTCTGGACCTCGAAGCTTCCGTTGCCGCCCGCGCTGTCGAACGTCTCGGTCTCGGGTGAGAGGGCCAGCACCTCGCAGGGCACGCCCTCCTGAATGACCGTGAACGGACTCGCGAATCCGGAGATCTGGATGGTGCCGATCCGCTCCGCGGTGCCGGTGTTCTCCTCGACCGAGAAGAGGACGTCGCCGGTTCCGATTCCAGAGTCGGTGTCGAGGGTGATCCAGGAGGTGTTGGTCGAGGCCGTCCAGGTGCAGTCCACGTTGCTGGTGGTGCCGACGCTGAAGCTGCTCGACTGGGCGGTCGTGTCGAGTTCCACGATCGCCGGGTTGATGAAGGTGATCTCGCAGCCCGCCGCCTGCTCCACGGTGAAGGTCTGATCGCCGACGGTGATGGTGCCGGTGCGCTCGATCGGATCGGTGTTGGCTTCGAAGGCGTACTCGACCGTGCCGTTGCCGGTGCCGGACCCGCTTTCCGCGGCGATCGTGATCCACAGGTCGTTGCTGACCGCGGTCCACTCGCAGGTCTCTCCGCTGACGAAGACGTCGAAGGTGCCGGTGCCGGCGGCGGCCTCCACGCTGGCCGCGACCGGCTCGAGGCTCGTCACCACGCATCCGGTGCCGTCCTGGGTCACGATGAACTTGAGGCCCTCGACGGTGATGGTGCCGGTTCGTCCGTCGGAGGCGGTGTTCTCGGCGACGGTGTACTCGACCGTGCCGTCGCCGGTGCCGCTGGCGACGTCGAGTTCGATCCAGTCGACGCCCTCCTCGAGCACCGCGGTCCACGGGCAGGACTCGCCGTTCATGTCGACGGCGAAGGAGGCCGCGCCGCCCGCGGTGTCGGGTGTGGCGCCCGTCGGATCGATCGCGACGATGGCGCAGGGGGCCGCCTGCGTCACGGTGAAGGTCTGATCGCCGACGGCGATGGTGGCGGTGCGTTCGAGGGTCGAGGTGTTCTCCTGGACGGTGTACTCGACGGCGCCGTCGCCGGTGCCGCTGGCGACGTCGAGTTCGATCCAGTCGACGCCCTCCTCGAGCACCGCGCTCCACGGGCAGGTCGCGCCGTTCATGGTGACCGCGAACGTTTCGCTGCCGCCCGCGGCCTCGAACGCCGCCTCGGTCGGCTCGATCCCCGTCACGGCGCACTCGGCGCCGGTCTGAGTCACGATGAAGGTCTGCTTCTTGACGGTGATGCTGCCCGTGCGCGGCGTGATGCCGGGGTTCTCGGCGACGGTGTAGGTCACCATCTCCGCCTTGCCGGTGCCGGTGCTCTGGCCGATGGTGATCCAGTCGTCGGTGGTCGTCGCGATCCAGGAGCATTCGGGTCCGCTGGTGGACACGGTGAAGGACGCGTCGCCGCCGGCGGCGGTGAATTCGGCGCTTTCGGGAGTGAGACCGGTGACCACGCAGTCCGCCGGGCTCTGGGTCACGGTGTGGGTGAACTCGCCGACCGTGATGGTGCCGGTGCGAACGAACGGCTCGGGGTTCGGCTCGACGGTGAAGAGGACCTTGCCGTCGCCGGAGCCGGAGGCGGTCAGGTCCGTGATCCACGGCACGTCTGCGGTGGGCGTCCACGTGCAGGCGGTGGCGATCGAACTCACCGAGAAGGAGCCCTTGCCTCCCGCCTGATTCAGTTCGGTCTCCGCGGAGGAGATTCCGACGACGTTGGTCTCGACGGAGAACTGGATGTCGTCGATCTGGTTGGCTACGCCGAAGAACGGGTTGAAGGTGATCCGGACCTGCTGGAGGCCGGTGGACCATCCGACGCCGAAGAACAGGTTGCTGTCCGGATCGTCGGAGGGGTTCGGAGGCAGCTTGGTGAAGGTTCGCGAGGCGGACTGGGTGCCGCCGGAGATCACGTCGAGCCGGATCTGCGACGGGTTCTTGGGATCGCCGCCGGTCCAGACGAATCCGACCCGAGTCGGGTAGTTGCCGTCGTCGTCGGGATCGAAGTTGAGCGTGATCACCCCGATGGTGTTCTGCTGCAGCACCCAGTTGCCGGGAGTGGCCTCGACGATGCCTGCGTCTGCACCCGGCGTGAACGACCAGCCGGCGGTGCCCTGCTCGCCGTCGGGGAAGGTCTCGAGGGCGTAGCAGGCGACGCCGTCTCCGAAGAAGGGGCTGTCCGCGATCGAGGTGTAGGAGATCAGCTGTTCGCCTTCGGCGGGCGTGAAGCTCTGGGCACGCGCCGGTGCGGTCGGAGCGGCGGCGATCAGGGCGCCCAGAAGGGCCAGAGCACCGGAGGATCGGAGACTTGACATGTGCGGGAGTCCTTGGAGCGACAGACGGACGGACGTGGTTCGGCGGACAAGATCAGGCGACGAGATGGGCGGTGAGGGTCACGGGAATCCACCGCGAACCGGGGGCGGGCGAGACGACTCGACCCCGTTGCGGCGATCGAACGGAGAGCCGGCGTCCGAAAGGCCGCCGCGGGCGCGATCGCCGGTTCGCCCTAGTTGATCGGACGACCGGCTATCGACGCTTCTCGATCCGTGACCCGAAAGATTATGCGACCCGAAAACGGTCCCGACCGCGGATCAGACCGCGGTTCGTGGGGAGGCGATGCCGAGCGACCGCATCTTCTTGTAGAGCGTCGTTCGGTCGATCCCGAGCGCGACCGCGGCTCTGGTGCGGTTTCCGCCGCACGCCGCGAGTGCCGACAGGATCGCCTGGCGCTCCGGCTCGCGAAGGGCATCCTCGAGGGACGCCGGCACGGCATCTCCAACGCTCCCGGAGGGTTCCGAAGACGCGGTTGCGACCGGGAGGCGCGACTTCGGACCGGTCCGCGAGCCTTCTCCAGACCGCACCGCATCCGGCAGATCGTCGAGTCTCAACAGGTGCCCGGGGCAGAGCACCACGCCTCGTTCCACGGCGTTCTCGAGTTCTCGGACGTTGCCCGGGAAGGCGTATCGCTCGAGGTGGTCGATCGCCTCGGGTTCGAAGCCGGCGACCGGTCGCCGGTGCTCCTCCGCGAAGCGGGCGCGGAACGCCTCGGCCAGGGTCCGGATGTCGCCGCGGCGGTCCCGAAGCGGCGGAAGGTCGATCGTGACCACGTTGATCCGGTAGTAGAGGTCCTGCCGGAAGCGGCCGTCGGCGACGAGCTCCTCGAGGGCCTGGTTCGAGGCGAGCACGATCCGGACGTCCACCTCGCAGGTCTCGTTGGATCCGACCGGCTCGAAGCGTCGCTCCTGCAGCACCCGCAGCAGCTTCAGTTGCATCGCGGGACTGGCGGAGTTGATCTCGTCGAGGAAGAGGGTGCCGCCGTGGGCGGCGAGGAACCGCCCGACCTTGTCGACATGGGCTCCCGTGAACGCGCCGGCGACGTGTCCGAAGAGTTCCGATTCGAGCAGGGTCTCGGGGATCGATCCGCAGGCGATCTCGACGAATGGGCCGTCCGCCCGCGGGGATCCTCGGTGGATCGCCCGGGCCACGAGGCTCTTGCCGGTGCCGGACTCGCCGTTCATCAGCACCGTCGCCCGGGTGGATCCGGCGGTGCGGACGAGCTCGTGCACGCGACGCATCCGCGGATCCTCGCCGAGCACCGCGTCGAGGCCCGGTGTCGCGAGCGATTTCGCAGTCGCCGGCGTGGCCACGAGGCGTCGTCGATCGAGCGCGGTCGACAGCGCCACGACCAGTTCACGGTCGACCACGGGCTTCACCAGCACGTCGTCGGCACCCTCCCGCATCGCCGAGACCGCGAATTCGACGCTGGGGAACTCCGAGAGCGTCACCAACGCGACCCTGCGATGCCGACGACGCAGCGTCTCGAGGGTGACCAGCGGATTCGGAACTCCGATCACCGCGGCGGCGAGATCAGGCTCGGCGTCGAAGGCCGCGATCGCCTCCTCGGAGGTCTCGACGGCGATCGCGTCTGCGCCGGCGGCGTCGAGGGTGGTGCGGATCGCCTCGCGGACGAATCGATCCGGGTCGAGGACCAGGATGCGAGTGCCTGCAAGGGGCGCCATGTCCGCCGAGTCCGTCATGAGCGTGGGATCTCCGTGTCGCCGCGGATGCCAGGTCCGTTGCGGACTCGATCGAGGCGAATCGATCTTTTCGGCGGGTCGGGAGGTCCGATGTTGGTCACTCCGGCACGCGATGGCGCTTCCTGGGCCGTCCGCCTTCCGGATCGGAGGAGTCGACCTCGCCGACGGTCCGAGAACCCGCTCGAGATGGGGATCCGGAACTCCATGGCCGCGTCGCCCAAGGTGAATCGGCCTCACCGGTTGGGAACATCCTGACAATTCCCTTGGATCGGACGGGGGCGATCGCTAGGTTCAAGGTCCGGCCTGGCGGCGGTGTTGGAGGAGAACACCGTCGTCCGGCCGGTTGTTGTTGAGGGTGTTGCCGAGATCAGTCGAGGCCATGCCCCGCGTCGACCTTCCCGGCGGTCGCCCCCGGATGTCGCCCCCGGATGTCGCCCCCGGGATCGTCCGCGGGCCCCGCCCGCCCGGGAGGGGCACCGGAGGTCGAAGGTCGTCGCCCCGGTCGAGAACTCCGGCAACTTCTCCGCATCCATGCCATAACACTGCTCGTCCGACGTTCCTCGCGTCCATCCGGTCGCGTCGATGAGGCGTCGCGACCTGCGGCATTCGCCGCGATCCACCGAATCGGAGCCCACCCATGAACGCGTTCGATGCACTCTCGTCCGGTCGCAGGCGTCCCCGCCTCTTCGCCGTCGCGGCGGCGACCTTCACCGTCTCGCTCCTGCTTCCGGCCTCGCTGCCGATCGGGGATCTGGTCTCCGACGCCGCGGCCCAGGACGGCGCCGGCGAACGCGGCTCCGGTGGTCGAGGCGGCGAGGGCCGACGCGGCGGCCGCGGCGGCATGCGGGGCGGCATGGGCGGCGGCATGCGGGACATCCGCGAGCTCATGGAGCCGGACTTCGTGCGTCGCGACGTGCCGCTCTTCGTGACCCAGCTCGAGCTCGACGACACGCAGACCCTCGTCGTCGAGACCCTGATGAGC
>Ga0180430_10002009_pt1 | contig 19037 bp, 19 predicted proteins | sample SS_ome_9_FD_132999 | JGI IMG/M metagenome (GOLD analysis project Ga0180430, IMG submission 132999) | Hypersaline lake sediment archaeal communities from the Salton Sea, California, USA - SS_1_S_2 metaG | ecosystem: Environmental > Aquatic > Non-marine Saline and Alkaline > Hypersaline >... | reverse complement strand
GCTCATAGTCGCGTTTTCGCTCACGATCGCGGATTATACCAGGGTGATGGTGAAGGACAACCGGTGGGCGGGGGGGAAGGGCACAAACTGGTGGGGGGCCGATCACGTGCCGCAGAGGGTTGCGGTGGCAGGGACGTGGGAGTCAAGGTGATGGCGGCACGCGGGTGCGCAGACGACTTGTTACGGAGATCGGCCATGGTTGGAGGCCCTTGACGCCCGTGTACTGATTAGTTGTGACGGGCATGCGTGGCAAGCGTACGGTCCTGAAGTGGAATGCACCTGGAAGGTGCATTCCACCCCCATGCGGCGACAACTCGTTTGTGCACTCGCGGCACGCGTGGGCCTCTCAAGGGGTCTGGTAGAGAGAGAGGCCCTTCGGAGTTCCGCGTGGGGAGGAAAGGCGTCCAGTAGCTGCCAGCAGTTGGGTGGGTAGGGGAGCTGCTATTGGCCGAGATGCATGGGCATGATGACGTGGGTGAACCCGTCGCCCCCCACGGGCCGGATGACGCCGGGGCTTGAGGGCGTCGTCGTGTCCAGGCTGACCTGGGGAGCGTTGGTCACCGAGAGAACGTCAATGAGGTACTTGACGTTAAAGGCGATCTCAACACTCTCCCCCTCGATGGTGGCGTCGAGTTCGCTCACGTCCTCGCCTGTCTCGGCTGACGTAGCGGAGACGCGGACGCGCCCGGGCTCCAGGTCGTTCCCCGGCTCAACTTGGATTCTGCTGATGTTGGCCGCGTCGCGTGCGAAGATCTGTGCCATCTTGCAAGCCTTTAGAAAGGACGCGGCATCGATGACGGTGTGGGTGTTCCGGTCTCGGGGAATGATCTGACGATAGTCCGGGAAGTTTCCGTCGATGAGTTGGGAGACGAGCACGATGTCGGTGAGTTCAAAGATGACCTGATTCCGCTCGGCAGTGACGTGGATGGAGATGGGATCCTCTTGATCGCCGCTGATGCGCCGGAGCTCAGTTAGTGCTTGGGCGGGGATGATGATGCTGAAGGGGTCAGACACGGCGTCGGGAAGGTCGACGGTGCGCACGGAGAGGCGGAAGCCATCGGCGGCGGCGAGGGTTAGTTTCTGGTTCTCAAACTGGGCGAGTACGCCAGTGAGGATCGGACGGCTCTCATCCGTGGCTGCTGCGAAGGCCACTTGCTCGACGGCCTCACGGAGAACGTCGGGCTCGATGGGAATGCCGGCGGCGTCGTCATCGGGGACGGTGACGATAGGGAACTCCTGGGCATCGATGCCTTTAATGTTGGCCTCGCTGCGTGCAGCGCGCACATTGAGCGTCTGCGTGCGAACCACCAGCTCCAGGTCAACGTGCCCTGGTGGAAGGGCATTGATCAAGTCGATGAAGGTGCGGGCCGGAACTGTGGTGGCTCCCTCTTCGTCGACTTTCGCGCCAATCCAACAGTTGATACCTACCTCAAGGTCAGTGGCGGAGAGGCGCAGTCGCCCGCCATCGGTCTCCAAGAGGACGTTTCCCAGGACGGGCAGGGTGGAACGGGGCGAGACCGCGCGGCCGACGATGCTGAGGCCCTCGGCCAGGTTTTCTTGTAGGCAGGAGACCTTCATCAGTGTGACCCTCCTCAGTGATGCTGGTCAGGCTTGGTTAGGCAGTCAGTATACACCAAGTGTGAGACCGGCACAAGTCTAAGAGTCTTCGATCTCTTCCCATCCGGGCACGTGGAGACGGACGAGGTCCCCATGGTGGTCGACGATTGCCCGGAAGCCGGCCATCCAGAGGGCGGTCCGTAGTTGATCTGCGTCGACGGCGCCGGGTTCTAGGATCTTATCCATGTGATCGATAGCATGCGCGACCGAGGCGCGCGTGAAGAGGTTTTCATCGCCCAGCAGACGGATGACGCCATCGGTCACGAGGTCACCCATTGCCTGGATCCGCTCCTGGAGGCGGCAGACGATCTGTCGGTCGAGCTGGGTCGCGTCGACGTGACGAAGGAAGTCGTCCTCGGGGATGGCATAGAATGGTTCACCGCCGATGGTGGTGACCTCGGCTCGTTCACCTTCTTCGTTGAAGACGAGATCGGCGAAGAGGGCGCCAGTTGCCCGGCTAGCCATCGTAGGCCTCGGCCTTGTTAGACTCACCGGGTTGCCGGGCAGACGGGGAGGTACAGTGCTGTTCGTTGCGGGTTGGTCGGAAGTCGTAGATGCCGTCGTGGAGGGGATAGGAGCGACGGCAGGCGTGGCAGACGAGGGCCTGGCGATGTTGGGTCAGGTCGGCGGAACCGCAGTTTATGCAGCGGAACAGGTCTCGGACGGGGCTCATGGGCTGACCGGCGGTGTGATTGGCCCGGACGAATACGCTAGGTGAGAGGGCCGCAACATGTCCCAGGGGCTGACACAGGCGGTCGAGGGCGACGAGAAGAGGCGTGGGCAGGAATCTCTTGAGGATGGCGAGGCGGAAGGTGGAGACAGCGCGACGGTCGCGTGGCTCAAGGCCCTGCTGGCGCAGCAGGTGATTGATCCATACTGGGTGAAAGTCGAAGTTGAGGGAGACAAATTCGACTGGGTCCTTTTCAAACGGTGACCATGTCTGTCGGCCAAGGATGAATCGAAGGATGGCTTTCAGATTTCTCTTGTTGGCGAACTCAAGGATGAGGGTGCCGTCGGATGCCAGGATGTGGCCCACTCCGCGGAGGACCGCCGGTGCGTTTGTGGCGTGATGCAGGGCGCGGACGATGACGACCGTGTCGAACGTTGCAGCTGCGAAGGGCAGGCGGTAGAAGTCGCCGGCGACGTAGGTGAGGTTTGGCCCGCCGGCGCCGCCGTGGCCCCATAGGCGGCGAGCTTCGCGCAGCTGCGATAGGGCGTAGTCGAAGATGAGCACCTCGTCGTATCCTGCGTAAAGGGGCACGAGGCGGCCGTATCCGCCGCCGATGTCGATGAGGCGGCGCCCTGTGGAGGGGAGCATCCGTTGAAGGGCGATGCGCTCGGCGCCGTCCTCGTATTCCCGTCCGGCGCCCCAGAATTCTGTACGGTATGCCGAGCCTTCGTAGTCGCAGACCGGGTGATTTGTCTGGGGGGTCACGATTGGGCTCGCTCCCGATAGCCGTGGCCTACTGTGTTGGCGGGCGAGCGCGTGGAGGCGGGTGACCGTGCGGCACGCGGCGCCGTGGCCGTGGAGGTGTCCTTGTGAGGACGGGGAAGTGGTGCGCAATGCTTGGTATGTGCGCCGGTAGGACGTGTGCCGGGCTGTTCGAAGGGTGCGTGGAATGGGGCACAATGTGGGTGCTGTGCCTGGGATGGTGAGGTGACTCCATCTGGGTGCAAAGTAGCTCCTCCTGTTGCTTCCGTCGATGCGGTGGTCTGGGACGAGGATGGCGTTCCAGATGACTAGGAATATTAGCATCATCCTTTGGAGGCGGCAACTGGGGATGGCGGGAGCGACTTCGGTGGGCTTGGGTCGGAGGCGTTTGTGGGCGGAGCACCGGCCCACCTGTTTGGTGGAGTGAGGAGAGCGCTCTGTGTTTCACGTGAAACGTCGCGGGCCCGACCGTTGGGCTCCCCCCGGGGGGGCTTGGAGGTGTTTCACTTGAAACATCCAGGGCAGCGTGCTTCGTCTCAACCTCATCAGTAGGGGGCGGCCCGGCGACATCGAAGGGGCCCGAGAGATGGGGCGATGGTTCCCGCGAAGACTGACGGTCATGGTAGGCGGTCACCCCTCTGCCCCCGAATGATCGGTTCAGTCGCTGTCGCACGGTCGCTGGGGCAAGGTGCGATTCCCGGTGTGCTTTGGGATGCGTCGCAAGGGGGGGGCTTGGTCGGTCGACACCAGCCGCCGAAGGTTCCTCGAGCCACGCGTCGAGTGTCTTGGAACGTCAGCTGCAAGGTTGACCGAAGACCGACGGGACAGACAGCCGGGGCTCTGAGAGGGGTACTCCACCGCATCTGTCCCTGGCGACCGCCCCTGCGAACCGCCTGGAAGCCTCAAGGGGGCGAGAGACAACTCTGTCGGCTGTTGCCCGAGTGGACCTCTCCAGCCGGGCAGCGTCTCAACGACCGTCCACATGCTCAGTGGGCAGGGATTTCGCTGGCGACGACACGGTTGCCCGGGCTGGTCTGAGGCACGACGCCGGGCCCTTCCATCTTCTGTTGCGGTGGATGCTGACCGCGGGCTGTGTGTCACGGGTACCTGGTCGGGGTCGCCGTGATCGTGGCCCGACCAGGGCTCCTGGATCCTGAGCAGGCGCAAGTTGCTGAGCGAGGGGGTGGAATGCATGCGACCTCGCCGAGAGCAGCCCACCGCGGTCCCCCCACGCTTGTTCCGCCGGAGAGCCAGCCGATGCAGCTTCCTCAGCCCTCGACCTTCATCCGTCAACGCCAGAGCCAACGCGAGCCTCTTATGTGCAGACTGACGGCCTTCACCCCGTCGAGCGTGACACAATCATTGCCCGATAAGGCCAATTGAGCACGAACCCTTGACTCAGCGGGTAGGGTATGATATACTGAAAAATCAGATGGTTGCATCTTGCCTTAAGGGACCTTCGAAGTGCCGTGCAGGGATTGCAGCGCCGAAGGCTCCCGGCCTCTCTCATCTCTGTAGGTCCGTAGGACGCGCCTGCATTTCTCACAACCGGCTGCATCGTTCAAAGGAGTGAGCATGATGAGCAAAAGGTGGTGCCTCTATGTTCTTGCGGTGGCGCTTGCCATCGCAGGCCTGGCCGTATTGAGCCGCCCCCAGGTCGCGCTTGCTGCAGGCCCATCGGGTGGAGAAGTCAGTGTCTACGTGTATCATGACGTGAACCAAGACGGCCTGTGGAGCTGGGGCGACGTGGCGCCGCCCAATATGAGGGGCGACCACACCTGGCGGTGGGATTATCCCTGCACCCACTCCCGCAGCGCTTGCAGCGTGGCCGAGATCGGCCTGGTGGGAGCCGAGGTCATGCTGACGTACTATGGCGGGGAAACCCGTGTAGACAAGACCTTCCACGACGGCCCGGCCCAGTTCGGTCTGCCGGTCGGTACCCAGGTCGTCGGTGTCAGTTTCCTTGGTGCGGGGGACGGCAAGTCATGGAAGGTGACCAATGTGTCGCAGAAGACGGTCAACGCGCCAGCCGCGAGTCAATTCGCGTTCAACTTCCCTCTGCCGCCGGCCGGGCCCAACTCAACCACCGTCCTCTTGATCGGCGTGGCCCAGGATGGAGAGGGGCACTCCTCGGATTACGGCGCAGGGGGCCCTGTGGCACCTGCTGCATCGGTTCCGTCCGTGGCCGCTGGTGCGGACGCATGCCAGAAGCCTGGGGCGGTGGCTGTCTACGTCTATCACGACGTGAACGAGGACGGCATGTGGAGCTGGGGCGACGTGGCGCCGCCGAATATGAGGGGCGACCACGCCTGGAAATGGGACTATCCCTGCACGAAGCCTGGGAGCCCTTGTGAGCAGGCCGAGATCGGCGTCGTGGCCGCGGAGATCATGCTGACCTTCTACGGAGGCGAGAGCCGCACGGACAAGACCTTCCATGACGGCCCGGCCCAGTTCAGCCTGCCCCATGGGCAGCAGGTCATCGATGTGGAGGTTATTGGCACGCCAGGCGGCAAGCTAACCAAAGTGACCAACGTCTCACAGAAGACCGTCAATGAGCCCGCGGACCGCCAGTTCGCCTTCAATTTCCCTTTGCCACCCTCAGGGCCCAACTACATGAAGGTGCTCTTGATCGGTGTTGCGGAGGAAAGCGGAGAGGATTCCGGCTCTGATGCCGCAGCTCTCACATTATACACCGTTCAGCGTGGTGACACCCTAAACGGCATCGCCCAGGCATTTGGAACCACCGTGAGTGGGTTGGTTTCTGCCAACAACATCGCGGACGCTGACGTCATCCAGCCAGGCAAGATCATCATCATCCCATAGGGCCGGGCAAGGACCCCGGAATCGGAAGATCGGACTCATCCGGGGGCATCCGAAGCTCGGCGTGGTCGCAAGCAACGTCTGACGTCGGCTAGTCACCGACCAGACGAAGATATTAGTGGGCTGGTTCGTCCACTTCCTGTCGCCAGCGCGTTATGGACTTCACCACTGCCGCCGCGAACTCGCTAGGCGAGTAGCCCAGGCCTCGGGCTTCTTCAACGGCCGCGGCTGCAACGGATTCGAGCTTGCCCTGACGCTTCTTAGCGGCTTCATTCTCGTCACCGAACGGGACGAAGCTCCCCTTGCCTTGCTGTGTCACGATCACACCCTCGCGGTCTAGCTCACCGTAGGCCCGCGCAACAGTGTTGTAGTTCACCCCAAGATCTGTGGCCAAACTCCGAATGGTAGGGAGCTGCGCGCCCGCGTCCAACTGTCCTGCCGCAATGAGAGCGCGTACTTGCTCCTCAATCTGCGCGTAGATGGGCACTTTTGTCTGGGGATCGATCTCTATTATCATAGTGGGATAATGCGCTATCTATATAGTTCACTATAAGTATAGTACAAAAGGCCGGCGTTGTCAAGACGAAATGCCCCATTCTGATCGCCCATTCCGTCGTGCACACCCATCGTCATGTTGCAGGGAGGAGATCCGAGGAGACATCGCTCGTGTGATTCCTCTGCAGCTGGATGTCCGACATTGACTTTGGCGTGGGTTCAGCTATACTACTCGGCGCATAAGAACAGAAGGATGGGTTGGGACGATATCTCGCGGAGGTAGACCACCATGGACTTTGAGAGGATGGGCGCATTCTATCTGGGAAAGCTCTACGACGTCGCCGAGGATGAGCGGCTCAACCGTCTGCTGATGTATGATGCCCGCGACCTGACCACCCACGCGGTCTGTGTCGGGATGACGGGCAGCGGCAAGACAGGTCTTTGCATCGACCTCCTGGAGGAGGCGGCCATCGATAGGGTGCCCGCCATCATCATCGATCCCAAGGGCGACATGACGAATCTCCTCCTCTCGTTCCCCGATTTACGGCCTGAGGACTTCCGCCCGTGGATCAACCCCGATGACGCGCGGCGGAAAGGACTGTCCGAGGAGGGCTTTGCGGCTCAACAGGCAGAGCTGTGGCGAGATGGCCTGGGCGAGTGGGGTCAGAGCGGCGAGCGCATTCGTTTGCTGCGCGAAACGGCTGATTTCGCCATCTACACGCCAGGCAGCGACGCCGGCGTGCCTGTCTCCATCCTCCAGTCTTTCGCTGCACCCTCCCTGAGCTGGGATACCGACGCCGAGATGCTCCGCGAGCGGATTCAGGGTGCGGTCAGTGCCCTCTTGGGGCTCATCGGCCTGAAAGCCGACCCGGTACAGTCGCGTGAGCACATTCTCCTCTCCAATCTGTTTGAGCATTTCTGGCGGCAGGGCGAGGATCTGGACTTGCCGAAGTTGATACTGGCTATCCAGAAACCCCCTATCCGCAAGTTAGGGGTCTTTGACGTTGACACGTTCTTCCCGGAAGCTGATCGCTTCGAGCTGGCTATGCGCATCAATAGCATCATCGCTGCCCCGGCTTTCGAGAGTTGGCTCCACGGACAGCCCCTGGACGTCGGCGGCTTCCTCGCGACCCCGTCCGGGAAACCTCGTCACTCCATCTTCTATGTCGCCCATCTGAGTGACGCAGAGCGTATGTTCTTCGTCACCATGCTCCTGAAGTGAGTCATCACCTGGATGCGTACCCAACCGGGGACGACCAGCTTACGGGCTCTTGTGTATATGGATGAGATCTTCGGCTTCTTCCCGCCGGTGGCGAATCCTCCGAGCAAACAGCCGATGCTCACCTTGTTGAAGCAAGCGCGGGCCTTCGGCGTCGGCGTGGTGCTGACGACGCAGAACCCGGTCGATCTGGACTACAAGGGACTCACTAACGCGGGGACGTGGTTCATCGGACGGCTCCAGACGGAGCGCGACAAAATGAGGGTGCTTGACGGCCTGGAGAGTGTCTCTTCCCAGGCCGGGGAAGCGTTAAATCGAGCCGAGTTGAGCCGCTTGATATCCGCGCTTGGAAAGCGGGTCTTTCTTCTGCACAACGTGCACGAGGAGGCCCCCGTGACCTTCCAGACCCGCTGGGCAATGAGCTACCTTCGTGGGCCGCTAACACGTCTTCAGCTGCGGAAGCTGACTGAGGGGCAGGAGCCCGACCTGCCCGCTTCCGCACCGTTGGACGAAACCCCCGCTGCGTCCCAGAAGTCGCCTAGGCCGGTTGAGACCGCCTCAGTCCGGGCCGATGCAGAGGAACCTGCCGGCGCGTCGGAGCCGGCTTACGCCACTGCGCCTCCATCCTTGTCGTCCCGCATCGACCAGGTCTACCTCCCCGTGCGGCGTGGCGGGTCGACGGCGGCGTTGGCGCTTGAACAGGATGTAGGTGGGGCGATCGAGATCCAGGGGCAGCAGCTGCTCTACGTGCCAGCGGTCCTTGGGATTGGAAGGCTGCACTTCGTCGACCGTACCCGGAATGTGAATGAGCGGGAGGACTTCGCGCTCCTCGCTGAGCCCCCCGGGGGAGCTCGCATGTTGACCTGGGAGAAGGCCCAGTCTCTCGACATCGCGCTCGGCGATCTGAGGCAGCGCGCCGAAGAGGAGGCCGTCTTCGATGAGCTGCCCGAATCGATCAACGAGAGCCCCGAGTTCACGTCCCTGCGCGATGATCTGTCAGACTATCTCTATCATAACAGCAGCGTGACACTCCTCCACAGCGCTGTCCTTGAGGCGTACTCCAGGCCTGGGGAGACTGAGCGCGAGTTCAGGATGCGCTTGCAGCAAATCGCCCGCGAGAGACGGGACGAGGAGATCGACGAGATTACCGAGCGCTATGATGGGAAGCTTAAGAGACTGGAGGACAAACTGCGGCGTGAGGAGGCCGACCTTGCTCAACGCGATGCCGATGTGTCTGCCAGGAAGCGCGAGACCCTCGTCTCCGTGGGGGAATCAGTCGTGGGAATGTTCCTTGGCAGGCGCTCCTACCGCATGGCATCGACGGCGTTGAGCAAGCAGCGTCAGGCGGCGAAGGCCAAACTCCAGCTCGAGGAAGCCAGGGATGATGTCGAGGCCCTTGAGGAAGACATTGAGGAGCTGGATGCCGAGCTTCAAGAGGAGGTGGAGGCCACCCGCGAGCGCTGGGAGAGTGCCCTCACCGAGCTGGAGGAATACGAGGTCAGACCGCGGCGAAAGGACGTGCAGATCAGCCTCTTCGGTCTGGCATGGACCCCGCATTGGAGGGTCACCTATCGAGACCGCAGCGGCTCGGCACATACTGAACTGATCGAAGCCTTCTGAGCCGAGAGGGCTGCCGGGTGGGATCTGGGGTTGATGCCCGGACGCGGGTGCCCAGGACGGGAAGGTGATTCTGGCCTCAGACGCGGCGTGGTTCTTGACAGCCCTGTCTTGATAAGGGGTGCGCCCATTCGCGCGCCGTCACACCAGCGTGGGAACGGGGGAAGCAAATCAGCCTCAGAACCCGAGACGCTCGTGTCGCTCTGCAACTGCCTGACTGGCGCGAGATCCTCAACCCGCCAAGAGGCACTTCATTGCCACCGATGTGCAACGCCATGTCAGGGACAAGCACCTGCCGAACGGGTTTCTGAGCTGTCCGCCGGGACGGCTGCCAGGCGATTTGCACGAAGCGTGCGCCTATGAGCAGTAATCGGAATTGCAGCACTGGGGCCGTTCCCGAAAGTCGGATGTGCGCTCCGGGTTGCTCGAGGTGCTCCGAGATCGACGCGCGCCACGAGCGGGGATGGCATCGTCGTTGTTTCGGGCCCGGTATCTGGTCAATCGGTGCTGGCGGCCCAGGTTCTCCTCCTCAAGGGCGCCACGGGACCTACTAGGTCGGCGCGTGGGAGAGGCTGCAATGGTAGCTAGCTGGCTCTGGGAACACCTGCTTCTCGCGACCGGGTTGATCGTCTTGGTCATCCTTGTCCTCGTCGCAGGACTCACCCGTGGCTGGAACAGCCCGCGGCCCCGAGGCCGTCCGGACTGGGAGGCCCAGATTCTACCCCGCCGTCTCGACGTCACGCCTAACTGCCCCTCTGTCGCGCTGTTCGACCAGAGGGGCAGCGATTTCGCCTTCGAGGGGCTCATCCAACCCACGAAGCTGCCCAAGTCTGCCCTCGTTGACTACGGCTTGATCTATCGGGCTCAGGACATCGACAACCACTATGCCTTCCTAATTGGTGCGGATGGCTACTACGCCGTGATGAAGGTGGAGGGCGGCCGGAGGACAGCTCTGGTACCGTGGCAGCAATTCCCCCATATCAGGCAAGGGCTGGAGAGGAACCGTCTCCTGGTGTCGTGTGCTGGCCCCGTATGCACCTTCCGGATCAATGATGAGTACGCCGTGACCGTCGAGGATGATCGCTGGGTCTCAGGGAATCTGGGTATTGGAGCGGAGAGCCCCGAAGGAGAAGCTGCGTTCACCTTCTTGTGGGCCCAACTCTGGTTGCGCGACGATTGACGCCCCACGAACGGGCCGAACCGTGACCGGGGGGGGACCCTGGCTTACGTCAGCGGCTTACCTTGAGCCATCCCGTGGCAGGGCGTTGTGGTCACAGGAGGGAACCCCGCGCCAACTCCTGCACCGCGCGCGGGAGCGGGGAGTCGGGGCTCATGATCGCCAACGGTGTTCCGCGGCCGAGTGCCTTGGCTTGCTCCGGGTCGAAGGGCACGATGCCCTCGAGACGACGGTTCAGGACCCGCTCGACGGTGTTTGTCGAGATCTGATGCGCTGTCGTCACGTGGTTCAAAATCAGCGTTATCTTCGCGGACGGTTCCCTCAGAGCTCGAAGCGTGCCCAGGGTCGTCTGAATCGAAGCCGAATCAGGGCAAACGACGAGCCAGATAGCGTTCGCCGCCTCCATCGCCGCTGAGGCAGCACCGTTCATCGTGGACGGAGCGTCGACGATGACGAGTTGGAAGCGCCGGCGGATCGTCTCCAACAAAGCCGAGGTGGCGGGGCGCGACAGCTCATCCTCCAGAAGCGGCACCATCGGCGATGCCAGGACATGGAGAGCCGGCACAGGTTGAAGCAGGAGAGGCTCTACCCTGTCAAGATCGACGGTTTCCCCTTGTAGGAGGGCTGTCCAATCCGGCTCAGGGCGGCAGCCAAATTGCAGTGCTGCGTGACCGGACGAGGAGCACAGGTCCACCAGGCATACCTCGCCGCTTCCAAGCCGCGCCATCGTCGCGCCCAAGTTGGCCGCCAGCGTGGTGACGCCGACGCCGCCCTTCAGGCTCCCTATCACGACCACGGACGACTCGTTTTCCTTCGAGCGCCTCTTCAGCAGGCTGTCGATATGGTCAAGCAGAGTCGCCATCGACACCGGCTTCGGGATGTGCTCATCGGCTCCAGCACGGAGGGCTGCCTCGCGATCGACTGCCTGACCGCGTGCGGTGAGAACGAGGATCGGCATCAACGCCGTCTCAGGATGCTCGCGGAGACGGCGGCAGATCTCATACCCGGTCATGCCGGGCATCATCACGTCGACAATGGCCATGTCAGGTGGATCCCGGCGGGCCCTAGTCAGCGCATCCTCCCCGTCGGCACAGAGGACGGCCTCGTGCTCTCGACGTCCCTCCACCAACAGCTTAATCAGTTCAAGGAGATCAGGATCGTCGTCGACGACAAGTATCCTAGCCACGGGATGGTTCCTCCTCCTTGCAGAGGGCCTCGATCTGGGCCCTGTTCACCAGGATGATGCCGCCGGCGAACCTTATTCCTGGCTGGGCTGAGAGTCTCATCTCGGCATCGATAACTGGGACGAAAGCATCCCCACCTGCGAGGGCAGCTCGCAGATCTCCTTTCCCCGGCAGACGTAGATAGCCGCGAATCTGGAACGAGGGGACGATGAGGAATGCTCTCTGGACGTGAGAGCCGGTGTAGCTGCCGTAGGTATACTTCCGCGACAGCCCGTCCTCCTCGCAAGCGACGACAGCGGCTACGATTCTGCCCTTGCGGACGATTGCCTCGACGTGGCTGGCGACGATGTCGCCGGGGTGCTCCGCGTCCGAGACATACACGTCCTCCAGACAGAGGAAAGATGAGGTGCGGTCGTCCAGTTGGTCAGCTAGCTTCCGGGATCTGACGTCGAGGCAGCCGGATATGCGGTAGTTCTCAGTGAAAAAGTCCGCCGCCAATTTGCCGGAACGCGCTCTATCGCGCACCGAGGGCCCCCTTCCACGACAACGCGTGGCGTCTTCCGCTTTCCGCCGCGGCCTATGTATCACCGCCAGGCAAACGGATACCTACTGAGCAGGAAAGGTTAGGAGGGCGCACCCTCTACGATCTTGATGCCGGCACTTGCGCCCAGACGATTAGCTCCGGCGTTCACCATCCCCATCGCTTCGTCGTAACTGTGGATGCCGCCGGCTGCCTTGACACCCAGACGCGGCCCAACGGTCTCCCGCATGAGGCGCACGTCATCGATCTTGGCGCCCTCCGCGGCGAACCCAGTCGATGTCTTGACGAAGTTGGCGTCGGCCTCCCGGGCCAGCCTGCAGGCCAGCGCTTTCTCCTCGTCCGTCAGCAGGGCGGTCTCGATGATCACCTTCACCAGCCCCCCACCTTCGTGAACCACGTCCACGACGGCGGAGATGTCGTCTCTGACGATGTCACGCTGACCCGCCTTCAAAGCTCCTATGTGGAGCACCATGTCGATCTCCGTGGCCCCGTCCTCAAGAGCCTGCTCAGCCTCGCAGACCTTGGCCGTGGTCGTCGTCGCCCCCAGAGGGAACCCGACGACTGTGCAAACAGCGATATCGGTCTCAGCCAGTTTGGCTGCTGCCAGGGGTACGTAGCTCGGGTTGAGGCATACCGAGGCAAAGTGGTAACGGATCGCGTCGTCGCACAGCTGCTCGATCTCCGCGGGCACGGCATCAGGCTTAAGCATAGTGTGGTCAATCAGGCGAGCGAGATCCTCACGCTTCATGGCTCCTCCTTCTGGACTACTTTGGTGTCGTCACATGGGCTCCGCCCACGTAGGCGACTCGTCAGCTGGGTGCATCGGGAACCAGGACTTGACCAAGCCTGGCCGCAGCATCGGGCTTCTGTTCTCGTCGACAATTCGTTATTGCTTAGGGATCCGAATCTGGATGTCGCGATTCGGATTCAGACCTCGATTGCGGGGCAGCGCTCACCGTGGACGGGCGGGTTCCGGGAACGCGTGATGGTTCACCAAACCCCAATCTTCAGGTGGCCAGTAGCAGAGCCATGCCTTGCCCACGAGGTTCTCCCGGGGTAGCGTCCCCCACATATGGGAATCGCTGGAATTACCGCGGTTGTCGCCAAGCACGAAAAACTGGTCATTCCCGAGCTCCCACGAGCCCGAGTATGCCCCTTGGTTAACCACGTAGGGTTCCTGAAGGGGCACGCCGTCCACCAGTACCTCGCCACCACGAATCCGCAGCTGCTCACCAGGCAGGCCAACGATGCGCTTGATGTAGTCGTCAGATGTGCCGTTGGGAGGGTGAAAGACGACAATATCCCCACGCCGTGGCGTGCTCACCCAGTAGGAGAGCTTGCTGATCACAAGGTACTGACCATCCTGAAGCGTCGGCTCCATGCTAGATCCTCGAACCTGGAAACGCCCCGTCAGTGTGTTGAGTACCAGGAAGACGATCAAGGTGAGGAGCACGGTCTCGACAATCTCCCGCAGGATCGACTTTCCGCCAAAGGCCTGGGAAAGAGAAAACGGCTGTGTGTCCGATGTGTCGAGGGCCACCGGTTGAGAGAGCCTGGGGGGGTGATCCTCGAGTCGTTCGTCACTGGTTTCTGTCATTGCGATATGCATTATAGTACAGAGCAGCAAAGCAAACAAGCCTCCAGACTCAGATGTCTCGAGAGTGCAGCAAACACGCGGCTGGCATGCGTTGCCCGTGGCCTGTGCGACTGTGTTGGTGGCGGGAAGTCGGCTGCATAGCGTGGGTGTCTTTCATCCTGTCTGGAGGTCCCGTCCCCATCCGGACCGTTCGAGGCGGGAAAGACGAAAGCCGTTAGCGCACCCGAATGAATGCGGCATCTGGACAAGGACAGCCGGAGCAGGTATACTAAAGGATTGTTGACGTTGCAGCAGGAGGATGACCGTGGCGCGCTCTGGACTATTCCATCGCACACTCATGACGCTATGGCCGCTGAGTCGCCTGGCCTATTGGTTGGGCAATCGACGCATGCTCAGGCCGCTGTCCCACGTATTCTTTCGAGCGATGGACAGTGAAGCGATCATCATTCCCGTGCACGAGACCATCGCCAACCCCGAGAGTGTTGTTCTACCGTATCCGGTGCTTGGATCTCTCGTCAGGTCGACAGAGACGCGGTTCTTGATGAATCACTGCATGTGTCGACGAGGCGAGAACTGCCAGACCTATCCGCAGGACTTTGGATGTCTTTACCTCGGTGAGGGCTCAACCAGAATAGCCCCATCGATGGGACGCCTCGTCGATGAAGAGGAGGCCATCGCGCACATCAAACGGGGGATGGACCTCGGGCTCATTCCCCTCGTGGTTCATACGCCCTTCGACGCCCTTGCTCTGGGGATTCCGTATCGTCGGATGCTCGGCATCTGCTTCTGCTGCGACTGTTGCTGCACCGTTCGTCAGGGCCTACGCATCGGCCCGCCGGCCTTCTGGGACATCGTGGTTCGCTTGCCTGGCTTGGCCGTCGAGGTCAATGGAGCCTGCACGGGGTGTGGGGCATGCCTGGACGCGTGCTATGTGCACGCGGTTTCGCTCACGAACGGTCGAGCGTACATCGATGAGGATCTCTGCAAGGGGTGCGGTCGCTGCCTGGTGGTCTGCCCGACCGCGGCCATTGCGCTTCGGATGGATGAGCGTGTCGACCCGATGGGGAAGTTGATGCAGCGCATCACGCGAAGAACGGACCTGGGTGTGGTGGACGAGGCGCTTTCGGTAGATTGCCGATAGGGAGCGAGAGCTTGGACTTCATCATCTTCGACCTCGACAATACGCTCTATCACCGGGGGAGCGGGGTTATGGAGGAGATCGGACGCCGCATCCAGGTCTGGTTGTGCCAGGAGCTTGACCTCTCCTGGGACGAGGCGACAGCCCTCCGCCGGGACTACCTCCATCAGCATGGGACGACTATGGGGGGGCTGATGGCGCAGCACGCAGTCGATATTCCCAACTACCTGACCTTCGTGCACGACATACCTATTCGGGAGTACTTGCAGCCGAACCAGGCCCTCCGGGAAATGCTGGACCGGATTCCTCTCCGAAAAGCGATCTACACCAATGCTACCTCTGCTCATGCACGCCGCGTGCTTCAGGCCCTGGGCATCCGGAGGGCATTCGAACATATCGTGGGTATCGAGGAAGTGGGTTTGCACAACAAGTTCAACCGCCGCGCCTACGAACGCATGCTCGCACTCCTCGGCGTGGATGGTGAAGCGTGTGTCATGGTCGAGGATTCACCACGTAACCTGCCTCCTGCCAAGGCCGTCGGTATGACCACGATCCTTCTTGATGGTGGACCCGAGGGCCCGGCACGACATGAATTCGAACGGGCCGTAGATTTCGTGGTCGAGGATATCCTGGCCGTCGAGCAAGTCGTCCACCGAATTCTTGCTGAGGACGGCGACCGCTCCGATCCGCCTGCACGTGACGGGGTCCCCTTTCCAGGAACGTGACCTCGCTTCAGTGCCTGCCCAAGACATGCCGGGGGCGCTCTGCCCGGAAGCCGCGGCGTTGAGGCTCGGACAGCGGGCGCTAAGTACCGGATGAGTCATCCTGGTCGGCCCGGCAAAGAGCTACCGCTAGCCGGCTATCTCGGGAAGCTGGCACAGGTCGTCATTCCTTACGCCAGCCTGGCTACGTTGGGTCTCAGCGTCGGCTTTCGGGGTGTGGCTTGGCCGTCCATCCGGGCTACCTTCGGTCTTCCCCTGGACGCCGTGGGGGTGTGGCTCATGACGGCGACCCTGGGATCCATCCTCTCAAGCTTCAGTGCAGGCTACATTGCGTCCCTCATCGGCGTAGGCCCTTTGCTGGCCATCAGCACAAGCGGGGTGGCCCTTGGACTGCTTGCCTACAGCCTGACGCCGTCCTGGTGGCTGATGGTGCTGACCGGCCTACTGAGCGGTCTGGGCAGCGGTGCCGCGCACGTTGGCCTGAACGCCCACTTCGCAGCCCACCTCGGTGCCCGGGCCCTGAACTGGCTTCACGCCTGCTTTGGGTTGGGAGCGAGCCTCGGGCCTCTCATCATGACGTCTATCTTGAGGGCCGGCTTCTCCTGGCGATGGGGCTACGGTGCCGCCGGTGCGTGGATGATGGTACTCGCCGCGGGTTTTGCGCTTTCGGTGAATCGCTGGACCGGGTCCACGGAGGAGGCCCGGCGGGATCCGGGCCATCTCAGCGGTACGAGAAGCGTGACGGAGACGCTCCAGCTCCCCACCGTTTGGTTAAGCATATGTGTCTTCTTCGCGTACACCGGCGTGGAGTCGACGGCAGGGCAGTGGGTGTATAGTCTCTTCATCGACGCGCGCTCGGTGTCCGAGGCCGTTGCAGGGCTCTGGATGACGGTCTATTGGGGTGGCCTTGCGGGGGGCAGAGTGTTGCTCGGACTGCTGGCGGACCGCGTGGGCACCATTTCCCTTCTACGCGTCTGCATGATCGGGGTCACCCTGGGTGCCGGGCTCCTGTGGTGGCACCCGAGCGACTTGATAAGCTTCTTGGGCCTGGCTCTGATGGGATTGGCCCAGGGCCCGATCTTCCCCTCGCTGGTCTCGGTGACGCCGCGCAGGGTCTCCATTGGCCATGTGGATAACCTCATAGGCTTTCAAGTCGCTTCGGCAAGCCTCGGGGCAGCCGCGCTTTCCAGTGGAGCCGGCGTTCTGGCGAGCGGGCTGACGCTTGAGGTCGTTGCTCCTTTCTTGGTCGGTTGGGCTGCCACGGTGGTGATCCTTCACGAGCTGATGCTCCGGCAGGTGCGGAGGAAATCGCCATGCCGACCCGCCGACTGACGCTGCATCCCCGATACTCCTTCGTCCTGCCTGGGCTTTGGAAAAGGTCGCTCACGTCAAGAGCCAGCGTCGACTACGCTTGAGATGTCCTCCCAGGAAAGCAAGTCTTGCTAACCAGCAAATCCTTGACGCTGGGCCCCTACTGTGCTATAATAGGTGCGGCTTGCGGAAAAATCCCCGCCATCAAAGGCGGATACAGTGTGACGCAGCTTTACAATTCATGATGCTTACTTTTGATGTCTCTACCCTTCTCAAGGCCCCACTCGGCAAGTCGATCACCCTGGACATCGACACCGGGCCCAAGGTGCTGGATGACTTAAAGGTCGACTACCTCCGTGGCTCTGTTCACGTCCTTCGAGTTGAGGAAGGGCTCTTCGTCGAAGGTACGCTGGAAACTCAACTCAGACTTGAGTGCGTCCGTTGTCTCGACCCCTTCGCTTTCCCCGCCACGTTAGAACTCGCTGAGCTGTTTCGGATGCGAAGTTCCGATGCAGAACCTGATGCGGTTTATGCTGTCACAGAGGATGGCGAGATCGATCTGGGCCCACTGATCCGCGAACACACGTGGCTCGCCATCCCGATGAAGCACCTCTGCGATCCTGAGTGCAGAGGTTTTTGTCCTCATTGTGGCGTGAATCTCAATGCTGACACGTGTGACTGTGAGGAGACCCACGTCGACCCGCGACTGGCGCCGCTCAAGGAGCTTCTGTGATCAGAGGATAGTCTATGGACATCATTGATGAACTGGTAGAGAAGGGCGAGGACCAGGGCTTTTTGACCTTGGCCAACATCTTGGAGACACTGCCAGACGCTGAGGATGAGCCAGGACAACTTGATGATGTTTTTGTTTTGATGCAGGAAGCTGGGATCGACATCTACGAGGATGAGTATCAGGCGAAGGATCAGGCCGATTCCGAGGATGACGACCTTGAGGACGGACCGGAAGCCGCCGACCTGAGCAGGATCTCCACCAATGACACTGTGGGTCTCTATCTCAAGGAGATGTCTCAGGTCCCTCTTCTGGAGACCGAAGAGGAGGTACGCCTCGCCAAAGCCATCGAGGCAGGGCGGGAGGCACGGGATATTCTCGGCAAGAACGGGGCCAATCGGGCGGAGCGAATGCGCCTGGAGAGAGAGATCCGCGAAGGACTGGTCGCGCGGGAGCATCTGATCAAGGCGAACACCCGGCTGGTCGTAAGCATAGCCAAGAAGTACATGGGTCGAGGCGTGCCTTTCTTGGACCTGATCCAGGAGGGCAACCTGGGGCTCATGAAGGCGGTGAAGAAATTCGACTACACTCGGGGCTATCGGTTCAGTACCTATGCAACGTGGTGGATCCGCCAGACCATTACCCGTTCCATCGCTGATCAAGGACGGACGATCCGGGTGCCCGTCCACATGTCGGATCGCATTCGGAGACTCTACAAGACTGCCCGAAAGCTGGAGCAAGAGTGTGGGCGCCAGCCGACGCCCGAGGAAATTGCGGCGGAGATGGATATTGAGGCGCACAAGGTGCGTTGGATGCTGCGGGTGTCGTGGCGTCCGATGAGCCTTGAGCGGCCTGTAGGTGATGACGGTGAGAGTGATGAACTGGGTAGTTTCATTGAGGACAAGACGACGCCGATGCCCACCGAGAATGCATCGCACCGTCTCCTGGCCGAGAAAATCCAGGAGATGCTGACCACGCTGAGCCCCCGGGAGGCCAAGATCCTCCGGCTGCGCTTTGGGTTGACGGATGGTTGTAGTCACACGTTGGAGGAGGTCGGGCAGAGATTTGGCCTGACCCGCGAGCGGATTCGTCAGATTGAGGGGAAGGCTCTCCGGCGGCTCCGTCATCCGCGCCGCAGTCGAGAGCTCCAGGACTATCTATAAACCGATGCCCAATCACGATAGAAGCCTTAGGATGATGTGCAGCTTGCCGTGGTGGGCCGGGCGGGGGGTCCCTGGCCCGCGCTAGGTCTGATGCTCGTCTCTGACCCACGGCATAAACCGCCAGCCCTCCGGCTGGCGGTCTTTTTTTTGGTGTGTCAGGGGGTGTGTCGCGACGGGCATCCCTGCATGCTGACGTCTCATGTAGCGATACGTGACGCCGCAAGAGATCAGCGTGCGACGTACTATGGGCTCTACCGAAAGAAGCTTTCGGAGG
>Ga0180430_10002006_pt1 | contig 19045 bp, 16 predicted proteins | sample SS_ome_9_FD_132999 | JGI IMG/M metagenome (GOLD analysis project Ga0180430, IMG submission 132999) | Hypersaline lake sediment archaeal communities from the Salton Sea, California, USA - SS_1_S_2 metaG | ecosystem: Environmental > Aquatic > Non-marine Saline and Alkaline > Hypersaline >... | reverse complement strand
TTACAATCCCAGCTTCTTCTTTATCTCATCCGCCTTAGCCTCTGCCGCTTCCCGGCCCCGCTGTATGATCTCTTTTCCCCGGGTAAGGTCAAAGAAGCCGAAATCCCCCACTTCCGGTTCGATTATTATATCAGCCAACTTATTATACCGGGAAGTCATCTCACGGTGCATTATATTGAGGCTGGTATCAAGGACCGACTGCACCGGGACCGTCTTTTCACTATTTCCCCTTATCCTGCTCCTTAGTGATTCAAGCAGGGTCCTGAATCTTTCATCATTGCCGGCAGCCCCTACCTTGTGGTATCCATAAGTCATGTCATCTGTTTTATTTCCGTCTTCATGCAGCAGGTAGCGGTACCTCTCATTGTCTTTTGTAAAAGTTATGGACGAGCCTATTACAAAGTCCAAATCGAACACTTTTATGGCTTCCGTGGGAAGCGGTTCGATGATGCCTCCGTCAACCAGCAGTCTTCCGTCAAGATGTACGGGAGAAAAGAAACCTGGAATGGATATGGACGCCCTTACCGCATCCAGCAGCCTGCCCCTGGTAAGGACTACCTTCTCCCTGCTGAAGATATCAACCGCCACACAGCAGAAATCGATGCTGCAGTCTTCAAAAGTCTTATCCTTAAGGAATTTTTTCAGCTGCCTTTCCACTCTTCTGCCGTTTATGATACCCGTATTCGAAAGGGCAAGGTCTGAGAATAAAAGGAAGCTCCTCCAGTCCATGCTTTCCACATATTCCTGCATCTCCTCCAGAGATATGCCCGAGCATAGGAATGATCCTACTATGGAACCCATGCTGGTACCGGCAATAGCCGAAGCTTCCACTCCCAGGTCTTGCAGTACTTCCAGCACTCCTATGTGGGAAAGACCCCTGGCAGCGCCGCCGCTCAGGGCAATGCCGATTTTCCTGCCTCTTCTCAAGTAAATGCCCCTATTTGACCCATATGATAAATAGTATATGATTAATATTATATAACCAAATGCTGTTAAAAATAAATAATAATCCCTGATGGATAATAAATTTTAAAAAGTAAGATTTGTAATGTATAATCCACCTTGAGCACTATTGCCTTCCGGGGAAGCTGGAAGACAGGATATAATAGAGGGACCGATGACTTTTTCAAAAATACTTAGGCTAATTCCATTCCTGGCAGTGATCATGTCTCTTATCCTGACGGGCTGCGGAATAGTCCAGGGAGACTTTTTCGGCCTGGAGTTCGGACAGCCAGATGAAGCAGGCAGTGAAACTGTTTTTGAAGAAATTGAGGATAAATCCGGTAATAGTCCGGATGAACCTGAACCGGCTGATGAAAAGGCGGAAGACCTGGGCGGACTGGACAGTGATGAAGGGATCGTCCAGGAAGAAGTACCGGCTGACACAGACCTGGAAGAGATGCGGTATAATTTTTCCGAGGCCATGAAACATTTTGATGAAGAAGCCTATATAATAGCAGAGTACTATCTTCATAAGGTAGAGGACAGCTACCTTATCCTCCAGGACCACATCTATTACTACCTGGCAAAAAGCCTGCTTATGCAGAAAAAATATGACCTGGCCCAGGATTATTATAATAAGGTGCTCCAGAACTTTCCTGACAGCATATGGCTGGAAATAACTGCCCTTGAGACTGCAGACCTCTATTACCTCAGGGAAGACTACACCGGAGCCGAAGAAAAATACAATGCATTTATGAACCTTTATCCCGGCTCCGGCTACCTTCCCTACTGCAGGTATCAGCTGGCTGTATGCATGGAAAAAAACGGCCGTCCGGCAGATGCATTCTCCTATCTTAAGAAGATATGGCTTGAATCTCCGGCAAGTGAATATGCCGGCAGGGCCTATCTGGAAATAGAAAGGCTGACAGAGGAGGGGGCCGTAGCCGGTTTTTCACCTTCGGTCGAGGAGCTTTACGGCAGGGCGGAAAACCTTTTTTCCTCATACCTCTACCAGGAGGCAATAGAACAGCTGATGGTTCTTATAGACGGATACCCCAGGAATTCCTTTACTGCCGGGACCTATGCCGGCATCTGCTTCAGGCTGGGGATGAGTTACTATAATATGGCAGATTACGGGGGAGCCCTGGACTGGCTTCTGCTTTGCTATGAGGAAGGGTCCGATGCCGGCTTTGCCGATGCAGCCCTTTACTTTCTGGGAAGGACCTATACCAATCTTGATGATAATGCATCGGCTGTATCATATTATGAGAAGCTGGCCGCAGAACATCCTTCCAGCAGTTATGCCGATGACGGCCTTTACCGCATGGGCCGCATCTATTCCATAGACAATAATGCAGCAGAAGCCATAAAAAGTTTCCAAAGGGTATTTAAGGAATACCCCTCGGGGGATATGACAGATGAGGCCCTGTGGGAACTGGGCTGGATACAGTATAAGAGCGGGGACTGGACAGGAGCCGGAGCAAGTTTTTCCCATATGGCTTCCCTGTTTGAAGGCACTTCCCTGGGGGAAAAAGGCCTTTACTGGCAGGCAAAATCCTTGATCAAAATGGGAGATAAAGAAGAAGCTTTGGGGCTCTGCCGACGGATAGCCGGACTGAAGAATTATTCATATTATACATTTGCAGCCATCGAGCTGGCCGGGTCACTGGGAAGCACTATCGAACTGGCAGAGATAGATACCAGCCTATCCCCTCACGGCCCCGGTGCCCAGACCCTGCTTCCAGGCATCTTTGAAGACCTGGAAGCCGATATTGCCAATATAGACGGCTGGGTTGACCATATAACCAAAGCCCTGGAGCTTATAAGGCTGGGCTTCTATAGCAGCGCTTCCATCGAGATAGGATCGGGGAAAGACATTTTGGAGGAAGACCCGGAGAGGGCCCTGGGGATAGCCACCCTTTACTATAATGCAGAAGACTATTTCAACAGCCTGCGCCTCATATACGGCAATCTTTCAAATATAAGGAAAGGGCTTTCCGGAGACCATCTTGCCTATGCCTATTATCTCTATTATCCCTACGGTTTTAAGGAGATAGTAGACAAGTATAGTGAACAGTACGGGGTAGATCCACTTTTTGCCCTGGCGGTCATGAGGCAGGAGTCAAACTTCAAGACCGATGCCGGCTCATATGCCGGCGCCAGGGGCCTCATGCAGATCATGCCTGCCACCGGCAGCAGTATAGCCAGGCAGATCGGCCTGGAAGACTTTGAGGAAGGGTTGCTCTACGACCCCGAGATAAATATTGAGATGGGCATATATTATTTGGACCGGCAGCTGGAAAACTTCCAGGAAAACCCTGTATACTGCCTGGGCGCCTATAACGGCGGACCCGGGTCCATGTCCGGCTGGATATCCCGTTTCGGTAATATGGGCCAGGATGAGTTTATAGAGCACATCACTTTTCTTGAGACCAAGGAATATATCAAGAGAGTCATGGGTAATTATAACTTCTACCGCATGCTCTATCCCTGACAGGCAGCTCTATATATACCTTAATACCAGAAGCCATCCTGATATGGTAAGTGCTGATACTATGGTTGTAAGTATCAGGGAAGAGGATACCAGGTCGTGGTCTGACCTCAGTTCCCTGGCCATTATATAAGCGGCTACAGCCAGGGGAGCGGCAAAAAGGGTGACTATTACATTCCTTTCAAATGTGTCTATCCTGAAGACATATTCAGCTGCCAGGAATGCCAGTACCGGCATCAGTATAAGCTTATTGAAGCTTATATAGGATACCAGCTTCAGGTCGCTTTTTATGTGGTCAAACCTGAAGGACGCTCCGATGGAAAGAAGGGCCACAGCCACAGTCATGCCTGATATTATATCCAGGGAGCTATTTATGAATCCAGGCAGACGGACATCGAAGTAAGACATCACTAAACCCAGTATTGTGGCAATGATTATGGGGTCGGTGGCAACGTTTTTAAGAATTCTTCCTATTCCAGGATCCTTCCCTCCCCGGCTGAATATCCTGAATACTATAATGGAAGACATCACATTTATGGGTACCAGGAAAGCTATGACCAGGGTGGCCTTTGCCAGGGCCAGCCCGCCGAAAGCGGCCCATACTATGGGAAGGCCCACAAAGGCCATATTGACCCGGTAGGATGATACAAAAAAGGCTCCCCTGGTCTTGCTGCTCCTTCTCACAGTAAAAGCAAGCAGCAGCAATACTGCAAAATACGCTGCATATGTGGAATATATCACCTTTATTATATCTATATTAAAGATATCGCTTAAACTGTATTCAGTTATATTCAGAAGGAACAGCGCCGGCAGGCCCACATTGTAGGCGAGCCGGTTCAGCACATCCACCCCGTCAGCATTTATGAGGTTTATCTTCCTTATGAAAAAACCGGCAGCTATGATAATGAATATGGGAGCCGTGACCTGGATCACTTCCAGAAGGGCATGGGAAAAACTCAACTGGTCCTCCCTGTCTCCTGTTCAAAGAAGCTGCAGACTTTCAGAAGCCCCTGTCTTTTGCTGTCATCACTTATGGACCCTGCCATTTCCCTGGCTTTTAGAAGATAGGCATCAAGCCTCTGCCTTGCCTGCTTTATGGCATCTGTTTCCGGAAGCATATTAAGCAGTTTTTTTACATCACCGTTTTTTATCTCGCCCCGGTTAAAAAGGTCTTTTATCTCCCTCTTAAACCTGCGGTTCCGGACGGCATATATTATGGGAAGAGTGATATTTCCCTGTCTAATATCATTACCCGTTGGTTTTCCCAGAGCCTCATTGACTTTCCTGGAATCCATGTCCAGAAGATCATCATTTATCTGGAAAGAAATTCCCAGGTATTCGCCGAATTTCCTCATCTTTTCTATCTCGGCATCCGGTGATCCGGAGAGTATGCCTCCCAAAGCGCAGCTTACCTTGAAAAGGGAGGAGGTCTTTTCGTTTATCTTTTTTAAATAGATCCTTTCTCCCTGCCGGAGCTCTTTTCTGGTCTTTATCTGGTCAAACTCGCCTCTTACCAGGTTCTGGGAGGCAGCGGACATCTCCTCCAGAATCCTGGCATTATTATATTCATTAAGCAGCGAGAATGTCTGGGTAAAGAGGTAATTGCCTACAAATTTGGCTGTGTCCCGGTCATAGGTAATATGTATGGTCTCCCTTCCCCTCCTGAGGAGCGACTTGTCTATTATATCGTCATGTATCAGGGATGCGGTATGTATTATCTCTATAGCTGCCGCTGCCGGAAGCAGGTATCCGGTATCACCGCCCCCGCCCCGGGCGCATATAAAGAAAAGCCCCGGACGTATCCTTTTGCCCCCGGCAAGAAGAGTGCTCTTAACAGTTTTTTTAAGCACTCCTTCCAGGCCCCCGGCAAAATCTTTAAGGTATTTTTCCAGGGACTTAAGGTCATCCTCGAGAAATGAGAATATTTTTTTCTTCTCCAGTATCATTATCAGTCTATTTTAACCCGGTCGCTTTTTTTGAGCGTACTCTTTATTATCTCTTTCCAGTTAAACCTCCTGCTGAACAGGGGAAACTCCAGTTCCTTCTTTTCGCATACAGTGGAAAGGCTGTACTCATATGTCTTTTCCTTAAGGGAAATCAGCTTGTCCTGCCTTGCGGATGCATCCGTTTCTTTCATTGCCGCATCTACTTCCCGCATAACCCTCTGCGCTATGAGCACACGCTCCTCATTAGCCTCCATCTGCTTCTTGCTGATGCCCCCCGACTTTCCCTTTAGCCGGTTCAGCCCCAGGGCCGCCTCATAGGTGGCATCCACCAGCTCATCTGTGGTTATGGCGTCGCTCTCATAGTTAAGGATATATTTCCAGGAAGGCATGGTTATGGCTTCAATATGGTCCTTCAGAGTCTTCCGGGTCAGCCGGTAGCCGAATCTTTCCGGATTTTCAAAGGCCCGGCTCCCGGGATCCAGGAAAGGAGCCATGGGTGATATAAAGGGCATAAACCTCCGGTCCCATCCGGTCTCTTCAAAGACCTTCCTGCAGAATGCCACTGTATCCCCTATGGACTTTTTGGTCTGGCCCGGCAGGCCTGTCATAAAGTACAGGTCAAACCTCAAAGCGCCTTTTTCCAGTGCATACCTTATAGAGGAGACAAGGCCCTCATTACTGAAGGACTTCCCCATCTTCTTTCTGACAGCCTCGTCATGGGAATCAGGAGATATCTCATAGCATACATTGTCAAATGTATCTGCCGCCATATCAAAAAATTCGCTGTCAGGAGGTTCAAAGAACTCAAAGAATATCTGTATTTCCCTGTCCAGCCTCTTCGCCTGGCTAAAAAATCTTCTTACATATTCCATGCCATTACTATTCAGGTCGCCCAAAAGGAATATGGGAGCACTTATATGCTTCTGGATAGTTCCTATCTCATCTACCAGTTTTCCGGGGTCCCGGAATGCTGGTCTTTGTCTTTGCCCGAATCTTTTGAATGCCGACCCTGAGCCGCCGCATCCCGAACACTCATTGCTGCATCCCCTTACCACGGGGATGGTGGTTATGGGATAACGGAACCAGTCAATAAAAGGCACGATGCTTTTTATATCCCCATACCTTAAAACCTTCTTGAACATGAAGCGGTAATCAAAATCTATCTCTGAAAGATCGCTGGAAATGCATCCTATAGGGTTATCGCGTATGGCGCCGTCCTGCTTCCACACCAGGTTCGGTATGTCGTCAAGCGCTTGTTTGCTGCCTTTCCTTATGGCATCTACCAGCAGGTAAAGCGGTTCTTCCGCGGAATCTCCTTTGATTATATAATCGACCTGGTCAAAACCAATAAGTTCCCGGTAGAAATATGATGCCGAAAAGCCTCCAAAGATGACCGGGATGTCCGGATGGTATTTCTTTATTATACTGGCCGCCCCGGTAGAGCCCTGGCAGTGGGCCAGCCAGTGGAGGTCTATCCCGAATGCCCGGGGCCTGAGCGATCTTATAAACTTTTCTGCGTCAAAGTCCTTATCCGCCAGCATCCTGTAGGCCAGGTTTACTATCCTTACGCTGAGCCCCCTTCTAGCAAGATAGTTAGCCATGGTGAGAAATCCGATGGGGTACATCTCAAATATGGGTGTGGAAGGCACCAGGTCGCTCATGGGCCCGAACATTATGCTCTTTTTCCTGAAGTCATAAACACTGGGGGCATGGAGAAGAACCAGGTCAGTTTTCATTTATCTAAATTCCTATCTTATCAATCTTTCTTATGGGCAACATGGGAATATGTCCATTTCGTGCCCTGATTTCAATTCAGATATAATATCACTTAATGGTCAGTCAGTAAAATTTTATAGGGAGACCTCAGCACTGGTAAATAGAATGGCTGAAGCCGAAAGGTCCAGAGAGCTTTCCTCCTTTACTAAAAACTATCCAATACCGAGCTTTTAATATTTTATCATACTAATGATACGTGCCCTTGGAAAGAGTAGAAGCCCAGCTTTTCTTTGAACTATTATCAGAGTGCTATGAGAGAAAATCCATTATCCTAAATATAAATATCGAGTTTTCAAGATGGGTAAATATATTCAATGACGAGCAGATGACGGGGGCTATCATTGACAGACTCCTTCATCACTGCCATCTTCTTCTTTTTCCAGGGCCAAGTGTGAGGCTGATGGAATCAGAGATTAAGTAGAAAGGAAGGGACTATATGGATTAGATAATTACAAGATCAGGCGGCCTTCTGATTAAAAAAATTCCCCACCGGTGCCTGGGGAAAAATTTTTGCAAAAGTGAGGAATTTTAATTTGCAAAAAACAACCTTTCCATATATCTTTTTAAAATGGAGTACGATCCTTCAAAGCCGTCATGTACTAGTTCTTCATGGGCCATTACCGTACTCAGGTCTTTTTTTATGAGTTCAAAGACCTTGTTTCAATAATCATCGATCAAAGCGTCTCTGGGCTTGTATTCCGGTGTCTCTATTCCGCCTCCTGGTTCTTTATTACCTTGGCTACCGTTTTTCAGTCTTGGCCTGTTACTCCTTGCTATCTCTTTTTTGTTCTTTATTCTCTCCCATAGTGACTTTATTGTGGCATATATTTCTAACTCCTAGCACTTTCCTCCTCCCTTAAGTGTATGAGAAAGGATTTTACTACAAGTTAATATTATTGTACCTGGGGTCTACACTATGGAATTTTGGTGACCATTACCTATGTATTTTATTTTACCTTTTAGAGTCTTAGATAAGAAAAATAATAGACCCCTGTATCGGTATGGGATAATACCAAAACCAGCACCCATATGATTGCAGTTTATCCTGTATGATATATTTAAAAGCTTGCTTCCTGGTACGCTAATGCTTATTATCCAGCCTTTGATGTTCTATGCCCTTACCAGTCCTTCTCCTATCACTATACATAGCCCTTTCTGCCTGCGCCAGTACATTATTAAGGTGTTCGGCGGTATTCTTCTTATGGGCGGCTCCAAATGATATGCTCACCGGGAGATCACTGGTGCTTTCAAACTCGCACCTGGCCCTGATCCTCTGTATAATCATTATGGCTTCCTCCCTTGAAGTTCCCGGGAGGATAATGCAGAACTCATCCCCTCCGGTCCTGGCGATTATATCCTGGCTCCGGAGATCATCCCTGAATATATATGCAGCTCTTTTCAGCAGGCGGTCCCCTGTATTGCGGCCGAATCTATCATTTATATGTCCCAGCCTGTCTACATCTGCCATTATTATGGCCACCGGCAGCTTCCTGGTGTCTTTAAGCCTTTTAAGCTCTTCATCAAAATATGCCCGGTTATACAGGCCCGTCAGGGAATCGTGGAATGATAGATGTGTTATCCCTTTCACATCTTTTTTTTCTTCCGTCCTGTCCCGCACCACGCCTTCATAATATCTAGGCTTTCCCCCCTGGTAATGGACTTTCGAACTTATCTCTACCAATATCCTGGATCCGTCTTTCTTTTTAAGACAGGTATTGAAAGACATGTCCCTTTCCTCATGCGAAGGCCTGTCCTCCGGCGAGCAGTAGATCTCTTTGGTATTTATCTTAAGCAGGTCTTTCTTGCTCTCATATCCCAGCATGAACACCAGGGAATGATTCACTTCCAGGTACTGGCCCTCAATGGTGCTTATATACATCCCGTCTAAGGAGTATTCGAAAATCTCCCTGTACCTCCGGCCCGGTCCCAGCAGGTATCCGATGATCTTCCAGAACTTTCTTGATATTTTTTCCGGCATATCCTTAATTCTATATATGTTGACTTATATGTCAACTATTTATAAATAGCATTAACATGTACATAATAATTAATCTTTAAATCAATAGTATCATTATATTTTGATGACTCGCAGGATCTTTCTTCAATATGTTGATAATATTGTCAACTTAATTCTCTCCACATTTGTTTAACCTGTATCAATATATAAGTAATATAAATATTTATATTTATCATGCAGGTATAAGATACTTGAAGAAATATTCAAATAAGGATTTCTACCAGGCCTTTAGCGATATTCTAAGGGAAAAGAATATGAAGCTCAGGGGGCTTGCAGCCAGGACCAACCTTGATTATACATATTTCAGCAAGCTTAAAAACAGAAAAAAGAGCCCTCCCATAAAGACCATTGAGATAATCGCTTCCGGCCTTGGCATCGATCCTGGTTATTTCCTGGAGTACAGGATAAACAGGATAACCAGGTTTTTACAGGATAATCCGGGACATGTCCAGACTGTGATGTCCTATATAAAGGAGCTTGAGAAGAAAGATAAGCTGAAAGTGGCAGACCCGGGACAGCCTTATGAATGATTTTTCTTAAGACTGTCAAATATCATATTTATGCCCTGGCTGAGGTCCTTTTCTTTCAGGCCTGCAATATTGCCTTCCATTTCCGGAATAATGCTTTTAGCTCTTTTTGCCAGGCAGCCGGACAGGACTGATGAAGGCCCGGAAGGGCCGGGTGACATCAAATATTTTAAAAGGTCGCTGTAAGTCTTATATGCCAGAAGGTCTTCCACAATATTTGACAGCTTGCGGTCTTTAAGCATCCTGCTTCTTCCGGAGATCTTAATCCCGGTGGCAACTGATATATAAAGAAGACTGTTCGCATCTATCAGCAGCTTTTTATCCCTGCTGATGCAGTCTGTATCCCCGCCCGGACTTAAAGCCTTCTGCATGGCAAGATGCAGTTTGAGCCTGCTCTCATGCATCTTTTTCAGTGCTTCCAGTATGCTGTCAAAGACTTCATGGTCCCTGAACTTTAAAAGGTATATCACTGCCCTTGAATAAAATATATCCCCGAACAAAAGGTCCAGGGTGTAGCCCCTTTCAGTAGAAGCGCTTTCTTCTGCCGGCATGCAGGAACCGTACCGGTTGAAATCATGGAAAACGGTGCCGATGGAAAGAAGTTCCAGCCCGGTTATGAGACTTACCAGCCTGGATGAAAGAACGCCGCCGGCATCTCTGCCGGAGAACGAATCTGCCAGCAGGACTGCCTGCATATAAATAAGGTCTTCGTGGTGGAATCTTTTTATATCGTAGGGGAAAAACGAGGAAATATACCTTATTTCCCGTTTTAATAGTCTCTCTGTCCGCCTTTTAAGGGCAGCCCGGTTAATCCTTTTTCCTTCTGTCCACAACTCTTTGAGCCTTTCCTTCACTCCTGGCGATAGTCTTGGGCTCTTTTAGACTTGCTTTTATCCTGATTCCTATAGCGGAATAAAGCCTGCTTTCGATAGACTTCTCAAAATCCTCCAGGTCCATTATCCTGTCATGGAACTTCTTCTCCGAGACTTCCACCCAGACCTCTATGGTATCCATATGATCCCTGGTGTCAAGCACGATGAGGTAATGGGGTTCCAGGTCCTGGATACCCATGAGCACTTCCTCTATCTGGGAGGGAAAGATATTGACCCCCCTTATTATCATCATATCGTCAGTGCGGCCCATGGGTTTTGCCATCCTTACCAGCCGCTTGCCGCATGAGCATTCTTCCTGCATAAGATAAGATATGTCCTTGGTCCTGTATCTCAGCACCGGGAACGCTTTCTTGGTAAGAGAAGTAAATGCTATTTCCCCTTTCTCTCCGGGGGGAAGCGTCTTTCCGGTAGAAGGGTCTACTATCTCGGGATAAAAATGGTCCTCATTTATGTGCAGGCCCTCCTGCTTAAGGCATTCGCATGATACGCCGGGTCCTATCACTTCTGAAAGGCCGTAACTATCCAGGGCTTTTATATGCACTCTTTCCTCTATTTCCTTCCTCATGGATTCTGTCCAGGGCTCTGCCCCGAAAAACCCCAGCCTGAGGTCCAGTCCTGCCATGTCTACCCCGATCCTGTCTGCCACTTCTGCCATATACAGGGTATATGAAGGCGTGCAGCAGAGTATGGTGGCCCTGAAATCCTTCATCAGCTTCAGCTGCCTCTCGGTATTGCCTCCGGAAGCCGGCACCATAAGGCAGCCGATGGTCTCAGCCGCGTCCTGGAACCCGAAACCGCCGGTAAAAAGACCGAAACCGTGGCTGACCTGGACCACGTCATCTTTCCTGGCGCCTGCATCATACATTATCCTGGCCAGGACATCGGCCCACATGTCAAGGTCTTCCCGGGTATAGCCCACTACTGTGGGGTTCCCGGTTGTGCCGGAGGAGGAATGCACACGCAAAACTTCCTCATTGGGTACACAGAAAAGCCCGAAGGGATAATTCTCCCTCAGCTCCTCTTTGGAAGTAAACGGGAGCTTCTCCAGATCTGAGAGGTCCTCTATCTTATCAGGGTCCAGCCCTGCATCGTCCATCCTTTTTTTATAGAAATCATTATTATCATAACAGTGCCTGAGTGTGCTTCTAAGACGTGATAGCTGCAGGGACCTCATACCTTCCCTGTCCATTAATGCCGTCTTTTCATCCCAGAACTTATTATCAGTCATTGCTTCTCCAGTTATGTCTCCGGGGAACTATAAGGTCCCGCCTTTTCTTTTATCCCAGACCCTCCTGGCTTTGCCCACGCTTCTCTGTATGGTCTTGGGCTCCTTGAGCCTTACGTCTATCCTTATGCCGGTGTTTGAATAAAGCTTATGCTCGATAGCCGATTCAAAATTTTCCAGTTCCTTCATCTTCTCGGAGAATATGTCTTCGGAGACCTCTACCCAGACCTCCAGCGTATCCAGATAGTTTTTCCTCTCCACCACTATAAGGTAATGGGGCTCTACTTCCCGGACCTGCATCAGGACTTCCTCTATCTGCGAGGGGAATATATTGACTCCCCTTATTATGAGCATATCATCGGCTCTGCCCATGGGCTTTGCCATCCTGGCATGTGTCCGCCCGCAGGCGCATGGCGATATGTCTATCCTGGAAAGGTCCCTGGTCCTGTACCTTATTATAGGCAGGGCTTCCTTGGTAAGGGATGTAAATACCATCTCCCCTATCTCTCCCGGTCTTTTCCTGCTGCCGGTCTCCGGATCTATTATCTCGATCAGGAAATGGTCCTCTGCCACATGGAGCCCCGCCTTACAGCTGCATTCGCAGGATACGCCGGGCCCTATTATCTCCGACAGGCCGTAAATATCGATTGCATCTATGCTGAGTCTGGCCTCGATCTCTTTCCTTATCTCTTCTGTCCAGGGTTCGGCCCCCATTATGCCGGTCTTCAGTGGAAGACTGTCAAAATCTATTCCCAGTTCCCGTCCCACCTCAGCTATATAAAGAGCATATGACGGAGTGCAGCAGATGACTGTGGACCCAAAATCCTGCATTATTTTTATCTGCCTCTCGGTATTGCCGCCGGACACGGGCACCACCACCGCCCCCAGGAGCTCGCCTCCATAATGGAGCCCCAGGCCTCCGGTGAAAAGACCGTAGCCATAACTGTTCTGTAAGACATCCCCCGGCCTTGCCCCGGTGCTGTAAAGCTGCCTGGCTATGAGGTTGGCCCACATGTCTATATCGTTTTTTGTATATCCCACCACAGTGGGATTGCCGGTGGTGCCGGATGAAGAATGAATCCTTACCACTTCTTTCATGGGACGGGCAAAAAGCCCGAACGGATAATTATCTCGGAGATCATCTTTGACAGTAAAAGGTATCTTCTCCAGGTCCTGCAGGCTGTTAAACTTATCCGGGTCTATCCCGGCATCATCAAGCCTCTTTTTATAAAATGCCACATTGGAGCGGGCATTTGAAAGAGTCTGCCTGAGCCTTTCCAGCTGGAGTCCTTCCAGCTTTTCCCGGGAAGCCGTTTCCGTATCCGGTTCCCAATACATATTCCTGTCCATAAGATGATCTCCCTGAAATACCAGATTATTTAGAAAACAGCAGGTCAACTGCATCGTTTTTGTCAGGCTTACTGAATGCAGTTACCAGTATTGTGACTATAAAGGAGAGCGGAAATGCTATAAGTATGGGGTCTACCGCGCTCCATGGGTATGGGAGAAGGCTTTCCTTTCCCGTAAGGACCACCACCAGCCTGAGCATGGCTGCATTTGATGAGTGGATAAAGAACATCCAGAACACGCTGGATACCAGTCCCACTATCATGCCCGAAAGGGCAGCGGCCCTGGTGGTCTTCTTCCAGTACAAGCCCAGTATATACATGGGCAGGAAAACTGCCGCGCATACGCCGAAGAAAAGCGCTGTTCCCCTGGCGATTATGGAAGTCGGCAAATAATAACCCAGTATGACGCTTACTATTATGCCGATGATGACTCCCAGCTTGGTTACAAGCAGGGACTTGCTGGAATTGCCCGCTTCATCGTTTTCAGACTGCTTTGTACCTACGCCTATCATATCCCGCGAGAATGCTGTTCCCAGGGCATGGAACTGGGAGCTGATGGTAGACATGGCCGCTGCCAGGAGTGTCAGCATGAAGATATATACGAACCAGGGAGGCATGGCCATATTTATAAAGGTGGGGATGACCAGGTCGGTATTCCCTCCGGCCTCGGCAATGGCAATATTGCCGGTGGTGTTGAAAAAATATACATTAGACAGCGAACCTACCAAAAAAGCCACGCCGGTCATAAACAGTATGAATATACCGCCTACCAGCACGGCACGGTTCAGCTGCCTGTTGCTGTTGACTGTCATAAACCTTACAACCAGCTGGGGCTGCGCCAGAACGCCAATGCCTACACCCAGTACTATGGTAGATACCAGGCTCCACCACAGCGGTGATCCCAGTACAGGCATGGTAGTCCATCCCTGATGTCCTCCGGCTGCCAGGCTTTCAGGGACTTTGTCTGCCAGGCTGGTAAGGGCTTCATGAGCGGGTATTATTCCGCCCAGGGCATTGTAGGTAAAGGCGATGAGTATGATCATGCCTATAAACATAATGGTGCCCTGCATGGCGTCTGTATACATAACGCCTTTCAGTCCCCCGGCTATTACATAAGCCGCTATCACGATGGAGAAGATGGCCAGGGAAAGGACAAAATTGATATTGAGGGTGCTTTCGATGAATCTTGCAGCGCCTATAAGGACTACGCCGGTATATAAGGGCATGAAAACGAATATGGTAACGCCGCCTATGATCTGTATTGCCCTGGAATTGTATCTTCTTCCCAGAAACTCGGGGAAAGTATGCGCCTCCAGTTTCTGGCCCATCTCCCTTGTCCTCTTGCCAAAGAAAATAAAGGCTATGGCGATGCCGACAAAAATATTCAAAAAGGTCAGCCAAAGGAGTCCCATTCCAAATACTCCTGCCGCTCCCCCGAATCCCACAATAGCCGATGTGGATATAAAAGTCGCTCCATAAGAGAGCGCCATCACATAAGGATGGATCTGCCTTCCTGCTATCATGAAGTCCCCAGAAGTCTTGGTGCCCCTGTAGCCCAGATAGCCAAGATACCCTATTACCAATAGGTATATGACTACTATAACTGTAAATAACGGAATGTTCACTATTGTCTCCTTTCCTTTTGATTTATAATACTTCCGGGGTTACTTATCCCTGTTCCACATTATTGCACCGTATACTATGCAGAACACTGTCGATAACAGGCACAGTATATATGCCAAAAAAATTGACACTCCGGCAAAACCTAACATGATGCCTCCCTTCTTATTTTATTTTATATATGTCAAACAGCTCCCCGCAGGCGAGGACCTGTTAAGATAAAGGGTCAGGTGCAGAGACTGATGCCGCTGTCTATAAGGATCTTTTCAGTCTCTTCGATATTGGCTACGGAAAGTACTATCTTGGTACCGGCTATGACATAGATATAATCAATATTTACGCCTTTTCCTGCCAGTATATCAAGGATCTTATGGAGTTCGCCCGGCCTGTCCGCAACAGTGACACAGATGACATCAGCTGTATGGGTGGTAAAACCCGCATCCTTAAGGGCCTGCCTGGCCTTTTCCACTTCGGATACTACCAGCCTCAGGATGCCGTAATCCCTGGCTTCGGTAGTGGAGAAACCCTGCAGGTTTATATTATTATCGCTCAGGATCCCGGTGACATCGGCCAGTCTTCCGGCCTGGTTTTCCAAAAAGACAGTGATCTGTTTTACAGGCATATTGCCTCCTGCCGATTATTTTATTATTTCCCTGCCCCTGGCAAAAGCATTCAGATTAAGCTCCAGCACAGTTTCCGGCAAAAGCTCCTCCAGGGCTTTTTCCCAGTTTTTGAGCTTTATGGGGAGAAACCGGGACAGGCTTCCCATAAGGACCACATTGCCGGCCCTTGCATCACCCAGCCCTGCTGCCTCTTTCGATGCCTTTACCAGGCTGAATGATGATGTGACCTCCCGGACCTTTTCTATTATGTCGGGGGGGTACTCCCTATCCCCCGTATATACTGATACCGGGACCAGTTCATAATCATTTATAAACAGGAAGCCGTCTGGCTTGAGCAGGTCCAGGTAGCGTATTGATTCAAGCTTTTCCAGGGCCATTATTATGTCGGCCTTATCGATTATGGGTGAATACACTTTTCTGCCGAACCTGACACTTCCCACTACACTCCCGCCCCTCTGGGCCATACCGTGGACTTCCGATACTTTTACATCATATCCCTGTACCGTAGCCGCCCTGGCAAGTACTGTGGAAGCCAGTATTATGCCCTGTCCTCCCACACCGGAAAACAGGACCGACAGGGTTCTTCCCTCATCTATGGTCTCCCTGTTCCTTTCAATGTAGGCTGAACTGTCAGTCTTTTCCTGTTTTCTATTATTGATATTGTCGTTTTTCATATAAAAATGTTTTTATATACTAATAAAAAAAATGTTATACTTGCCAAAAGTCTTTTATGATGAACTCCTGCATATGATCGCACCGGAACGGCATATATTTACGCATACCCCGCACCCGCTGCACTGCAGGCTGTTTATGGTGTAGGTATCCCCTGCCAATTCTATGGCAGGACATCCGAATTTGATGCAAAGCCCGCATTTCTGGCATTTTTCCTGGTCTATGAAAACCTCATTTGCTTTCGGCTTTTTCCTATCCAGGAGAATGCATCTCTGCCTGGCCACTATTACTGAAATGCTGTCTATCTCCAGCTGTTTTTTTACAGCAGCTTCAAAGGCTTTCATATCATAAGCGTCTATGACTTCGACATTTTTTATGCCGGCAGCCCTGGCAATATCTTCGGGATTTACGGTCACTGTCTCTTCTCCCATAAGGGTTTTGCCCACACCCGGATGCACCTGGTGACCGGTCATGGCTGTAATCCTGTTATCAAGGATGATGATTATACCGGTCCCCTTATTATATATATTGTCCACCATGGGGGTCATGCCTGAATGGAAGAATGTGGAATCACCTATCACCGATACCACTTTGCCCTTAAGGGAGGGGTCTGCTTTTTCCATCCCCAGGGCCTGGCCCACTCCTGCTCCCATACAGAGGCAGCTGTCCATGGAATCAAGGGGAGGCAGCACCGAAAGGGTATAGCATCCTATGTCGCCCATGACTTTGAGCTTTAATTTCTTCAGTATGTAGAATACCGGCCTGTGGGGGCATCCTGCGCAGAGTACGGGGGGCCTCTGAGGCAGCACATCCTGTATCTCCCTGGTCTTTTTGCTCTTTTCCTCCGGTACGGACTGGATGTCTTTGCTGCTCCCGGTGACTTTTCCCTCTACTTTCCTCAAATATGCCGGGCTAAGCTCACCATAAAGGGGAAACAGCTCCTTCCCTATTATCCTGACGTCCAGGTCCATAGCCAAAAGCTGCTCTTCCAGGTAGGGCTCCAGTTCCTCGATCACCACAATATTGTCCCTTCCCCTGGCAAATTCCCTTATGACGTCTTCGGGAATGGGGCTGGTCATCCCCAGTTTAAGTATGTCAAGCCCGGGAAAAACCTCCATGACATACTGGAAGACAACTCCGGAAGTTATTATGCCGGTCTTACTGCCGGAACCATCACCCTTGAAGACCTGGTTGAGCTTACTGTTATTGGAAAGCTTTTTAAGCTCCTCCCACCTTTCAAGGACTGCCTTATGCCTGATCCTGCCGAAGGCAGGTATCATCACATATTTCCGGCAGTCTTTCTGGTATTTTTTTATGGGTACTTCCCTTCTTGGACCTGTAGATACCAGGGACCTGGAATGAGATATCCTGGTGGTGGAACGGACTATGACAGGTGTGTCGTAATCCTCGCTGACATCAAGAGCTGCCGCTACAAAATCTTTGGCTTCCTGGCTGTCGGAAGGCTCCAGCAGGGGTACCCTGGCAAATCTGGCATAATAACGGTTGTCCTGCTCGTTCTGGGAACTGTGAAGCTGGGGATCGTCTGCAGAGATAAGCACCAGTCCCCCGGTGACCCCTGTATAGGAAAGCGTCATAAAAGGGTCTGCCGCTACATTGAGGCCTACATGTTTCATGACTGCCAGGGTCCTGGCTCCGGCTATGCTGGCTCCGGATGCCACCTCCAGCGCCACCTTTTCATTGACAGACCACTGGCTGTATATTTCCGGATATCCAGCTACGTTTTCCAGTATTTCCGTAGAAGGGGTGCCGGGATAGGCTGCAGCCACCCTTACTCCCGCCTCATAGGCGCCCCTGGCTATTGCTTCATTCCCGGTCAGTAATCTTCTTTCTTGCGTCCCTTTCAATAAAAACCTTATCCCCGGTTAAAAAATAACTTTAGCTCTCAGGAAAAGTCTTATCCTGAGATATGGTAAAGACCTAATAAAGATATAAATAATATAGTATATAAGGAAAGCAATAAAAGTAAAGGATTTATGGGGTTAAAATCCCTTTAATATTATGCGCTTTTTAATATAATATATACCTGGACATGAAAAACCGCATGAACAACAGAAGATCGGCTCCGGCGCTTAATTACAGGTATTTTATCTATGCCGGGATAATAATAGCCCTCCTGCAGTTTCTGGCCCTCAGGACATTTTATGGCGAGCAGGAGGTCATCAAGCTCCCCGGAAAGCTTTTCCAGTCACCCGTCCAGTATCCCGGGGAGGAGCTTGTGCTTGAATCTGGCGGCGGTACTGCCGGAGATGGCCCAGGTATCACGGCACCCGGCGACGCTTCTGCAGCATCAGAAGAGGTCCCGGATGAAGAGGCTGCCAATGGAGAGACGGCACTTACTGACATACAGAAACAGATCGTGCTCAGGCTTCTTGAACTGATAGAAGAAGACATATCATATGGTTATGAGATCTATCCGGAGACAGGATATCCCCCGGATAATATATGGATATCGACCGATGTCATATCGATGGTGCTGAATGATGCAGGGTTTGACCTCATGGAACTAATATTCAAGGATATGTCGGAAAATAAGCAGGATTATCCTATGGATATAAAGGGGGGAAGGGCTCCTATAAAGTATATAGATTTCCGGGATGTCTTTTTCCAGGAACAATTCTTCAAGAGGAATGCGCTGGAGCTTCCCCTGGAGTTTGATATCGATGATCCCAATAATCCTGTATTGTGGCAGCCCGGAGACATACTCTACTTCCAGTTCGATCCCGACAATCCCTACAAAGACCTGGGCGGTTTTGTATCACCAAGGACTGATGATGAAGGAGTGCCCCTGGTGATCATGATATCGGCAGAGCTGGAGAGCGTAAGAGAAGTGGATGTGCTTGATCAATACACCATAGTGGGGCACTACAGGTATCCTCCCCCCGAAATCGACTGATCCTGGGATCAGATTATGTATTTTCAGGAGTAGTTCCCATAGTCCCGGCA
>Ga0180430_10002005_pt1 | contig 19051 bp, 16 predicted proteins | sample SS_ome_9_FD_132999 | JGI IMG/M metagenome (GOLD analysis project Ga0180430, IMG submission 132999) | Hypersaline lake sediment archaeal communities from the Salton Sea, California, USA - SS_1_S_2 metaG | ecosystem: Environmental > Aquatic > Non-marine Saline and Alkaline > Hypersaline >... | reverse complement strand
GTCGCGTTCTTTCTTCGAAAGATGAACGATATACTTCTTCTGCATCAAATTCCTCCTCCTTGAGATTCGTGCAGAATCGGAAATCCGCTACGTTTAGGGAACCCCAATTCCTAAAACTGACGCAGCAATAGTGATTGTGGTAGTGGCTCCCACCACCCGCAAACCGGCTCTTGAGCCACTGACCTGCCCCGAAGAGTTGAGTTGCTGTCAGGCATCCCTGCAACACTTTTGCAAAGCCAGAGACCAGTCGATTCTCGAATCAGGAAGGAATGAGTAGCACTATAGTAGACAGAATATCAAGTCGAGAAATAAGAGCTAGTGCACGAATGAATACAGGTCTGCCGATTACACTCTCGTGCCAAATCTGCAGCCGATAAGGGGCAGATCAGCAAACGACGTGCCGACGCTGCCCTGGGGACGAAGTCGACCTTGGAGAGGCGCCCACGGCAGCCTCTCAATCCTTCTGCCAATGGGCATTGACTGGCATCGAACTGCCAGTCTCAGTCCTGAGCAGCGATCAGTAAGTTGACTACGGCCGATCGTGCAGCCCCTTCAAAGCCGAATGGAGCATTCCTGTACACTGACATTGCGGCAATTGCTTACGAATCGTTCGATGAGCTCCCTGGACTTTCTACCTGGCGACTCTTCGACTCCACTGGCAGTGTCAACTCCCCACGGCATTATCGATCCTGCAATCTCGGCGACATTGTCCGGCCTCAATCCACCGGCCAGCACAAGTCTCGATGTTATTTCTGCATGATTCCGGATCAACTCCGGCTTCACGGTCTCTCCGGTGCCGCCGTACTCACCACGAACAAACGCATCGACCAGAATACCGGACACCGGTTCTTCCAGTGCATCCAACGAACGAATCGCGGAATCCAGCGATCCTGTAGTTTCGTTCAGACGCAGTGCACGAATGACGGCCACCCTGGGACGTTCCTGTTGAAATGCAGCTATGTCTGCTGTCGTTTCATCACCGTGAAACTGTACTGCGTTAAGGCCGCTCGTATCGACCACCCGCAGCATGTCTTCAAGAGGCATATTGACGAAAACTCCAACAATGTCGACAGCAGACCCGACGCTGTCGGCGATCAGCCGAGCCTGCTCAGTGCAGACAAATCGCGGAGACATGGGGTAGAAGTTCAGGCCGATCGCGTCCGCGCCAGCCGAGACAACAATGCCAGCGTCAGCGACGCTCGTGATTCCACAGATCTTGATCCACATGACAGTGCTGGTCCTGCTGAACGTGATATGCTGTTGTCCTGAGGTATGGCGACGAAATCATCTGAGCTCGTCAGATTGATTTCCTCACGAGGGGGCGTTACGCGACCTCGAGTATAACGCGACGATGCCGTCTTTGACTGGCTCTTGCTGCGGTGAACACGATATCCTTCACAGGACGCTGAGGTAAGGCTCAATCCGGAATCGACACAACCTTTCTGACTGCTCTCGAACAGGCGTGGCATACAGCGGTCAGGAATCAAGCAGGGCATTCATGAATATCGTTATCCTGGGAGCTGGAACAGTCGGCCAATCGATTGCCGAACTCCTCTGCGCCCGGGGCCTGAATGTCTGCGTCGTCGACGAACAATCCGAGGTGCTCCGCCGAGTTGAGGAACGTTTCGATGTGCAGACTGTCTGCGGATCGGCAATTGATGCGACAACTCTTTTTCAGGCGGGTGTTCTTTCGGCCGACTTGTGTCTTGCAGTCACAAGTCGCGATGAAGTGAACCTGCTGAGTGCCAGTGTCGCAAGGGAGATGGGTGCTGCGAGAAGTGTCGCGAGGATCTTCAATCCGGTCCTGCGAGACAGCAGCACATTCGACTACCAGCAGCACTTCTCCGTGGACCGGCTGATTAGTCTGGAGCAGCTGACGGCACTGGAGCTGGCAAGACATATCCAGAGTACATCCGTCGTCACGGTTCAGAACTTCATGAGAGGAGGCGTAGCTGTTCAGGGAATCACTGTGGGCCGGAACGCGAAACCGATTGGCATTCCACTGAATGAGCTGCGGCTGCCCAAAGCCGTGCGTGTCGGAGTGATTTCTCGGGAAGGAAGAACGTTCATTCCCTCGGCGGCCGATGCCGTGCAGGCCGACGATCACGTGATCCTCATTGGGAACCAGGAAGATCTGCAGAACGCTCACGTGCAGTTTGAAAGACGCGCAGCGACAAAACCTCGCGTTGTCATTGCAGGCGGTGGCGAAACAGGACTGAACCTTGCCCGACTGCTGGAACGGACTCGTTGCCGAGTGACAGTACTGGAAGCCGAAGCCGCTCGTTGTGAACTCATTGCGGAACGACTCCCGCAATATACCGTCCTGCACGCAGATGTCAGAAATCGCGCCGATCTGGAAGAAGCACGAGTGGACAGTGCCGATGTCTTTGTCGCAAGTACCGGCCACGACGAAGCAAATATCGTCTGCGGTGTTGAAGCCAAGGAACTGGGCTGCAGCCGGCTCCTCACAATTGTCCGCAGTCCGGACTACGCAAACGTGCTGGAACGACTTGGTGTGGACGTCGCAGTGAGTCCTCGGCAGGCGATGGCCCGACAGATCGTGGGACTGGTTGCAACGGGTCCAATCAAGGAACGTTCGCCCGTGGCAGACGACTCGGCAGAAGTGTGGGAAGTGGAAGTGCGAGATGGTGTTGCGGCAACTCAGGCGCCACTCAGAGAGCTTCCGTTGACGGGCTGTCTGCTCGCTGCCATCGAACGACAGGAATTCGTCAAGGTGCCCGGAGCAGACGATCAGCTACAGTCGGGAGACACGGTCGTCCTGCTGGTTCACCGAGCAGTCGAATCGAAGATTGCAGCGCTCTTCACGTGAACGATGGCCAAAGAGAAGACTCCGGATCGTGATCGGTTTCTCTGCCGACAACCGGCCCTCGAGCCAGCCGGTTGTCGGAGACAATTAACGAGGCTGAAGGACGAGCTGACTCATGCCGGGCCGGCGGTCGCTCAGTCGCCTCGATTGCTGCGTGGATTGCCATCTCAATCCACGCTGATCTGTTGATCGAATTACCCGGAGGTAGTCGTCTGGTTCTCGTTTGATTCGCGCTGAATCGCGTTGTAAACCTCTTCCCGATGAACGGCAACGTCGCGCGGTGCATCGATTCCGATTCGTACCTTGTCTCCTCTGACGTCAACAATCGTGATTCGAATCGAATCTCCAATGACGATTGTCTGGTCGCGCTGTCTCGATAGCACGAGCATGTGATTGTCCTCCCTGTTTCAGGTTCTGTGGTTGTCCGACACAGACTGGATGGATTTGAAGCTGCCTGCGAATCACAACAGCTGCGACGCTGGCGATCGGGTGTTGTTTACCCGGTGTTTCGTTTCCTGATGCTGCATTCCATCGACGAAATGACCAGTGAACGGCATCAGGAATAGGAGGTTTGGAGGTGACGCCGCAAGCTGCCGCCGACCGTGCGCGTTGTAACGACTATCGGAGATCGGGACCGGATTGCCGGCCCATCCTCGCCAAACTTCGAAATCAGCAAACAGTCCTCAGCCGGAGTCCCTGACCGCACCAGACCTCCTCTGGTCGATCCTCTCAGGGAGACCGCAGTATCCCAATGTTTTTTATTGTAAACCGGCACAAATCACCGATAGACTTGAAGGTCTGTCTGTACAGGTTTCCTACATAAAGACTTCCACGGTGCCAGATTTGCTCTGGTTCAGACCAGCCGGAATTACTTCCCAGGAGTAGACTCAAATGTTGCACAGTCATCGTCACCTTGCCGGGACTTTGTGCCTGACTGGATTGCTGCTCCTGGTTGGCTCAAGTGCTGAAGCCGGAAAGCCTCGAAAGCCGGCTCCCATTACACGGCCGAAATTCGATCCATCTGCCGAAAAAGTGGACCTGTTCGAAGGGATGGAATCCGGTCAGCTCGCGGCCCACGTGATTTCGCAGGACTCACTACATGGGGCGATCTTCGTCGAGAACCTCACCGATCAGCCTCTCACCGTTGAAATGCCTGAAGCAATCGTCGCTGTTCAGGTCAACAAGCAGCCTGGTTTCGACGACGGCGGCGGAGCTGGTGGTGGAACTCAAACAACCGGCGGTGGTGGCGGTGGCGGCGGCGGATTTGGTGGAGCTGGCGGCGCACAGGGCGGCGGCGATGGCCAGGGTTTCTTTTCGGTCCCTCCGGAGCGAACCGTCAAGCTTCCGTACAACTCGGTTTGCCTCGAGCATGGAAAAGCTGAGCCGAATCCTCGAGTGAAGTATGACGTCGTCCCCGTGCAGGCATTTACCGAAGACGTCATCCTGCAGGAACTTCTGGCGATGGTTGCGACCGGACGAGTGAACTCCGGATCAGCCCAGGCAGCTGCCTGGAATCGCTCCAACAACATGTCATGGGCTGCTCTCGCTCAGAAAGTCACAAAATCGCGGGGACAGAAGAAGCCGTATTTCCACCCCGAGCAGCTTCGGCAGGCTCAGCTGTTGCTTGCAACAGCAAATGGCCGCGTACGAGAGCGCGCGGCAGAAGCCGACGGCAAGGCCGACGAAGCGCCAGAACGCGAATTGCCGTCACGAGTGAGCAGCCGGGTACGCCCGTAGCGCCGTCCAGCGTGTGAGAATCGGTGCAGATTTCTTTCTGAACAGGCAGGTGAGAAGGCAAAGCGGGTTATGCTTTGCCTTCTGTCATTCAGGACACATTCCGGAACGGCTGGAGCGTTAACTTTCCAGGCCAGTAAGCGAACGGTTTGATCTGAACAGCGAAGTTCCGCGACGATGCCATGGGCCCGACAGCATGTTCTTCCGCATGTCGGAACTGTCGTCGTCCAGCCGAAGGCCCGTCCAGCTGGCTCCTTTCCATCTGCCGCAGCAATGGAAACGTGTCATCGCTGTATTGGTGCACCCGTTTTCCTGCAAACATTGACTACTCCCACTGGGCACCATGAATACGCCATTCGACCGGATTCGCAAGCTGCTGTCCGAGATGACGAGTGGTCGGTGGCTGCTGCTGTCAGTTGTTGTCGGGATCTCCTCGGGGGCTGCGGCAATTGTCTTTCAGATCCTGACCGAATCGGTGGGACACTTTGTTCTTTACCAGATCTCAGGGTTTAGTCCTGGCGGAGCGGACGGTGAGTATCACCTGTTTCATGCTGGTGACGCGACACTTTCCGTCACTGCTGTCGTCCTTGTCCTGGCCCTTGGTGGCCTGCTGTCGGGTTTTGTTGTCTACCGATTTGCTCCGGAGGCGGAAGGTCACGGAACAGATGGAGCTATTGACGGGTTTCACAACAAACGAGGGAACCTGACTGTCCGCATCGCCATTGTGAAGACCGTTGCCTCAGCATTGACTCTGGGAACAGGTGGTTCGGGCGGCCGCGAAGGTCCGATCGCTCAAATCGGCGCCGCCATTGGATCCAGTATTGGACAGGCGCTGAAACTCTCAGCACGCGATCGACGAATCCTGCTTGCAACCGGAATGGGAGCAGGTGTCGGAGCTGTCTTCCGAGCGCCGCTGGCCGGGGCCCTCTTTGCCGGCGAAATTCTCTATCGGGATGCCGATATCGAGTCTGACGTCATTGTCCCGTCGGCCATTGCATCGATTGTGGCGTATTCTGTCTACGGCCTGTTCCTTCCACCTCATCTCTGTTTCGGACATATTTTCGGTGAGCTACCAGATGTGCAGATGCAGTCAATTGCAGAGCTGCTGCCATACAGTCTGCTGGCCGTGATATTGGTTGCCGTCGGATTCATCTACGTTCGTTGTTTCCGTGAAGTACATCGACTGTTCAGTCGGGTTCCGGGGCCTTTGATGCTGCGCCCCGCTATTGGCGCCACGATGGCTGGGTTTCTTGGGTTAATGTTCTTTCACATTTCAGGGCAAAACGAACAGTCTCTGGCAGTTTTGTCGACAGGCTACTCAGTCCTGCAGACGGCACTGAAGGATCCTGGAAACACCACCTTTGGCATCCTGGTGACGATTGCTCTTCTGAAGATCGTGACGACATCGCTGACTATCAGCTCCGGTGGTTCCGGAGGCGTCTTCGGTCCATCAATGGTCATTGGTGGATGTGTGGGCGTCGCTGTCGGACACGTTATTGGTCACGTCTGGCCGTACGAGATTCATCCCGCAGCATTCGGGATCGTTGGCATGGCAGGGTTCTTTGCCGGCTGCGCCCACGCACCCATTTCCACCATCATCATGGTGTCCGAAATGACGGGAAGCTATCAGCTGCTGCTTCCGGCAATGTGGGTATCGACGTTGTGTTTCCTGATGTCACATCGATGGACCTTGTACGAGCGACAGGTACCCAGTCGCCTGGAATCTCCCGCTCATCGAGGTGACTTCCTGATCGATGTGCTCGAGGGGATCACAGTTAACGACGTTTACCGACGTGATCGACGTATCGAAACCGTGCCGGAAGCAATGCCGCTCAAGTCAATTGTGAAGCTGCTCAGCAGGACTCATCAGCACTATTTTCCAGTCGTCAACTCCGACGGACACATGGTTGGGATCTTTTCATCCGATGACGTTCGGCGATATCTCTATGACGAGACCATCTGGACACTGGCGGATGCGGCGGACGTGATGACAGCTCCATTCATCTCCGTCAGTCCCGATGACGACCTGAACGTTGCCATGAAGAAGTTTACTGCATTGAATCTGGACGAACTGCCAGTCCTTGCAAAGGATGATCCAGGTCAATTGCTGGGAATGCTTCGCCGCAAGGAAACGATCGCCGCCTACAACCAGCAGTTGCTCCGGCAGCAGCAACTTGCTCAAGAGCAGGAGTAAACGGAAAAGCAAACGTTACCCTACGATCCGCCGACTCCGCCGTAGCGTTCCGTCAGTAGTGTGACCTGTGAATGAATCGTCACGTCGCCAGTGAACCACGGAACGATAATAGCGTTGCTGGCGTAGGGGATGCTGACATCCACGGTGACTTCGCGTGTCTCATCGTCAATCGTCGACGGAGTGACAGTCACCGTGAGCGCGTGAACGCCGACAATGCCCATGATTCGTTCAGCTTCCTGCCGCCCACTGGAAGCGACAGCACCAGGGATAACGAGTTTCCGTGCGCCTTCGTAGGCGGCATTGTTGGCCGTGTTCCGAATCGTATTCAAAACAGAGAACTCAATGCCGGCTAACAGGATGACAAAGAAGACTGGTGCAACGATGGCGAACTCGGCGAGCGTAATCCCACGCCGCAGTGAACTCTGTGTGTGTTTCAGTTTGTGCCGTCGCATCGATATTTATCTCACTGTTTCCTGAACGAAAGCTCGATGGAGCTACTCAGTAATCAGAGTCGGAAGATTGTTCGCAACGTCCTCGAAGACCTGCAGCAGTGATGCCTGATCGTCCGCATGCCAATGCTGTCCCTTACCAGCATCTGCCACTTCGATCATGTGATCCTCATCGGCCCCGCTGCTGAACGTGATTGTGTGAACGGTAATGTTGTCGTCGTTGTGAGCATCTTCAGCAGCATCCACAGGGTCGATCCCTCGGTTGTGATTTCCGTCTGTCATGACGACGATCGTCTTGTTGGCATAGGTCCGTGTATAAGACGGATTCGTAACAGCTGTCTGACCGTGCTGGATCCCTTTACCGATCGCCGTCCACCCGTTGGGGTTGATGGCTGCGACAGCGTCACGGATCTGTTGATAGTCGTAAGTCAGATTCACTTCGATCGACGCATTTGTTGAGTACGTCGCCAGAGCAACCTGCTCGTCCTGTGGCGTGAGTTCCAGAGTATTCAGGAAGACGTCAACTGCACTGACAAGATCCGTCCAGCGAGTTCCCGTTGGAGTCCACGTCCCCATCGATCCCGATCGGTCGAGGACCAGCACAACATCACGGTCACTCTGTGTTGCCGTAGCAGATTTAATGGGCTCGAATGTCGTTCTGTCGAACAGACCGGCAAACAGGAGTGGCACCGGCCCGCTCGGAGCCCCTGCCACTCGACGACCGGTCACTCGCACCGCGTTAATGTCTGTCGCGGTTGTCTCTCGCTCCTCAAACGTCCAGGGGCCTGATTCGGCTGGCTGAGAAAGACCAAACTCCAGATCTGTCGTTGCGAGCAGGAGTGGCTGGCCCGCAACCAGGTTATTACCCGCTCCCGCGACTGCTGCAGCTCGCGCCAGATCGGTATCCTGAGTCAGACTCAAGGTGCGACTGCCAGCGCGGGATGCCGCGTCCGTGGCAGTGCGCAGTTGGGTTCGAGTCAGCTGCATCCAGGCAATGTTGATCGCAAACACCGAAAACGCAAGGATCACGGGCAGGCAAACGAGTATCAGCACAAGCATTGCACCACGCCGATGGCGGGCCTGTGCATGTCTGGCGCTTCGGTCTTCGGAATGACGGAACTGTCTCATGGCTAGTATTCCTTCATCATGGTGGCCTGCGCCGACACGGTGTGGCTGCTGTAGAACAATCCCTGAATGACCGAGTTACTGCTTGCCGGGGCCGACACTGTGACGGTGATCCATGACTGCACGGCCTGACTGGCTAATGGCGACGGAGTCACATTGATGCTGGAATCCGCTACGCTGCGTTGTGTCAGGATCCGATTGCATGCTCCTTCCACATCCGTGACTGTCGCATTGGATGTGATCGCAGTTCGAGCTCCTTCGTAAGCGGCGATGCTCAACGTCTGCTTCAGGAAAATCATGGTTGACGCTTCCAGAGTTCCCAGGAGCAGCACCATGATTAACGGCAGGCAAACAGCAAACTCTGTTGCCGCAACGCCCCGCAGAGCAGCCCGCCGTTGATCAGATTTTCTATTGTGACGATGCATTCCAATGCAGCCTTTGAATATCGAGACGCTCACCGTGTAATCGTCAGACGCTCATGAGTTCCGGAGACTCCTCCGGAGTTTCACGATCAGCTGATTCGTATGCCGGTGGTGCTGGTGTTTCCTCAGCCTGCAGCCTTGCCACCATTCTGTTGAACAGCTCCGGAAGATCCTCCCACATGTCGTTCCTGCGGAACTTCAACGGGGGAACTTCCTCGCCTTCCCCCATGCGTTTGACAGTATCTCTGAGGCGACAGATCGGTCCCACGATGCGATTACTGAGCGTCAATGTGTCACGAATGAATACAGGAATCAGACACAGCAGGACCACGAGCATCGGGGCACTGTGTCGTGCAAACGTTTTCACATGCTCGAGCGGGCTGGCAAATGGATCCGACAGGAACTGAACAATCAGCCCGAATGCCGCGCCACCGCAGATGAACAGAAAGAAATGCAGACAACACGAGTCGCCAGCATCCACTGCATGCGGTCATCAACTACGGCCTTACGGCGTTTATCTTTTTGAGACATCGAAGTAACCCTGAATTTGCAGAACTGCCGGACCCAATGGCTGAAGAATGCCACCAGTCTGAGTTCCGGTCTCAGCCAGCGTTGGTCACGAATGGCATTCTTTCTGAGGCAGTTACTCCAGACACTTAGGATTTCCGGATTGATTCGACCGGTCGTGCCAGTCAGGACGGCGTGTTGCCGTTTGGCATCACACGGAATTATGCAAACAGGGTCAGCCAGACTGCAGCCGTGTTCAGGTGCCTCGAAGACAACCCGGCCGCTTTGCAACTGGAGAAGGGGCTGCCTACCGAAAATCACGTGATCGAAAGCTGGCAGCGGCCACGACTGAAGACCAGTCTTCAAACTGATCGACCACGACGTGAATGACGTCTGATTCTTTCTGCAGCAGTCCGCGAACAATGAGAGCTGACGCGGTCCTGGCGATGGCACGAAAGCGGTACCAGACGTTTTGGTGGACCACCAGGTTGGCGGTGCCCGTTTCGTCTTCCAGCGTCATGAAAGTAATGCCATTCGCGGTACCCGGGTGCTGACGATTCAGTACGATTCCGGCGACTCGAACTTTGCGATCTGCCGGGCAGTATTTGAGCTGGGCTGATGCGACAACGCCGAGTTCCCGCAACTGCTGACGAAATGATTCCAGCGGATGGCCTTTCAGCGACACGCTGGTCGCTCGATAGTCCGCAATCACCTGAGCAAAATCAGACATCGCGGGAAGTGCTGTCGGTGTTTCCTGTTGTTGCTGGTCGTCGTAAAGTGGATGGACCTTCTGGTCCGGAAGAGATTCCCATTGTGCAGGTCGCCGCGAAAGATCCAGCGAACGAAAGGCGTCTGCCTGCGACAGCCGCGTCAGAATGGAAGCTTCCAGCCTCAGCCGCGTCCGAAAATCATCAAAGGAACGGTAAGCCTGCAGCGTTCGAGCGTGAACGATCCTGGCAGCGGTCGTTTCCGACATGCCGTTGATGAGCCTCAGCCCCAGCCGCAATGCGGGCTGCTGTTTGTCGTCTGTTTCCAAAGTGCAGTCCCACTCGCTGAAGCTCACATCAATCGGACGAACGTCGACTCCGTGCCGCCGAGCATCCGTGATCAACTGCGAGGGACCATAAAATCCCATTGGCTGGCTGTTGAGCAATGCGGCCGTAAATGCGGCGGGGTGATAGCGCTTCAGCCAGGAACTGGCATATACCAGCAGAGCGAAACTGGTGGAATGAGATTCCGGGAAGCCATATTCTCCAAAGCCCTGAATTTGTTTGAAAACCTGTTCGCCAAATTCCGGGTCGTAGCCATTGCTGACAACGCCGTCCATGAACTTCTCTCGAAAACTGTCAATGATTCCCTGCCGTCGCCACGTTCCCATCGCTCGACGCAACTGATCGGCCTCACCGGGACTGAATCCTGCGGCGACCACAGCCAGCTGCATCGCCTGCTCCTGAAAGATCGGCACGCCGAGCGTCCGTTTCAGCACGTCCTTAATACGTTCATCCGGATAAGTGACGGCTTGCTTCTTCTGCTTTCGCTGCAGATAGGGATGTACCATGCCACCCTGGATCGGCCCCGGCCGCACAATCGCAACTTCGATGACGAGGTCATAAAACGTTTCCGGTCGAAGCCGTGGCAGCATGCTCATTTGAGCGCGACTTTCGATCTGGAAAACGCCGACGGTATCCGCCTTCTGAATCATTCGGTAGACGTTGCGATCCTCAGCAGGAATGGTGGCTAGTGTGAGTTTCTCGCGTTCCGCATCCGGTTGCGGCCAGGCGGCGATCAGATCGAAGCATTTGCGAATCGCCGTCAGCATTCCGAGAGCCAGGCAATCCACTTTCAGAATCCCGAGCGCGTCGAGATCGTTTTTGTCCCACTGCACCACGGTGCGGTCTGCCATCGTCGCGTTTTCAATCGGCACGAGCTCGGACAGCCTGCCACGCGTGAACACCAGACCGCCGACATGCTGTGAAAGATGCCGAGGGAAGTGTCTGATGTCTTCCACAAGTTTCAGAAACTGCCGCGACGGTCGAGCGTTCGGATCAAGACCGGCCTGCTGAATCCATTCGGCCCGTGATTCCTGCGGAGTCGTGTGGTCTGTGAGTTTCGAAAGCTGATTGATCCGATCGATGGAAAACCCCAGAGCTTTGCCGACATCACGAACGGCCGAACGAGTTCGATACGTCGTCACGACAGCCGTCATTCCCGCTCGTTCTCGACCGTACTTGTTGTAGACATACTGAATCACTTCTTCACGACGTTCGTGTTCGAAGTCGATGTCGATGTCGGGCGGTTCGTCCCGTTCTTTACTGATGAATCGTTCAAACAACGTTTCAAAGCGATCCGGATTAACGGCCGTCACACCAAGGCAATAACACACCGATGAGTTTGCGGCGGAACCTCGCCCCTGGCAGAGAATCCCCTTCTCGTTCGCAAAACGAACCAAATCCCAGACGGTCAGAAAGTAGGCCTCGTACTTCATCTCCCGGATGAGCTTCAGTTCGTCATTCAGCTGCTCCTGAACTTTAACTGGAATGCCGCAAGGGTACCGGTTTTGTGCCCCCTGCCACGTCAGTAGTTTCAGGTACTCAAACGGTGTCTCTCCTTTCGGGCAGAGTTCTTCCGGATACTCATAACGCAATTCGTCCAGTGAAAATGCGCAGCGGTCGGCGATTTCCCGTGTGAGCATGACCGCCTTCGGGCAGGAAGCGAACAGTTGCAGCATTTCATTCGGCGATTTCAGATACCGTTCGGCGTTGGGAAAACGCCTGTCACCGAGTTCTCGGACGGCGCAGCCGTGGCGAATGGCCGTCAGGACATCCTGCAGCGGCTGACGTTCAGGAAGGTGGTAATGCACATCGTTGGCTGCAGCCAGCGGAACACCAGCTTCATGTGCAAAACGCTGCATGCGATGCAAAGCCAGTTCGTCGTGCGGACCGCGATGGAGTTCCGCCAGGCCATAGCATCGATCACCAAAGACGTCACGAAACCTGTGCAGTTCATTTGAATCAGAACGCCAGGCCACCGGAACACATGCCAGCAGACCGTCCGCATATGCTGCCAGATCGTCGAACGAGAGGTGGCATTCGCCCTTGTCCGCGCGACGTCTTCCGTGAGTAATCAGTGTCGACAACCGGCCGTAAGCAGCACGGTCGGTCGCCAATAGCAACACCGGTGGAGCATCGTTCGGTGTGATTTCCGCGCCGATAATCAGTTTAAGTCTCGCCTGCTTTGCCGCCACATGGGCTCGCACAACCCCCGCGACACTGTTGCGATCCGTAACTGCAAGCGCAGCCAACCCAAGTTCTGCCGCTCGATTGACGAGTTCATCCGGATGAGACGCCCCTTCGAGAAACGAAAAATTTGTCCGGCAGTGTAGTTCCGCGTAGCAACCACTGTTTTGAGCAATGACTGCGGGGTCGGCTCGACGTGGCGCGAAGGGTGGTGGTTCAGGCATGGCAGCAGACTCCGCTCATTCAAACACGCCATGCAGAAACCAGTTGTTCGCTCTGTCGCGAAAAAGCCAGAAGCGAGCCCCGTTGTCAGATTCCGCCTGGAAGTAATCGCGCCGAATCGATCCGGTTTCCTGCCACCAGTCCGTAGCGATGCGTTCGGCTTTGGTGACGTGGATAAGCCGATGATCCTGTCGGTTCCAGGTGATTCGCACAGGAGCATCAGGTGCCGCTGTCACGACGCAGATCGATTCCGGAGTTGCAAACAGATTCAACGGACGCTGCAGACCAACAGCGGAATCTGCCTGCCCATCTGTCGTCGGATTTGTCAGCGGTTCATAGCCGACCGCGCGTTCCGGAGTGGCTTCCGGCATTAGCCTGGGACGTACGACAGCATTCTGTCCCAGCCGAGCACTCAGGCTGTCAATCAGTCGACGAACGTCGCCGTCACCTGCCGGCTGGTCGTCGGCAAACAGGCTCCTCTGCTGAACTCGAACAGGAGCCCGAACCGACGCTTCCATTTCGACAGCAAACACCCATTCCGGAAGCAAAGTGGCTTCCAGTTTGAGATTCAGCAGACTCATCACATGACGATGTGAGTCCGTTGGCTGTGCCAGTCGTACCTGGATCTCAACGGGAGAACCACCTTCGTTTTTCAAAGTCAGCGTCAGCAGAAGAAGCCCTTGTCTTTGTGGCCGAATCGCTTCCAGGACTTCTACCAGCAGATTTTCGCAAACGTGTTCAATAGCTTTCAGGTGACGAATGGGTTCCTCAGTAACCCATTTCGCTGACACCGGTTTCGGACGTGATACGGGTACGACCAGTTCTTCACGATGGCCGAACATCTGATCGAGTCGTTCTGTCAGCACAGTTCCAAAACGAGCTGGCAGAGAATCGCGCGGCATCGCTGTGAGTTGTCCGATTCTTCGCAGGTCAAAATCCTGCAAAGAACGAACCAGCTTATCCGGAATTCGGAGGGCCTCGATCGGCAGTGACCTCAGCCGCCGATCAGAAGCCGTTCCGTGACCGTAACGAGCGATCCCCCAGGCGGCACCAATTGTTTTTGCAACGGCTACGTGAGCGAAATAGCCGTACCGGGCCAGTTCCGCCAGCAGCTGCCTCGCCAGGCCAAACTCATCACCAAACAAATGTGCGCAACCGGTGATGTCCAACACGAGACAATGCGAGCCCGATGACTGTTCCATCCCCACCGTCGGACTGAAATATTGTGTCAGCAAAGCCAGTGTCTGGAGTTCGTGTCCGTCGGCTTCGACATCGTGCGGAATAAACGTGGCCGATTCACACAATGCCTGAGCTTCCGCCAATGGCATTCCAGAACGAACACCGTGAGGAATCGCGTCGTGCGACGAAATCGTCACATGAGCACGATTGCCGGACTCCTGATACAGAACAATCGGAACCGTTTTAAGCTCCGGCTGCCTGCACAGTCGCTGAATGGGAAACCTCGGCAGCCATGCACACAGTATTCGTTTCATCACACACTTCCATCTGAACTGTTCGGTCGGCCAGTCCTCCCTTCACGTACAGGCATCTGACTTCAAGACACCGTCGAAATCGTCGCGGCACAGACAGGCGAGGTGTCACCAGCAGACGCACACTGGCCCAGCCGGATTGTCTGTGAGCGATACTCGGCCGAATCAGCAGCCCCACGGCAGTCCCTGCTTCTGCCGCCAGTTGCAACCTGCGAAATTCCTGCATCCGCAAACGTTCCAGCTGACAAACAACGGCTCCCACGCCCGGACATCGCAATGCCTTTTCCACGGCCCACAGTTCGTCGCCACGAGATTCCGGACGCACCAGAATCGTCCTGTTAAGACACACGCCAGTCGCATGAAACGCCGGAGCATAAAACTGTTTCTGGCGATCGACGATAATCAGCGGGCCTTCCTGTTGAGCCTCACTGGCAACTCGCATGGCTAATGACGCTGCTCCACTTCCAGGGACAGCCGCGATCCATTCACTGAGTGTCCCGCGCAACAGTCCTCCACCCGGCAGAATGCCGTCCAGTGCAGAAACTCCCGTTGAAACAACATTCGCAACACACTCGTTTGATCGCAGGCGGTGCTGAAACTGACAGAGCCTGTTTCGCAGATCGCGAATCGAAACAGAACGTTCGTCGGATGTTGCTGGCTGCGAACAAACGTCGTTGGCATTCATTGTGAGTCTCTTTCACTTCGAACAGGGAAAAGAAACGTCACGCCATCAGCCGAATCACGCCGACAACCACTCCTTCAATGACAATGTCATGTGCTTTGCAGAAGATCGGTTCCATTCCGGAATTTGCCGGCTGCAAACGGATGCGCCGTTTTTGTCGCTCGCGATAGAAACGTTTCAGAGTTGCTTCGTCTCCAATCCGAGCAACAACCAGATCACCATCATCACAGGTGGATTGCTTCCGCACGACAACGTGATCTCCATCAGCAATGCATTCTTCAATCATCGAATCGCCACGCACTCGTAATGCAAAATGGTTGTCATCTGAAAAGCCATTAATGTCGACGCGTTCTCCCTGTTCTTCGATGGCTTCAATCGGAGGCCCGGCGGCCACGGTTCCCAGCAGTCTGAGTCCCCGGGATTCTGATAATCGCAACCCGCGATGCCCGGCTTCGCGACGCAGATGCCCGCCCTTCACAAGTTTCTCCACATGAAACTGAGGCGTATGCGGTGACGCATACCCAAACTCCTCCTGGATTTCGCGCATGCTGGGAGACCGCCCGGTTGAACGAATCTCCTCCCGGATGAACTCCAGAACCCGCGTCTGAACTGCTGTTAAAGCCTGTTGCCCCATTGTGGTTGTCGCTGTCTTTGTGAATTCATCGACCAGACCACAGAATAGTACAAATGTATTACTCCAAATAACAGCCCAGAATCCGGATCAGCGCAGAACTCAGCACACCTCACAGAACGCCAACTCTCCGATAAAGGCCGCGACGTAAGCCTGCCTGTTGCTGAAGCCGTCCCGACTCGTGACGAGCCCTGTCCTGCAGGACTTTTGCCAAAGTGTGCAGCAATTCACAGAACCGATGAATTTCACTGCCATTACACCAACTGGCCCATGCCGGAAATCTACGGTGAGTTTGCGGCCCGATTACACGCCCGCATTGTCAGGCTCTTTTGACCAGTGTGTCAGCGACACAGCCCGCGCGAAACGGTTCGGCGACAGTGGTCCACCATTCAAATTGACCGTCCATTACACTGTGGGTAAAGTCGTGAGGCGGCTGGCTGCTCTGGAGTCGGACCGAATCACTGTCGTATTGGACCGAGGCACAATGAACGCCCCGAGTTGTCTGGTTTTGTTTTCATTCGTTGCTGTTTGTCACCCGCCTGCAGGGCTGACAACTGCGAATGCTGAGAGTAATGCAGATCAGCGTGCGCTGCTGGAAAGCATCACTCAGGCTGTTGATGTGCATGCACCGGAACGAGACTGGCAATTTATAGTGATTCATCACTCGGCAACTGACAGTGGAAGCGTTGAATCCATTCATCGCGAGCATCGAAGTCGCAGGGATCGTAGCGGCAATCCATGGCTGGGGATTGGTTACCATTTTGTGATTGGTAACGGCGAGGGGATGGCGGATGGCGAGATTTCATCCACATTTCGCTGGAAGCAGCAACTCCACGGCGCTCACTCTGGTAGCCTTCAGTACAACGATTGCGGCGTCGGAATTTGTCTCATTGGAAACTTCGAAGAGTCGAGTCCCAGTCGGGCTCAACTGGACGCTGTCACAGAACTCATCAAACACATCGCCAAACGACATCAAATCCCTGCATCTGCTGTCGTCGGCCACAGACACGTTCGAGCAACGGCATGTCCCGGACGTCACTTTCCACTCAGGGAGATCGTGGAGAAGGTGCAACAGGACGTCGCCATTGTTCCTTTCATTCATCCTCACTCGTATTTCCCGGAATACCCAGGCCAGTTTTGAATCGTCGCTTACCAGCGACATCCGGCCTCTCACGGAAGTCTCATTATGTTCAATCGCGTCCACGGTTCCGACTCGTTTCCGGATGGCACTGACCGTTCGGAACTCCGTTCCGGCATGCCTCTGGAGTTGCAGGAACTGTTGCACGAACAGCAGCAACTCAAAGACGTCAAACCAGCGGCCGAATCCAGCGAGTGGCCCGTTTCCATTCACGTGCCGGAACGATATGAAGAGAACTACGCGTACCCGTTAATTGTCTGGTTTCACGATGATGGGAAACACGAAGGCCAGCTCGAATCCGTCATGCAGGCGATCAGCCCTCAAAACTATTGCGGCCTCGGGATTCAGGGAAACCAGACGCTTGTTCCTGATTGCCAGTTTGGCTGGAGCCAGGAACTTCTGGACTACGGAGCGGTGCCGCTGCGTGACCTGCTGAGCGTGACAATCCGGCGTCTGCGACAGGCATTTCATATCCACAGCGAACGAATCTTTCTGGCCGGATCGGGAACCGGAGCCGATGTGGCGTTGCAACAGCTGTGTCAGGTTCCTGAGTGGTATGCCGGTGCCGTTTTGTTGAACCCGACTTGTGGTACGAAGGCAATGGACACGCTGGAATCAGCAACGCTTCGCGAGAAATCGCTGCTGTGGGCCGTTTCCGAATCTTCAACGAACGAACAGCTGGCTGACAACGTCGAAGCCGTACAACTGCTGCGAATGTCGGGCGTTCAGCCGGAAGTCCGCGTCACCGACGCAGTGATTGATCCGGAGAGTTCCGACGTACGCTTCCTCGATCACTGGATCCTGTCCAAGACAAGCAGCGAAGCGTTCATCTAAAATGTCACACGCGAAGTTGAAGCGAGAGATTCCATAACTGCCCCCGGAGCCGAATCTCATCCTGCTACGTTTGGACTCGCCTTTCAACTGTGTGGAGTTGGCGCGGTCAAAACGCGATCCTGTCCGGAAAGAACTCAGCAATGAGTTCGGTGTAATAGGGTCGAAGTTCGTCGAGGTTCGGTGGTTCGTCGTTTTTTGAATACAGGTCGTATTCATTGAACGCATTCACCCATTTGAAGTACTCACGATCCTGATCGTCCATGAGGTACTCATACTCATGCTCACGGTGAGCCGGGTAGAAGGAATGAAACCGCAGCATGTATTGCGCTTCCAGAGGCAGGTAGCCCTTCGTGACGTGGTAGATGTATTCGTCGTGTCCCCAGGACATCAGAATGTTGCTGAACCCACAGCCTTCTTCATAGATTCCGAGTCGGGTTTGATATCCCGGTACCTGACTGTCGGGATTGTCTGTAAAGAACTCCGGATAGACAATCCTGTCGGCAAATGCACATCCGACGGGAAAGGTGTCACCTACGACCGCCCACTGAGGTTCACCATAAAGACACAGCACTTTGCCAAGATCATGAACCAATCCGGCCAGAATGAACCAGCGAGGACGTCCGTCCGCTCGAATAGCTTCGGCGGTCTGGAGCAGGTGATCGATCTGTGACAGATCGGTATCCGGGTCACTGTCGTCTACAAGAGTGTTCAGGTACTCCATCGCATCCCAGATACTCATCTTCCCACGTTGCAGCCCGAGGTACTCCCTGCGTTTCTGTCGGACAAAATCAACCGTTTGATAGCGGTGATTCAGGCGATAGAACTCTTTCACGGATTCCCGCACTTCAGCGCTATAGTTGCGGAAGTCTTCCTTCTTCTTGCCTGCGTCCGTGAACTGAGATCTCGTCGCGTCTTCAGCCGGCTCCGGATATCGCCGCAGCAGATCATCTTCCCACTCGTCCAGATCGTTGAGGGGCGAATGTTCATTAGGATCGAGGGGAGATATCATTTCAGTGCTCCACGATTCGTCACGGCGGAGGTCCGTTCAGCCAAACCGCCGATCGTACGTGATTCGCATGCCAGATGAGAGTCTCAAGAAGACATCGGAGGATCGACACACCATTTGAGTTTCCCGCTGGTTCGGTTGCAAGAGACCAGGATTCCCCGCGTCTGTTCTACCGGTACTTGCCGCAGGTTTTTCTGCGGGGTTGTTGACGAGCCTTCAAATGGCCGGACTGAGGTAACTCATGACATGAGTTCGTCCGGTGACTGTCTGCCTTTTAATCTGATTTCAGGGAGATCGATCTTGACCAATCGGGATGGAGCTCCGTTCCTGCTTCCGACGGACAACAGCGTCCTGCGGCGGCAGTTAGATCGCTGGTTCAACGATCTGAATGTGGTTCCGGTCGTAGCCGGCGAATTCGCCGACAGTGCGATGTTGAAGATCGCTGGACGCAGCGGACTCGGACTCTTCGCAATTCCGGAGATCATCGAAGAGGACGTCCGGAAACTCTATGGGCTCACACGGGTCGGATTGGCTGCGGGAATCGAAGAGCAGTT
>Ga0180430_10002004_pt1 | contig 19061 bp, 11 predicted proteins | sample SS_ome_9_FD_132999 | JGI IMG/M metagenome (GOLD analysis project Ga0180430, IMG submission 132999) | Hypersaline lake sediment archaeal communities from the Salton Sea, California, USA - SS_1_S_2 metaG | ecosystem: Environmental > Aquatic > Non-marine Saline and Alkaline > Hypersaline >... | reverse complement strand
TTCCTCATCCATCAAGGCGATATCGCCGCTGTGCAGCCATTTTCCGGGACCAATTTGAGGATGTTCGCGCAGCATATTGGCAGTTTCAGTTGGCATACGCCAGTAGCCTTTCATCACCTGCGGACCTTGCATGATCATTTCACCGATCTCTCCCTGGGCGAGTTCTTCTTCCCCAGTATCGATATCTACGATCCGAACATCAGTGTCCGGCCAGGGGGTTCCTATAGTACCGATCTTATTTCGATCCAGGGGATTGACATGTGTGGCCGGGCTGGATTCTGTCATTCCAAATGCCTCTACAAGCTTTCCACCTGTTATCTCCTGAAAGGTTTCCTGAACCTGTTTTGGAAGAGGCGCAGCCCCGCTGAGACAAACCCGCACAGAGCTCAGATCGAATTTACCCACATCGGGATGTGTATTGATGCGAGTATAACTTGATGGAACAGCTGAATAAAGGGTTGCTTTATGCTTGCTGATCGATCCCATGATATGCATTACGTCTCGAGGATCAGCAATAAGCACCATTGTCCCTGCCGTAGCTATGGTCATATTCATTACAGCGGTCATGCCGTACGAGTGGAAGAATGGCAGAGCTCCGATCGAGATCTCTTTTGCCTCCCTGGAATGTGACCAGTAGCTTCCCGCAATCGCGTTCGATACAACATTCCGGTGCGTAAGCTCCGCACCTTTGGGAATACCTGTAGTACCTCCCGTATATATCAGGCAGGCAGTATCTTCGGGTTTCTTCTCTACCTGTTCTGGCGGAAGCTTTGCTCCTGCTATCAAGTCCTGGAACCAGATATCATCATTGTTGATCTTTTTGACACGATGCCCACCTTTTTTTTCTTTCATCAGCATAAAGAGAGTCTTCAAAGCTGAAGGGAAATATTCCTTGATATTGGTCACAACCACATGCCTGAGTTTTGTATTCGCCCTGACCTTATTGATATTCCCATAATAAGAACTCAGCGTGACGATGATCTCTGCGCCAGAATCGTTTAGCAGATTTTCAATCTCAGCTGTTGTATAGAGGAAATTCCCTGGTACTGAAATGCCGCCTGCTCGCATTGCACCATAATAAGCGATCACAAACTGGGGACAATTGGGCATGAATATCGCTATCCTATCCCCTGGCTTTACTCCCAAGGCTTGTACAGCAGCTGCAAATCGATTGACTTCTTCATCCAGTTGTTGGTAAGTGATAGAGCTGTCAAGGACACTGGATCCCAGGCTGCCGCCAAATATCACAGCTAAATGGTCCGGATGCTTCGCTGCAGACTCCGCAAGGAGTGTATCAAGTGGGATTGGGGGATAATCTATGCTGTGCGGTACACCTTCGTCATAGTACCGCAGCCAGGGTTTCTTCTCGCTGTTTATTGCAGACGCCATCTCTTCCTCCTTAAAATAATTAGAATTGATATCTTTGAGCTGGGCGCTCGTATTCGTTTCTGAGGTTGGAAACCAATAAGGAGGAAAATTCAATCAATATTACCGATAAACTTCGTGTTTCTTCATATAAATATTCATTCTTTCATTTCATACACACCGTTTAGAGCATGGACATGATCACTCCAGACTTGTTCATATTGGACTTGATCGGCGATTGGCTTGCGGATCATCTTAATACAGTGTTTCATTTGCCTTGAGCTGGTACCTGTTTTATTGTGCAAATCCAATGCATACCTGGAGAAATCCCTGACCATAACATCAAAGATCTGGTTGATAAGATCATTTTCTATCTCGTAGATCTCGGCGTTTTCCAGAATTAATTGACAATATGCTATTAAGGAGAAGATCTCTCCTGTAGCCAGCAAGAAATCGACATCCCTTTGCTGGTCCTTACTCGGAGAAGCAAGGGTAAGCATTTTCCGAAATGCGCTGATTTGGTCGAAAAATATATTTACATTGGGTAAGTTCCAGCGCTTGAAGACAGGTTTCCAATCATGGAATTTTATTTTTCCCAACCCCTTTGCCGGTCCCTGGTTGAACAGGAAAGTATCATCTTCTGGTCCGTTACAGAGAGGAACCTCTGCATATTTAGAAGGGAAGAACAGATAATTGCGCATGAATTTAATGATCAAGGCGATATTCACGTGAACTGTGCCTTCCAGTTTTGGCAATGCCCTGATATCCCTGGCCGCCATTTCGAAATACATATCTTTTTCAAATCCCTTGGCGGCAATCACATCCCATAACAGATCAATGACTTCTTCCCCCTGAGTAGTGACTTTCATTTTAACCAAAGCGTTGTAAAGCAGATATCGCCTGTCTTCAAGAGATGCAACTCTCTGGTAATCTGCCACTCGCAGTGTAAACAGCTTCATTGAAACCAATCTGCAGTAGGCATCAGTGAACATACGCTTAACGTGAGGGAAATCTGTGACGTACATGTTGTATAACCGGCGATTGGCAGCGTGCGTGATCGCCTCATACAGCGCATGGGTGCAAATCCCGATCGAAGCCCATCCCAGATTGTATTTCCCAACATTAACCGTGTTCAATGCTGTGTTCCAAGCATCTTTGCCCATGGAAAGAATATCCCCCTCAAATACAGGATAATCCTTCAAGGCGTACTGGGCAACATAATTCTGACTGTTAGTGACGTTTTGGATGCAATCAAATTTTTCGTGCTGCGAATCAACTACAAAGAAAGTGTAGTCACCACTATCTTCTAGTTTCCCAAAAGTGGAAACCATCCTTGCTTGATTTGCATTTCCAATATAATATTTCTCCCCATTAGCTTTGAATTCTCCACCGCTGTCAAGTCTTAGCTCCATCGCTGTTGAGTACACATCAGCACCGTGAGTTTGCTCGGATAGCCCGAAAGCAAAGATTTCCCCTGCTTCCAAGTATTTAGCCGCTCTTTCCTTAAGCTCGTCGTTATCGCTCATCCAGATCGGACCCAACCCCAGGATCGTCACCTGCCAGGTATACCAGTATGCCAGTCCAAAAAATCCCAAAATTTCGTTGAACTCGCAATTTCGCCAGGTGTCCCAGCGCGTTTCTCCTTCTCCATATTCACTTGGTGTTAGAAGGTTATAGAAGATCTTTTCCTCTTTAACGAAATCCAGGAAATCAGAATACCAGACTCTTTCATGGTCGTCTTCCTTGAGCTTGCGTTTTCCCTTGTTCTCGAAAAACGCAATTGTCTTTTCCATGATCTCTCTGGATTTCTGGTCTGGATATTGGCGAATAAGATGGTTTGGGTTTAACAAGATGCTTGCGCCCATAGTCTTGGTCCTTTTCTTGATATTCTTTGATTGAAAATATGCAATGCAAAGCCGAATAAAAAAGGTTGTTACCAGGCAAGCTGAGTTCTATATTCAAATATAACTTGAAAAATACTTATTTTCAATTGAATTCGTTAAGTTTTATAACGAATTACCCCCGCACTGAACGGACCAAGATGAATTCTGCCAGATCGGATTGCTATGCTGGATACTGACAGCAAGAGATTCCCTGCAGGATTACTCAAATCTGCTTGAATTTCCCTGTCAGAAAAATTCATAAAGACCCCCACTATCTCCCCGGGTATCTCCCTGTCATATGCCAGCGTATCAACCGGAACATCTAGCATCTTTAGCTGCCCATTTCTCAACACAGGCAATTCCCGTCGCAATGCAAGCAATTTCTTATATAAGTTCAAAATTGAATCTGGAGAACTTTTCAACTTTTCCACGTTATTCTTTAAGTGATTTTCAGAGAGAGGGAGCCATAACTCATCTTTCGAATTGCTGAAGCCCGCATTATCACCGGTACTCCACTGCATCGGAGTCCGGCAACCATCCCTGCCAAGATAGATATTCAGCGCATCAACTAAGAATTTTGGTAGAAACTTATATCGCTGGCCAATAGGATCCAAACCGGAACTGATTGGAATTTCTCCCTCCACCATACCAATTTCCTCTCCGTAATAAGTCACAGGTACACCTCGCGCAGTGAAGATCAAAACTGCCAGCAGTTTTGCCAGCTGTATGTTTTCCCCAGCTCTGCTGTATACGCGCTTGCGATCATGATTGCCCAAAACATAGACAGGCCGATAAGGATCAGGAAATTCTTCTTCATATTTCATGATCACTTTTCGGAGAGATACCGCATCAATTCTTGAATCTGGCAGATCCCACGAAAACACCAGATTCAATCCATCTTCAAGTTCTCCCAGGTATTTTCTTTTGGTTTGGTCATCCGCGAAAATCTCGCCCAGCAAAAATCGCTCTGGTTGATAGGAATCGATCAGTTTTCTGATCTCTTTAGCTAAGGACAGCGTCTCCGGTTGATTGACTGTATACTTCCACTCCTGGAAGAAACCCGCTTCGTCGTTATATGGTAGGAAATGTCTGGAAAATGGATTGTCTCGGAAATTCTTATCTTTATAAACACTATGGAAAATATCCAGGCGAAAGCCATCTACCTCTCTGTCCAACCAGAACTTGATCATCTCTAACATCGCTGATTTGACTTCGGGATTCCTAAAATTCAGATCCGGCTGGAATGGTAAAAAAGATGCATAATACCACTGACCGGTTTTATCATCATAGTGCCAGCCTGAGCCACCAGGCATAGCTTTCCAGTTATTGGGGGGCTTCCGGCCCTTTCCATCTTTCCAGATATACCAATCACGTTTGGGATTATCAAGACAGGAGCGCGATTCAAGGAACCAGGGATGCTGATCCGATGTGTGGTTCAACACCAGGTCAAATACTATCTTCATCCCCTTGTAATGGACTTCGTCGATCAGTTTGAAAATGTCTTGCTGGGTACCGTATTCGGGCGCAGGTTGAAAGTAATCGCTGACATCATAACCGAAATCTGCCTGGGGACTGTCAAAGAATGGAGAGAACCAGATAGTCTCAAATCCAAGTTCCTTGATGTAATCCAATTTCGATATGATGCCAGGTAAATCCCCAATTCCGTTTCCACTCGAATCAAAATATGATCGGGGGTAAACCTGGTAGATCGATGTGTTCTTCCACCATTTATCCTTGCTCATTTAATTTCCCTTCTTTTTTTACTGAGATTGTCCAGATCAACACTAATTCTAAACCCAATTACATCATCCTACGGTTGAAATCCACCCTAAGTCAAGTAGAATAATAACTAATAAGAAGTTACTGCGCGTTCAAATTTCCGCACTCCCACAAATATTACAAGTATTATTGGTTGTTGATCCTTCAACTGACAGCTAACCTCAGTCCAATCAAAAGGATACGCCATGCTCAATAAACGCCCCTCTTTCCCAATCATTCTTGTATTTGTGATGATCTTCGTTCTGATTTCTTCAGCTGCTGTATTTGCTCAAGAGGATTCTCTACTCTATTTTCAGGATTTTAACGACGGCTGGCCCGATGGCTGGGAGGCTGCGAACGGCTGGGAAGTGATCGAGAGTGAGAAGGGGCTTTCTTTATCTGGATCAGGTCATAACTGGGTTTCGTTCAATTCGGGTACCTGGGAGGACTATTCACTTCATTTCAATATTAAACTCGAACCCAATGCCATCCTGCATGCCAATTACAGGCTTTCTGGTGGGCCCACACGATATTTTATTGGCATCACACCGGAGCATATCTATCTCTCGAAACAAACTGGTGCTGATCAATTCTTCGAAGGCTTAGCAGAATCTAATGGAATCGGTGAAGCATGGACAAGAATAGAAATTTCAGGACATGGTCCTTTGATCACGGTTTACGCTAACGGGCAGGAGGTGTTCAGCTACACTGACCCCGATCCACTGCTCAGCGGAGGCGTTGCCTTTGAATCGCTAACCGAAGGCCAGGTGCTAATTGATGACGTTGAAATCTGGGGTTCTGGAGATTCTCCCCCAACATCCGACAATGATACAGGTGCTGATGAATCAGTTCTACGAACAGATGATCCAACCTGGGTCCGTCTTGGTGGTCCACCTGGTGGGCTTGGATACGATATCCGTTACAAATTCGATAATCCCGATACCTGGTACGTGACTGATGCCAATGCCGGAGTTCATATCAGTACTGATAATGGGCAGACATGGCATCAAAGCAATCAGGGCATTGACACGGTAAGCGGCAGCGCTGGAGATGGGATCCCGATTTTTTCACTAACCGTGGACCCCCACAACTCCGATATCCTTTGGATCGGGACCGACCACAGCGGCGACATTTATAGGTCTGAGGACGGTGGCGTATCCTGGGTAAAGAAAAGCACTGGGATTATCCATGAAGATGAAATCCTACTATCCTTCAGAGGTTTCACAGTCCATCCCCACTCATCTGAGATCGTATATGCCATGGGTGAGTTACAGCGGCCTGGAAATAATGTGTGGGGGCAAAACGTAGGTGGCGTGGTCTACAAGACCACAGACAGTGGTGATCACTGGACACGGATCTGGAATGGAGGTATTCCATCCAGCTTGGCAAGGTATATGTGGATCAACCCCGATAACCCGGATATCCTTTATGTTTCCACCGGCATCTTTGACCGGGGCGCTGTCGGTGAATTGGATGTATCAGACCCAGAACCTTTTGGGGGTCTGGGGATTTTAAAATCGGTAGATGGTGGCCTGACCTGGCGTATACTTGGCAAAGAAAACGGTTTGGATTTTCTTTATATAGGAAGTTTGTTCATGCATCCGGACAACCCAGACATTCTCTTTGCTGCAGCTGGAAAAATCCCTTCCGAACAAGCCTATCTCAAAATGTATGCTGACAATGAAAGCCCCATGGGTATTTACAGAACAGAAAATGGTGGTGAATCCTGGCAGCAGGTTCTTAAACCTGAAGGTCATCTGTTAGTGCAGACGTTCAGCTCGGTAGACATATGTCCCAGCAACCCGGATATCATCTACGCCGGCAGCGATGTAGCTATCTACCGCAGCTCTGACGGAGGAGACAGCTGGAAGTTGATGGCCGGGGAATCTGGCACATGGGGGCCTCCTGGCGTCCGGGCCGGCTGGCCGATCGATATGCAATGCGACCCCCGTGATCCTGACAGAGTGTTTGCAGACAATTACAGCGGCGGTGCATTCCTTAGCGAGGATAAAGGAAAAACCTGGGAAAATGCCAGCAGTGGTTATTCCGGTGCGCAGATCATTGGTATTGCTGTAGATCCTTTCGATCCTGCCAGAGTCTTTGCAGCGGGAAGATCTGGAGCCTGGTACAGCACTGACGGTGGTACGACCTGGTCTGGAATCCACAACCCAGGAGAGGTAGAACCGTTGGCTGGCGGAGAATGGGGAGGTGCAGCATTCGACCCTGTCATTCAAAACCATATCCTCCTGGGTGGAGAGATCTTACTGGAATGGCATCCTGATAATAATCATTGGGAATATCGTGAGTATCAACCAGGTTATGGACCGGAAACAAGTGAAATTGAATTTGCCCCTTCCGATCCCCAGATCATCTATGCCGTATCTGCAAATCACAACACAATGATCCATGCCTATAGCTACGAGAGTGGAAGAGGGATCATCTTATCAAGAGATGGGGGATCTAGCTGGGAAATCATAACTGGTGAACAGTTCAAAGAAGCCATTCTCACAGATGTATCTGTCGATTATCAAAATCCAAGTATTGTGTATGTCGCTTCGCAATTTGGCCTTTACAAGTCTTCAAACAGCGGCATGTCCTGGGCAAACCTGGTCGTCAATTCTCCTGGAGAAGCAGTAAGATCCATCGCAGTCCATCCTACTGATTCCAATCGCCTTTATGCTGGCTTATCCGGTGTCGGGTTTTATATCAGCGATGATGGCGGCAATACCTGGAACCAGGTCTATGGCGGACTTGAACCTAACGGAGATTTCCGTGATATTGTATTCGACCTCACCAATCCAGATAATATGTACCTTGCAGATATAACCAGCGGTGTTTATCAATCAATTGATAATGGTGAAAGCTGGATTGAATTAAACCAGGGTTTGACCAATAGAGCGGCCACAACCCTCTCTTTATCAAGGGATTCCAATCATCTCTACGCGGGAACTGCGGGAGGTGGAGTGTTCCGATTAGATCTGAGCGGCTCCCCACCTGCACAATCACCTGCGCTTTTAGAAGTTCAAGAAGTAGAAGATGAGGTTTCACCACCGCCCGAAGACTCTCAACCAACTGCAATTCCAGAAGTTCAAGAAGTAGAAGATGAGGTTTCTCCACCGCCCGAAGACTCTCAACCAACTGCAATTCCAGAACTATTTGAGGAGAAATCCGATGATCCCCAAAACAGGAAGCTGCCGTGTTTGGGTGGATTAGTGCCCCTAATGGTTGCAGGAATATTCTATCTGAATCAACGGAAAAGAGCGTTCTATGCCTAGGATCAAGATCACGGCCGGGATCTGCTTATTCTTGATCCTCATTTCAGGACTAGTATCCTCCTGCTCAATATTCAAAATACCTGATTCGATATCCGGACTGGTAGTCGATGAACATGGACCTATCAGTGATGCAACAGTTCGAATCCAAACCACAGAAATCGAGACCAGGACAGATAACCTTGGCCGATTTACTCTGCCTGTCCAAGACCCTTCAATCCCCCTATCGATCACCGCCTGGAAGAGTGGTTATTACATCGCTGGAAAATATGACCTCAAGGCTGGAATTAAGGACATCGAGATCCACCTTGAAAAGCATGCAGAGATCGATAATCCAGCATACTCATGGCTTCCTTCTCTATACCATCCCGGCGAAGGTGAGAATCAGGGCTGCGCGGAGTGTCACAGCAATCAAGGAACCGCTATCAGCCATTCATTACCGGTTGATGAATGGCTGCTCGACAGTCACTCACAATCCGCTACCAATCCCCATTTTCTGACCATGTACAACGGTCAGGACGTGGACGGAAATCAGAGCCCAATCACTCGCACCGGTTACAGCCAGGATTATGGGACTTTTCCCCTCTCGCCCGATCCATCTCAGCCTTACTACGGACCAGGATATAAATTGGATTTCCCTGAGACTGACGGCAACTGCGCTGCCTGCCATACACCTGCTGCATCAGTCAACGATCCTTATGGAGTTGACCCAACGTCAGTAAATGGAGTAGCTGCCGAAGGAGTGCCCTGTGATTTTTGCCATAAGATCTGGGACATCAAGCTTGACCGATACGGCATGCCCTATGAAAATATGCCCGGTGTTCTATCCTACGAATTCCGTCGTCCGCCAGAAGGCCATCAGTTATTCATCGGCCCCTACGACGATGTAGCACCAGGTGAGGATACATATTCCCCGCTTCAAGGAAAAAGCCAATTTTGCGCCGGGTGTCATTTCAGCTCATTCTGGGATACTGTCATCTACAATTCTTACGGCGAATGGCTCAATAGTCCTTATAATGACCCGGATACAGGACAGGAATGTCAGGACTGTCATATGCTTCCAGCAGGTAATAATATCTTTGCTCTCCCTGAAGAAGGTGGTTTAGAGCGTAATCCAGAAACGATCTTCAGCCATAAAATGCCAGGAGCGGCAAGTGTAGAGCTCTTGCAAAATTCAGTAAGCATGGATGTCAGCGCAGAACAAAAAGAGGATGCGTTATTTGTAACGGTTAGCATTACCAACGACCGAACCGGCCACCATGTGCCAACAGACTCCCCACTCCGGCATTTGATTTTACTGGTAAATGCTTTGGATTCGTCTGGCAGCCGGCTGGCCTTGCTCTCAGGCCCCACCACACCTGAATGGACAGGCACGGGGGACCCAACTTCTGGATATTATGCTGGATTACCGGGAAAAGCTTATGCAAAAGTACTCCAGGAGCAATGGACGCAAATCTCTCCTTCGGGTTCTTACTGGAACCCGACAACAGTTATCAGCGATAACAGGCTGGCTGCATTTGAAACTGATAAAAGCGACTTTCGTTTCCAATTTACAAATGGACCAATTCAAGTCCAGGTAATTCTTCTTTACCGGAGAGCTTTTATTGATCTTGCTGATCAAAAAAGTTGGGATCTTTCTGATATCGTGATGGAAGAAGAAGTGATATTCATTCCTGCCAAATAAAAAAGAGCCGGCAATACCGGCTCTTCTATCCTGATATCTGATAACTTCAACTGGCCTCTTTCCCAAATACATGGGGCAGCAGCGGCAGTGCGATCAAATTGAAAATAGTTATGATCACAAACGCCCATCTGAAACCAATGGCCGGCACATCCGCCAGACCACCAGCGAGGGCAAATCCAACACCTTGACCTATATTGGTCACTGCCATGAAGATCGAGAACATGGATGCTGCGATGCGCTTTTCCGTATAATGCATAGCCAAAGCGAAATAAACTGTTTGGTATGTTCCATACGAGAGTCCAAAGATAAAGACGATCGGCCAGGCAAATCCGGGGTTAGGAATGACTGCCAGGATCAAAATCGAAATAAAGGAAAAGAACAGCGCGATCCGTGTGCTCTTACGCTGTCCAATGCGATCGATCAAACGTCCACCAAGCATACCTCCCAGCACAACGCCAATCCCCCAAAGGGTTGTATACAGGCCAGCCGTTCTCAAAGAGATCCCAAAATCTGCTTCTAGGAAAGGGTTGACATTCTGATTGGTACCGGCGATGACCATGAAAAACAGGAACCCAGCCGCCGCAAGGGCGATGATCTGTTTATCCTTGAAAGCTGAAAATGCACTCCAATCAAATTCTTCCTCTGCTGATTTTTCTTCCTCTTTTATCGAGAAGACGAATGGCAGCGGAATCAACGTAAGAGCTCCCAGCAGCCAGAATACTGCAGTCCAGGATACTTCCTGGGCCAACCAGCCCAGGATAGAAGCAGTGATCACCACACCGGCCGCCCTTCCTCCGACCATGAATCCCTGGATCGTACCTTGCTCGTCTCCAGGTGTTGTATCCAAAGCCAAACCATCTGTGCAGGTATCGTATAGAGCCATACCAAGCTGAAGGATGAATGCAGTTGCCACGAAAAGCCAGTAGTCATCTGCAGGGTCAATAAATGGAACGATTACGAGACATAAAGTTTGGATCAACAAACCGATAATGATATACGGTTTTCTGTGCCCCATGCCAAACAGGTTGACCTTGTCGCTCAGCATACCCAGGAAGATCTTGATCACAAATGGGATCAAGGCGATAGCGCCGAAGATGCCCACATCAGCCATCGACAGTCCCCGGGAAAGGAAATAAAGCGCATTCAGGGAAGTGAAATAGGAAAATACCGTTCCCTGTGAGAAATATAGTGAACCGAACATTGCATAACGAGCGGTTTTACTTTTGAGCATTTTGATCTCCCTGGATGGAATGATTACTGTCTAAACAAGTTTACCCTATTCAATTCGAGCTGTGCGTACTGGTCTTCCAACACCCACACTACATTCAAGAAGAACAAAGCCAGCTCCAGGAAATTATACAAAGCAATACGCCCTCAATCGAAGGCGTATTATTTACGATTGATCATTATTATTTCCGGTTGATCTTGACTATGTGCTCTTCTGTACCTGGATCAGGCCAATAATACAAGCGCTGTTTCTCAGTATTGATCTCATATTTTCCATCGGAAACTTCAACCAGGCTTCCTTCTGGGTAGTGATACGCGGGCAGGTAGATTATGGTGGGCTCTTCAATCCCCTTTTGACTCTTGAACCGGAACAAGAATACCCCGGTCTGGCAATCGAATCTGAGCTCCAGGGGAACACCTGCTGTAGCCACTGGGTATGGTCGCAGAATAGCTCCAAGCGCCCTTCCTCCTGAATTCAAATCGACCGGGTCATCCTGCTGATCCCGGCTAAAAATCGACAGGTCCTCATCGTTCCACAGGTCACCGCGCTCATTGGAGTTATCCGCTGTGTAGTTCCATAAAGTAAAGTGATGCAGATTGGCTTCCAATGCCTCCAGAATACGATGATATGCTTTCTCCTGAGCGCTGAAATCACCTGTTCTATAGGCGGATTTCTGATCCAAATCATAAGCGATGCCAACCTCACCAATAAGGACAGGCACATCCCCCATCTGCTGCCTTGCATGCTCCATGGGTCGTGCCAGCTGCTCTCTGAATGATTTTTTGATATTCTTCTCCCCAAATACTAGTCGATTTTTTCCCCTGTCATAATTCAACCACTTGTTATAAGTCTTCATTACCAAGACGACAGGATCATACCAGTGAGGTGCGTATACGATATCCCGGGCATCATCCTCCCCCCAATCAGGACCTGTTGGGCCAAATCCTTTTTCAACGAAAATCATTGTCTTCGGTTGAATTTTGCGTATCTCTGCTGCAAAACGATTGTTGAAAGGCACGTAATAATCGCGATTGAAATCGATCTTTTGTCCATTTCTATACGCGAAATGGTTGGGCTGAAGCAATACCGGTTTCCCCTTGATTACCTTCCAGACTCCATTTGCCTGCCAGATGGGATCAAAACCATCTAGCCAGACAGATTCTCCTCCCGGATTGACCCACTCCCTACCAATAACTCGAGGTCCAAGAACACCGCGCTTCCATTTTGCCAATTTCAATGGGATACCTGCACCTAACTGCATGGCCTGGAATGGAGAAGGAATGAAACCTTTTTCCACAGTGGTATGACGTTGATTAAGGTCCTCTATTCCTATCCAGCCTTCGATTGGCTCATTCATGGAATCGTAGCCAACCACATTAGGCAGATCCCCAATATATTCAGCCAATTTTCCGATCGATCCAATGAAATGCCTTTGAAAGAAATCCATTGGATTCTGATTGCCGATCTTTGTGTGTCGGGCAAGGTCTGCTCCACCAAAAAACAAGGTGAACATAGTAGCCGCTGCTAATTTTGTGGCGTTTGTAGACCAGGCCATCATTGGCAGCGGATCACCGTGAGCCTGGTGAGTGAAAGCTGCACCCGTTTCCTGGAATTTAGTTACATCCAATCCCACCAGTTCAAATGTCCAACCCGGAGCTCCATCTCCCCCAGAGAACCTGCTCCAGACATCCTGATGAGGGTCGATAAACAAATTAATTCCAAATTCATTTGCAACTTCGAGAATGGATCTAATGTACTCAAGATAATCAGTATCATAGATACCCGGCCCGGCATGTTCAATCGCTTCCCAGGTCACCAAGAAGCGAAGGAAAGTAAACCCCCATGACTTCAAACGAGAAAAATGTTCCTCTGCCTCATCAAGGGGAAAAGGTCTTCCTGCGAACGAAATATCCCTATGGTTATATAATCCGTCCTGGCGATAGGTTGCCCCATTGGGTGTGAAAGGCACTTTTGAGCTCCCCCCCAGGTTAACACCCCTTAACATCAAAGTCCTTCCAAATTCATCCTTGATCGCAGATCCATCAATTCTCATCCTTATTACTCCAATAAAAAACCTAATTAATATTTTTCCTTTCAATGATCTTTTCTGCCGCTTTGATGCCGTCAATTGCCGAAGACATAATACCACCAGCGTAACCAGAGCCTTCTCCAACCGGGTATAAGCCCTCACAAGAAACGCTCTGGAAATCCTCTCCTCTTAAAATTCTCAAGGGAGAAGAAGTTCTGGTCTCAATACCAGTAAGCACAGCTTCAGGCATTGAAAATCCAGGGATCTTGCTATCAAATATCGGAAGTGCTTCCAAAATTGCTTGCACGAGAACTGTGGGCAAAGCCTGTCTCAAGTCGTTCAATTTATAACCAGGCAAATAGGATGGCTTTACCCCTGCTAATGCGGATCCCGCCTCACCTGTTAAGAAATCGCCAACCAGCTGAACAGGTGCATCATAATTCGAGCCCCCCATAACAAATGCATTCCTCTCCCATTTCCTCTGGAATTTAAATCCACCAAGAGGTTCCTGCCCATAATCCTCCGGAAATATCTCAGCCACAATGGCACTATTGGCATTGGCTCCAGCTCTTTCATATTGGCTCATACCATTCGTAACAACAGTATTTTCCTCCGAAGACGATCCGATCACAAATCCGCCCGGACACATACAAAAACTGTACACGGATCTGCCTGTTGAGGTGCGGAATGCCAGCTGGTATTCCGCTGCACCTAATTTTGGATGGCCAGCATATTTGCCATACTGGTTCCTGTCAATCATTTTTTGAGGGTGTTCGATCCTGAATCCAACAGAAAAAGGTTTTGGCGCCAGATCAATTCCTGATTTGTGCAGCATCAGAAAAGTGTCTCTGGCGCTGTGGCCTATGGCGAGGACAACAACATCAGAATACAATTCACTACCATCATCGAGTTTTACACCTGTGATTGCCCCCTTATCTATCATCAGCTCAATTACTTTTGAATCAAATCTGTACTCTCCACCCAGGGATTCGATCTTCTTCCTGATATTTACAACGACTTTCACAAGATTTGCGGTTCCCACGTGAGGTTTATGATCGTAAAGTATCTCCTCCGGCGCACCTGCAATAACCAACTCGCTGAGAATTTTTTGGGTGCGCTGTGATTTATCTTTCACTCTTGTTCGCAGCTTACCATCAGAGAAAGTTCCGGCACCTCCTTCTCCAAACTGGACATTGGATTCCAAGCTTAGAGATCTTCTCAACCAGAAATCTTTGACATCCGCCGACCTCAAATGAACAGGCTTTCCTCTTTCAAGAAGAATTGGATCCAAGCCTGCTTCAGCCAGTATCAATCCTGCGAAAATACCTGCAGGGCCTGTGCCTATGACCAATGGCCGACTGAGATTATCTCCTTTGGCCAAAACTGGAATTTGATATTCTTTATCTTCCACAAAAGACATATTGCCGGATTTCTTGATAATCGACGCAAGAGCCACTTCATCTTCTACTTCAATAATGAAGCTGTAAACTCTCAACAGTGGGCGATTTTTACGAGCATCCAAACTGCGCTTGAGCACACGATATGATATTAAGTCCTGCCTGGAAATCTTAAGGCGATTTAATATCGCTTTAACAGTATCGTCCTCGGAATGGTCAAAAGGCAAGTTTATTGAATTTATACGAATCATAATCAAATCATATCCGAAAATAAATAATTTTCGTGAGATATTATCCAAAATTAAAGAGCCAATTCCATTGAACTCATGGCAAGTAGATAGCGGTTGAACATTCTTCCGATAATGCCGGATCCTGCCGTTATGCCCTGAAAAACAATAATTCCTATGGAAATTAATCAAACAGAATAATAATGGATCTTAAACATACCAAACTGCAAATAAACTGGAGAAAATGCACCCGATTTCTGTGGTTCTTTCATGTTATGATGTAATATCCACAGGCAGAAATCTGCCATTTTACAATCAATACTACATCGGCGATACTATGATCGGTACACATTCAGATCGATTGAAACAGGCAATTATCGCTTTGCGGGAGGGAGACCGCTCGCGAGCCAGAAACCTGATCCTCGCAGATCTCCGCGATGATCCATCAAATCTCACTACCTGGCTATGGGCTCTAGAAGTAGCGAATAATGAAAAAGAGAAAAGATCCATTCTTGGCAAGATCCTTTCAATTGAGCCAACTCATAAAGGCGCCCTGCAATACCTAAAGAATCTGGACCAATCCGCCGATACTGGCCTCCAGCCTAATTCCCTGCAATCAGGTCCAACTAGTTCAGGAGACCTACCACTTGAAGAAGGAAAAGAGAAAGGCCGGATTGGTGGAATCCTTAACCTGTTGACTGACTTACCGGTATCTTGTGGTTTTATCGCCCTTTTTGCCGTGATCGTTGCTGTTGCCTTTATTTACTTCAGGGTTAATACAAGTTTATACGGCCTGATAGGGAATGACTTTGATAATCTATCTGTGAGCAATTCCTATGAAAACATTTCTGCTGAAGATATGTACTGGGAAGTACAGTTCGAAGGTATAGGAGAGTCAAAGTTCATTGGAATTGTCCGCCATGTTTCTCCTATCCGTATGAATGAGTTCAGGATACTGACCCATGATATCCTGATTACAACAGCAGATTTTTCCAATCCGGAGATCGTTGATACAAATGTAATCGATCATAAGTTTTTCTGGAAATCTAGCCAGACCAGCTCGCCGAATGGATCAATCAACTTGATTCATGCCTTCCCGGCAAGCAAAGAGATCTACCAGGAATTATTGCAGATCCAAAATTGGGATACTGTCAAGATTACCGGCCGTGAAATTTATAATATCAAGGCTTATCAGATCGATGAGACATTCCTGGGGACCTGGCAGGACGCAGGCTGTAATACGCTATTGGTTGAATCGGTATCAATTATCCAGAATACCGATGAGTAAGCAGGATTATTCCTATGCGCAAAGGATTGTCCGGGATAGTAATTATCCTCTGGTCGCTAATTATCCTTATCATTCTTGGTTTATCTGGTTTTTTCTTTCAGGGAAAGATCCGGGGTCTCGTCAATAGAAGTGCTAGTACTCCCACTTTAACAGCTTTACCATCTGCAACTCCCTCGCCTCTGCCGCCCACTCCAACTGAGACCTTTCCACCGCCTACTGCCACAGCGAGTCCTTTTCCCCCAACCCCCACACATGCAACTCCACAGCCCCAGATCATCGGGTATTCAGTTTCCGGAAGACCGCTCGAAGTTTATCAATTTGGCAATGGCCCAATCGAAAAGATGATCGTTGCCGGCATTCACGGCGGCTATGAATACAACACTATTCTTCTTTCTGGGGAGTTGATCCAATACCTTGAATCCCACCAGGAAATTATTCCCCCCGATCAGACACTGTATATATTAAAGGCACTTAACCCAGACGGTTTCGAGCGCTCAAGAGGTTTTGGAGGCAGAGCGAACGAAAATAACGTAGACATCAACAGGAATTTCCCCTCCAATTGGCAAGCCGAATGGCCCAGGATCGGGTGCTGGGATTACATACCAATCACCGGCGGGACATCTGCAGTATCAGAGCCGGAAACTCAGGCGCTCATAACCTTTGTTGAATCTCATGACCTTCAGGCTTTCATCAGCTATCACAGTGCTGCCTTGGGAATATTCCCCGGTGGACAACCCCCAGACGACGGCTCGCTTTCACTTGCAGAGGCAATTGCAGCAGTAAGCCCATACCCCTATCCACCGATAGATGCAGGATGTATGTATACAGGTCAATTGGTTGATTGGGTTTCAGACAAAGGTATTGCCGGGGTTGATATCGAATTAACCAACCACCAGGATTCCGACTTTGAAATTAATTTGGGAATTTTAAGCGTCTTTCTAGATTGGTCATATCCCGATTAAGACCCAAGACCGCATTAATTAGCGCACATTATTCTTTATAGATGGGAGTGTGAGACCGTTCCCATTCTTAAGGTGTACCTTCCCTGAACTAGCTGCGTACAGATGCGCTCCAAAAAACAAGATCATCGCACTGATATAAATCCAAAATAGCAGGACCACAATGGCACTCAATGAGCCAAATATTACTTCATATCGCGCGAACCCACTTCCCAGGTACCACTGAAATATAGTGGAAGCAAAACGCCACAGTAATGTGATGCCCAGAGCACTAAAACCCGCAGCTTTCACAGGAACCCGTCCCATGGGGATGATCCTGTATAAACTATAGAAAAATAAATACGGCACAGCCCAATATAGTACTTTTGCCCCGAAATTCCACAACCAGGAATTAAATAATAGATCTAAGCCGGGCACCGTGTCTTTATACTTCACAATAATATTCAACAATGTTGACGATAACATCAGCACGAATAACAACAGAATGATGGAAATGACCATGGCCAAACCAAATAAGCGTTTTTGGAAGAAAGTCCGTCTTTCAGTTTCAGGCCAGGCGCTGGTTATATGATGAACCATCATCGAAAAAGCATTTGATCCAGACCAAAGCAAAACTACCAGCATCACGATCCCAACAGAATTTCTGATCTGTAAAATTCGCTGAATATTCACTTCTACTAATTGTTGAGAAACTGGAATAACGCTGATAACCATTTGGGCCACTCTTGAACTGGCCTCGTATCCAGACACAAAGAACGATGCTATCGTTACCAAAACGATCAGGAGAGGGAAGAATGAAAAGAGAGTGTAATAAGCTGTACCAGCCGCACCTCTGGCGGCACCCTCCTGCTGAAAACTGGCGATTGCGACCTTTACAATCTGCCAAATTTTCTTTACCAGCTCTTTCATTTTCTCTTTGCTTAAATTAATTGCCATAGTAACTTGCTTTACACTTAATGAAATTCAGGTGGTATTTTACCATTTCACTTTTTGTTTATAATGACAATATCAATCCAGTCCTTAAACAATAAATGAGCCTGAAATAATGGTTTTTTCAGGCTCATCAAATAAATATTCCTTATCTTTAGGACCAGAACTCTTCAATATGCAGTGCTCCAGGCTCTTTACGGGTGTGCTTCTTATAATCCTTTTCATGCAGCCAGCCAGACACATTCTCAACCATTTTGGGATTTCCGCAGAGGAAGAAATGGGTTTTCTCGGGATCGATCTCAATTCCTGCCTCATCTTTCAGCACGTTTTTCTCGAGCATATCTTCGATCCACAATTCGTGTCCATTCCAGGTGGAATCGGCTTCTGTTAAAGTAGGAATGTAGGTGAAATTTTTAAAAGAGTTATCAAGGAAGGTTAATTCGCTGTAATATCCCAGATCCCATTGCTTCGCGGCTCCCTGAATGATGGCCATCTTAGAATCTGGTCGTTCAATCAGGTAAGATCGCAGGAAACTAAGATATGGGGCCATGCCTGTTCCAGTAGCGATCATCACAATATCTTGTTTTTGGGGTGTTTCTGCTAATTTGAAAACACCAACAATACGCTTGCTCACAAAGATCCTATCCCCGGGTTGAAGATTAAATAAGCGCGGTGTCAACTGTCCTGATTTGACCTGGGAAATATAAAATTCAAATTGTTCAAGCTGGGTGGTAGCCGAGGCAATGGAATAGGGACGTTGGATCAATTTATCAGGGTCCACAGGGTCAGTCTCAGGCGTTGAATTTGGAGATCGCTCTTCTCTTCCATATAGGCCCAGCAAAGTATATTGGCCTGCACTAAATTCCTTTCGGGGCTCGTCTGTATCCAGCCTCAGGGTCATAATGTCCGGCCTTAACAAGATCTTTCCAACAACCGTGGCGTTGTATTTTGACTCTTCCATCCTCACTCCTCATATATATCCAGCACTATTAAATTTCTGCTCAATATTATAGTGCAATCAAGTCAGATAGAATAGACCTT
>Ga0180430_10002002_pt1 | contig 19067 bp, 15 predicted proteins | sample SS_ome_9_FD_132999 | JGI IMG/M metagenome (GOLD analysis project Ga0180430, IMG submission 132999) | Hypersaline lake sediment archaeal communities from the Salton Sea, California, USA - SS_1_S_2 metaG | ecosystem: Environmental > Aquatic > Non-marine Saline and Alkaline > Hypersaline >... | reverse complement strand
CGGCTGATGATCTCATTTTCGGAGAAAGAACACCCGGAAACCAGGCAACACATTGACGGGATGCTGCTGACAAATGTTGCCTACCGGTCTCCACCCGCCTCTGGGCTTCTCAATGCAGAAGGGGAACCTTCAGCCTACCACGGAGGCCCCCTGAAGTTTACACAACGCCTCCGGATCAGCCATGGTGACCAGCTTTCACTGGGAGCAGCATTTGAAAAGGACCCAGGGGAGACTTGGTTCAACCAGGCGCGACCCGAGCACTTCACCGGATACCTGGCATATACACCCGGGAACTTCATTGAACAGCTGGTTATCGGGAATTTCAGGATCAACCGGGGGATGGGACTGGTCCACCGGCTGGGGTTCAGTTCCCGCAGTTCAGGGAATGCACTGAACGGATACCGCAGATCCTGCGGAAAACCCTTCGCCTCCACCCTGGAATACGATTACTTCCGGGGAGCGTACGGCTCGGCTTCACTGGGGAAATGGGACCTCGACATGTTCCTGTCACATACACCTGCCGACATCTCGTTATTCAGGATGGCAGAAAAGAAGGACCTTTTTGAGATGACCCGGCAAACGGGCCTGCACAGGACCACCGGCGAAAGCAAAGGTTTTGATCTTGCCCGGATTTCATCAGCAGGCACTTCTCTCAACAGGTCAGGAAAAAACTACTACGCAGGTTGTTCCTTTACAGGTGCACTGATGCAGCTGACGCAAAGGGGAACAGATTCACTGAAGATGTTGGATCCAATGGAGTTTGGGAATCCATTGAACGTGAATGATCTGAAGCGCACAGGTTTAATGAAGGGTTCGGATCCATTGAACGTGGATCCATTGAAGCGCACAGGTTTAATGAAGGGTTCGGATGTATCGAATGGTCCGGATACATTGAAGGGTTCGGATACATTGAAGGGTTCGGATCCACTGAACTCATCCCGGGCAGCGATGTCGGTCTACGGCGTAGCCTTCGGAACAAATTATGAGTTCTATGGCGAAGTAGCACTCGACAATACATTTCAGGGTGCTGCCACCATCGGAGGTTCCCTGGTGGTCAACCCGGCGCTTTCAGCAGGGGCATCCCTTCAACGGCTTTCGCCCGGCTACCGGGGCGCTATGCCCGCAACAGGGAATTCAGAAGATGATGCATACGACCTTCGGCTGGGGCTGCAGATCACGCCATTCAGGCATGGAAGGATGACCGTGCAACACGATCTCAAAGTATCCGGCCGGGAAGCCCGCTATACAGAGCCCGGGATTCCTGAGCGCTACACTGTTATTGATTGTTCCTGGGGAACACCCGGCGGACCCACAATCGTACTCAGGTATTCCGGGAAAACAAAACTGGAAATCAATGCAGGGAACAGGCCCGGGAACGGTTCTCTTACTGGAAAGCAGAACCATCACTTCAGGATCCATTACAGGTGGTCGCCGGTGGAAACGATCATACTGCAGGGAAGGGCTGAGATCAGTGCGCACAGGAATGTGTATCCCGAGGGGATTGTCACAGCCATTGATCCTGCTACGGTCACGGGTGAAGAACAGGAAACAGTTCCGGGAGACATAGCCGGCCTTGAACCCGCACCAGGGTCCGGAAAAAGATATAATATTATAAGACCCGGACCTGAAAGCAACACCGGCAGCATGATCTACCAGCAGGTGCAATGGATTCCACGCCAGGGCATCCGGATCACCTACAGGTACCTGCTGTTTGATGTCGGTGACTGGGAGAACCGCATCTACAGCTACGAGCCTGGTGTAAAATACAGCTTCCTGTTCCCGTCGTGGGCTGGAACAGGCAGCCGGAATGTTTTGGTTTTTTCAACAAAGATAGGTCGCAGGATTACGCTGCGCGGCAAATGCGGGCTGACGGTTTATGCCCACAGGTGGGAAACAGGCACAGGGAACGATGCCCGCAATGGCAACCGACTGACCGACCTGGAATTCCAGTTCCAGGTAGATCTTTTCTGAGTGCAAATGCCGGAATTGTTGCTGCAGACCACACTTAAACTGGACGCTGGCTGCTTCCAAGGGCCAACTGATCTACCGGTCCTCGCTCCTTCTCCTGCGCGAGCTGCGGGCACCTTTGCCTCCCAGGAATCCCCATCCGCCCGATCCCAGCACAAATCCGAATGAGTACCAGAACCCGTTGTTATTGGGCGCAAAAACGGTCACATCCTCCCGCCAGATCATGGCCACCAGGTCGATGGGGGCAATGATCCCATGCCAGAGACCGTTCCAGAACCCGTAGGTCCTGCCATCCAGGCATTCGGAGACATCCTCGTAATTGGAGCATCCGGATATCACCAGGATCATAAATAGACTGATAAGTAAAACCGGGGTGTAATTAATGCGTGATAAAGCTTTCATGGTGTATGTGATTGGTTCATGAAAATCTGATTTGTGTCAGTCCTTAATGTACGAAATGTGCATAAACAGCTGCCTTAACCGGTACCCGAAAGCCAGCTGCGCCTGGCGCCGGAATACAGTTAAAATATATCAGTCAAACTTTAAATCCCGCACATTCAGCTGCGTGCTTCTTCGGCCACGGTATTCATTTTCCTCCACCGAATAACACAGGTCGAAGGACCTTCCCTGCAGGATCTTTTCAAACATTTTCCCTTGCTGAAAGGCAATTGCAGTAAACACCTTGAAGGGATTTTCCTCCTGCACAAGCTGCAGCCGCAGGTGATCGCCCTCGGTGCCAACCCGTTTGCCCATTCCATTGTCGGAAACATTTTCGGTCAGGAATACGGGCGCCGGGTTCTCAGGTCCGAACGGTCTGAACTGGTTGAGTATCCTGACAAACTTATCGTCGATTTCAGACAATTGCAACTCGGTATCGATTTCCACCACCGGTATGAGCTGATCGGGGTGGATATTCTCGTGGATGTATTCCTCAAACCGTTTTGAAAAGCGCTTGATGTTGGTCACCTTCATGGTCAGACCGGCTGCATATTTGTGTCCCCCGAAATTCTCCAGCAGGTCGCTGCAGGCTTCAATGGCCTGGTAGAGATCAAATCCGTTCACCGAACGTGCAGATCCTGTCGCCAGTCCGTTGGATTTTGTAAGAATGACCGTGGGGCGGTAATAGTGTTCCATCAGGCGGGAGGCCACGATTCCGATCACCCCCTTGTGCCATTCAGGATTATACAATACCGTGGATTTCTGTTCCTGCAGCAGCCTGTCCTTCTGGATCATCTCCACCGCCTGCCGTGTAATGGAGGTATCCACATCGCGGCGCTCGGTATTGATCAGGTTGATGTTTTTGCTGATCGACAGCGCCATTTCCATGTCATCGCTGACCAGCAGTTCCACCGCGGTCTTGCCCGATTCCATTCTTCCAGCTGCATTCAGGCGGGGACCAATCTTGAAGACGATTTCCTCCACCGTGATATTGTTGTCGTTAAAAGCCGACACATTTTTGATCGCCTGCAGGCCGGTACGTGGCGATTTGGAAAGCTGCTGGAGCCCGAAATAGGCCAGGATCCTGTTCTCTCCGGTAATGGGTACAATGTCAGATGCAATACTCACCACCACGAGGTCGAGCAGGTGGGTGATGTCATCAAACGGGATGTCCATCTTTGCTGACAACGCCTGGATCAGTTTGAATCCCACACCGCATCCTGACAGTTCCTTGAAAGGATAACTGCAGTCGGACCGCTTGGGGTCGAGCACCGCCACGGCTTCGGGAAGTATCTCGGCGGGTGTATGGTGGTCGCATACTATAAAATCGATGCCCTTGGACCGGGCGTAAGCAATCTTTTCCACGGCCTTGATACCGCAATCCAGTGCAATAATCATCCGGTAGCCCTTTTCGGCCGCATAATCGATTCCCTTTTGCGAGACCCCATATCCCTCGCTGTAACGGTCGGGTATATAATAGTCGATCTCTTCCAGGTGGTCCTTGAGAAAGGAATACATGAGCGCAACGGCCGTGGTGCCGTCCACATCATAGTCTCCATAGATCAGCACACCTTCATTGTTGCTGATGGCCGCCCGGATACGTTCCACGGCAGCTTCCATGTCCTGCATCAAAAAGGGGTCGTGCAGTTGTGCGAAATCAGGCCGGAAAAAGGATTTGGCTTCATCAAATGTATGGATGCCTCGCTGAACCAACAGGTTGGCCAGTACTTTATTTATGCCAAGCGCACGGCTCAGCGCAAGTACTTCGGCCTCCGGCCCCTGTGATTTGATGATCCAGTTTTTCTCCATCCCCCTCTGTGCATATTTAGTACAAAAATAACATAATCGACGGTCTTTACTATGTGGAACGTTTGATATTTCGTCCGGCAGAACCAATGGTGTAACTTCCTCGCAGTAATTAATGGGATAATCACCTGAAATATCTGTCATTATCGGCAGGAAATATTTTGCAATGGCGGCGGAGCATATGCTTTCGTCATCCTATGAACTCTTTAGAGATTTCTCTATCTTTGCCGCATCGTATTAAAACATAACAAATTCATGGCGCATCACGAACTTTCCGAGCAGGAACAGATCAGGAGGAATTCACTGGAAGAGATCCGCAGACTGGGAATTGACCCCTACCCTGCGGCAATGTTTACCGTTTCGCATAAAGCGAAGGAGGTGAAGGAGAAATTCGACACGGAAGAGGCGGCCATGAAAGACATCACCTTAGCCGGCCGGATCATGAGCCGCCGGATCATGGGAAGTGCCTCATTTGCGGAACTGCAGGATGAGTCGGGCCGGATCCAGGTTTATGTGCGGCGCGATGATATCTGTGAGGGTGAAGACAAGACCATGTACAATACGGTATTCAAAAAGCTTCTCGATATCGGGGATTTTGTCGGCGTCAGGGGATTTGCCTTCAGGACCCAGATGGGTGAGATTTCCATCCACGTGGAGAAGCTGACTGTTTTAAGCAAATCCATTCGTCCGCTCCCTATTGTAAAGGAGAAGGACGGCAAGACCTATGATGCCGTTACCGATCCGGAGTTCAGGTACAGGCAACGGTATGTCGACCTGGTGGTGAGCCCGGAGGTCCGCGAAGTATTCAGGAAAAGAACACAGATCTATAATTCGCTGCGGCAGTTGTTCAACAGCAAAGGGTACCTGGAGGTAGAGACCCCGGTATTGCAACCCATCCCGGGCGGCGCGGCGGCCAGGCCATTTATCACCCACCACAACACGCTGGACATGCCGCTGTATTTGCGAATTGCGAATGAACTGTACCTGAAGCGGCTGATCGTTGGGGGCTACGATGGGGTATATGAATTTTCCAAGGATTTCCGCAACGAGGGGATGGACCGGACACACAACCCGGAGTTCACGGTGATGGAGATATACGTGGCCTATAAGGATTACAACTGGATGATGGAATTCACCGAGGAAATGATCGAAAAAGTGGCGCTGGACCTGCATGGCACAACGAAAGTCATGCTGGGAGATACGGAGATTGATTTCAAGCGTCCATACCGGCGCATCACCATGCTGGATGCCATCAGGGAATATACCGGTTTTGATGTATCGGGCATGGATGAAGCCGGACTGCGACAAGTTTGTGAATCTGTTGGCATTGAATATGATGCCTCCATGGGAAAAGGCAAGCTGATCGACGAAATCTTTGGGGAAAAGTGTGAACCTCATTTCATCCAGCCCACCTTTATCATCGATTACCCGGTGGAGATGTCACCGTTGTGTAAGAAGCACCGCGATAATCCCGAACTGACCGAGCGTTTTGAACTCATGGTGAATGGCAAGGAGATCTGCAATGCTTACTCCGAGCTGAACGACCCGATCGACCAGTACGAGCGATTCAAAGAGCAGCTGAAATTGTCGGAGAAAGGTGATGATGAGGCCATGTTCATCGACATGGATTTCGTTCGTGCCCTGGAATATGGCATGCCTCCTACTTCAGGAATGGGACTTGGGATGGACCGGCTGACCATGCTCATGACCAACAAAACCAGCATCCAGGATGTGTTGTTCTTCCCGCAGATGAAACCCGAGCGAATGTCGAACCGAGACGATAGTCGAGCCCATGAGGCATCTATACCAAATAATGATGAAGTGAGCTCCGGAATTCATTCTTCTGGCCCCGGAATTCATTCCGGGGATAAAAATGAGCCCTCCTCCGCCAAGACTATGGAGGGTGAGGAAGCGCCTGCGGAAACTGATCTGACCGATGAAGAGTCCCTCGTCCTGAACCTTCTGAAAGAAAAATCGCCAGTCGACCTCAACGAGTTAAAAGGCCAGACCGGGCTCAGCAACAAGAAGTGGGACCTCGCACTGAAAGGGTTGCGCGCGAAAGAAATTGCAAAGGTGGAAAAGAATGATGACCCGCCTTCGCTGACAGTTCATTTGCTATAAAAGCAAACCTCTTTATAAGCTTCGGCGGGCGACGGTGGGGTTGTTTGTGGAGTTGGTTTAACTTAGCTGTTGCTGAATAATACAAGCCTCAACTTCATGGTTGGGACTTCTTTGTCCCTGGTTTGTCTCTCGAAATCCTTTTAAAATTCAATTCATGTTAGGGTTTATATCCAATGCGATTCCGGTTTTTGAAATCTGATTCTGCCTTATCTGCTGACTTCAGCTTCTTTAAATAATTGAAAATTGCTTCAATCTTTTTATCATGATCATGGTATTGTCTTTCGATATCATCCAGTTTTCTAAGAATGTCTTTGTTTGAAAGTACAAAAGAACGCATCTTAGTAAACATTCTTATAATCTGAATATTGACCCTTATTGCCCTATCACTGTTAAGAACTGTAGATAACTGAGCAACACCCTCTTCAGTAAAGGCAAATGGTTGATACCTTAAACCCATTCTATCTTCATTGGAGGTGCCAAATTGGCGCCTCCAATTTTCGAATTCCTCCTCATTGAGCTCAAACATAAAATCATTCGGAAAACGATGAGTATTACGCTTCACTTGTTCATTCAATCTAAATGTCTTTATGCCAAATAAATCAGCCAGGTCATTATCTATTATTACTTTTTGTCCTCGAATTATCATAATAGCCCGATTAATTTTCTCATATTTCAAAGAGTTCTCCATATGTACCATACCTTATGTTTTATGGATTCATCTTACTTAATGTATTAAGAAGATCATATATCGGTTTTAAGAAAATGTATCATTTTGGGCAGAGAGTTATGCTCACCGCTTCATACTCAACAGTGAACAAAAGGATTGATCCTGTTTAATTGCTCCTAAATCAATCCCTGTTTTTCAAGAGAGGACCTGATTGCTTCATGCTGATCCCAGAAAGTGGATGTGATCTTTTTAAAAAGAACCTTGAATTCAGGAAGCTGACTGATATTGTCCACAAGTGGATCCATTTCGAAAAACAACAGGATCCAATACTGGAAATCGGACTCATTTGTGAATAATTCCATGTAGTTCATGGCTTCCTCAATCTCTCCATGATAAGCATAATAGGCTGACAGACTCAGATTTTGATACAGGCTGTGGTCCTTCTCGGCATATAAAAGAAAGCTGTCAAAGTACTTTCTTGCTTCATCCTTTCTGCCAACTTTATCGCAGGTAACAGCAATTTTTGCGTTTTCATTGGGATAAATATCGAGATGATAAAGCTCCCTGGCCCGGTTAAAAGCCTCGTAGTAGGCATAGGCTGTTTCAAAATCCCGCAGATAGTAGTAGGTTTTTGCTACTTCCTGGACAATATCCAAACGTGTACTGTCAACAGTTAAGGCAGCCAGCAGGTCAGACTGTAATTTCCGAAGATCCCTATGCTCAGCATAGGAGATATACGCTTTTACATATACTGAATAGAGGTTATCCGGATTGAAGACAAGGGATCGCTCAATGTATCGCATTGCCTGGTCAGCAAACCCTGTCTGAATAAATGCATTGGCTATATGAAGATATGAAAAACTTGTGGCGACAGAATCTGTTGAGGGGAATTCCAGGCGCAAGGCTTTCAAAGCATATTCGAGGTACTTTTCAGTATTGGGAATTACGGAAGTATAAAAATCTGACAGAATATTGATCAGCAAAAGGGAATTTGGATTAAGTTCCAGGCCTCTCTCAAGATAGGGAACAGCCATCTCAAATTCCCTGCTGTTAATATAATACAACCCCTTGGCGATCAGGCTGAGCTCATGACCGGGATCAAGCAGCATTGCCCTGTCGGCATAGGAATTGATCTCTGAAGTATGCCTTTTCTCCGCCTGGTATGCATCCATAAAATAATAGGAAATTGAAATATTGGCAAGTGCCATGGCAAAGCCGGGATCAATTTCCAGTGCCTCTTTGTAAAATGAAATTGCCTTCAGCAGGTTTTCATCACCTCCCATTTCCATATATTCCCTCCCCTGCAAAAAAAGATCATATGCCTCAATGTTATCGGTTGGGACCTTCTCCAGCCGGGCAGCTTCTTCAGGTGTGATAACAGCTTGTACCTCGCTGGCGATACGCTGTGCAATTTCATTCTGAAGCGCAAAAATGTCATCGACTTTCCTTTCATACTGTCCTGCCCAAATGTTTCGATCTGTTGCGGCCTCGATAAGCTGGATATTAAGCAGGATGCGATCACCCACTTTCTGACCACTGCCCTCAACAAGGTAGCCGACGTTCAATTCCCTGGCTATTTCGGAAATGACCTGGGGATTATCGCGGTATTTTTCTACCGACGTCCGGCTGATCACCCGAAGATCCTCAACCCGCTGCAAATTGTTAAGTACTGCCTCCATGAGCCCGTTTACAAGGTAAGCATTGGAAACGTCTTCACTCTCATTCTTAAAGGGAAGAACCGCAATGGATTTTTCGGCAGACTGCTCCCTGCTGCCAGTCCGCAAAACAATGACCAGAACAATGACCAGCAGGAGAAACAGTGGTACAATAATAGCGGCGCGCTTAACAACAGTCTTTTTCTTTTTGCTTACTACAGGATTACCAGGCGTTGTTTGTTTTCCGACTTCACCTGGTGGATAACCATAATAGTCACGAAAACATTTAATAAAATAGGACGTGCTTCCGAAACCAACCTGGTAGGATACTTCAGAAACATTATAGGAAGAGGTTTTCAACAACTCCATGCCCTGCCGCAGCCTTTCTTCGCGGATGAACTGGCTCACTGATAAATTCGTTAGTTTCTTCACCTTCCTTAACAGGTTGGAACGACTCATGCCTGCCTGGCCTGCCAACCCGGATACTCCAAATTGTTCATTGGAAAGCTGATCCCGGATGATCGATCTGATCTGATCCAAAAATTCTTGTTCTGCCCTGCTTAACTCTGCCATAAAAATCCCGGTTCTAAGTTCTGAAAAGGACTTCCGACAAGGTACAAATTCTTGCTGAAGTTAAACACTTGCATCATAATTTATGTTCCTGCGTCATATTTTATATCTCCAAACTGAAAGTTGATGCTCTTTTCTCCATAGGTGATTAGAGATGCGTCAGCTCTTTCCGGACCTTTACAGCAACAAAATCAAACATAAAAATCAAATAAAATGAAAACACAAAAACAATCGCAAAACAGCTTTCTTCCATTGATCCTCGGGATGATCATCCTCCTTGTAAATGTTTCGTGCGATCCAAAAACTAAGGGTACCGATAATAAGGAACAAACGAAAACTGAAAAAGTCAGGCCACCCAAAACAGACATACATACCGCAGCACTGACGGGAGACGTGCTTTTAATTGAGCAACATATTGCTGCTGGAAGCGATCTGGATGCCAAAGATCCATTTGGAGGATCTACACCACTGATAACAGCTTCTGTTTTTGGTAAAACAGAAGTAGCAATGGCGCTAATAAAATCAGGTGCTGATCTGAATAAGCAAAACAATGATGGTGCAAGTGCACTTCATGTCGCGGCTTTTTTCGGTCGGAAAGAAATCGTGGAGGCACTCCTCGTTCATGGTGCAGACAAAAATATACTTAACAGCCGGGGAGAATTGGCGATAACTACCGTTCAGGCACCCTTTGAACAAATGATCCCGGTGTATGATTTCTTTCTGCAGCAGTTTGGACCCATGGGACTGGAACTCGATTATGAAAAGCTTGAAGAGATCCGGCCCCTTATTTATAAGATGCTTCTTTGACAACAACCAAACCGGTTTCACAATCCGCTTAGACCATATACAATGAAAACAATGAACAACGCCCCGGAAAGCACAACATATCAAAGAAGGTATGATATCGACTGGCTACGCGTGATCGCCATAGGGCTTCTTCTTATCTACCACATCGCCATCACATTTCAGCCCTGGGGCGTTTTCATTGGATTCATTACGAGCCAGCATCCGATTACAGCACTGTGGACCCCACTGGCTATGCTAAACGTCTGGCGCATACCCCTCCTGTTTTTCGTAAGTGGGATGGGGGTATCCTTTGCAATGCGGAAGCGAAACTGGAAGCAGTTGATTGGGGAAAGAGCAGGCAGAATTCTTCTTCCCTTTCTCTTCGGAATGTTTTTTATTGTTCCCCTGCACTTTTTCATCCTGCAAAAATATTACAAACTTGATCTTGACTACATGTTAAACCCAGGTCATCTCTGGTTCCTTGCAAATATATTTGTGTACGTCCTGGTGTTTTCTCCTTTGTTCTTCTTAATGATGCGGAAGGAGAACAGCAAGACAATGGCATTCTTACGAAAACTGTTTTCCTCACCAGCAATTCTTGTCGGGATTGCACTGGTATTCGTTGCTGAAGTGCTCCTGGTAAATCCCGGTTCCTATGAACTTTATGCCATGACCTGGCACGGTTTTTTCCTGGGGCTGCTGGCTTTCTTCTTTGGATTCTGTTTTGTGCAGTTGGAAAATGGCTTCTGGCCAATGCTGGCCAGGGCAAAGTGGTTTACCCTGCCGCTGGCCATTGGGCTGTATATAGTCAGGATAACTGTGTTTCAATTGCAGCCACCTTTATATCTGACTTCAATAGAATCAAATTTGTGGATTTTCTCAGTACTGGGCTTTGGCTACAGGTTTTTGAACCGTCCCGGGAAAGTGCTTGAATACCTGAGCAAAGCAGCCTACCCGGTGTACATTATCCATATGGCCTTCCTCTATCTCTCATCCTTTTTTATCCTTCCAATGGACCTTCCTTCCTGGGTGGAATTTATCCTGATTATTTTTTCCACTTTTGGCGGGTGTTTCCTGGTGTATGAATTCTTGTTGCGAAGAATTCCCTTTATAGGGATACTATTTGGTTTGAAGGCCTCAAGGGCACGATGAACATACATGCATCAAACTGCTGCTTAACGTCATTGACCTGAAGCTACCCCCAGACCGGTATTAGACAGCAGTTTCATGAAGCAGCCGGGTATTCTCGGGCAGAATTTTTCCTGGATTAAAACCCAAAATCTGACTTCAACAGGGATATCCAATGTTCTAATCTTCCATCCGTTAAATCATCTTCATTGTCTTCATCAAGAGGTAAACCACAGAAAAAGCCCTTATCGTTTAAAGCTTCTGAATCTTCAAATGTATAACCTTCAGCACCAACAAATCCCAATACTTCAGCCTTTCGTTCTGAAAGCTCCTTATACAAATACGCCATCCCGTCTGCAAAGTGTTCAGGATATAAAACACTGTTTCCGAGTCCGACGATAGCAACCTTTTTATCCTTAAAACCAGTTTCAGCAATCCGTGCGAAAAATGCCTGCCATTCATTTTCCAGTACCTCATTGCTCCAATGATCTGCTCCAACAGTAGAACCAACAAAGATGAACTGACTGTATCGATCCAGATCTTCTTTTTCAGCTTTTGGAACGGGGGTTACATCAACCTTTTCATTCCCAATCATTTCCCCAAGCCTCATTGCAACCCGGTTGACGCTTCCGCCTTCCGGACTGAAAAATATTGCAGTTTTAGCCATCATACAAAATTAAAGTGAGTATTAAATAATGAGATATTTGTCTGATTTAGTCCTCCAATTTAAGAAAGTAGCCTGAATAATCCCACGCTCACTTCAAATTTATCCTGTCCATGTTCAAAGGTGCAACTGATCCGGCAGGAGAAGTCATCTGTCCTCGCGGTTGACCAAAATGGAAGACCATGGGTTCTCTTGCTTTAAAAACCATATCCGATACCAACATAGAAAATTTCCGGGAAACCCACCCCGGTTCTTAAAATGATTCCTCCCCTGCTCCTGTGATACCTGTATCCAACAGAGCCAGTGGGATATACTGAGGACTCGGCAGGAAACACTCCTATACCAGCGCTGATTTCCGTATACGAATTTCGTTTTCCCAGCAGTGCCATCGCAGAAAGATCAACAAAGGATGCTCCATCCTGGATCAACCTGCCGGTAAACCTGGTGACCCTTCCCTTTACCCATAGTGAACTTACTTCCCTCTTTTCAAATGATACCAGCTTCCTTTCGTAGGCAATACTGACTTCACTGACCACCAAAGCAGTTCCTGCTGAACCAACAACAGCATTATTCGTTTCCTTGCGTGAGAAAATTTCCTCAAAAATACTTTGGCCATTACAGGCGCCGGAAGCAATCAACAGGGCCGCTGCGGCAATAAGAATGGATTTCATTTTACTCAGATAATTCTTCAACAGGTGTCAGCTCAATTTTTCTGAATTCAACCTCAGAACCTTCCGCCTGCAACGCGATCTGCCCTTTCGTGGCAGTACAGTCATAACCACGGTTGACCATTTCCCCATTTACCCAGACGACAATTTCATCCTCCACGCATTCAATCACCATGGTGTTCCATTCCCCTACAGGATTTTCAGCATCCATGAGATGCTTAATATTGCGTCCCTTTCCTTCGGTGATCCCCCAGTTTTCTTTGGGTCCGCGCCGCGCTTCCATGTTGTCAACCCTGATATCCTCCACGATACACCAGAAATCACCGGCGTTGCCATGCTGCATCTGCACCTCCAGGGATTTGGGAAACATACCGTACAATGCCCGGGGCTCACTCGCATGTACCAGCACACCGCAATTACCCGGGGTTCCTGCAAAACGGTATTCCACTTTTAACCGGTAATTCGAGTATATTTCATCTGTAATGATATGACCGCCCGGAGTGCCCAGGCTCACCAGCATTCCATCACGGACAACAAAGGGATTGATGGTATCCGGATTTGCATCCATCGCAGGCACATCAACATGCCAACCGCTCAGATCTGTCCCGTTGAACAGGCTGATCGTTTCTGATGAGGTATTATTACAGGAAACAAGGAAAAGCAGCAACAGCAATGGCAAAGTTTTCATGGTATTTGGTGTTGATTAGAATCATAAACATACACAAAATCAGTGTCAGAATCAAAACCTGTAGACCAGCCCCAGCCGCAGATCAAGAAAATGATTGATTTCACTGTATGTTGCATATCCGGGGAAGCCATAGAACCTGAAAGCAAGCAAAAGCCCAGGCAGGGATCCGTTGTTGAGTCTGTATGAAACAATATTGCTCTGCTCAGCTCCCCACATATAGAGCAATCCGGGCCGGAAAAGACCGGCGCCCTGCAATATACTGATACCTGGAATATAAACCAGTCCGGAAGAAGAAAACGGAATTTCAATACCTGCACCTGCGCTTCCGGCAATGTAAAACCCGGTTCCTGCAGCACCCAGTTCACCTGATAAACGAGGCGCAAGCCTGTTGTGCAGCGTAGTATTCATTCCCAGGGAAATACCGGCCCCGTTCACACCTGGATCTATACCAGTGTGAACTGACGCCAACCGGTAGTTCGTCCATGCCCCCACTTCAAAAGACATCCTTTGCTGGGCGCTCAGGATTCCGGCTGAGATCAGCAGACAAAAGAATATGATCCGTTTTTTCACCATATCACATCCAGGTAAGATCGTATCATTGCAATCATCAGCTCCTGCTGTTCTTCTGAACTGATCAGGGCTTCACCATCTCCATCCTGGGGACCGTAGCATCCGAAACCTGAATGGTTTCCCCCGTCAATTTCATAATAAAAGGTCTGTCCCGGGGCGAAGGATATATCGTTCGGGGTGCTGATCTGTATACCTTCTGGTAAATAAGCACTGTTTCCGGTTATTTCATCTTCCGATGCCACAAGGTCCTCTGAACCGTAGATGCTCAGCACACTGCCTTCCCAGTCCGACAGATCGGTTGCCTCCCTTGACCAGGATCCCATCAGGATCAAACCGTCAAAACCATTCCTGTGGTCATTGACCACCGTCGCGGCTACGGTCCCACCCAGGCTGTGTCCACCGATCACCCAACGCTGAATATCCTGGGTTTTCTCCACTACCTGCATCACCTTGCCAATATTCAGGATCGCAAGGTTCGATGGGTACTTTACCAGGACCACCGCGATGGTTGAATCCGCGCTGACCAGGCGGTCGATCCAGCAGGCATATACATACGGATCTACCAGTCCGCCGGGAACCATCAAAAATGCTTTCCCGGGCTGCGACACACCTGAATAATAAAGTGCATAATCTGCCCGCTCCGCCTTCAGAGTTGATGCAATGTCATCCTCATCCGGCAGGTAACTGCAGGAGGAAAGACCCGAGAGAAGCAAAAAAAGCGGTACCATATATTTCATTCTCCGAATATAAACGTTATAGAGGATTTTTTCAATCGTCATCCAGTGCAAACATTTGAAAATACTCAGAATCATACACAAGCACGCTGTTTTCCGGTGCAACAGGTGGAATAAAAATACTGGTTCTGCCAGGGTAAATGAGGTTTTCACCTTTTTTTTGAATTAAGAAAAATATCTGTTCATACTTTTGCTTCAGGGGTTCATCGACCTCGATATATGCAGAGGCGATCCTGACATGCAGCTCCCAGGCGACCCACCATTCCAGGCCATGCCGTGCAAAAACGAGGGTCTGTTCCGGATCAGCGATTTCACTTTTCAATGATTGTATGTCTGCATATGATTCCTTAGTGATGGCCATCGGTTTGGGATGAGCCAGGTGCACAGAAACCATAAATATTACAGCTGCCAAAACCGCGTATGAGAATATCGACACAGCACGTTTGCTGTAGTAGGGATAAAGCAGCAATAATGAAAGCGATTGAGGCAAAAACAGCATCAGCCCAAGTCGCCTGCCATATTCAAAATCGTAAAAAGGAAACGCGAGTATGATAATAAACACCATGACCATCTGCAGCATCCTTCTTTCCTGATCCTGCATTTCAGCTTTATTCCTCCGCAACACACGAATCATCAACCACACCAGAAGAAAAGAGAAAATGAAATTAAAAACACCGAATGGATAATACATCAGCCTTGGACTGATGAATATACTGAACGCCTCATGCCAGAAGGTGACCATCGACAGTGCCCTTCCCGGATCAAAAACCCACACCAGCAGCATCCCTGCCACAAATGCAACAAGGGCGGGCAGTAGAGCCTTCCACCTGTAACAGACAACCAGGCCAGTGACAAGAAAACAGAGCGTAACACAAAAAACCCCAAAATGGGTAAGCGCAGTTAAAACCAGTACCAACGCAAAGAAAACCATATCACTCTTACGACGGTCTGCCAGGAAACGCAGGAAAAAATAGATGAAAAAAGTCATCAGAACAAGACCCATGGAATTTTTCTGTGCATCACAGGCAAGATCGAGTGGTGCAAATGAAAGTACTGAAAAAGACGCGACAGCAAGCAGAGACAAAATCGGGTGGTTTCCCCGGATAATATGCTTCTGTGTCAGGTACAGCGGATAAAGCAGGAACGGAAACAGGGTCGTATCAAGGAGCTTGGAAGCTAGGATGATCATTTGATCTCCATCGGCATTTGGAAAAACAAACATAAAAACCTTAATGATCGCAGCATTCAAATAAAATAGCAATGGCATATCCGGTAGGGCCATTTGCCCGTTTTCGATGACCGACCTGATCTGGACAAGGTTGTACCCCCCTCCCAGGCCCGGGACCATGGGGGTGCTGAAATTCAAAACGGCCCGGACCAAAACTGCAAGAATAAAAACCAGGAGAAAAAGATGCCTGGGCTTCACTTGTTTAGCTTTTAGTTAATTCTTTAGCATATATCAGGTACCAGTAAATGCTTTTTGAGGACTGACCTGATGCCTCGTATCACATTAAAATTAAGCTATATAATTAATAATCTAAAAATTAACCATAAATAAATTTACAATATATTTCTTTAGTTCCTGGAATCGAAACATGTTCTGCATGAAGCATTTTGGAATAACAGCGCAGGCAGCGTGATGGTCAGTATGAAAACACATTGATTTTATACAGCAAAATCCGATGTAAAAGAATTTTTTGTAGGTTTAAGAACCAAAAAACATCGCATGCTGACAATCGATTCCGTTGCTGATCTCTGGAGTAAAACATACAATACCCATGGCAAGCCCGACTGGGAACATATTTTCCCCTATTATCACCAGGATATGGTCTTCCAGGATTCGGTGCAGCGGATCGAAGGAAAAGAGGAATTCATTGAGATGTGCAACAGGCTGACCAGGCGCTGCAAGGAACTGGAGATGAAGATACTAAGTATTGCACAAAACGATAACGTGATCCTTATGGAGTGGATCATGACCATGCAATTCAAAAGGAATCCTACCAGCGATCTGCATGGAACCACCAAGCTGGTGCTGAATGAAGGCGGGATGATCATTGAACAGCGCGACTACTATGACCTGTGGGGAGATATCTTCGATAACATCCCCAGGTTCGGGAAAGCATACAGGAGATTCATGAAACGAAAGTTTGGATAAATGTTACACGAATGGGAATTAAATTACCGGATGAGCTTGATTTCATAAGGGCTGGCAGACTTCCACAGAAAGTTTCACTGAAACGGGCCGGCAGCAAGGTGGTATTGATCACGGGTGCTACCTCGGGTGTGGGATTTGCCACAGCCATGCATTTTGCAAAAATGGGAGCAAAACTGGTACTGTTGGCACGAAATAAGGAAAAAGGTGCATCGGTGAAAGAATTGATCGAATCATCAACCCCCGGAACCTGCAAATTGTATACGGCAGACCTTTCATCACTCAGTGATGTGGCAACCACACTTGAACAGATCAGATCAGATCTCAGTAAAATTGATATCCTGATCAATAATGCAGGTGCCTTCAGAACCAGGAAAAAGCTCACTGCAGATCACATCGATTCAGTATATACCGTGAATCACCTGGCAAGCTTCCTGATCACCATCAACCTTGTCCCCCTGCTTTCCAGGAGCGATGCACCGGTGGTACTGAACATCAACTCCGAAGGTCATCGTTTCAGTAACGTCAGGTTGAATGATCTTGCCTGGAACAAAAGGATCTATACGGGACTTAGAAGCTACGGCGCTTCAAAAAGTGCGCAATTGCACTGCATGTATATCCTGAAAAAGGAACTGGAAAAATTCAGCATCATGCTGAATTCCATGCACCCTGGTGCCGTACGATCAAAAATTGACAGCAAGAGTGGCTGGCTCTACAAGATGTATTACAAGATCATGGTGACCCCTTTCCTGAAAGATCCCCGGATGTCTGCAGATGCCATCTACTACCTCACCACCTGCGAAGACATGAAAGGAGTGAATGGCCGGTTCTATAACCTGACAAACGAGGAAAAACCCGCACCCCATGCCCAGGAATCAGCCTTTTCTGAAGAGGTGTATTCGCATACCATGAAATTACTTAATGGGTTCCTGGACAGGTCCGTCCTGGATCCTGAAATTAAGTTCAGTAAATTTGAGGCATCAAAATAAACAGAGCATTGACCCATGGAAAAAACTGATGTTGTAATCGTCGGGGGCGGAATGGCGGGACTGACTGCCTGCTCCTACATTGCAAGAGCAGGGAAATCTGTCCGGCTGTTTGAACAGCAAAAAACTTTTGGCGGACTGGTTTCATCTTTTGAGAGAGATGGATACACACTGGATGGCGGCATCCGTTCCATTGAAAACTCCGGTATACTATTCCCAATGCTGAAAGAACTGGGGATACAACTGGATTTCGTTAAAAGCAATGTTTCACTGGGGACCGGTGACTCCATGCTCTGGCTGGACGGAAAAGAGAGCATCTCAGAATATGAAGCTTTCCTGAACAGGGAATTCCCGGGAAACGAGGAATCGGTCAGAAAAATCATCAGGGAGATCCGCAAGATTACAGGATATATGCATGTACTGTACGGGATCGAAAACCCGCTGTTCAAAGACCTGAAAAAAGACTACCGGTTTATCTTCAGAACACTGCTTCCATGGCTGTTTAAATTCCTGCTGACCATCAGGAACATTGAACGGTTGACCACTCCTGTTGAAGAATATCTTGCCAGGTATACGGACAACCGGCAATTGATCGACAACATCGCACAGCATTTTTTCAAGGGAACCCCCACATCTTTTGCCCTGAGCTATTTCTCCCTGTACAACGATTACTATTATCCGCCCGGAGGTACCGGGAAACTTCCCGGGGCACTGGAAAATTATGCGGCCGGACAAGGTGCTGCGCTGATGCCAGGAACCCGGATCACAAGTGTAAATCATAAAGACAAATATGTGACCGATGACAAAAACAGGAAATACGGGTACCGCTCGCTGATCTGGGCAGCAGATCTGAAAACGTTGTTTACGCTCACCGATGAGAACAGTTTCAGCACAAAAAAACAAAAAGAAAGCTTTCTCGCACGGAAGATTGAATTGAAGGACCTGAAGGGCGCTGAATCCGTCTTCACTGTCTACCTGATGATCGACCTGGACCCGGGCTATTTCAGGGAACGTACTGCGGAACACAGCTTCATCACTCCCTCGAAGGAAGGACTCTCAAAGGTCGGTCCCCCGGGAAATGACAAGGCATCGATAAAAAAACACCTGGAAGAACTGGTCAGGTACAATACCTTCGAGGTATCGATTCCTGTGCTCAGGGACAGTTCCCTGGCACCGCCCGGGAAAACAGCCATGATCGCGAGCATATTGTTCGAACACCAACTCGAGAGAAAGATCGCAGAACAGGGCTGGCATGAAGAATTCAGAAATGATATGGAAGCACTTATTGCCAAACAGATGATGGAGATTTTCCCGGAAATCCGGTCGAAAATCACAGGGCAGTTTTCTTCCACTCCTCAAACCATACACAACCTGACAGGCAGTACCGATGGCGCCATTGTGGGTTGGGCCTACACCAATCCGTCGATGCCGGTAACCCATAAATTCAGCCAGGTGGCCAGGTCGGT
>Ga0180430_10002001_pt1 | contig 19074 bp, 12 predicted proteins | sample SS_ome_9_FD_132999 | JGI IMG/M metagenome (GOLD analysis project Ga0180430, IMG submission 132999) | Hypersaline lake sediment archaeal communities from the Salton Sea, California, USA - SS_1_S_2 metaG | ecosystem: Environmental > Aquatic > Non-marine Saline and Alkaline > Hypersaline >... | reverse complement strand
CCTCGACAACCATTTCAGCAGCGACGTATCTACCATTGCCGGAAGCATCGTGTTATCAAGGACATTCAGTTCGGAGAAAAGATGGTAAAACTGGAAGACAAAGCCCACTTCATGGCGGCGAATCCGGTTGCGAAAACTTGAAGAAAGCCCCATAACGTTCTTATCAGCAAGGGTTATGCATCCCTTATCGGCGCGATCCAGAAGCCCTACCAGGTGCAGCAGAGTACTTTTCCCGCTTCCCGAAGCGCCAACGACGGCCACAAACTCGCCCTGGCCGATACTGCAGCTCACGCCGCGCAGCACGTGCAGGTCCTGGCGGCCTAGCCGATAGGACTTGTGAACGCTCTCAACGACGATTGTACGGGACTTACTCATACCGCAGCGCCTCCACCGGCTGCATACGGGCGGCCTTGATCGCCGGAATCAACGCCCCGACAATCCCGGCCAGTATCGCGGAAATGAGTATATACAACACCGTATGAAGTTGGACCTCGTCGGGTAATTTGTCGAACAGGAAACCGTACCTGAATGGTGTGAAACCAAAGTTGATCGCCAGCCAGTCTGCAATATGGTTGATGTTGCGGACGAAATGGTATCCGAGCAATGCCCCGATCGCCGCGCCTACAAACGCCAGCGCCGCCCCGTACATGAGGAACACACCGGCTACTCCCATACTGGAGGCCCCGATAGCCTTTAGAACACCGATGTCCGCTGTCTTCTGAGTCACTATCACGTAGAGAATCACGAAGATCAGGATCACCGCGACGACCGAAACAACTCCCAGGACGACCACGATCATTATCCTCTGCCCCTCGACGGTACTGAGCAACTCGTGCTGGCGCTGGCGCCAGGTTTCGACAACAACGTTCGTCATGGCGGCGTCGGGATACCGCCCGGTAAACCCTAGCCAGGATCGCTGGACCATTTTACAGATGTCGCGCAATTCGGCTTCGGTGGGCCGATCGGCCTGGACCTTGAAGATGATCTGGCTGCACCGGGCGGGGCTGACGACTCTTGTCGGTGCTCCCTGTGCGTATTCCTCTTCCATGTGGTTGAGTTTCTGCAGCGTCTTGAACGGTACGTACACGAACGCCGAATCAATCGGGGGCACACCGGAGCGACTATCGTCGATTACCGAAAAGTTCCTGATCTCCGGGGATAGCGCGCTGATGTCCATGCCCCGCCTTCCCAGGGGAAAAACGTAGAGGATCACCTTCTGGCCCGGCGTCCAGAGTCGCACAACGTCACCGGTATCGGTGCGGAAACTCAAGGCTTCTATCCCAAGGCCCAAAACGACCCTGCCGTCCGGGTCCTCGTAGGTCTTGCGCTCGTAATAGGAAACCTGCCGCTGGAGGGCCTCGAGTTTCATCACGGCCTGCTGAAGTTTTTCGACTTCAGACTCCATGGATTTGATCCGGTCGGCGGGAACATTTTCGGTCCGGGCCTGCGCCAGGGCCCGGGCGGCCTGTTCGAGGTCTTCGCGGCTGACGCCTTCGGCCAGCACTTCTTCGAGTTGGGCCTGCAGGCGCGTCAACTCGGCGCGATTCCGATCGATATTCCGCAGGTTCTCGACAGCCTCTTCCTGAAGTCGTAAAGCATTTCCGATCCTATCGATCTCGTGGGCCTGTTCGAGGGGTCTGTGGGGACCATCGAATTCCCTGGCTTCAAGTTTGCTCTTCAGTTCGCCCGTCCGCTTGCGTTCCTGTTCTATTCGAGCGATCAAATCCTCAACGGGCGGGTCCCAGGTCAGTTTCTCCGATCCCTGGACGAACAATCCTTTCGCAAAGGCCGACACTTCGGCGTGTTCGGGGAGGCGGATTCCGGCTATCTGGACCGGGTTTCGGTAGTGCTCCTGCCCGGAGATTCGAAGCATTCCGTAGCTGAGTATGTACGGACAGGCCGCCCTGATCTCGGGCACATCCTTCTTCGCTTCAGCGATGAATTCGTCATAATACGCCAGCCCGTGCTGGCCTTCGGCGCTCATGATGACATCGCCGAACAGGCCCTTGGCGGCGCCTTCTATGCTGTCGAGGAACGCTGTGAACAGGCTGATGACGATCACCATCATAAATACGCACAACATCACGCCCACGATCGCAAGGTAAGCGATTGCGCGGCTCTTGAGATATCGAAGGCAAAGAAAAAGCTTATACATAGCGTACTGTCGCGATCATCACCGTCGGCGTTGTCGTTGAACCGGTTGCCAATTACCAACTGCCAACTGCCGCACCGTCACCCCTTCTCGGTTCGCAGCAGGGGAAAGAGGATAACGTCGCGGATGCTGTGGCAATCGGTAAGCAGCATTACCACGCGGTCTATTCCGATGCCCAATCCTCCGGCCGGGGGCATCCCGTGACGCAGGGCGGTGACGAAGTCTTCATCCATCACGCGCATGGTCTCGTCGTCCTCGCCGGCGAGCTGCCGGCGGAAGTTGGTTTCCTGGATTTCCGGATCGTTCAGTTCCGTGTACGCGTTGGCGATCTCCATTCGGGATATAAACAATTCGAATCGCAGTGCGATGGTCGGATCGTCGGATTTGCGACGCGTAAGCGGGCAGAGGTCGGCGGGGTAATCTATAACGAATGTCGGTTGGACCAGGTGCGATTCCACGGTCTCTTCGAACAGTTCGTTTATGGCTATCGCGTCGGCCATTTTTGCTTCCTCGATACCGTGGCGCCGGGCCATATCTCGAACCGCGTCGATATCGTTCATGTCGACGCCGGCATGCTCGGCGAGCAGGTCGGCATAGGCAACCCTTCTCCAAGGCCGCCCGTAATCAATGATCTGATGTCCGAACGGCAGGACGAGCTTTCCCGCTTCGCACTGCGCGGCGGCCTGGAACAGCGGTGTATTGGGCGCTTCGGACGATCTTTTCTCGCAGTCGGCAATCGCCGAATCGTATGCGGCCTGCTTCTCTTCGTCGCTTCGGGGATCTCGCTTGTTGTCCAGCGCCCTGCGGGCGTCGGACTTGCTCTGCTCGATCGCCTCGAGGGTCCTGTCGCGAGCGGAAAGGACAGCGGGAACCATTTTCGCCGCGGCGCCGGATATCAACTCTTCGGTGATTTCCATCATCACTTCGTAGTCGGCGTATGCCTGGTAGAGCTCCATCATCGTGAACTCGGGGTTGTGGCTGGTGTCGATGCCCTCGTTGCGGAAGTTGCGGTTGATCTCGAATACCTTCTCCATGCCTCCGACCAGCAGTCGCTTGAGGTACAGTTCGGGGCTGACCCGCATGAACAGGTCCTCTTCAAGCGTGTTATGGTGCGTGATGAAGGGTCTGGCGGCCGCACCACCGCATATCGACTGCATCATCGGAGTCTCGACTTCCAGGAAACCCTTATCCTTCAGCGTGGTGCGGAAATGATCGATGATCTCGACCCGCCTGCCGGCGACGGCAAGCGATTCGGGATTTGCCATCAGATCGAGATACCGCTGGCGGTAGCGGGCCTCGGTGTCTGTCAGTCCGTGGAACTTCTCGGGCATTGGGTTGAGGCTCTTGGCCAGCAGCGTGAGCTTCTCGGACCAGATTGTTATCTCGCCGGTCCGGGTGCGTTTAAGCGAACCGGCCACCGCGACGATATCGCCCAGGTCCAGCAGTTTCGCCAGCGCCCAGGTATCTTCGTCGAGTGCCTTCTTGCTCAGGGCGATCTGCATCTGACCGCTCTGGTCGCGAATGTGGGCAAAAATCAGCTTGCCCATGTCGCGGAACAGGATAATCCTGCCCGCGGCGTCTGCGGTCTGGTCGTCTGAATCGTCGACGAAGCGCTTCAGAATGGAATCCGTCGCCTCCGCCGAATCGTAGCGCCGGCCGTAAGGATCTATACCCAGAGCCTTGATCTTCTCCAGTTTCGCCTGCCTGTCGGCCTGTACTTTTTCGAGCATTTTTCTATTCGGTGTGGTTCTGGTTTGTAAACGCCCCGCGGGGCTGAATCGGGAAGAATTCGGGCCTCACATCTTCGTCGCAACGGGCGCTAAAGTCAAGTGGGGGCCCGCGATCTACAGGGCAATCGCATCTGACATTGTCGGGTATCGCACGGTTGGGAGGATCGACACAGAGACTCTGAGCCTCAGAGAACGACAAACGACGAAAACCTGGATAACGGCGATAAGCTTAAATACGGCCAGAGACAGAGAACGGGAAAAGACGGGATTCATATAGAACATCTGTCTTTTGCCGTCCTCTGTCTCCGGCCGTCGGTGTTGCCGTAACCAAAAAGGTTTTGCCATTCGCCGTTCTCTGAGCCTCTGTGTCTCTGTGTCGCAAACCGACCCGACAAGATCGCTCGGACAAAATAAATATTAGATGCGATTGCCCTGCCGCGATCTATTGACGACCGCTTCGAGGCGATACCAAGTGCGCCATTCGCACGGCCGTTTCGTATCCGATCTTTCTTCCAAGCCAGCGATTCCATGCGTCGCCGCCTTTCTCTGACGGTTCATTGCCAACCGGGCAGCGTCCGGAAAGGAGACTGTACATGAATGTTCCCGTCGCTTCGTCGAGGTAGCGGCTCATGTGCCACTTGTCGCGCAAGGGTTTGAGCCTGGGATTTGCATCGTGCAGTTTCGCCCACATCAGGCGGATCGGAACGGCGCGAACGTCGGAAGCGACCTCTCCCTGGCGGATCATGTCGTAGGCGATGCCCAGGTCCGTTCCGTCATCGTAACGCCGCCCGCCCATGTATCGCTTGTCAATACCGTACAGCATTGTTTCGGGCGCGGTTTTCCCGCTGTCCTGCATCGGAAAACCGTAGGAGCGACCGAACTTGTCGGGGGCAACTTTGTATTTCTTGTGGGCCTCGAATATTGTATTGGCCCTACCGTAGTTGAAATCGATTTTCGCATTGGCGCCAGACGCGCCGGCGGCGCCGACTTTCCTGCAACTGACTTTGCATCTCTTGATCGCCGCTTCGACGGCGCGCTGTATCCCCCTTTCCGAACTTGTCCCGGTATGGTTGTAAGTTATGCTTGTCTTCGTGACATATTTCATCGCGAAGGGATTCTTGAATTCGAACCGTCCGCTGTACTGCGTTTTTGTCTTGTTGGCTTTGACGGTTTTGAAGGCGTGTTCGCCCAGCGATTTCGAACTGGCGGCGATCCGCCCGAAGATTTCGCTGTAGATACACGCCGCAGCCAGGTAAGCCCCGGCGGACTTGTCCTTTCTCGGCAGGGTGTTCCACGCATATCCCGCCGGAGCCACAGGAATCTTCGCGCCTTTCCCAACGCGATATACGACCTGGCCAAAGTGGTCCACGCTGGACGCTTTGCCTTCCGGCCAGGTCATCAGCAAAACGGGTTTACCCGAGCCTTTCTTCACCATGTCAGCAATCAGGTTGACGCCTTCGGCGTAAACGCCCGGCATGTTGGCCAGGATATACGGATCGCCCAAGATCACGACGTAGCTCCACTTCGTCTTGCCCCTTCCGCTCAGATTGGCGAGCCTCTCGGCGCGCCCCTCCGGCCAGAAGTAATACTGGACCAGACTGTAACAGCGGTATTCCATTGTCATCAACTTGCCGCCGCCTCCAATGGCCGTCGGAAGCGTCTTGGTCCGGAAGATATCTTCGAAGACGACGTTCGCGGTTTTTCGGTATTTTGGATCCTTGGCGAGGATGGCCCGCAAGCTGTCAGCCACAGCGGCCGCATCAAAAGCTTTCTGATTGGCGCCCCGGCGTTTTTCGCCCTCGGAAAACGAATGTGTCGAACCGACAACCAGGACGTTCAACCCTCCCAATACATCCGCATTCGCAGCCGAGACAAACACACCCAACAGGGTCACAATTACAATTACTTTCGTTTTCATATATTGTTTCTTTCACTTTTCCTTGATAACCGGGGCGCCGGGGCGGGGGTCCATTGGGAATATCTGCCCTTCGAGCATATCTGCTCTCAACTCGCTGGGATCCAACTGCGGGGGATTGAGCGGAAGGACCTGTGCATGCTTGGCCCAGGCCTGCCAGAGCTTTTCCAGTTCCGCAACCTTCTCGGGCATCTTCCCGGCGAGATTTTTCATCTCGCAGCGGTCTTCGCGAATATTGTACAGTTCCCACGGACCCTTCACCGAACCATCCGAGACAAGTTTCCAGTCGCCCTTCAGGACGGCACAGTTGCCCTCGTGCTCCCAGTACAACGTGTCGCGTTTCAACTTTTCACCGAGAAACGCTTTGACGAGACTCTCGCCCTCGAGCGGTATGATATCCACGCCCTTGTGCTTTTTCGGGTATGTGGCGCCGGCGACATCGACACACGTGGCCATCAAATCAATCAGGTGCCCGGGCCCCTGCACCCAACCGCCTACCTTTGCGCCGTGCTTCTTGAAAAAGGAACCCCAGGAAACGATCAGCGGCGAGGAGATACCGCCCTCGTGCTCCCAGTGCTTGTACAACCGAAACGGCGTGTTTTGGGCGTTGGCCCAGGGGCGTCCGCAGGCGATGTACGTATTGGCAGGACCGGGGACAACGTTCGCCCCGCGGTGAATCGGACGCCCGTCACGCGTCCAGTTGGGGGCGAGGTTGTACTGCAAGTGGTCGGGGGCCAGCGCCGGGACTCGCTCTTTGGTGTCGAGCGCGGGTATTGTCTTTTCGCACAGACCGAAAGGCTCGGCGCAGCCGCCGTTGTCCTGCAGGAACAGGACAAGCGTGTTGTCGAGCTTCCCCTGGGCTTTCAACTCGTCAATAATCTTTCCAATTCCCCGGTCCATACAATCAACCATCGCGGCGTACGCCTCCATCCGCGTGGGCAGCACTTTCTTTTTCTCGTCTGACAAGGTATCCCAGGCCGGAACCTTTTCATCGCGGGGCGTGATGCCCCACTTGGCGTCAATCAGCCCGATATCGATCATTTTTTTGTGGCGAGCGGCGCGAAGTGCATCCCAACCTTCGTCGTAGTATCCCTTGTATTTGGCGATATCTTCCCGATGCGCGTGCATAGGCCAATGCGCGGCGGTGTAGGCGACGTAAGCAAAGAAAGGTTTGTTCTTACCAGTCTTTTTCTCTTCCTGTTGGTGTTCCTTGAGATACGCCACCGTGTTGTCCGTAATCGCGTCGGTGAAGTAGAATCTCTTCGGTTTGTACTTCGGGTCGTTGACCGGGGTAATATTCTTGTTACCGCGGGTAAGCGATGCCGGATCGTAAAAACTGGCCGCCCCAATCACCATCCCGTAAAACTTGTCAAAACCGCGCTGGAGGGGCCAGTTGTGCCGATCGCCAGTGTCGCGGATGTTCGTCGTGACGTGCCATTTACCGATCATATACGTGCTGTAACCGGCCGGTCGAAGCACCTCGGCGATGGTGACGCTGTTGGAGGCAAGCTCACCACGATAACCGGGGAAACCTTTGTCGCTCAACATATGCCCGATCCCCGCCTGGTGGGAGTACAAACCCGTCAGGAGCGCCGCGCGGGTGGGACAACAACGCCCCGTGTTGTAGAACTGCTTGAAACGCACCCCGCCGGCGGCAAGCGAGTCGAGCACCGGCGTTTTAATCTCGCTGCCGTAACAACCAATGTCCGAAATTCCCATGTCATCCGACATAATCAGGACAATGTTAGGCCGATTCTCACTATCAGGCGCCGGTCGGCGACATGAAACGATAAAGCCAAGGGAGCCCAGTACAGTGCTTTTCAGGAATGTGCGTCTATTCATGGTAATACTCCTTTCTGGAATTCAGGGGACGAAGGGCAGATCGGTTACAGTCGCCGAGAGTTTCCGGTTGGCTGATGCGACTTCGACTTGGAGAATTGTTCCGGTCTCGCAGGCTGGTAGTGAGACATACGCCATCGCTACCGGGCAGTCCAGCGCCGCCGAGAACGTCCCGCTGGTTATCGCACCTGCTTCGAGACCGTCGGCATCGTATACCGTGTCGCCAAGGCGTGCGATCTCGGAGCAGTCGAAACGCAATCCAACACGCCTGCGCGAGATGCCTCTGCTTCGGATCCCGGTAAGGGCCTGTCGCCCGATAAATTCGTGGTTGAAGTCCACCAGCGATTCGAGTCCGGCGGTGAAGGGGTCGATCGTTTCGTTGAGTTCGTATCCGTATCGGCAGAGTCCGGACTCTATGCGTAGTATATCGCGTGCGGCCATGCCCGCGGGCTTGAGGCACTTGTCGCCCGCATTTTCGGTGATGAACCGCCAGGCCTTGGCGATGAACATCTTCGGCAGGATAACCTCAAGGCCCCACATACCGGTAAAGCTCTTTCTTATAATGATATAGCGTGCGATCATCATCGATCCGATTTTCGCGGCGCCGTCGGGCAGGTCACCGGGTTTTTCGGGCAGGATCGCGTCGAGAACCTCGCGCGCCGCCGAACCGGTGACCGCCAGCATGGCGCCCTTTTCTGTCTGATCGTCGACCTTCGCCGACATACCCTGGCAAACGCCCGTCGCGTGGGCGAGCACCTTGTCGCGATTACACGGATCGGTCGTGATCAACCAGAAGCCCTCGAGCCTCGCGACGATAGCGTCAGCCAGTATCCCGCCCGACTCATTCAGCAGCAGCGTGCAGGCGGCTGTGTCGTCTTCCTGATGCACCACGTCGGAGGTGCAGAGTTTCTCGACGAGCGCCAGCGCATCGGCGCCGCGGATCCGAATCCGCCCGACGTGCGATATGTCGAACACGCCGGCAAGGCGCCTGGTCTCGGCGGCTTCGACCAGCGGACCGGTATAGCTCAGGGGCACTTCCCAACCGCCCTCGTGGCCCATCGTGGCGCCAAGCCCGCGGTGGGCGGAATCGAGGGGCAGTTTGAGTGGTTCGGGGGTTTGCGTCATTAGCGTGTCCTCATTTCAATTCCGTTCGGAACGTGTCTCTGTCGATGAGTTGTGTCGCCCTTTTCGGGCTCTGGAGTATTAGCATCAGCGTTCCGGGGCCTTCCGGTCCCGGCTACCATCGCTGCGGGCCTTCGGTCCTCTAACGGCGCTTCCCGCCGCGGGACTTTTTCTTACTTTTCTTCATTTTCTTATTCGTCCCGGACTTCGATTTGGATCCGAATTCAGATTTGGCCTTGGCGTTGGATTTGCGTTTTTTCTTTCGTGGCGCATCGATTTTTTCGGGCACGAGGTTCAATTGCCTTGCCGCCACGTCCACGGCTACGATCTTCACGCTCAGCGTGTCGCCGATGCGGAACACTCGCCCGCTTCGCTCCCCGCGAACCTTGCCCGTGCGCGTCGAAACCTCCCACCAGTCGTCGCCGAGGTCTTCCAGGCGGATGAGGCCCTCGATTCCGTACTTGGGCAGTTCGACGAATATCCCGAAGTTCGTAATACCATCGACGACGCCGTCAAACACTTCGCCCAGGTGCTTCGACAGCAATTGCAGAATGAGGACCTGTATGACTTCGCGTTCGGCCGCTTCGGCCCGTTCGGATGCAGTCGTGCATTCCTCTGCCAGTTTGACCAGTTCGCTGACGTCTTCGGGCGGACGATTCTTCAGTCGGCCTCGACAGTGCTCGGCGACCATTCGATGCACCGTCAGGTCGGGGTATCGGCGGATGGGGCTGGTGAAGTGGCAGTAGGCGTCCGACGCCAGGGCGAAATGCCCGATCTGCATCGGCGAGTATTCCGCCCGCTGCATGGTCTTGAGCAGCGCCAGGTTCACCGCCCGGCTTTCGGGCCTGCCTCGCACCGACGCCAGCAGCGCCTGCATGTCTTTCACCGTGAGGTTGCCCGGTATTTTGTGACCTGCGGCACGGACGAACGTCTTGAACTTCTTTTCGCCCTGGGGATCCGGCGCCGGATGAACCCGCCGGATGACCGGACGCTCGAGGGAGTCGAACAGCCTGGCGACGGACTCGTTGGCCTCCACCATGAGCATCTCGATTATCGTGTGCGTGTAGGCGTCGTCTTCCGGTTCGACGTCTATCACGCGATCCTGATCGTCGAGGACCAGTTCCACATCGTGCAGGTCGAGCCTCATCATTCCGCCCGCCTCGCGCCGGGCCTGGATCTTGCGTGCCAACTTCTCCATGTTTCGGACCAGTTCAACAACTTCGGGAGCGTAACGGTCTTTCTTACCGTCGCATATATCCTGGGCCTGGGCGTAGGTCAGGCGTTTCGTCGATCGGATGACGCTTTCCGCCACTCGCGTCGAGATCACCTTTGCGTCCCGATCGTAGGTGATGAACGCCGACTTGCAGAAGCGTTTCTGGCCTTCCTGGAGGCTGCAGACGCCGTTGGACAGCACCTCCGGCAGCATGGGCAGGACCTTGCGGGGGAAGTATACGCTTGTCGCTCGACTCCGCGCCGAGGCGTCCAGTTCTCCGCCTTCGGGCACGAAATGCGACACGTCGGCGATATGTATGCCCGCCGTCCACGTTCCGTCCGGGTTAGTCTGGATCGAGATCGCATCGTCATAATCGCGCGCAGTGTCTGGGTCGATCGTGATTATGGTAAGCGCCGTCAGGTCCTCTCGCCCGGCGGAGTCTTCTGGATCGAACGACGCTACAGCCGCCCTGGCCTCAGCCAGCGCCTCTTCGGGAAACTCCTCCTGCAGACCGTGGGCCAGTATCACCGCCCTCGTCTCGGTCTCCAGCGGACCTGCCGGTCCGATCGCCTCGACGATCACGCCGACCGGCAGTTTACCCTGCTCGGGATACCTGGTGATCTCGACGACGACTTTGGTGTCGGGCTTTGCTCCCGCGGCGCCGACGTCGTGAATGATGATCGGGCGGGTCAACTGCTTTCCATCGGGCAGGACGAACCACTTTCCGTCTGATGTTTTCAATTCTCCGACCACGCGGTTCTCGGAGCGTTTGACGATCTTGACGATCCGGCCCCGGTACAGTTGCTGACCGTCGCGCCGGCCCTGCTTGCGCGCCTCGGCGAGCACCAGGTCGCCGTCCATCGCCCCTCCGACGGCATCGGGCGGGATAAACAGGTCGCCGTTCGAGTTCGGCGACTCGGGCGTAACGAAACCGAACCCCTTGGGATTCTGGCGGAAGAAACCCGTGACTTTTCCGGGCATCTCCGGCAGAGTTAAAGCGTTACCGGCGCCCATGACAACCTGCCCCGCATCGCGGAGGCGCTTGACCGAGGCGCGGAACGTACCGTAAGCCTCGGCGTCAACACCCATCCAGCGCGCGAGCTGCTTGGCCTTGAGGGGCTGGTACTCCCGATCTGACATATATTTCAATATCGCCGCCACGTATCGTTCAGGCATAACCATAATCCTTTAGTAAAACGTTTACAGATTTCGCGATTAGCAAAACAGGCATTCAAGAAATTCCAGAATACACCAGAAGATCATAACCAACCACGTGCGTTCGTGCTACGGACTGGCAAAAGGAAGTTCGAGTTGCGCCACAACGCTGCCCGGAAGGCGTACAGCATCTTGGCTGCTTGTCCGGAATTTGTCCCACGTCATCTGCAACCATTGTCGCAAAATATCCGCATCGCCATATACTCATATACTCGCCCGTAGTGTTCCCATTGCACTTGAACAAACTCCTCCACTTCACAGTAATTGGCATGATGCACAATATACTTGACCAACTGAGGCGCAATGACCATGACTCGATAATAAAGTAACGACATGCTAAACCGCAAGTGGTTCTAATTCGCTACTCTGCCGGCGGGTGGGAACAGTGATCCGTTTCATAGCTGTAACTTCGGTGCTGGCGATCGCCTTTTCTTTTGCTCCCGCTGCCAAGCCGCAAGCAGCGTTAGGCGGCGCCTGAGAACCGATTGTGTCCATGCCGTCGATATAACCAACTGATACAAAACATTTTAGCCCCCTGTGACATATCACGCGGCGTCAAATGGTTTTGTGAGAACTTTTGATTGTGGGTCGCGTCGATGGAAATGATTTATAGAAAAGGTGTTACAGCAAATAGAGACGCCGCCGCGTCCGATTTGAATGTTGGGCGGGAGGTTCACAGCTCTGGCAAATGTGACACCGGCGCAACGCAACAGCCATATTCGATATATGGTGGTTGATATGATGGGAAGTATTTAACAGACTGGAGGATAGCGATATTTGAGTTGCGTCTTGTACGGGATAAAAACGCGATGGTGGAAAGGAGGTCGCCCCGGAAGTTGTGAACCACTTGTGACACCCTTACCAACGGGTCGGCCGGCGTAGGTTGTGGTCCTCGCCAATTGCCCACTGCTCCTGCAGTCGGGATTGACCTCTTGCAGCGGGCGGGGTTTTGGAATAACCTTGTGCATCGAACTATGAGGACCGGGAAGATAAAACACGTTACAGTCATCGGCGTGGGCCTGTTGGGCGGTTCGGTGGCGCTGGCGATAAAAGCTCACGACCCGTCGGTTCGGATCGCGGGGGTCGGGCGGCGCAAAGTGTCCCTCGACGCGGCGCTTGAAGTCGGGGCGATAGATACCGCCCACTTCGACCCGGCTGAGTGCGTAGGTCAGTCGGACCTGGTGATACTGGCGACTCCTGTCGGAGCGTTCGCCGAACACCTGCGATCGGCGGCGCCTGCACTGAAGAGCGGCGCCCTGGTCACCGACGTTGGTTCGACGAAGGTTCGCGTGGTGCGTTTGGCCGATCGGATCCTGGGCCCGGACGGTCCGTTCGTGGGCAGTCATCCGATGGCCGGCAGCGAGCAGAAAGGCGTGCGGTTCTCCCGTGCCGACCTTTTCGCCGGCGCGACCTGCATAATCACCCCCACGTCTGAAACCGCCCCCCCCGTTTCCGACGCTATCGAGGCGTTCTGGGAGTCGATTGGAATGCGGGTGGTCCGCAGGTCACCCGGCGCCCACGACCGCGCGGTGGCGCGCATCTCGCACCTGCCACACATTCTGGCCGGGCTTCTGATGCTCCTGCCCGGTAAGAACGATCTGGACGTATCGGCCAGTGGTTTTCGCGACGTGACCCGCCTTGCCAGCGGTGATCCGGAGATGTGGCGCGACATCCTGCTGACAAATCGCGGGGCGGTGCTGGCGGCGATGGACCGGTTTGCCCGGGACACGTCGGTCCTGCGCGAGATGATCGATCGAGGCGACGGGCAGGCCATCGAGAAATTCCTGGCCCGCGCCCAGCGCCGTCGCGACACGACCATAGCGCGCGTGGTCGTCGACCGGCGCGTGTCGGCGGAATGAGGACTACGGGGTCTTTTCGGCCTGGGCGGCTTTGAGTTTCCTTCCGACGGCGAGAATCTTTTCGATGATCTCTTCGGTCAGTTCGTAGTCTTTCAGGAGCGGAAAGCCCTCCCAGATAACGAATCCGCCGGGTTCGACGATTATCACGTGTGGGATCCCGAAGACTCCGAGTTCTTTATACATTCGCTTGTCGGTGTCGAAAGCGCTGTAATACTCGATTTTCGGGGTCTTGAGTTTGCGGACGTCGGCTTCGGGCTCTTCGGAGATCCCGATGACCACGAGTTCCTTACCGTACTTTTTGTGGAACTTGTTGAGCAGTGGGATGGACCTGCGGCATGGCGGGCACCAGGTTGCCCAGAACTCGATCAGAACGTACTTGCCTTTGGTCTCGGGTTTTTCGGTCAACCACTTCTCGACAACCAGGTCCGGTGCTTTTGTCCAGCGGTACGACGTAGCCCACATTCGCCTGGGCTGCTTTGGCGCCGCGGAACTAGGATCCGCGGGCACGATTTTTGGTTTTGGTGCTCCCTCCGGCGTGCAGGGTTCCCGAGCGGACAGGTCAACTTTATCACCATCGCCCGCCGGCGCCTGCGGCGCGCATCCGCCTATGGTTGACAGTATCATTGCCCCGGCCAGAGATGCTGCGATTAACACGGTGTAGATTCGCCGATTCGATTTTTTCATTTTGCAGTTCCTTCACGCGCGGGTGAAATCTGTTCGTCCAGTGCGACACTCATACCACATTTGCTTCTGATGAGCAATGAAACCGGTGGGAAGCTCTGGAATCAACGCGACACTTGCTATATTATTGTCGCTCGAGTCTGGATTGGTCCGGGCTTAAGAAACGATTCAGGAGATCTTATGTCCGGTCCACAGTTGGTGGTGATGGCGGCGGGTATTGGAAGCCGCTACGGAGGGCTCAAGCAGGTTGACCCGGTAGGTCCTTCGGGCGAAATCGTGATTGACTACTCCACATACGATGCGATACGCAGCGGTTTCGAGAAGGTCATTTTCATCATCCGACAGGATATCGAAGAGGTTTTTCGTCGAAAGATTGGCAGATCGATCGAAAAGCGGGTTGATACCGCCTACGTGTTCCAGGAGCTTGACGACCTTCCGGAGGGTTTCGTCCGCCCACCGGAGCGCTCCAAACCTTGGGGCACGGGACACGCGGTGTTGTGCGCCGCGGACCAGATCACCGGTCCGTTCGCCGTGATAAACGCCGATGACTTCTACGGGGCCGGATCGTTCGCGATCCTGGCCGATTACCTTCGCGACGCGCGCGACCGTGACGGGAAATACGACTGCTGCCTGGCCGGATACGTACTGGGTAAAACGCTGACCGAGCACGGTCATGTCGCCCGAGGCGTCTGCACCACCGAAGGCGGACGCCTGGTCGAGATCGTCGAGCGCACCTGTATCCAGAGATTCCCAGACGGCGTGAAATACACCGAAGATGGACGCAACTGGGTCGAGATCGATCCGGACACCACAGTATCGATGAACATGTGGGGCTTTACGACAGATTTCCTCGACGAATTACGCGCCGGATTCGATAAATTCTGCCGCACCAGCCTGGACATCCCCAAGTCCGAGTTTTTCGTACCGGTTGTCGTCAACGATCTGATCGTCGCGGGAAAGACCTCTCCTGCGGTCCTTATGACCGACGAACAGTGGTATGGGGTCACGTACCAGGAAGATAAGCCCGCACTCAAGGCCGCCATCGGCCGGATGGTCTCCTCCGGGCGGTATCCCGAAAACCTTTGGGGATAACGTATCGCAACCTCTTTAGAGCGCTGCATATTCCTTGGCCTATACCGCAAAAGTTCGTCGGGTAATCACCTTAAGTCAAGTGGTGCGTTGAGAAGTCCGATATGCCCAGTATGGACTATGCGATCGCTCCTTGAGTATGAGAATCGATCGCGGACGACAAGTGCCGTCTTCCACCGGAGCTAGTCTGTACCATGCAGATACTGATAGCCGAAGATGATCCTGTTTCGCGACGACTGCTGGAGGCTACGCTTTCGGGTTGGGGACACGATGTAATAGTCACGCGTAACGGGAAAGAGGCGATGTCGATCCTAAGGGGCGCCAATCCGCCGAAACTCGCGATCCTGGACTGGATGATGCCCGGTCTGGACGGAGTGGAAGTCTGCCGCCGTCTCCGCAAATCACAGAAGGAAGACTACGTTTACATAATCGTACTGACCAGCAGGAACAACGCCGACGACATTCTCGAATGCATGGTCGCCGGCGCCGACGATTATATCACCAAACCGTTCAAAACCGGTGAGTTGAAAGCCCGGATATTCGCGGCAAACCGGATAGTGGACCTGCACGAAAAATTCATTCAGGCCCAGAATCAGCTCAAACAGCAGGCGACACATGACTTTCTTACCGGACTGTGGAATCGATCGGGCATACTGAATATCCTGCACAAGGAACTCAGTCGGGCGCAGCGCGATAATACTTCTGTTACTGTCATGATCGGCGACCTGGACAACTTCAAGGCCGTTAACGACAGTTTCGGGCACAAAGCCGGTGATATCGTCCTGAAAGAAGTAGCCCGGAGGATGACTACCGCCCTGCGGCCTTACGACGGCTACGGGCGATACGGTGGGGAAGAGTTCCTGGTAGTCGTTCCCTGTTGCGACATCACTTTCGCCGAGGAAGTCGCACAGCGAATCCGCAGGGCGATCTGTAAGGGGCCTGTCATTTATGACGAACACGAGATAACGATAACGATGTCCCTGGGCGCCACAGCCGTCCTCGGCGCCTCGCCGGAGGATTCTGATCTGATCATCCGTGCCGCCGACGCGGCGCTGTATGTCGCCAAGGAAAGCGGTCGCAATCGCGTCCAGGTGGTCGACGCGCCGGCATTGACAGGCAGTTCCGCCTGACTGGCATCCGGTGGTGCGGAGAAAGCAGACCAGCGCGAGAAACTCTGTCAAAATGTGTTTTTCTGGCGCAAAAGGTGCGGGACTGGCAGGTTTTACCGTGCGGTTCAACTCTTTCGTAATTTACTAACATGTTACAAATACTCAGTTTAGGCTTTGCGGCACAGAGCTTGCTATAGGTATGATGTGGCAGTGTTGTCGCAGCCAGACGGGTAGCAATTTCGCCCCCTGGCGGGAACTATATCTAATTACAGCAGAGACAAGAGATTGTGTGATCTTGTCAATGAACCACTAACAAGGAGAACTCGCAGATGGCTGCAAAGCAGTTAGCGTTTGAAAGCGATGCCCGAGAGGCCCTCCTGATCGGCGTGCAAAAGCTGGCCAGGGCCGTCAAAAGCACTCTGGGACCACGCGGGCGAAACGCCATCCTGGACAAGGGATGGGGCCCACCGACGGTCACCAAAGACGGTGTCACGGTTGCAGAGGAAGTCGAACTGACTGACAAAACCCAGAACATGGGCGCCCAGTTAGTCAAGGAAGCCGCCTCGAAAACCTCCGACGCCGCGGGCGACGGGACAACTACCGCGACCGTTCTGGCAGAGGCGATCTTCACCGAAGGCTATCGCAATCTGGCCGCCGGCGCAGATGCAATGTCCCTGGCGCGAGGAATCCGCCGCGCCGTCGATTGCGTGGTTGACCAACTGGCCAACCTGGCCACTCCCGTCAAGACCGATGACGACATTCGCAACGTCGCTTCCGTCAGCGCCAACAACGATCCGGGTATTGGCAAGATGCTGGCAGAGGCAATGGCAAAAGTCGGACGCGACGGCGTGATCACCGTCGAAGAAGGCAAGAGCATGGACACTGTCGTTGATGTCGTCGAAGGCATGCAATTTGACAGGGGCTATATCTCACCGCACTTCGTGACCAATCCTGACGACATGGAAGCGGTACTCGAAACACCCCTCATCCTTATCCACGAGGACAAGATATCCAACGTCGCCAAGCTCGTCCCGCTGCTGGAGAAGGTCGCCAAAGCCAAGCGCCCGCTGTTTATAATCGCCGAAGATATCGAGGGCGAGGCGCTGGCGACACTGGTGGTCAACAAGCTGCGCGGAATCCTGTCCATCGGCGCGATCAAGGCGCCGGGGTATGGCGACCGCCGCAAGGCCATGCTCCAGGACATCGGTATCCTGACAGGCGGAAAGGTGTTCACCAAGGACCTCGGTATCGACCTGGCGACGATCGAACCGGCGGATCTGGGCGCCGCCAAAAAGGTCACTATCGACAACAACACCACGACGATCATCGAAGGCGCCGGAGCGACGGCAGACATCCGCACGCGCATCGATATGATCCGCAGCGATATCGAAACGACCGAAAGCGATTACGATCGCGAGAAGCTCCAGGAGCGACTGGCCAAACTCGCCGGCGGTGTGGCCCAGGTTAACGTGGGCGCCGCCACAGAGTCAGAGATGAAGCAGAAGAAGGCGCTCATCGAAGACGCCCTGCACGCCACGCGAGCGGCTGTCGAGGAAGGAATCCTTCCCGGCGGTGGTGTCGCGCTGGTTCGCGCCAGGACGGTACTGGGCGATTTGAAGGCCAAAGGCGACGAGAAAACAGGGATCGATATTGTCTTCAAGGCCCTGGTCGAACCGCTCAAACAGATCGCGGTAAACGCCGGTGAAGCCGGACCCGTCGTCCTCAGAAAGGTCGAGAAGAACAAGGGTAACCACGGTTTCAACGCCGACACGCTTCAATACGAAGACCTTTTCGCCAAAGGCGTGATAGATCCGGCCAAGGTGACCCGGGCGGCGCTGCAAAACGCCGCGTCGGTCGCGACGCTTCTGCTTACTTGCGACGCGGCGGTAAGCGAGATACCCAGGGAAGAGCCCCCCGCGCCCGCCGGCGCCGGTATGGACGGTATGGGCGGAGGCATGGGTGGCGGCATGGGTGGCATGGGCGGTATGGGCGGGATGATGTAGAGTCACCCTCGCATGAAGCGATCCGCCGGACCATCGAACCAACATTGGAAAAAAGTGCAAGGCAATCAGACATAACCTCCAGATTCAGGAGATGAATGAAAATGGCAGTAAAACCTTTAGATGACAGAATTCTCGTGAAGCAGTGTGACGCGGAAGTGGTAACCGCCGGTGGGATCGTTCTTCCCGATTCGGCCCAGGAGAAGCCTCAGCGTGGTGTCGTAACGGCAATCGGACCGGGCAAATTGCTGGATTCCGGTGAGCGAGCGAAACCGTGCCTCAAGAAGGGCGACGAGATCTTCTACGCCAAGTATTCCGGAAGCGAAGTCAAGATCGACGACGAAGACTACGTTATCCTGCGAGAGTCTGACGTGCTGGCGATACTGGCGTAGGGTATTCGGCGACTAATTGAGTCAATAGAACAAACCAATCTAGCAAGGAAAATACAATGGCTGCAAAGCAAATGCTTTACGACAGTGATGCTCGCTCAGCGATGCTGGACGGTGTATCGAAACTGGCGGCCGCCGTCAAAGTGACATTAGGGCCTACCGGGCGCAACGTCCTGTTGCAGAAATCGTTCGGTCCGCCCAAGGTCACAAAGGACGGCGTGACGGTATCCAAGGAAATCGACCTTCCCCATCCGTTCGAGAACATGGGCGCCAAGATGGCCAACCAGGTCGCCTCGAAGACCAACGACGTTGTTGGCGACGGTACGACCACCGCGGTGGTGTTGGCTGAGGCGATCATGAGCGAAGGCCTCAAGAACGTAACGGCCGGCGCGCATCCGATGGCCCTGAAGCGCGGGGTGGATATCGCCGTGGGCGCCGCCGTCGAGTCGATCGCTTCGCAATCCAAGAAGGTCAAGGACAACGACGATCTGAGAAAGGTCGCCACCGTATCGGCCAACTGGAACGAAGACATCGGCAAGTTGATTGCCGAGGCATTCGACCGCGTCGGAGAGAAAGGCGTTATCACCGTCGAGGAAGGCAAGTCGCTGGTCAACGAGCTGGAAGTTGTCGAAGGCATGCAGTTCGACAAGGGTTTCATCTCGCCGTACTTCATCAACCGCACGGCCGAGATGGACTGCCTGCTGGAAAATGCGTACATCCTCATCCATGAGAAAAAGATCAGCAACCTCCGCGACCTGGTG
>Ga0180430_10001999_pt1 | contig 19108 bp, 12 predicted proteins | sample SS_ome_9_FD_132999 | JGI IMG/M metagenome (GOLD analysis project Ga0180430, IMG submission 132999) | Hypersaline lake sediment archaeal communities from the Salton Sea, California, USA - SS_1_S_2 metaG | ecosystem: Environmental > Aquatic > Non-marine Saline and Alkaline > Hypersaline >... | reverse complement strand
CGGCAAGGAGAACTGGAACGTGCCGAAAGTCTTCCGCGACCGAGTCGCCGGATCGCCTATTATCGCCGGCGGCCTGGTTATCGCTTCTTACGGCCGGGGCAACTACGGGTCGCTGCTGGCGGCGGTCCGACCGGGGTCGAAGAAGACAGGCGCTAAGGCCAAGGTCGTCTGGACGATGTCGAAGAAGGTCCCGCTCGTGCCGACTTCCCTGGCGTTTGGCGGGCGGCTGTTCTGCCTGACCGATCACGGGACGATGACCTGCCTGGCGCCGGCGACCGGACGGGAGATCTGGCGGAAGAAGCTGGGGGCGAAGTTCTACGCCTCGCCGGTCTGCGCAAACGGGATCCTGTACTGCGTATCGAAAAAGGGCGTGGTTCACGTTCTGCCGGCGGCCGGGGAGTTCAAGCTGCTGTCTGAAGTGGAGCTTGGCGAGGCCAGCTACTCGACGCCCGCGATAGCCGACGGCGTGATGTACATCCGCACGAACACGAAACTGATGTCCCTTGGCGGGAAGAAGGCCGCCCGCTGACTCCTGCCTTCAGGCTTGCCTGATCTCTTGACAACCACCCGACCCGGACGGCACAATCGCACGCTATAGTTAGCGGTCTTACGAGGAGTTGCGATGATATCTGATTCAAACCAGCCGAGCCCCGCGGGCAAGTCGACCCTGGAGCTTACGCTCAAGGCGATCGTTCTGGGCGTTGTTCTGTCGGCCGTACTGGCCGCGGCTAACGCATATCTGGGATTGTTCGCCGGCATGACGGTTTCGGCGTCTATCCCCGCAGCGGTGGTCTCCATGGGAATCCTGCGCATGTTCAAGCGGCGCGGGATACTGGAGAACAACATCGTCCAGACCGCCGGTTCCGCTGGCGAATCGCTGGCCGCGGGAGTGATCTTCACGCTGCCGGCGCTGCTTATCCTGGGCTTCTGGGAAAATTTCAACTACTGGTGGGTCACGCTGATCGCCGGATTCGGCGGACTGCTGGGCGTGCTGTTTACGATACCGCTGAGGCGGGCCTTGATAGTCGACAAGCCGCTGGACTTTCCCGAAGGCCAGGCCACCGCCGAAGTCCTGAAGGCCGGCGAAACCGGCGGATCGGGCATTATCCTGATCGCGGTGGCCGCGATAGCGGGGGGGATATTCAAACTATGTTCGACCGGGCTGGGACTGTTCGGCGGCGTGCTTCAGGGCGCCAGGAGGATCGGCGGGAGCATCCTGTACGGCGGAATGAACCTCAGTCCGGCACTGCTGTCTGTGGGGTACATCGTCGGTTTGAACATAGCGATTCTGATCTTCATCGGCGGGGCGGCCAACTGGCTGATCGCCATTCCGATCGCCGCGGCGTGTCAGGACTGGCCCGTAGACGAGGCCGGAAAGGCTATGTCCGCCATGGACTGGTCCTGGGAGATCTGGTCCGCGCAGACCCGTTATATCGGCGTAGGCGGAATGCTCGTCGGCGGTCTCTGGGCGATATGGCGGATGCGAAAATCGGTGTTCAGCGGAATCACGAGCGGGCTGGCGGCGTACCGCAACTCGCGTGAGAACGGGCGCGACGTGCCGCGAACCGAGCGAGACATACCCATGAAGTGGGTGTTGTGCGGGACGATCGTCGCCGCGGTGGCGCTGTTTGGGATATACCAGTTGTTCGTAGGCAATGTCGCGGTAACTCTGCCGATGGCCGCGGCGATGCTCGTGCTGGGTTTCCTGTTTTCGGCGGTTGCCGCCTATATGGCCGGCGTCGTGGGATCCTCGAACAATCCGATAAGCGGCGTTACGATCGCAACTGTTTCTGTTTCGGCGCTGCTGCTGTATCTGTTGATGGGGTCGGGAGCTTCGAACGGGCCGGCCGCGGCGATCATCATCGGATCGGTGGTCTGCTGCGCCGCGGCGATCGCCGGCGACAACATGCAGGACCTCAAGGCCGGCTACATCGTCGGCGCCACGCCCTGGAAACAGCAGGTTATGCAGATCGTCGGCACGGTGTCGGCCGCACTGGTCATAGCGCCGGTGCTTATGCTGCTCCAAAACGCATACGGCTTCAAGGGTCACGTATCGGCCCAGGGCGAAAACGCACTTGGGGCTCCCCAGGCCAATCTCATGGCTTCCGTAGCCAAAGGCGTGTTCGCAGGGGATCTGCCATGGAACTTCGTGTTTGTCGGAATGGGCGCCGCCGCGGCGGTGATAATCGCCGATCTGATTCTCGAGGCTCGCAAGTCCGCATTCCGCATGCCGGTCCTGGCTGTGGCGATAGGAATCTACCTGCCGCTGGAACTGGCGGTCCCGATTCTGATCGGCGGAGTGATCAAGGCGGCGATCTCCTCAGTGCAACTCCGCAACAACACGCCGGGCGAAGGCGTGCGAACCTCAGAGCGGCGCGGGATACTGTTTGCTTCGGGCCTGATAACGGGCGAGGCGCTGATGGGCATCGCCCTGGCTGTTCCGATTGTGCTGACAAGCAACCCCAATGTGCTGGCGGTAGCCAAGAGCCCATACGGCGCATGGCCCGGTCTTGCAGGTTTGGTCGCCGTGTCGATATGGCTGGCGATCGTCGCCTCGCGGACGAAGGATGGAGCCTGATCACTCCTTCAGGGCCGCGATGATCTCGTTGATCGTCTGCTTGGCGTCGCCGAAGATCATCGCCGTGTTGTCCTGATGGAACAGTTCGTTGTCTATGCCCGCAAAGCCCGGGTTCAGCGTGCGTTTGCAGACCATCACCGTGCCGGCCTTGTCAACGTCGAGGATCGGCATGCCGTAGATCGGGCTGGTCTCGTCGCCGCGGGCCGCGGGGTTGACTACGTCGTTGGCGCCGATGACCAGGACCGCGTCGGTGTGGTCGAACTCGGAGTTGACGCTCTGGCGGTCGAGCAGTTGATCGTACGGCACGTCGGCTTCGGCCAGGAGCACGTTCATGTGGCCCGGCATCCTGCCGGCGACTTCATGGATGCCGTATTTGACGTCGATTCCCGACTTGGTCAGCAGGTCCGCCAACTCGCGGATCGCGTGCTGGGCCTGCGCGACGGCCATTCCGTAACCGGGTACGATCACCACGCGAGACGAGTTCTCAAGGCAGATCGCCGCATCCTCGGGCGTCCAACTGGTCACCGGCTTGCGCTCGGCGGCGCCTTCGGCCTGATCCCGCGCCGCGCCGACCCCGGCCAGCAGCACGTTGGCCAGCGAGCGGTTCATCGCGGCGCACATTATCCGCGTGAGGATTATCCCCGACGCACCGACAAGCGCGCCGGCTATTATCAGTCCGGAATTGTCCAGCACGAATCCCGTTGCGCACGCTGCGAGTCCCGAGTAGCTGTTCAGCAGCGAGATCACCACCGGCATGTCGCCGCCGCCGATGGGAATCGTAAACCCGATCCCCAGCGCGCACGCCAGCAGCAGCAGGGGGATCACCAGCCACCACCACCCCGGCAGACAGGTCCATAGGGCGATCAGTCCCGCGCAGCCCAGCAGCAGGCCGAGATTGGCGAGCTTCTGGCGGGGAAACAGCAGCGGTTTTCCGCTCAGTACGAACCCCTGCAGCTTGGCGAACGCCACGAGAGACCCCGTAAGTGTCACCCATCCGATCAGCGTGCTTACCCCCACGGTCAGGGCGTTGTATGACGCCATGCTCACGCTGCTGAACGCGACAACGAGCACGACAAGTCCCGAGGCCAGGCCGCCCATGCCGTTGAACATCGCAACCATCTGCGGCATGCCGGTCATCTTGACCGTAGTCGCCAGGTACGCCCCGATAGCCGAGCCCAGCACCAGCCCGGCGATAATCCAGTGCCAACTGACGATCCCGCGGCTAAGGAGCGTGAAAACGATGGCGATCAGCATGCCGAACGCCCCGATCATGTTCCCTCGCCGCGCGGTCTTCGGCGACGACATCGCCTTCAGCGCGAAGATAAACAGCACCGCGGCGGCCACGTAGGCGAGTTCTATCCACTGTTGATTCATGATCGCTTACCCCTTCTTCTTTCGGCTGAACATCGCCAGCATGCGGTCGGTGACCATGTATCCGCCGACTACGTTGACCATAGCCGCGGCGACTGCGAGCATCCCGAACACCCCTGCGACCCACCCGCTCGAGCCGGCGGCAAGAATCGCCCCGATTATCGTCACGCCGCTTATCGCGTTAGATCCGCTCATCAGCGGCGTGTGCAGTTGCGTGGGCACCTTGCCGATCACCTCGACGCCCACGAACAGCGCCAACACGAAAATAGTTACAGCTATCGCAATTGTCATAACAATTTGCCCTCGTGGGTTTTCAGTGTGCCCTTGATGATCTCGTTTTCCAGGTCGATGTTGAGGTTGTTCTCGTCGTCAAGCAGTTCGCCGATGAATGATGCGGCGTTGGATGAGAACATTGAAGACGCGTCGACTGGTATGTCGCCGGGGAGATTCAGCGGCGCGTAGATCGTTACGCAGTGGTGCTCGGTGCTTTCGCCGGGGCGGCTCAGCGTGCAGTTGCCGCCGGTGGGGGCCGCTAGATCCACTATTACCGACCCGGGCTTCATGTCGTCGACCATCTGTTCGGTGATGAGAACCGGCGCCGCACGTCCAGGGATCATCGCCGTCGTTATCACCATGTCGGATTTCTTGAGAAACGGCGCGATTATCTCCTGCTCGGACCGGTAGAATTCAGCGCCCAGATCCGCGGCGTATCCGCCGGAGTCTTCGGCGCTGTGGTCCACTTCCATCGGGATGAACTTCGCCCCGAGACTCTCGACCTGCTCCCGGGCCGCCGGTCTTACGTCGATGGCGGTAACCACGCAGCCCAGACGCTTGGCCGTCGCGATAGCCTGCAGTCCCGCCACGCCGGCCCCGATCACCAGAGCGCCGGCGGGCCTGATAGTCCCTGCGGCGGTCATAAGCATAGGCGTCATCACCCCCAGCGCCCCGGCCGCCAGCAGCACCGCCCGATAGCCGGCGACAGTACTCTGACTGGAAAGAACATCCATCGCCTGGGATCGAGTTATTCGCGGGACGGTGTCGAGTGCGAAACTGGACACGCCGATATCCGCGAGTTTCTCAAGCAGTTCGCCGTTGGCCGCCGGAGCCAGCAGGCACACCAGCGCCTGCCCGCTGCTTAGAACATCCAGTTCAGTCGAATCCGGAGGGGCGATCTTCACGACTATGTCGGCGCCGCGTGCCGTTTCGGCCGCATCGGTTCCGATGGACGCCCCGGCGCCCGAGTAGTCTTCATCGGAAAAGAACGCCCCGGCGCCGGCTCGGCTCTGAACGCAAATTTCAAGCCCCTGCCGAACCAGCGTCGCGACAGTGGAAGGAACAATCGCAACGCGCCTGTCTGCACCACGAGTCTCACTCAGTACTGATATTTTCATAAGCATACTCCCAAGCCATTGTAGGCACATAACATCCATCGGCCACAAACAAATTGTGACATGACCGCAACATCCTGATTTCCACTGATACGCGGCGAATCCGACCATTGGAGACGCGGTGATTGACAAACGCCGGCAAGTGCGTATCATGCACCGTCTGGCCCGGTGGCGGAATTGGCAGACGCTGGGGACTTAAAATCCCTTGCCCCCCGGGGCGTGTGGGTTCGAGTCCCACCCGGGCCATACGGTCGGTAGCGGTGAACGACCAGTGGTCGGTAGCGTATGGACTTGCTCGACGTAACCAGACCTCCGGCCGGGTTGACGTTGCACAACTCCGAGACGGCATGGGGGTTACTGATTATCGGTCGTTTCACTGCAGCGGCGTCAGCAGGTAGGCCGCTCTTGACGCCAGTTTTGACAGGAAACTCCTGGACTCCAGTTGTTCGCGGGTGACCGGTTCGGCGCTGGCGAAGTCGGTCTCGAACATCTCCTCCACTTGTGATGCGAAATCGTCGTCTATTACGACCGCGGTGATCTCGAAGTTAAGCCGGAACGAACGATTGTCGAGATTCGCGGTGCCGACGCCGGCCACGTAGTGATCGATGAGGAAGACTTTTTCGTGCAGGAATCCGGGCTTGTAGCGGCGGATCTGAACGCCCGAGTCGATCATCCGCCCCAGAAAAGCAAACGACGACAGGTGGATAAGCAGCGAGTCGGGCTTGGTGGGGATCAGGACCCGCACGTCCACTCCGCGAAGGACCGCCAGTTGCAGGGCCGCGATCACGCCTTCGTCGGGCACGAAGTAGGGGCTGGCGATCCAGATTCTCTCGTCGGCGGAGTGTATGGCGTGCTGGAACATGAGGCTCGCGGTGTCGAGGTCGTCGGCGGGTCCGGAAGGTACGATAAGCACGTGCCGGGCGCCCTCGGCGTGGGCCTGAGGCTCCCAGGCCAGGTCGAGAACCTGTCCCGAGGCCCAGTGCCAATCCTCCAGAAAAGCCAACTGCAGGCCGAGGACCGCCGGACCCTCAAGGCGCATGTGCGTATCACGCCAGTGTCCGAACTTCGGGTTTCGTCCCATGTACTCGTCGCCGACGTTCAGGCCGCCGACCCATCCGACCGCGCCGTCGGCGACGACGACCTTGCGATGGTTTCTAAAGTTCAACTGGAAGCGATTCCACCGACCTCGACTCGAGTGGAACGGTCGTATCTCCACACCCGCGTCGGTCAGTTGGTTGATGTAGGATCGGGGCAGTTCGTAGCTGCCGATCTCGTCGTAAAGGAAGTAGACCTCCAGACCCTCCCGTCGTTTGGCGATGAGTTTGTCCTTCAGTTCGCGTCCGAGTTGATCGTCGCGGACGATGTAGAACTGCACCAGCAGATATTCTTGCGCCTCTTGCATTCCCTCGAAGATGCTCTCGAACGTTGCTTCGCCGTCTATGAGCAGGTCGGCCTGGTTGCCCGCGGAAAACGGCATTTGGGCCAGGAGTTCGACCGCTCTGACGCGGCCGTAGGTCTGGCCGTGCGATGAAGCGTGAGGATCGATGCTGGACTGCACCTCGGACAGGGCGCCCCTGATCTCGGTGTCCTGGTCCTTGCGGGCGAAGACGTATCCCTGGAACTTCGAACGCCCGAACATCCAGTATGCGGGGACGGCGACATACGGGAAAGTGTTCAGCGAGATGATCCATGCGATAGTCCCCTGAGGCGTTCTGGTCGACATCAGCGCCGAAATCGACGACAGCACGCCGAGGACGTGCGCGACCGTTATTATCAGGAAAAGTACCGTCATTTTTCCGCCGCGTTCGGATTGTCGGGGGCCGACTGTGCGGCCGGTTCTTCGGGTTCGGGGCGAACGGGCTGGGGCAGGTGGGGGCGGATTCTTCTCGAGTAGTGGGCTCGGTCGAAGTCGTCGATTACGTACTGATTGATGCGGCATCGCTCGCGCGTTTCCCTGAATGAATCTTTCGTGTCGATCCATCCGTTGTCGAACGCCATCTCGTCGGCGTATCCGTTCAACAGGATCCTGTAGTCGAACGAGCCCGGCGGTGCGATCGATCGCCCGGAATAGGCCAGCCAGGTCGTGCAGTTGTCGGTTATCGTGTTGTAGAACTCCGGCCTATCGGCGATCTGGTTGACGCGGGCCATGATCTTCTCGAACAGCTTTCGCACGTCGGCCGGCGTGGTGTTCGTCGGGTAGAGATAGACCTGCTCCTTGCGCACGCCGGTGCGGGAGCCGAGGATGTCCTTTTCGTCGCCGAGCACGTAGATCAGTTCGTATTTCCTGAACAGCCCGGCGATTGCGGAATACACCTCCCCTTCCTCGGCGCGGGCCTCGACCGATACGCAGAGATACTCAGTGTCGTCGAATCCGAACGAGAGCATCGAGTGGGCCGTGTGACGCCCGTCGCCCCAATACGATATGATCAGGTCGAGCGTCTTGAGCCTGGTCAGGTCGAACGTCTTGTCGTAGTACCGCGGGGTGTATGCGTCGATCTCCTCGTAGTCGAAGTTTCGGATGCTCCGGATTGTCGCGGTGTCGCCTTCGATGGCGGCTCTCGGCAGGACCGCGGTCAGTTGGCTCCAGTTGCGATCGTGGCTGGGCTTAAGTCCCATCCACCATATCAGCACCGCGCCAAAGGCCGCAAACAGCAGCAGGGCGGTTATGATGCGTTTGGGAAAGCAGAAAAACGATGCGACGAATACGATCGCAAACGAGGCTCCGAACGCCCAGCGGATCTCCTGGCCCGGTGCGCCGGCGTAGGTGATCGCCAGTGCGGACCAGAGGATGATCAGACCCAGAGCCGGCGTTATCACCAGGAGGATGATCAGGCGCCACAGAAATGTGCCGACCTTCAGACCGGCCGAATCCGTACTAGCAGCCATAGATGCAAACCCTTTCCGATTCTGATCCCGACTGATCAACTCGGCTGGCGAACGTTGAGATATTCTTACAGATACCAACGTACATTGCAACGGCGCATTGCGTGGTCTATTATAGTCGACTGAGAATATGGCTTTGACACTGGAACAACTTGAATTCCTCGCCGGCGACGACGGGGCCGATGCGCTCAAACTCGACCTGCCCGACGATCCGCTGTCGGCGCAAGTGCGGCTGCGGAAGAAATTTTCGTACGATGAGGCCTGCGCGATCGGGCACATGCGCGAACTCCGCAAGCGCCCGATAGCGGCCGCTAAGTTCTCTTGCGGCCTGGCCGACCGGATGCTCCTGAGCGACGAACTGCTGCAGCAGTGCTCTTCGCTTCGGCTGGCGAATTACGTCGGGCGTCGAATGGCGGAGATCGCCGCATCGGTCGGCGCCGCGGAGGTAATGGACCTGTGCTGCGGACTCGGCGGCGATGCGATCGGCCTGGCTTCGGCGGGGCTGAACGTGGCCGGATACGATATTTCGCCAGAAGCGATCGTTTGTTCGGTGCATAACGCAAACGCCGCGGGTGTGGGAGATCGAACGAGTTTTACAGCCGCTGACGTTATGAAGCTGGATATCCCCTCAAGTGCGGTGGTGCATATCGACCCGGACCGACGGGCCGGCGGTAGGCGCGTGGTGGGCCTTAGCCAACTTCGCCCGGGTGAGGAGTTCCTTCGCAAGCTCGTCGAGACCACCGCCGGCGGAGCGATGAAACTGTCGACCGCCATGGATTCATCCGAACTGGACGACTGGCCGGGCGTTCGCCTGGAGTACGTATCCGAAGACGGCGTCTGCAAGCAACTGGTCGTCTGGTGGTCGCCCGGCGGCACGGATGCGCCTTCCCGCAGCGCGACTGCGGTCTGGGGCGACATGAACGATCCGCAGTCAGAAACTATTGCCGCCGACGCCCCCCCGGCTCCGTTCGGCGAGATTGGCCCCTGGCTGATCGAGCCGGGCCCGGAGGTGATCGCCGCCCGCGCGGTCGACGCCCTGGCCGCCCGGAATAACCTCTGGCGAGCCTATCCGGGGATGCTCTGGATGTTCGGCGCCGATCCGGTCGACTCGCACCTTGCCAGATCCTACGAGATCATCCAAACCGTACCGGGGCGCGAGCGTGAGATCCGCATCGCCCTGAAGAAACTCGGCGCCGGCCTGGTCGAGATCAAGTCCCGCGGAGTAAGCATAGACACCGACGCCCTCCAGCGACGGTTGAGAGGAAAGGGCGACCGCAAGCTGGTGGTTCTCTGGACCCGAATGGGCGACAAGCAGAAAGCGTTTATCGGCGTGCGGCGGAAGACCTGAAAACTGCTTTGCCTGGCGCCGGCGGCAGGTTAGAGTAACGTCTGAGGTGACAGCATGAGACATTTCCTGTTCGTGGCGGCGATCTGCGTTCTTTCGTCAGCGATGCTGGCGAGTGGGGCCAAGGTCTATCCCGACAAGCCGAATGTGGTCGAGTTTCCCGCGATCGATGCGAAGTTTGTGCGGTTTGCGATCCGCGCGACTTCCGGCTCGCAGGCGTGCATTGACGAGTTGGAGGTCTACGCGCCTTCGGGCGCCAGGAATCTCGCGCTGGCCGCCGGCGGGGCGAAGGCTTCGGCCTCCTCATGCCTGAGCGGATATCCGATCCACAAGATCCCGCACCTGAATGACGGCCTGTACGGAAACAATCACAGTTGGATCGCCGCCGGGGTCAGCGGCGAGTGGGCCCAGATCGAACTGCCGCGCGCGGCGAAGATATCGAAGGTCATTTTCTCCCGCGATCGCAAGGGGCGATACCGAGATCGGACTCCGCTGCATTTCGAGGTGAGAGTGTCGCTCGACGGCAAGCAGTGGAAGACCGTCAGCACCGTCAAGGCCGCCGGCGCTCGGCCCGTCAGGCGGCGCGGCGGCGGGGCGCCTCAAACCGTCGGGCCGCTGAATACTTCGGATGCGGCTGTCGCCGAGGCGCTTGAGAGCGGAGATGTGCTGAAATACGCGTTTATGTGCGAGGCCCGTACGATGGCCCGGGTCGATCAGACCGGGCCGGTCGAGCGCGTGGGGAAGCAGTTTGCCGAGATGATTGAGCGATTGTCGCGCAAGGGTCTGGACGTATCGACCGAGCGCAGACAGCTCACCGGCTTTCAGCGGCGAAGCAAGGCTGAGCCGAAAGAAGACGCCGCCAGGGCGCTGTTCGCGGAGTTGCGCCTGGCCAAGCGGCGGTTGATGCTGCGAGATCCGGACCTCAAACCGCTGGGGAAAATCCTGCTCACCAAGCGTCACCCGTATCTGCCGAGCCACAACTACAGCGTGATCCTCGACGCCAGGTTCCGCGGCGGCGGGGGTGTCTGCGTTTTGAACATTCCCCGAAGCCAACGGCGGCTCGATCCGTCGAAGGCGAAACTCACCGTCCTGTTCGACGCCCAAAACGGCATGGCCCGCGATGCGATGCCGGACTTCGACGCGTCGAAGATCTACTTCGCGTGGCGGCCGACTGTGAAGGATTACTGGAGCCTCTACGAGATACCCGCCAACGGCGGAAAACCGCGCAAACTCACCGACGGCCCGTTCCACGACTACTATCCCTGCCCGCTGCCCGACGGCGGGCTGGCGTTCACCTCGACCCGCTGCAAGGCACGGTTCCTCTGCTGGCGGCCTCAGGCGTTTGTGCTGTTCCGCATGGACCTGCCTGCCGGACAGGCAGACGCCGGCGGGCGGAACATTCGTCCGCTGTCGCACGCGAACATCAGCGAGTGGACGCCGTCTGTCATGCGCGACGGACGGATTATCTGGATGAGGTCGGAGTATCTCGACAAGGGCGCCAACTTCGGCCACACCCTCTGGGCGATCCGCCCCGACGGCACGCACCCCGAGTTGATCTTCGGCAACAACACGCCCAACTGCTACGCCCACGGGCGGCAGGTCCCCGGTACGCATGAATTGTCGTGCACGCTGGTCAGCCACGGCGGCGACCTGAACGGTCCGATAGCGCTGATCGACCCGACAAAAGGGCGGTCCAATCCCGCGGGCGTCCGCAGCATAACCCCCGATACGCCGGCTCAGTACCACATGAGCTGGATTCGCAAGGAGTGCTTCCGCGACCCGGTCCCGGTTTCGCGCGACTACTTCGTCTGCAGCCACGCGCCGGACGATCGGTTCGGGCTGTACGTGATCGATCGCTACGGCAACCGCGAGCTGCTCTACATGGACCCGTCGATCGCTTCGATGTGCCCCGAACTTCTGCGCCCGACGCGGCGCCCGACAGCCCTGAGCAGCCCGGAGCATATGGCCAAACGCTCGGGCGCCGGCCAGTTCGCAGTAGCCGACGTCTACAACGGACTCGGCCCCAAGGTCAAACGCGGGACTGTCAAGTACATTCGCGTCTGCCAGGAGGTGCGGTCCGAACTCGTTCAACTGCCTGACGGCAAGTACAAGTCCGATCACCCGCCGTTCCAGGATTACTACGCCACTCCGGTTCACAAGGTAAGCGGACCGGCCGGTTGGCCGACGTACGTCGCAAAGGCCTCGCTCGGTCTGGCGAAGGTCGCCGCCGACGGATCGGCCAATTTCACCGCGCCGGCGGGCAGGGTCCTGTACTTCCAGGCCCTCGACGGCGATCTGAACGAGGTCCAGCGAATGCGGAGCGTCGTGCAGCTCCAGCCCGGCGAGAAACGAGGGTGCATCGGCTGCCACGAAAGCCGCGCCGACGCCCCGCCGCGGATCTCCGGCAGGCCGACGGCCATGCTCCGCGGCCCCGAATCGCTGGACGCTCCCCCTTGGGGGACCGGGGCGATATCGTTCGAGCGAGTGGTCCAACCGGTGCTCGACGCCAAATGCGTCCGCTGCCACAACGAAAAGCACAAGGGCAAGATCAACCTGACCGGGAAGCTCGACGCTCACAGGGTCCCGACCTCATACCGCACGCTTGTCGCCGGCGGACTGGTCCACTATTTCGACATGCGGTACAATCGGATGCACCGCAGGGCCGAGCCGCTCACGTTCGGTTCGGTAAAGAGCAAGCTGATCAAGACCCTCGAGTCCAGACACCCGCCTGCCCCGTCGCGTGAGGCTCCGGTCAAGCTCACACGCTCGGAGATGCGCAGAATCAAGTGCTGGATCGACATGAACTGCCCCCTATGGGGCGACTACGCCTACCGCCTCAACCGCCCGATGAAACTGGCCAAGACGGCGAAGTAGTTTCGGGAGAATTTGATTTTGGCGCCTGTCCGCTGTTGTCGGTATAATCCGCATCCACATACTGAAAGGGCATGCCATGACCGGGAAACTGAACGTGTTGCGGATTCTCCACTCTCTGGGTTGCGTAGCTGTCGTACTGACCGTTGTCTTGTGCGGCTGTGGGAAACCCAAGCCGGACCCCGATGCCGAGGCTTGCTGGAAACTCGCAAGCGCCCAGGCGGACCTCGGCGCTGGTGTCGACTACGGTAAGTCGGGGAAGGATGCTGACGCCAACGCCGGCGGCGAGAAGACCGGCGCCGCCTTGAAGAAGGCCGCCTCCCGTAATCCGGACAAGGCTGAGGCGCACTATGAAATGGGCTACGCCTACAACCATCGCGGGCTATACCCGGAGGCCCTGGCCGCCTTTAAGAAGGCCGTCGCCGTCAAGCCGGATCATGCCGAGGCGCATTGCGGCATGGGCTTCACATATATCATGCTCGATCGGGACGCAGACGCCGTCGCCGCCCTGAAGAAGGCTGTCTCTCTTAATCCGGATGATGCTGATGCGTACTACGGCATGGGCCGGGCCTACAACCATCTTGGGCAATACGCCGACGCGATCGCCGCCTTTAAGAAAGCCGTCGCCGTCAATCCGGACGCAGCCGCGGCGTACAACGACATGGCCTTCGCCCATATCAGGCTCAAGCAGTACGCTAAGGCTGTCACCGCCTGCGAGAAGGCCATCGCCATCAAACCGGATTTCGCCGAGGCGCACCTCAGCATGGGCGGAGCCTACCGTGATCTTGGGAAAAACGCTGAGGCCCTGGCGACATACAAGAACTACATCGACATCGAACCAACAGGGAAAATGGCCGATCTTGCACGCAGGCTTATCCGCGAGATATCAAACAGGAACTGACGGCGACCGCCCCGCAGGGTTCGACTATGTCGGCGGACACAAAAGAGCACGCAAGGTAAGGGAGATGCGAATGTCGGGGTTTAAGGCAGCGTCAATGATGGCGATCGCAACTGAGTGTGTGCTTGGTATGTGCAGCGTGGTCGCTGGTCAGAAGCCAGTGTCGGCAAACGAGGTGCGCGCGTTCAAGTTCAATTCGGATCTTTGCCTGGAGATAACCATGTGGCCGTCAGGCGTGTCGCGCTTTCGGGGCGGCTTACACGAGTACAAGGCGGCCAGAACGCCTTGCGATCGTGATGTGGAGATACCGGCCGGGTGGGTCTGGCGAATAAGGCTGGGGGAGCCTTCGTACAACGATTTGCCCAAGTTGGCCGAGCAGCTCAACGAACTCCACCGACGCGGCGGGCGCATGCCTACCCTGGATATGCGCATAGCTCCGTTCCTGGAACCGGATGTCAAGGCGTTGGGAAGTATCGTCGGCCCCTGGAGGCTTGAGGTCGAGGAAGGCTACATGGAGTTCTGGGACGAATCGCTGAAGCCGATTGCCGGATTCAAAAGACTGCGCGGACTGACTCTTCTCAGGTGCGAGAAGATCACCGACGCCGGCATCGCGCATCTGGCTGGCATGCGGCAATTGACTTCTCTGGACATCAACGGATGCGACGGTCTGGGCCGGCGAGCTCTGGCTGTTATTGGCGGCATGGAGGGATTGACGGAGCTGGGGCTGTTGAACACCGGTCCGTTGTCGCTCGCTGATTTCAAGCATATTGGCTCCTTGAAGAAACTCGTCAGGTTGGAGGTTGGGATTGACGTCTTGACGTCGGATAGCCCCTGGCCCTGGAGGCATCCGGGCTTCTGCGACCTGGATGACCAGAGCGCCAGGTATATCGGCGGACTCAGAGAGCTTCGCGAGCTTGACGTGTCGGGGGCGGTCAAGCTCACCGATGCGGGATTGGCGCATCTGGCGGAGCTGAGAAAACTGTCCAGTCTCAATCTGTCGGGCTGTACAAGAGTTACCGACGAGGGGCTCAAGCACGTGGCCAAACTTACCGGCCTCAAGCGCCTTGTGCTTCCAAAGGGGCGGGGCGTTACTGATGCAGGGCTGGCTCACGTGGGGAAGCTGCGGGATATCGAGAAGCTCACCCTGTCCGGATGCCGGATGATCACGCGTAGAGGTTTCAAGCATCTGGAGGGGCTGGCGAAGCTCAGGGAACTGGACTTGTCGAGGAACAAGAGGCTCACCGCCGCTTACGTCGCCGGCGTGGCGAGGCTGCGGCGATTGTCCGTCCTGGACCTGTCGGGCTGCACCGGTCTCACCAACGATGGGCTGAAGCATATTGAAACGCTCAGCGGTCTCAAACGGCTGGACTTGTCGGAGTGCAAGGGACTGACCGACGCCGGGCTGGCGTCAATCGGGAAGCTCCGTCTGCTCGAAGAGTTATCGTTGTCAGGCTGCCGCAATATAACCGGCGGCGGTTTCAAGCACTTCAGCGGCCTGTCGAAGCTGAGGAAGCTGAACCTGTCGAAGTGTCGCAAACTGTCGGGGGCGGGGCTTGGGGAGCTGAGAAACAACAGGCAGCTTCGATCGCTGGATCTGGAGGAAAACAAGCATCTTGTCGACGGTGATATCGAGCAAGTTGGGCGTTTGGCTTCGCTGGAGCGACTGAATCTGTACGGCTGCGGCAAACTGACCGGCGGCGTCCTGGAGCATCTGTCAGGCCTGGGCGAACTGACGCGTCTGAACTTCGAATCCTGCGGCCGCTTGACGGGTCGGTCGCTGGGGCATCTGGCGAAAATGAGATCCCTGAAGAAGTTCGAGTACGACGACGATCTGGATACTGAGAGTATGACAAAACGTGAGAGGAAATGCCTCACCGACCTTGCGCTTCGAGGGGTCATGTCAATGTTCTACGTTGACATGACGGCCGATAACCTGGCCGTATTGGGTCGCGTTGGGAGCATACGCAGCCTGAATCTCAGCGGAAGCGGGGAACTCAGAGACGGCGATCTAAGGCATATTGTCGGGTGCGACAGGTTAGTCGATCTCTACATGAACGATCCGAGCCATTTGACCGACGCCTGTTTTGAGCATGTCGCAAAGCTCGCGAATCTTCGCTCTCTGACAGCCGACGGATGGGGCAACGCCTCGGGGGCCGGTCTGGATCGGATTGGGGGAATGCCGAAGCTTGCGTATCTGGACTTGTCGGGCTCCAGGAGCGTGAACGTCGCGAGTCTTGCGAGCATCGGCAAGCTCACCGGTCTTCGGAGTCTGGAGTTGAGTAGCTGCAAGGGGCTGACCGGCGAGGGGTTGAAGCAGCTTTCAGGCCTGCGGAATCTGGTGCATCTGAAACTGCGGCGTTGCGACAACCTGCTTGACGCCGATGTGGGGGCGCTGGCCGGGTTGCGGAATCTCAGAGAACTGGAGATGGAGAACAACAAGCAACTCGGCGGCTCGGGTTTCGGGCCTCTTTCGGCGATGAGACTGACTTCACTGGACCTGTCGGGTTGCACGAATCTAAGCGACGTCGGGATAGGCCCGATCTCCAAAATGCCCGATCTGAAGGAACTGGATCTGAGCGAATGCGAGACGATTACCGATGCCGGGGCGAAGTTGCTGGGCTCGGCGCCGTCGCTGGTAAGAGTCAGCTTCTACCGTTGCCCGAATATAACTGAGGCCGGCCTGCGAGGACTGTCTAAGTCCCGCAGCCTGAGAAGCCTTGCTGTGGAGAAACTCTCGGACAGCGGCTGCGAAGAACTCCGCGGGATGAGCCGGTTAAGATCGGTGTCCGCCTACGACTGCAACGGTCTGACCGACAGGGGGCTGGGGCGCCTGGCCGCCTGCACCGGCGTTGACTCCCTGCTTCTGTATAAATGCGGCAAGATCACCGCCGCCGGATTGAAGCAGCTCGCCGCCCTGAAAGACCTTGAGTTCCTCCACGTTCTCGGGTGTGTTAGAGTGACGGATGAAGAGATCAAGACAATCGAGAAGATGCTGGTCCGCCGGGATGCAAGAGTCTACGTCAGCAGGGCCGACCACTAGCCCACGGATCGTATTCCATAGACGCGCATGAGGTAAGAACATGAACCTGCCGAAACGAATCGCAGTCGCTTTGAGTTGTTGTTCTGCGTTCCCCGAATTCAGGAGATAGGCCATACTGATGAACAAACGGCGGCCCCATCCGTATTTGCTATTTCAATAGCTGCCCCCTGCGAAGCTATAACCTTCGACGCCGGATCAGGGACATACAGCTTCAAAATGACGCCCATGCCGTAGTCGCCGACGCCGCAGTCCATAGTACGGCCGGCAGGTTCCGAATAGCGATCCTGCGGGTATTGGATGCGGCTGATTCAGCACACCGCCGCGATACGTACGATTCGATAACTGCTGTTTGTGATGCCCCCGGATTTCATGGCTATCGGTCTATTCAAGGGGTAAGATGGCGGAAAACGCCCGTTCTCATGAATAGAATCGAAAAGGGAAGAGGGAGAGACTATGTTTAAGTATTTGACAAGATTTGTCCTGGCCCTGACGGTCGTCGCGACACTTGTAACCGACGGCAGTCTGGCTGAAGAGCCCAAGTGGGTCAAGAGGGCGAGGCGGACAGTCAAGGCAGCGATCCCGCTTGCCGAGAAAGACGCCAGTCGTCCCGTCTACCACTTCCGCCCGCCGTCACAGTGGATGAACGACATCTGCGGCGCCATCCACTACAAGGGCTACTATCATATCTTCTACCAGTACAACCCGTTCAGCGGCGATCGCTGGGGTTACAATTATTCGCTCTGGGCGCACGCGCGAAGCAAGGACCTGGTTCACTGGGAGAACCTTGACTGGGCGTTACTGCCTATGGTCGAAAGGGGGGAGACAAGATGCAATTCAGGCTGTGTCACTCTCGATGGAAACGGCCGGCCGATGATATTCTACACGTTCGTTCACGCCAAACGGTACGCCCCTGGCCGCACGCCGAAGCGCGAGCAATGGGCGGCGATCGCCTGTGATGAGGACTTGATAAGATGGAAGAGGATAAAGGAAAACCCGATCATGGCCGCCGGGGTCAGCGGAGTGCCCGCCGACGTACACGGCGGATGGAGCGACCCCTTTGTGTTCAAGTCGGACGGGCGGACCTTCGTTACTTACAAATCCTGCGGCGGGCTGGTCGGGGAGGCCCAGAACAAGGAACTGACAAAATGGAAGTACGCCGGCAAGATCGACGGCGTCTCGGGCGAATGTCCGAACTTCTTCCCTCTCCAGGGCAAGTGGGTGTTGATCCGCTCGACGCACCCGCTTTCATATATCGTGGGCGATTTTGACGCGAAGGCCATCAGCTTTGAGAAAAACGGCGGCGCCGGCACAGTTGATTACGGTTTCGGAAAGAATCCGCCGAAGGATCGGTCATGGACGCGGGGCCTGTACGGCACAAACGCTTTTACCGACAAAGACGGACGCCGGATCCTGGTCGGCTGGATCTGCGGATTCAAACCCAAACGCGGCTGGAACGGGTGCATGTCTCTGCCTCGCGTCTTGACGCTCGACAAGGCCAATAGACTCATCCAGACCCCTGCGCCGGAACTCAAGAAGCTGCGAGGAAAACACCACGAGATCAAGGGCCTGAAGCTGGAAAGCGAAGCTCAACTGCTTAAGGATATAGAAGGTGATGCGCTGGAGATCATCGCGCAGTTCGCCGGTGGGGATGCTGACGCATTCGGGCTGAGACTGCGGCAGAGTGAAGACGGCAAGAGCGCGATCACCATTAGATGCGCCGACGGAAAACTGAACGTGGCCGGCACGGTTGTCCCGTTAGCGCTCAATGACGCCGGGAAGCTCAAGCTGCACGTATTCATTGACAGATCCGTTCTCGAAGTGTTCATTAATGACGGGCGGACGAGCGTCACGCGAGTCGAGTATCCCGGCGACAAGGACCTGGGCGTATCGGTATTCGCCGAAAACGGAAGTGTCACACTGAAATCTCTCGACGCGTGGAACATGAAATCGATATGGTGATGAAATGATCTGGGAACGCATGACGTAATTGCTGAGATGTCTGTCATATTGGCCTTCCCGAGCGGTGATGCCGATGCCAAGACCCGCCAGCGGAAATGGTTGGGTTACGTCCACCGGCGGCCGGACAAAGCTGAGACCCTGGCGATAGCCCGGAGCATAGAAAGCGGCCTGCCGTACGGATCCAAAAACTGGATCGCGGCCCTCGGACGGAAGTTGAATCTGGACCTGACAATCCGCCCCCGCGGTCGTCCGAAAAAACAACCGCCCCAGTCTCAATGAGCGTCAATAGAATGTAAGTATAGTGTATGAAACGATATAAAATAGCTCTGCCCCTTTTCTGACCCTGGGGGCACTGTGACATAGTGAGGTAGGCGATCATGGAAAGGCAGCATTATGAGTGAAAGCATGAAGAAGTTTCGCGTAGCTATCCCGGCGAGGGCTACGAAACAAGCGGAGCGCGGTTGTCCTGACGGCCTGCAGGCATATGTGTACCTCTTGCACAACGAAATAGTCGGACACCGCTTGTGGTCTCAAGACGGAGTTCTGTTGCAGGAATACGGATGCAAAAGGGGATGTCGTGATGGATGGGAGTTGCTGTATCACTCCCAAACCGGGAACCTAATGGCTGCGATCCCCTGGTCGAATGGGAAGTTAGTCCTTAAACAAGCGTATATTTTAGGTCGTTGCGGTCGATGGAGCGGTCGCATGGCAGGCGCAGCATCAACCCGCCCGCTGCGTGCGGCCTGATGCGTTCGCTTCGAGTTGTTCTCTTTTT
>Ga0180430_10001998_pt1 | contig 19113 bp, 14 predicted proteins | sample SS_ome_9_FD_132999 | JGI IMG/M metagenome (GOLD analysis project Ga0180430, IMG submission 132999) | Hypersaline lake sediment archaeal communities from the Salton Sea, California, USA - SS_1_S_2 metaG | ecosystem: Environmental > Aquatic > Non-marine Saline and Alkaline > Hypersaline >... | reverse complement strand
ATATGGATGACATCAATTATCTCCGTAAAATCTTTCTTATGCTTTTCAGCTAAGAGATGATCGAGCAACACCCAACCATCTCATGTTCAACTATATTACCTGCATCACAACCAGAGCTAACAATCGAGATACCATCACACTGATGATTATGCTTCGAGAGCCTGTAGTCGTGCTTCAGTTTGAGCAACGTACTCACCAAACGCCTTAAACAGCTTCATATAGGCAACTGAGTACTTAACACCGAGGAGGGTTTCACCAGTTTCAACTTCACGTTGAAGGGTTCTGGTCTTCTGAACCTCATTGCCCTCAGCATCAGTGTCAGTGTATTCTTCTTCATAGTCTTCCATCGCAACGACAGGAGACTCTTTGATGAGACCAGGAGCCACAGCTTGAAGTTCCTGGGCAATCCAGCCAATTTGACGGTTATCAAGTCCAGCCTCAGCATCAGCTTTGAGTCTGAATTTCTTGATGATGGCAGCCATCTGAAGTACATCATCAAGCTGAGATGATGAATCCTCGATATCCTGTTTGAGTGAGATGTCAGACAAAGCACCGTATGAGTTGTTTCGATTCTTAGCGTCACCATCACCTTCAACTCTGAACTGCTCATTACCAGTACCTGTGTAATCTGAATGGGCTGCGAAGATAGTGTTGGTCGAAGTAGTGTCATCTCGGTAGATAGTAACAACTTCCTGAGCACTTGAACGCATAGTTATGCGAGCACCGCCAACAGCACTACCACCTTTACCAAGAGCAAGGTAGTTCTGACGTACTGAAACTTGCGAGTTACCTCCGGAATCCTGTAGTTCAAGGAAACTACTCGCCTGACCTCCTGTAAGAGACCAAACGACACCATTAGTTCTGACAGTTGCCAGCAAGCCATTTGGATTATACCATCGGTCATGATCATTAGTACCAGTGCCTGACTTCGACCCGCACATGATACCAGAACTCAACAGGCACTTACCATCCACTGCACCTGTAGTAATATCACTAGGCACAGCCTGAATACCAGTAATCACCCCACTATCGTTGAATCGTATAATGGACTGACCAGCTAGGTTACGAATGTCCATTCTTACTTGGCCCCCAGCACCACCACCTAACTGTATAGCAAAAGTATCATCTTGAGTCTGCAACGAACCAATGAGGCCGTTGGGGTTGTAGAAGTAATTATGTGTCCTGGCGTTAGTGCTCCCCGTTCCAGAATGGATATGACCCGCACTGTCTATTGCCATGCCTCCAGAAACGCCAGTAGTAATGTCGGTGGGCACACTGATAGTTCCGAATATAGCGCCATCACCCCCAACTCTAAATAGGCTATTGTTAGAGTTGTCAGTTACCTTAAAGCCATAGGCTCCGACACTCGACCTTAACTTAAAAGCTAAGTCAGTATCGTTAGTTTGCAGGTGTGCGATCTCTACGGAGTTTGCAGAAAAAGAGCCTAGCTTTGTAACGCCAGTCCCACTCGAACTCAACGAAAGAACACTATCATCAGCCAGTGTAACAACACCACTATCATCAATTACCATAGCATCAGTGATAGATGTTGTATCAATCTTGTATCCACCAGCACCATCAGTTACCCAAACACCACCGCCACCTCCGGCACCTGATGAAATATCGATCCAAGCCTGAGCTTCGTCGTCCCAGCTGAACATCTTACCTTCATCCTGCTTCCAGAAGAACCAGCCAGGAACACCGTTTGTAGCAAGGGTATCGCTTACCAGAACAACTGCAGGGCCACCACCTTCGCCAGCAACGGCATCGGGGGCAGGTGAAGCACCAGAACCTACAGCCCAAGCTTCAGATACGTCTAGAGGGATAGTTGGGCCACCAAAGTAAACAGGCAAGCCTCCCTGAGTATCAGAGAGCACCCACTTGGTTGCGTCATAGAAGAGAACACGACCTTCTGAGTTGGTGTATACTGACTGGCCATTCTCAGTTGCACCAGTGTCGTTGTATGCACCATCATAGGTGTCATCACCAGCACCAGCAAACATGAATGGACCATAGAAAGAGGTTTGACCACCCCCACCACCAGAGCCACTGCCCACTTCCTCAAACTGAGTAGTTGTTCCGTAGAACAATTTATTGGCATTCAGACCAGTGGTTACCAGCAGAATTCTGCCAATGTCATTAGCAACATCGAAGGTAGGGAGAGTGAGGACTCTCTCTACCAGGATAACGCCTTTAAAATCAATTCCTTGAGATTCCATAGGATTGAACTCCAGCTATTAGTTTCTTTACAGTCTCACCAGGGGCTTACCGTTGATTGAGAACACTTTACACGTGTCAGTCAGCACGATCGGATCACCCTCAGCAGTCTCAGAAGCGTTCACAAGAACATACAACTGTCCCTGAGACTCAACCAATGCGAACAGGAGGACTGCTGTGTCACTGTCCACAGTCACCAACCCTTGAAGCGAAGCATCAGCTCCAATCACTGAGAACCCTTCATGGATACCAACGATATCAGTAAGAGTAATCCGGTTGAGATACTTCAGAGGATCATAATCAATGCGCTGAACACCGTAGCTTCTACCATTGAGCAGGTTGAACGTAGGATCAGTGCCATTCACGAGAGAGATGGGGCTAGCATCCATAGCTGAGAGATTGAAGTTCTCATTGAAGAGAAGACCTACAACGTCTCGAGCGAGGAACTCAGGGTTGTCACCACCAGTACCACCATTATTCACATAGGCAGTCCAATCAGAGAACATGAGAGTAACATCAGTGTCAACGTTAGCGAATCTACGTTCAGTAGTGATACGCTCGTACATAACAGTTACCTTGTCGTTCTTGGTTGGAGCCAAGTTACCAGCAACATCGGGCTTAACCATAACAGAGGCCAGGATAGTGGTTGTTCCTTCAGTATCCAAGCCAGTGTACCAAAGCCAGTTTACATTGGCTGTAACCAAAGCAGCTGGGCTTAGAGAGCCAGCTCGATCAGCAGTGCCTTCGTTGCCAGCATTGATGAAGTTCTTGAAGTTGAACCAGATCACACCGTCAAGAGAATAAGCATGAACGATGCTCTGAACGTTTGAGGTGTCGGTACCAGTGTACCAAACATGGTACTGGCTGTTTTCAACCATGATGGTTGGGTGATCAACTCCGAGAGCATCTTGGATACCAAGGTCACCTGGGTTGATTGACACCTGCTGATTTGACCAAGTGATTCCGTCGAGAGAGTCACAAGAGATCAGAGTAGTAGCACCTGAAGCTTCACCTACGTAAAGCATCTTGTATTGGCCACCAACATAAACAACAGCAGCATCACGAGCAGCATCAGCGTCGGAAGGTCCTTGAGCACCAATATTGATAGCTACCTGATGACCAGCAAACGTAATACCATCAGCTGAAGTGCAGTGGATGATACGTTGGTTAGAACCATCATATCCGGTGTACCACATATGGAAGGTGCCAGCAATCTTAAGAGCTTTAGGAGCACGAACACCAACGGTATCCAGAGATCCTTCAGCACCAAGGTTGATCACCAACGCGTGATTTGACCAGTTAGTACCATCAGTAGAGGTGGCACGGAAGATTCGATCGTTGGTACCATCGTTAGCAGTGTAGTACATGATCTGAGTAGCACCATCAACAACGACGCTAGGATCACCCACACTCACTGTATCAAAGGTCCCTTCAATACCAGTGGTGATAACAGGCTCTTTAGCCACGGCACCATGGAGTTCCACCTTCTTCATGCTAGACACAGAGTTGTAAGGTGCCCAGTCTTTGTTGTAGGTGATTTGAGAGAAGAGGTTATCAACACCAGCAGTTGTGAACATCACTGACTTGAATGAACCACCAGTAGGAACGAAAGTAAGGAAGTCACTTCCCTTAGGGAACTGAGCAACGAACTGGCCAAAGATAGCTTCGCCATCATGAGCGTCGTAACCACCAGGGCCACTCTGCTGTATAGTACCGATACACTGGTCACCAGCTAGGGTTGACCAGATAACATTTACATCAACGCCATCTTCCCATTTGAGTGATGGCGTAAGGCCAATGAACTGAGGTCGTTCCGCGTTCACACCACTGGGCATAAGGGTAAGATCCACTTCAATTGAGTGGGTAACAGCATTGTAAGAAACGATAGCAGGATCACCCATGTGGGTTCTGCTGGCAATGCCGTCGTTCTCATCCTCAATGTACATACTCATAGTGAGTGCTTCTTCGTCACCACCATGCACGTAGCTGAGGTTGTTGAAACCAAGTGGAGCTCCATTACTTCCTGAAGTGGCAAGCATCACCTGGTCAGTAGCAGGAACAACAGCACTCGACCCCTTGAGAACATCAGCTTCGATTACTGAAGTTCCGTGGGCATCAATGTTGGCAAGAGTACCAGTGCCACTTGGATCCATCTTGGCACTTTCCCATGAGTGAGATTGACGCTCAACAGCGAACAGAGCAGTACGAGCAGCATCAAGAACAGCAGCCTCACTGATACCACTGAGGTATACTTTGTGGCGAAGGTCTTTGACATCGTGCTCAGTAACTTCATCGTTAAACAGGCCATCAGGTCGATCAGACACACCACTTACAAGTGCAGTGGCATTACCGTTTCTGTTATTGAAAGCCCAAGCAGTGGTGTTTCTGCGGTGAATAACAGCCATTGGCATGGCGTATACCTTACCATCAGAGGCAAGAGCAGCATCATCAGCTAGATCAATTCCAGCATCCTCAACGATAGCATTGAAGGGAACTGATCCAGGAGCTGCAGTCTGACCTTGGGCAAAGATCTTGAGCTGATCTTGAGAAGCTGACTCCGTGAGTTCTGATACGTCATCAACAACACGCAGTCTCCAGCGCATCTGAACGAAGTAACCATTAGTGGCAAGACCTACATTGTGGGCAGGATTTGCAAGGAACTCAGAGATGTTAGGATCGTTCGCACGGCAGTGGTAACCAGTGCTGGTATCATACTCAGGGAAGTTTCCTCCGGAGTGGGAGGTGTTCTCCAGGGTAACACCATCAATACTTGTGGAGTCACCGTAGAAGGTGTTTCCAAAAGGATAGAAGATAGCATCAGAAGCACCTGGAACAACTTCCTCTAACCAAGCCTCGAGGAATACGAAGTCTTGGCGAGTGCCGTTTGCAGGAGGTGCATTCAGGAGGATCTTTACCTTGTCCTGAGATGAGTATTTTGAGAAGTCGATGCGATAACCGTTTACCAGAGCACGAGCCTGGTTCATAAAGAATGTGTTTGCTTCTTTGGTAGCCATCGTTTGGGTAACGAAAGAAGAGTCAACAGCATCCTCAACAGAGATAGGCTTCACTTCAGTGAAAGATGTCTCAATACCTGAATGGGTGATAGCTCTGAAGACATCAGCACGAGCCTTTGGAGCCAGTGCGGTCATATCTATTGTTTCATCAACACCTGGAGGGTTGATCAGAGTACCATCAGGATTCAAAGAAACAGCAAGACGGTCAGTCAGCGTGTTTTCAGTGCCAGCTGAATCATCGAGGATTTGGATAGCCTGATTTGATTTATCATTGATCAGGTTATCTCGATGAGCCAAATTCTTGTGAGGTCTGTTGGCGTTCACATAGAACACAGGGTCGGTAGCGATGAGGTAATCTACATCACCACCGTTGTAATCTATTGCGTCTGCGTTTGGTAGGTTTAACTGTCCTATAGCCATATTCCGAGTCTCCTAGCTCCGCTATTACAGCAGGATCTTCCATCTAAAGATGAATGAAAAAGCTGATGATTTAGTGATTAAGCCAAAAGTCTTCCTTGCAAACAGCAGAGGATTACCTGGGTTATTCGGATCATCGTCGGTCCATAAACCAATTTCCGAGATGCCCTCACCATTAGCATCGGTAGCAGTGAGGATACCCTCGAACCGAACGGTCGTGGGGTCAGGGAAATCGTAAGTAACTGATTTTTTGCCAGTTGACAGAATTTCGTCAGCTAGCTGAGTGTCAGAAGGTAGGGGAGGGATTGATTGGGTTGGATCGCCTATGTCGTGTCCTCCTCTCCCCCATGACATCTTGGTTATATGTCTTTCATTGTTAGCATTCTCATCGTTTGCTAACAACTTAGCCATGTTTTCTCTTGCCTGGTCTACGACCAAGTTCTGTTGATCTTCGAACAGGATAATTTCATCACCACCGTCAACGGGAACGGCGATAACTGAAACGTATCCACGTGGTCTCGCCATACGTTGTTCTTGAATTTCTATTGTTGACATGTCACATCCTCTTACCGATTATGCTCACTATGAATTCATTTACAGCAGGTACTGATTCAAACTGCACTGTAACTGCCGTGTTACCATTGACACCAGTGATTATCTCTTTAGGCAAAATTACCTTGCCGTCAGCAGACTTTGTGACGCTAACCACAACATTGCTGGTATCAATGGAGGGATTGGAGGGAGTCACAGTAAAATCTGTATCTGATCCGTTACCAACCAGCTCAGTAAAGGGCACGGCTGCTTGGCGTAACAATCTTTGAGTGCTTAAAAATCCTGCTGGCATAAAGGTCAACCTCAAGCTGATTTACGTTCACACACTCTCTAAGTGCTCTTAGTGAGTGAATTGAATATAGGAATTAATGCTTCAATCGTCTTCTCAGGAGTAAACTGAGAAAGGGCATAGTCCCTGCATCTTGCAGAGAGCTCAGGACCCAAATCACCAACACAGAAGTGGATGCTATCTGCAACCTTGTTGGGATGCATGTAGTCAGCTTGATACTCACTGTATGAGCAACCACTACCAGTAACGACGGGGACCCCACACGCCATAGCTTCTCTGAACACCCTGTTCTCTTCCCATGCTGGGCTAACAACAAGGTCCAACGATCTGTACATCTGGGCAAAGTCTTCCACAAGGTTTACTATGTCACCAATGATTTCATGGTTCCTCTTCACTGCCATCAGATAGTTGTCCCAACACTTGTCCCTCTTCTTCTCTGATGGACATGCAAATAGGTGGAGTTTTACCTTCTTGTCAGGGTGCATTTTTGCAAATTCAATGACACCTGGTATTACTTTGAATGGATCCTTGAAACATGAAGGACGCCATGAATCACAGAAGCCGATATTGATGTCACCACCATTAGTGAACTCATACTTTGGCCCTTCTGGAGTAAAGACATCCATATTGGCACAGGAAGGTACATAGGAAATTGGAGTGGACAAGCATGATTCCCATATGGATGTGTGTCTATCCCACAGAGTAATAAACTGCTTGATCTTCTCATCCTTGTCATACCCGAGCAGTGTAGAGAAGGATCGATCACCTAAGTTCACTTCGCTGTAGAATGAATACTCTGGGTTGCCATGGAGGAACATGGCTATGGGAGCATCACCATAGAGGTCAGATGGTATGATGTTGTGCAAGCAATGCAGGTCAGCACCCTTGGCAACACCAGGAGGAGCAATATCAACTCCTCTGTCTCTGGTGAACGTGCTACGTGGGTGAGAGCCAGTGCTCACAAATGATGTATCAACGAGGAAGGCATCATGGCCAGCCTTGCACTCAGCCTCACAGATCTCCCTGGTAGTCTCATACATACCAGCCTGGTGGGGACCATAGTTGACAAAATGAGCTATCTTCATAAAGAGTTCTCCAGGATTTCCACTATGTTGCCATAGGTAGAAGTGTCTGTGTATGTTGGCACTGCTACTTTCAATGATTCGTAAATAATTTCAGCCTTTTCCTGAGGTGATTTACAAATGAACTTTCCAAGCTCAGCAACGAACTCAGTGGTGTTAGAATAGTGTGAGCACACGTCAGCAGGGTAAACTTCCGTTGCACCCCTCCATGTCCTGCAGAGGCCATAGCAGCCACATAGCAACCCTTCAGCAACTGACACATGAGTTCCCTCGTCTTGAGAATTAGATACTATCACATCCTCATCAGCTAAGAACCCAGGGATCTCTTCCGGAGGAATAAACCCATAGATCCTGATGTGATCTTCCATGCTCAAGTCAGTGATGCGTTGCTTGCAGAACTCATAGTATTGGTGGTCACCATACTGGTTCAGATAGCTACCATCTCCCTGATCAAACCCACCAACAAGATCCAGCTTGAGGTCAGGCCCAAGTTTATCTACAGCTTCAGCGAATGCCTCAATCAGTTCAAATTGCCCTTTACGGGGAATGAACGAACCAACCTGGCATACCTTGGTGACTGGGTTGTCAAACCTTCTGTTCTGTCTGGGCTCTTCAAATCTGTCAGGGACCTTGTTTGTCCTGGAGATGATTACCTCAGAGGGCTTGCTGTTAGCACCTCGTTTGTCCATGAAGTTATCACCGACATGAGGGGCTGACACGATCAACCCTGACACTTGATCCCATGGAAACTCAGGGAGGACAGTGTATGAGTTGAAAGCCTCTATCCTATGCATTCGAGCAAACAGAGGCTTGTTATCATGGTTGTTCTTGATAACGTCCAATAGAGGTTCCTGACAGAACTCAACAAAAAGAACGTCAGCCCACCCTAACACTGTTCCCAGGTTTAGAGCTTGCTGACGTTCATCTTTATCTCTCTGCCAGAATCTAACTTCATGGCCTCGAGACACCAGTGCATTTTCTATTGGGTTAAAGAAGGCTAAGTTTGTACTAAATACTCCTACTTTCATGCACTTCCACCATTAGTAATACCTAAGTGGCAGTTGGTTACACCTCGTAACCAACCACTACACTTGAACCTGCAAAACCTTTACAAGCCAGGGTATCACCAATGTTGTCAATCTTGCCCGCTAACATCACTGTGAAAGGCAAGTTATCCATAGCTGGTATACGGATTTGACCAGATCGCCAGCGTTTAGTGAGAGTTGAACCTTCACTCACCTGATCGGTAAGGTCAGTAGCACCAACGAGAGTAGCAGTGCTACCAGCTATCACAGCCCACTTAGTGGCTCCAGTGTCACCGTTACCACCAGTTACTTGGCCATTCCAACCAACGTCGACATTACACCAACGAACGGTCTTACTACCAGCACCTTTAGCTTCAATGAGCTTGCTAGCCATAACAGCAAAGGATGTTGTGGTAGATGAAGTAACAGAAATTTCTTCTTCGATGTTACCATCAGCATCAAGAACACCTGACACCTTATCAAAGATGGTGTATTCGAGTTGACCAGTGGGTACAGTCTCTTCTTTGACAGTGTCGAGCTTAGAGCTGTTAGTGTCAAGGCGACTGAGTGAAGTAGTGTGGCGAGAAGCGTTGTCCTCAGTGTAACCACCTACAGTGTCCAGCTTGGAAGTGTTAACATCCAGCTTGGAGTGAGAAGAAGTAGTACCAGTGTCATTGGTATCATGACGGCTGTTGATGAGAGCACGAGTAGTAGTGTGCTTACTATCAATGTCACCAAGAACGCCAGCGTTGTCAACAACAGCAACACTTCGAGCATGCTCAAGAGTCTCTGCGTTTTCAACAGCAGTGATGCGTATGTGGTGAGTTCCGAGGTACTGGGCAGTGTGGATAGTCCAATCGAAGTAGTAGATACCAGTGGCACCCACTTCTTTGGTCATAGACAGGCCATTGATATCAGTGGTGTTATCAGAGTCTTTTGCGTAAGCACCAGTAGCATCAACGATAGTGATGTCTGGGTTGGCATCAAGGTCTTCCATCTCACCAATGGAGTTGTAGTTGTAGATGTAAACACGCTCGTTCTTGGCAGTGGATTCATCACGCTCAATAACATCAGAAGCAAGTACCTTAGCCTTAGTGTTATTTTGAAGAGCACCAACCTGAGCCTGAACAACAGCTACCTGAGTACCAACATCAGTGATGAGGGTTTCATTGGTGTCATTCTGAGAGTGGGTGGTGTCATTCTGAGTTTGAACAGTGTCGAGCTTAGACTCGTTAACACCATTCTGAGACTTGATGGTGTCAAGCTGAGAACCAACATCGGAACCAATGGATGCTTCGATAACATCCAACTTGGAGTGAGTAGTGCCCTGCTTGCTGTCAACGGTGTCTAGCTTAGAGGCATTGACAGTGTTCTGAGAACCAATGTCAACCTGGCCAGTTTTCAGAGTGTCGAGCTTTGAGTTGTTAACAATGCCAATACCTTCAACAGTATCGAGCTTTGAGTAAGCATCTTCTTGCTTACCATCAACAACCAAGAGCTTTGATGTGTTAACATCAAGCTTAGAATGGGTTGAGTCCTGCTTGCCATCAACAACGAGTAGTTTGGATGTATTGGTGTCAATCCCACCCTTGTTAACATCAGCTTTTGACTCAAGAGTGTCAGTGCTGGCTTTAACAGTGTCGAGCTTCGAGTCGTTGCCTTCAACCACACCTTGGATAACATCGAGCTGAGAGCCAACTTCTGCACCAACTGAGCTGGCGAGTTCATCCAACTTAGAGTGGGTAGTTTCCTGTTTGCTGTCAACAACAATCAGCTTTGAGGTGTTAACATCAACTTTTGAGTGAGTTGAGTCTTGTTTGACATCAACCACTTCGAGCTTCGAGGTGTTGACGTCAAGTTTTGAGTGAGTAGCATCTTGTTTGCCATCCACAACTTCCAACTTGGAGTTGGAAACGTCAATCTTAGACTCAGTACCATCAGTGAATCCCTGGAGGGTGTCGAGCTTTGAGTGGGTGGTATCTTGCTTACCATCAACAACAACCAGTTTGGATGTGTTAACATCAGCTTTTGAGTGAGTGGTGTCTTGCTTTCCGTCAACAACTTCTAGTTTTGAAGTGTTAACATCGAGCTTAGACTCAGCGCCATCAGTGGATCCCTTAATGGTATCCAGCTTTGAATCAGCTGTGGTGTTCTGGCCTTGAACAGTGTCAATCTTTGAAGTATTGACGTCAAGTTTAGAATGAGACACCTCATTCTGTGACTTAACAGTTTCGAGCTGAGAGCCAACGCTTCCAGAACCCCCACCAATGGCATCATTGATGGTTGTTACCTTAGAATCGATTTCTGCAACAGCAGCATCATTGATATCGTGACGAGACCTTACTGTCTCTTTGACACGACGTTCCACATAGTTTGTCGCCATCAAGATTCTCCTTTAGGACATTACTTTAGGGTAGAGATCAATCAAACAGAAGGTTCCATCGTGCGCGTCTATCGGGTCTAACCCTTCCCGAGTCAATCTACAATGCACAATTTGAACACTATTATCTATTACATTTGCTGGGATCACGAGTTCTTCGTTAAACGCCATTGTGTTAGCTGAATTTACTGGCGTTATGAGATGGGTGGATGAGTAATCAGTGCCACCAGTCGTGGGATCACCTGTCATTTTGACACGGTAATCTAATCTGAACTTGAGTTGGTTTGGCTCAGCTGTCGACATGCAGTACTTCATTCTGAGCTTTATGCCATGAGTATACTTGCCACGAGGTTGTATCTTAAAGATGATATCTTGGTCTTGGTTGAACTCAAAACCAGCAGCATCCTCAAAATCAAAGTCATCCAAGTTGATCATAGGTGGAGGGTTATCACCTTCAAAGATCGCAAGAGAATTATCCAGGTCATCCTTCTCTATCTCTGAGAAGATTGGATTGTTCTCCATATGTTCAGCGATGATAATGAAACCAGGACCATTGACGAATATCTTCATCTTATGGTTGGTTGGATCAGAAGTGTCTAACCAGGTGAACCCAGCTTCAGGGTCGGGTGGAGCCAGTGGCCCTTGGTGGTGGGTACTGATCGCCTGGAGAGCTTCTCTGATTTCTTGGGCAGCTACGGGTGTCGCTGCTTGAGGTATAGTATAGTCATATGCCATCTATCAATTCACCGTTCCTGAGTAAAAGGGTTGGTACTCGGCACCATATTGTCCGAGGATGAATCGTTCGAGTATATTTCTACTTGCATTTATATCAGCATTACCAGAATGACCACAAGACTGGCAGTGGAATATACTTTGTGATAAACGATTCTTCTTGCTGGTGTGGCCACAACTGTTGCATGTTCTACTTGTGTTTCTAGGATCCACACTACGAAAGACAACACGGTTCTCTTCACAGAGTGCTTGAATCCTAGACAAGATATGAGCATATCTCCAGTTAGCAACAACACGTCGAATAGTTTTAGTCAATCGACGTTTGACTTTCATATTCTTTTTGAGATTCTTGAGTTTTTCTACAACGATGAGTGAGCTCTGATCAAATGGTATGAGTTTGAGCTGCTCATTGATGTACTGTTTGATCTGAGTTTTCTTACGATAGTATGCTTTTGACTTGAACTGTTTTCTTGTGAGTTGATCAATGAGTGTTCTGAGATCAGAGCCAATATGAGTACCATCTGATAGCGTGGCGAGGTGGGTGATCCCAGTGTCAACACCAAGCATGTTAGTTGATGGTGGCTTCTTCTCACCAGTCTCTATTTTGAATGAGAACTGTATGAATGAATTAGAAACTCTAATTACTGAAGATCTTCTTCCTAATGTGTCCCACTTATTGAATTGTGCATGCTTTCTAAGAGGTATGTTAAGTCTGATGTTGCTTCCTCTTCTCCCTATGCCTTTCAAAGTCACCATGAAGTCAAATTTTGATATATTAGTTGGATTCACTTGCTCATTGCATCTCTGCAGAGTTGCTGTTCTCCCTTTATGGTTTGGTGATCTATATGGGTTACTTGATGACACTCTTGATTTTGCAGAGTGGACCATTGAGTAACCCTCAGCAAATGCACTCTTGATCATATTAGCTGAGAGCCACGTTCCTGTGTCATCACTACACTTAGATACAAGGACAGAATTTTGGCATTGCAGTCTAGTCAGCTCACCTACTTGTTCTTCATAGGTAGCTATGAAGTAATTTACTACTGATGAATACTCACTGAGGAATGTCATGATGGCATTACGCTTTTTATCAGTGATCCACTTGCAGTAGTGTAACTTCACAGACCTCACTATCTTCATACTAATTCACCCATTGAATTCCGCTATCCCAGTTATCTCCACCATCCCACAGTGGTGGTGGCCCTGTAGGTTCGATGATGATGGTGAGTTCATCAGGATACTCGTGGTTATTGTTTTCGTATAGCAAGCCAGCAGCATTATCAAATGCGTATGCTCCGTTGAAGAATACACCATTGGAGAATGCGTCGGCAAATTCAAGAACACCATCAGATTCGCCATCGTCATCTGACATAGTTACAGTGTCTTCTAAGTCAATTTCTATTTCAGGAATTGGCTCGATGATGATCGTTAGTTCGTCTGGGAAGAAGATGTTGTCTTTCTCGTACAGAAGACCAGCAGCGTTATCGAAGTTGTACACACCATTGAAGAGTACCTGATGTGTGAGCTCATCACCTTCTTCAAACACATTCACGCCACCTTCGAGTTCATCATCAGTGGGTAGTGTGTCTTCGATTTCAACAGGACCCATATCAATCTCGAGGGTGTCAAGGATCTTGTCTTGGTTGCTATATGTCAGACCAAGTGGATTACCAAAGTTGGTACCCAACTTGTTGTCATAGTATACAAGGGAGTCACCGAGGAATGGATCCTCAAAGTCTGACTGGATGAGTACTTCAAGCTCATCAGGTTCATGACAAGCCTCATAGAACAGTGTACCATCAAGTGTGTCTCCATTATAGAGGAACTCAGTGCCCCCAGGAGATGACAGACCACTATAGTTGGCTATAGCCACACCATCGTAGTATGGGTAGATGCCGTGATCATAGAATTCAGTGCATCCTGGATCACCAGTTGGGTCATCATAGAGTACATCTGTGGTAGCGTAATCTATACCACCCTGATACGTATAACCAGTCAGGTTACAACCAAACAACAGACATGATGGGTACATGTTATCTGTCCAGTTGTTTCGGTCCTCAGTCATGAAGATGATTTCACCCTCATGGTCATCAGTCACCTCAGGGAATTCGTCTGACAGGTTCTTGACGTAAGTCAGAGTTCTGAGTGTTCTGGTGATTGGTCTTACTTCCTCGATGGCATCAAGGATGATAGGCAGTGATTCAAATGAGATGGTTTCACCAATCTCAGCAGCCTGAAGGTCGAAGAATGAACTCTTATACTTGATTAGGCCATCATTGTAGTCGAAAGGATCATAGGCAGGGTTAGGAGAACCATCAGCAAGAATGGGGTATACGTCTGGAGTCTCATCGAACTTGGTCAGGTTGTAGTCAGTCCATAGCTCAGTTACTGTAGCACTGAATCCAAGGGACTTGAGCAAGAAGTCAAACGAATCATGGGTACCCTTGATCTTATACCAGTCAATTGCACGGGCGATCTTTAGCCTTTTGACGGTCTCATCGAGAGCGTAGGGTACATCGATTCCAATATTGCCACCAAGAACACCGAGGAATTCTTCAGGAGTTTCAAATGGGTTGGGGAGAGCAGATAGTTGCTTTAATAGTTGATCGAAATAGTCTTCAAAGTCAGCGAATCCTCTAAAGAATTCTTTCAGGAACCCATCAGGATCAGAGATAGTTCTAATGTGCTCTGGCAGCAGATTGAACTTATGGTCTCTTCCATAGGTATAATCATACTCATCCAACACAGCCACTGCATCATCATGAGTCGTGGTTGGGTATTGGATTGCATTGAACTCTTCAATGAACTGCAAGACCTCGTTACGTACAGGATCATAGTTCGTAGAGCCAACAAACTCTCTTCTATACTGTCTGTAGATGCCACGATACTCAGAGTTCCTGAGTAATAGAGCTGATTGTTGCTCCAGCTGTTCTTGCGTAAGAATGGTCATGCTATGTTACAATGATTCCGTTACTAGACAGACGGTAGTCACTGTTACCATATGAGTTGTATGTTCTGACTCTGTAGTAGTACGTGCCAGATGCTCGGGTCATTGTAAATTCAGTAGCATTACCTGTGAACACAGTGGTGTAGGTAACGAAGTCTGATGTTGGAGATTCCTGAAGCTCATAGCCATCAATGCCAGCTACAGCACCCCAGATAGCAGTGAAGGTTCCTGTGCTCGTAGCAGGTACAGCAAGGAAGTCTGGTGGCACAGGCTGTTGAACAATTTCAATGTTGCCCTTGGCGATAGTTTCGAACTTTTCAGTGGGGATCTTACCTTGGTCATCCACAGGGTCAGTTGTGATGTACGCACTACGAACACCCTGAACACTTTCCACTGCTTCGTATAGCTTGGATATGTATAGCGGGGTGCCAGGCTGGAGATCAGCTGACTGGAATACGCAATCTATAGCTTCTTCCACCTGCTCGATGATCTGGAAGGTGTCGAACCTGTCGTCAAATTCAAGAGCAGCGTTGACGTCAACTTCTTTGTTAACACCAGGCACAACAAGAACCTCAGTACCAATCATCTTCTTCGTATCGAGGTACTCCTTCAGAGACGCTCTAAGGCCATCAGAGGGAGGCAGGAGGGTATTGTCATCACCAGAGCCCCAGATGTACACGCGGACTATATTGCTCTCTAGTGGCACCAAGTTGGTGTCGAGCACAGCCACTGCTCGAGCAACTGCACCAAACTCATCGTCAACGTATACGGATGAAAGTGTTTGATAATCCTCACCAGTTACTGCACGATCATTGGTGCGTACTGATCTTGGTGCGAATATTTTGATATGTTCTATGGTCTCTCTGTCTTCACCACCAGAACCAACATTGGCCGGATTGGTAACGAACACCTGAACAGTGCCAGAGACACCGATGAAACCATTGATAGTTGTTCTGATAGAGCTCCGAGCAATGTTACCAACTGAGCCACCACCAACTCGATAGTAGATATCAATGACAGCGTTGTTGGGAGGGATAGCACCAATAATGCCATCACCAAATCGTATGATAGCTCTATCTTTGTCGTCGTATGATACTTCAAAGTCCTGGCCAGCATCTGATAGGATGAGGGACTCCACCTCAGTCCATTCTACACCATCAACGAATACAGATACCGACCCTTGGATAGCGCTGGTGTCAGGTGTAGTAAACGATTGGTTCTCTGTACCATTGGACACAACTTGAGTCGATTTTGATTCACCCTGGCTGAGTGTGATCTGCTGGTTGTAGATTTCATACTCGGAAACTGTGTCAGCGACTGACCATGGTAGATCGATCACAGCAGTAAGACGATCACTGCTTATTTCAACAATCTGATAGAAGTTAGTGTCAGCACCAGTGGTTGCTCTCAGTGAAGCACCAATACCAACATTGGTAGGCAATGCACCATTGAACGTGATGTTGATAGATCCCTGAACGAAGGTAACTTCTCTGGCAGGGTCAGCATCCACCAGAAGTTCGTTCATGCTGACATCACCAGCAGCGATCACATAGTCATCTGATACCTCAAATACCAGACCATCTAGTGTCTTAACCTCAGTCCCCTTGGTGATGGTTACTGGGTCAAGCTGAGGTGACGTGAGCTCAGCGTTTACACTGATAGAAGATGCAGTAGCAGCTGAAGGTTGGTAGCCTATCTGATTGGCGATACGCAGAACGTTGGCACGGAGCTGGGCAGTTTCCAGATAACTTTCATTTGCTTGCTTGTCCAGCATGAAGGACAGCAGTGAGAAGTCATATGAGATAGCATGCAGTAATGCGACACCAATGTTAGAATTAAAGAAGTCAGTCCAATCCTGAGGGAACCTCTGTTGGAGAATCCTCACTAGCTCTTCATAGTTGCTAGTGAACTCTCTCTTGGTGTAATCTATAGTGATAGAAGTGGTATCAGTGCAAGCCATTATTGCCTCTCAAGGATGAATTGGACATCAAAGGTCGTAACAGGGTAGTCCTTTAATGAGAAATTCACAGTGGTGTTGATTTCGTGCTCATCTTGGGTGATGTTAAAACCTATGATAGTTACTCGGGGCTCCCATTTATTGATAGCTTCCACAACGAACTCCTCAACGAGAGCACGTGTTACTGCATCATTCTGATCGAAGGGGACTTGGTAGAGCTTACTGCCGAAGGTGGGACGCATTGGGTATTCTCCAATGCGGGTGCCAAGAATGACTTCAATTGATGATTTGATGAGTTCAATGTCTATGGATGGCGTAAAGTATCCCTGGCTTTTCTTTGTTACTGGGCTTGCCAGTCCGATGAATCTTGCACCAGAAGTGATTGCCATACCTACCCACTATTCACGTTACCAGAACCCCCTGTAATCGTCGCGCCACAACTCAGGGAATCACCAACTCTTGCCACTGCTCTTCCATTGACTTTTACAGTTGAAGAGCCTGAAACTATGGTTACTGACCCATGTTCACTGCATGTTGCTGAGTCACCAACCCGAGCAACTCCGATGCTGTTGGCCTTGGTATCTCCGGAGCCACCAGTGATGGATCCTCCGTGAGATATAGAATCACCCATTCTTGCTATAGCTGACATTATGCTAACCCCGTTGATTGGAATGTTTGTTGAGCATTCTGCTTCTTCACTGCATCTAATTGGACCATATTCTGGTGGACGTTAGGAGGTGTGATTATAGGAACACCATTCTCGTCCATGGGAACATCAGTCTTTATCTGGTTGATCTCCCTCCTAAGGTTCTCAACATCTACATCTGAGCATGTCTGGTCTATACAGTCAGCTATCCTATCAAGCATGCTAACTATCCCTGAGATATTCAATCTCTCAAATAGACCATTGATCATATCAGCTAGCCCAGCTAAAGCACTATAGGTGCTTGCTGAGTTGCCATTAGGAGATTCTGTGATGTCAGTGTCACCAACAAGTCCTAGCATATCCATTATTTCACTGACGTCTAGGTCAGGGCAGTTGATTTGGATTTCTGATAGTCGACTCAAGGAGAGCTTGCCAGGATTCTTTACAATGTTAGTCAACGACTTACCAATGTCTTGCACACCGCCAGCCAAATCAGGGAACTCCAATGTTGGGAACTCAGCCGAGAACACTCCCTGAAGAGCTCCAAGTAGATCGTCACCAATACCATCTAAGGACAGATAGTCCAACAGATCAGTGTCAGTATCTACTTTCTTCAGCATGGGAAGAGCATTCATAGCAGTCAGCGCTGTTTGCATACGAGGATCGTTGTCTGGTATCTGGGTCAGCAGAGCAGCTGCAGCTGGGACGGCCACCTCAGTCTTAATAGGCACCACATCACCGAATCCCGCATCTTTACGAAGTGTTGAAATGATCTGCTTCTTGGTAGAATCCTGAGTGTTCGAGTTGGTCAGCAACCCAACGAGCTCTGCACCCGTAGCAGGTGGCCCTGACATCTCAGGGACGATAGCCTTGGCTGTGTCTACCGTCTTTCCGAGTAGATCAGCTGGAGTTTCTGTCTCATTGATGTTCGCTATTGGTGGGTTATCCAGGTCAACGCCAGAGTCAGCAGCTAGAGCAAGGATCTTATCAGCCTCTGCCCTACCACTGTCTACCACCTTCTTACCTTCCCTAGCTTTAGAGAGCAAGGCATCAATGTTTTGCTGTAGAAATGAACAAGGTCTTGAAGTAGGCATTATGGATTCAGATTAATTTCTGGAGCAATTAAAGTGATAGCTATATTTGATTCCATAGTTAGAGAACCAATACATGTCATGTTGCCACCACCTGTCCCGCCAATAGTTATGGGTGATGACATGTTGATTACCGTTCCAGTTATGTTCACTGGGCCACCGGATGATATATCAACCAAACTACCAGCCTGCACGATGTGTTTGGTGGCCTTGGCTAAGTTTGTGTTAGCAACCGTCTGAGTCCTGTTAGATCCAACTGTGATGGTCTGGTCGCTACCAACAGACTCAGCGTGGGAACCCCCAACAGAGGTTGATTTGTTTTCGGTAACCTCATTATTATTGTCACCTTGTATTAGAGAGTTGTACTCATCATACTCAGTGTTCAGGTCTACATAGTTGCCCTTGAAGTCCTTCATGCGCACACGGGTACTACCATCACGGTCATCAAGGATTATCTCATGTTCTTTAGCAGTCCTAATGGTGATCTTGTGTGAGTTATCAGTTCGATCGTCCAGCTCTATGTAGTGACCAGCTGGTGTTTCCCATGTGTGGTTGTCTGGCTCAACGATAGGACCATGGTTCTTTTCTGGTGATTCAGAGTCGCCTCCTGGAGCACCCCACCACCCACCCATCCACACAGGGTGCTCAGAGTTACCCATCTCAAAGGATACCCATACAGTAGAGCCTCTAGGTGGAACATGGAATGTACCAGACTTAGCGTGACCAGCTCCCATGAAACATGGTGACGCCCAAGGAAGATCACT
>Ga0180430_10001996_pt1 | contig 19123 bp, 18 predicted proteins | sample SS_ome_9_FD_132999 | JGI IMG/M metagenome (GOLD analysis project Ga0180430, IMG submission 132999) | Hypersaline lake sediment archaeal communities from the Salton Sea, California, USA - SS_1_S_2 metaG | ecosystem: Environmental > Aquatic > Non-marine Saline and Alkaline > Hypersaline >... | reverse complement strand
TTCAAGTTCTGCCTCGCGCATCAATCGCTGCGGCAGGTATTGGATTTCACTCACACCTTTTCTGACGTTCTGCCACCAATCGGACTTTATGATCGAGCGCATAAACTTCCCCAACTTGCGCCCCGCTGTGATCATGCCTTCCGGCCCGAGCACCAATATACCGATGATCAGGACAAATACGATTTCAAGTGGACCTATACCAAATATATTCATACGCGTTTATTCTGGATCCTGAGTTTGAATTTTTTGAAGTGATTGGGTAATCTCGTTTTGGCGATCTGCCAGGGAACCCAGCACTCCGTTCACAAATCTTGGTGCACTGTCGGATCCATAAGTCTTTGCTAGTTCTACAGCTTCATTAATAGCCACTTTGAGTGGGATATCATCTGCGATGGCAAATTCCCATAAAGCCATTCGGAGGATATTCCTGTCTATCACTGCCACTTGGTCCAGCGGCCAATCCGGTGCATGATCGATGATGAAGTGATCGAGTTCGGTTCGGATAGGCAGAACACCCAGCACGATCGATCGAAAAAACTCGACTAGTTCATCATCCAGGCCTGAATCTTCCATCCTTTCAGTTAAAACTATGCCAACCGGGTGATCTGTGATATCCAGTTCATACAAGGCCTGGAGGGCAATCCCCCGCGCCCGGGTGCGGTCCTTCATAAAGTATTAGTCCTCAGGGACCAGGTTGTTCTGATAATCAATGTCTTCAATATGCACGTTGATCGTACCGACTTCCATGCCAACCATTTTCGAGATGGCTACAGAGACCTGTTCCTGGACCTGTTTGCTGGTTTCTCGGATATTGGCTTTGTCGGTCAGAACCAGGTGTAAATCCGCATAAACGGAACCATCTTCTTCAATAGTGATCTCAACCCCATCATCGCGATTGCGGCTGAATAAGGTATTTACACTGCTGGGGGTCAGAGCCAGACGGCTCACACCCTCTACCTGAAGGGCGGTTAATCGGATTATTGTAGACAGAACACCTGGAGCAATGGTGGTTTTTCCCGGGGGACGTTCAGTTGTTGCCATAAGATCTCCCAAAGTATAGTTTTCCGCTCAGCTGGCGGCCTTTTTTATTATAACCCATCGATGATTAAAACACAGACGGCCGTGATAGTCACGGCCAGTCCGATTTTTGACTAGAAATTCAGGTCAATTATTTGGCTACAACTTCGCGACCGCGATAATAACCACAGTGGGGGCATACCCGATGAGGTAAGCGTTTTTCGCCGCAGTTGGAGCACTGGACCAATTGCTTGGGTTTTAACGCATCGTGAGCTCGACGGCGATTCTTGCGGCCCTTTGAAGTGCGTTGTTTTGGTAGAGGTGTCATATCATTAACTCCTGCTTCTTTTTCACACGAATAATCGTGATAATTACTCTTCTTTTACAGCAGGTAGATTATACGGAGTAGGGGGGTTTAAGTCAAGATGGTTGCCTGACAGGAAAAATGCTCTCTTAGCGATGGGCAGTGAAATGCGCCGGATCCATCTGGTCCATTTTCCAACTAATATCCCCCAGGAGCGGGGTTTTCTGAGAGCAGGAATCAGGCAGGAATCCAGGAGGAGCGCCGTAGCCGGCGTTGGTGAACATCCACCAGCGCAATGTCCGTTCTTCCACTCCCAGCGGCTGGAGAATGGTGTAGGCCGCTCTGCAGAGCAGTTCAGCATAGCGGTCAATGTCAATGGTCTTTGGGTCAGGCCTTTCTTCCAGATCCCAGGCAAATACTCCGGGCTTTCCCCGGGTGAGGAGGAAGCGCACCCGCTGCCCAGGTATCAGATTCTTGCCGATCGCTGCCAGCTGTGCGGCCGCTCTGGCTGCCGGAGAAGGCACTTTATATTCCTCCAGGCTTCGGCTTATTTTCTGTGAGATCAGCAGCTCTACCAGGGGGATCTTGCGCTGCCGCAGGGCAGATAAACGGGCCTGCAGCAGGGCATGAACGCGGGGCAGTTGATCCACCAATTCCCCGGCATCCGATGCATCTGCCAATAGATCCAATAATTCCTTCTGGACTTTCTTGACCCATTTTGAGGTGTCGTCTCGCCTTAATTCTATTCCCCGTACTTTCCAGGTCCCATTCTGGAACAAGCCGAAATAGCGGTTAGCCACTGGCACCCGGGGATCCGGCCGTGAGCTTAAAAAGGCGATCCAGCGGTAGATGCCATCCAGGCTGGTGGGGAGTCCGGTGCGATCCAGTATTTCTTCCAGCAATGGCTGAAAATCAGCGATCTGTGAGGCGCCATCCTTTTGAACCCAGAGGCCGTCAACATACATGTGAAGGACCTGGAAACCCAGTTCTTCAGCAGCTTCCTTGGCCCTCAGCAGCGCTTCCCTTCCATAGGCTGTAACTGCTTCATGGGCCTCAATGCGTCCGAAACGGGCATTCTTGTATCCCAGGTATCCGAAACAGGTGACAAGCAGCCATTTGTGGGCAGAGGAGCGGGCCTGGAACGGATTCCAGCGCACATCGCGGGGGTCCATTCCTGCCAATTCCTGTTTAAGACGGATCCTTTTTTCAAGCAGGGGCTGCAGAGTATCTGGAACCAGGCCGCGATGGTCCTGATCAATGTTCAACTCCAGTTCGGGTACAAAGGTGCTGTTCTGTGTGTTCTTTCCGATGGTTTCGGGAGAAATGTTAAAGTGTTCCATGATGCTAGGATACATGGATATGAAATCGATTTCCGCTACATTGGCGTGCAGTCCTACAGTTGGCTGGTAGACCAAACCGCCCCGATCAGACTGGAGCAGGTTATAAGCTGATTTGGACCACTCAACTTGCTGTTTGTGCCAGGGTACCAGAACACCCTGGCGCAGAGCAGTCAATATCTGCATGGAGGAAATGCCGGTGCCGGGAGAAACCCGGGCAGCTGTCTGGATGCGCAGACTTGTTACCCGGGCCATTTCATAGACACCTTCCAGACCATAATCGTGATACATGACCGTGTTCTCTGTGGAAATATGGATGCGTCCAAATAAACGGGCCTGGGGTCCGCGGTAGATCACTCCTCCATAAGAATGGTAAAAACGCTCCTCTCTGCGTTCAACCCCGCGGCTCTCTTCGCGGCTCAATGAAAGGGTGATATGGTGCTCATCCATTAGCTGGTGGAGTTTATCGATCAGCCAGTTATCACCCCAGACTGTCAGCAGCAGGTCAGGGTCATAACGGCGGAGCAGTGCTTGAAGTTTTACCAGCAGGCCCCGTTCATCCTGAAAGGGGAAGGAATAGTGCTTTCCTTTGATGTGCACTTTGAGGTTGGTTGGCTCTTTGTGATCTGGATTGGAATCGGGAACCAGAGCCATCACCAGCAGAGGGGGTTCATGGCTGTCTACTATCCAGGGAGAATCCAGGGTTTCCAGGTTTTCGATCTCCCCATCGTTCGTAGTCAGTACGCGGCAGCGCGCCAGGGGAAAGACACCGGTCTGGGCCGCATAGCGCAGGTCAACCGAGATGTCGGCGTTGTAATAAACCAAGCTGGGAAAACTTCTTTTCAGTTGATTGAAAAGCCTTTCCTGGGCTGGTGGGGTTTTGGTCATGATCTCCAGGACAGGAAGAGGTTTCTCCACAAAGAGATCCTGCTTTTCGACGCGCGATAAGCGCGGCGGCTCCGGCAGTGCCTTCAGGTGCCGCCAGAGGGACCTCAATTCGCCGCTGGTCCCGTGCGCATAGAAAGAGGTTGGGAACGATTGGTGCAGACGATGGCGCCGGACCTCGTCTTCATCCAGGAACCAGAGAACCACACCCTGGACTGGATCTGGGTAGATGTCCAGCAGCCAGCCGTGGATCTCATTGCTGGAGGGCATGGCGGAGTTCTGTGATCTCTTGCCTTAACCGGACGACTTCTTTATGTTCTTCCAGCAGCATGGCCAATAAGAAGGTTTCGAAGGGCAGTGCATGCGAGGCATAAGAAGCAGCCGCGAGATGTTTTTGAGCAGAGGCAAATAGATCATCCAGGACTTGTTGGTCGCTGCTGCGCAGAGCCCGGCGAAAACGGGCAAAGGCGGCTCGTTCCTTCAAAAACGTTTGAGTGATAGAAGTTACAGTTCGTCCCATAAGGTTTCCTTACTAAAGTAAAGCGAGTTGAGTGACAGGAGAGTGAGGTTCAAAGACCCAGACTCGATCCACGCTTTCCCGGATTCGAACCAGAAAGGGCTCTTCAGCAGGCTGCGGATGAAGAACTACAAGGACCGGGGTGTGGCGGGCGTTTTTTACCAATGCGTGAAGGCAAATATCCAGCAGGCGGAGCCGCTCGGTAAGAGAAGCGTTTTCATCCTGGAAAGTGGACAGCAGATTCAGGACCAGGGTGGGAATGCCTTGCGGAGCAGGTTCTTCCAACAGTGTGGCCATCTGGTAGCAGGTGAAGGCCCGTGCGACCTGGATCCGTTCCAGGGCGGTGTAAAGGAGCAGGTCCCGGCGGCGGAGTTCCCTGTTGAGGGTTAATACGTCGAAACGGTTGCCTCCGTCCAGGACGCGGACCGGGCCGGTTTGGGCCAGCTCGGCAATGAACTGCAGAGAAGCCTTGCGCTGGAAATCGGAAGGGGCAATCAGCAGCTGCAGGGAAGGGGAATGGGGCAGATTAATGAGTTCCATGAACCAACCTTATCAGGTTGGTTGGCTGATGACTATCGCCGTTTGGCTGAAATTAGGGGTGAAAAAAGGGCTACTCCAAAAGGGGAAGATCGGTCAGGCGGCCCATTGGGAAAAATCCCAGTCAGAAAGGATCTTGCGAAGTTCCAGCTTGCTGCGCAGGCCGAATTTGCGTTTGGCATTACGCAGATGGGTTTTGACAGTTGCCGGGGATATGATCAGCTGATCTGCGATTTCCTTGTTGGTGTAGCTTAAGCAGGCCAGTGCAGTGATCTCTTTTTCGCGGGGAGTGAGGGATTTCCAGGTTTTCAGGTTCCTGGTGGCTTCCTGGCGGTGCTGCAGGGCGAAGACCAGCATCCTTTGGCCGACTTCGTTCACAGGCTGTTCTTCTTCCTTGGCCAGGCGCGCGAGAGCCAAACTCAGCGGCTGGTCCAATTTGACGAATTGGGCTGGATGAAAAAGGTATTTGAGAGAGTCTAAAACACGAGTAGGTAACATATTTGCCAGGCACCAATCTAGAACATTTGTTCTGTATTATACACAAAGAAAGGCTGGTTGGCAAGAGGGATTCAAAGGAAGCGCTGCTGAAGCAGCGCTTCCGAGAGGAATAAGAGACGGATAGGATCAAGGAGTTAAGATCAACAGCGATTCCGCCTGGCGCTTGACGTGATCGATGTCCCAAAGCATGGGATGGTAGTAGATATTGCGCCAGAGATCTGCCATATCGATGTAATGGGGGTGGTAGGCATGCCCAGACTGACCAGTTGTGTGGATGCTGAGTGAGTTGGATAGGTCGTTCAGGTTAATGATCATGCGCATGGATGGCAGCCAATCGATCACGTACGGGTTGCCAGGATCCCAGCCTGTGGCGTTCACGATCTCATTGCCGCCAGCGGCCGGGAAAGGACCGCGATTGAAGAATTTATTGACAAATGGAAAACTGCTCATGACTTGATTCTGGAATGTGATCGTGTGCAGCTCTCCCCACTGCCAGCTAGCAGGGTCTTTCCCGAAATCCTTTTTAAGCTCCTTGCAGGATTCTTCAAAAGTTAGCTTGAGAATATCAGTCATTATTTCCCTTTCAGGTGTGGAAGTATCATTCCACCAGGGATTCTCAGGCTGATCGACTAGTTGACGGATGATTTCTTTGCTGGTTGAACCAACCCCGATCAAATAATTCTCTGGCAGATTGTCCTGCATAGTATTGTCCACCAGATTTTGCCAGAATGTCATAAATAAGGCTGCTGGCGCTGAATCCATATTCGCCTGGTAATCCCATTCAATGAGGATTGCTTGAGCATCTACCAATTCTGGATCTGAAAAGTTCAGCTTCAATATCTCCGGCACAAGAACTGCCGCGATCGAATCATAATTATCTCCCTGCATGGCCTTCAGGGTTGAGATATTGATCGGTCTGGGAGCTGCTTCCAGCATATCGACAATTCGCTGGGCTCGGAAACCTCGATTCCATTCTTCTGAAATCAGGTAGGGATAGTCAGATCCCACTACCGCGTTATTGGCTGTGACGATATATCCCGAGGGAGGATTGAGAAAATGGGGCAGTTCTTCAAAAGGAATATATCCCTGCCAATCATAATCTCCGTTCCAACCGGGAACTGGAAGCATGCCGTCGTGCCCTTCAACACGGATAGGTATATTACCCGGCATTTGATAGCCGATATTGCCTTCGATATCTGCGTAAATCAAATTCTGAGCAGGCACAACGAACTTAGCGGCTGCCTGGCGGAACTCTTCCCAGTTCTTGGCCAGGTTGATATCCCACATGGCGCAGAACACACAGCTGGGTTCAAGAGCAGTCCACCTCAATGCCAGAGCGTAATTCTCGGGGATGGCCAAGCCTGTGGTTTGGTCGAAATCATCCAGCCCGTATTCGGAACCAATGATCGGCCCATGGCTGGTCAGGTAGACCTGATGCTCTACAGGGTCATCCCCAGCGACCAGGATCACCTCAACCACAGACTCCATTTCTACCCAACCATCTGGCGTTAAGTATTGGGTAGGGTGGTCAGGATTTGTTTTCTCGATATAGAGATCCATAACATCTGGACCTATATTGGTGAGCCCCCAGGCAATATGGTCATTATGTCCGATCACAACACCTGGAACACCTGAAAAGGAAAACCCGGTTACATCAAGCTGGCATGTTTCGGTTTTCTCCTGGCAGTGTAAACCAACTTCGTACCAGATCGACGGCATTTGCGAACCCAGGTGTGGATCGTTCACAAGAAATGGTTTTCCGGTATCTGTCAAATCTCCATGTACCACCCAACTGTTAGAGCCGATCCCTTCGAAACCTCCTCCGGTGATCTGATCCAGGTATGCTCCATCTTTTTGAATATTATCCATAGACATGATCATTTCCTGCCAGACGGAATCGGTCAGATAGGAATGGTCTGAATCGGTAATGTTGTATCCTTGATCGTCAGTCTCTTCTCTGGATGATTCTCCAGGAACGATATATGGGTGATCCGCCGGGTAAGGAGGATAAATGAACTCCAACTGGTTGCGGGGTAAGGTCTTTAACAGTTTCGCCCGATCGATCTCGGAATCCAGGTTACCGCGCAGATCCCAGGCCATTGCTTTGGCCCAGGTCAGGCTGTTCAGGGGTGTCCATGGTGAAGGTTCATAATCTGAGTTCAATACGCCTAGAAATAGATATTCCAGGCTGAGATCTGTGCCGGTGGTTTCAGAGATATATGCATTCACTCCCGCAGAGTAAGCATCCAGAACAGCATGTTCCTCAGGACTAAGCAAGTCCAGTTCCTGCTGGGCGACTCTTTCCCAACCCAAAGTTCTCAGGAAAATATCTGTTTCCAGCATGGGTTTTCCAACCAGTTCTGCCAACCTACCGCTTCCCAGATGGCGCCAGAAATCCATTTGCCAGAACCTGTCCTGGGCATGTACGTATCCCTGGCTAAAGAAAAGATCATGATGGGTGGTTGCATAAATATGAGGAATACCATAGCCATCGCGATAGATTTGAACCGGTCCGTCAAGACCTGTTATCTGGATTTCGCCATCAACTATGGGAAATGATTTTCTGGCAGCTTTGCGGACCAGGGGAGGTGCAATCAGGGCGGTGAGAGCTCCCAAGAGGATGAGAATAATTATTACGCCAGCCAGAACCGTTCCGATCTTTTTCGCCATTGGAATCCTCCTTCAGACGTGCAGACAGGAATCAAAATTGATGAGTAATTAGAAAACCCATTGATATCTACAACACTTTAAACGCTGGGGTAGTTATGGTGCTTTATCACCCAGCGTCATTCTCAGATAACTTTCTATAAACGGATCCAGGTCACCATTCAAGACTGCTTCGGTATTGCCCATTTCAAATTCTGTTCGGTGATCTTTAACCATGTGATATGGGTGCAGAACATAGGAGCGGATCTGGCTGCCCCATTCAGCTTTCTGATATTCCCCCCGGAGTTCTTCAATCTTTCCTTTTCTCTCTTGCTGTTTTAGCGCAACAAGACGGCCTTTGAGAACTTTAAGAGCCATTTCGCGATTCTGGGTTTGAGAGCGTTCATTCTGACAGCTGGCGACAATTCCTGTTGGTATATGGGTGATGCGGACTGCGGTATCGTTTTTCTGCACACTCTGTCCGCCAGCTCCACCGGATCGGAAGGTATCGATCCTTAGATCGTTGGGGCTGATGTTAATATCATTATCATCATCAACCTGGGGCAGAATTTCTACCAGGACAAATGAAGTATGCCTGCGGTTGGAAGAGTCAAAGGGAGAGATCCTCACCAGACGGTGAACACCTTTTTCTGAGCGCAAATAGCCGTAGGCATATAACCCGCTGATCGAAATTGTTGTGCTTTTAATGCCTGCTTCTTCACCTGCGGTAAGATCGAGGGTTTCTGTTTTGAAACCTCTTTTTTCCGCCCAACGCAAGTACATGCGCTGCAGCATCTCCGCCCAATCCTGGGCATCGTTACCCCCCGCGCCAGCGTGGATTGCCAGCAGGGCATCTCCCCGGTCATATTCTCCTGAGAGCATGGCGTCAAATTCTCTCTTTTCTATTTCTTCCTGTAGTGCCAGAACTTCTTTTTGGAGATCTTCTTCAAGGCTTTCATCATTCAATTCTGCCAATTCCATGGCATCCCCTAAGCGTTCTTCAAGGATTGCCCAACTTTTCAATTCCCCTTCCAGGTTTGCCAGGGTTTTCATGACCTTTTTGGCCCGATTCTGGTTATCCCACAGATCGGCAGACTGGGATTCCTCTCTCAGGTTTTCCAGCAGAGTTTGTTTCCCAGCTACGTCAAAGACGCTCCAGTAGATTTTGGATCTTTTTCTGGCTTTCTATGAGGATGCTGGACAAGGATTCCATAACTGTACTCCATTTACTTATCCCGTGCTGGGAATTTATTATGCATTCTAAGGGTGATTAATCACCCAAAATTGATAAAGCGCGATACCGACCGATTGGGCCAGATTCAGCGAATCGACAGTATCTTCCTGGGGGATCCTGATACTGGTTCCAAATTGCTGATATTCTTCACCGAGCCCAGGCGCTTCTCCACCAAATATCAGTCCAGCTGGTGTATCAAAAGTGACTTCTGGAAGGGGTATTTTACCATCGGTCATAAATGGATAGATGGCGTGTTTGGTATGAATGCCCCAATAATCTGTGAAGGAACGGAATTTCTGAAACCGCAGATGGAATTGAGCGCCCATTGAAGCCCGGATCACCTTGGGGTCAAAAGGGTCTGTTGTGGGTTCGATCAGAGCAAGATCCCTGATTCCAAAACTGAGCATGGAACGCATAATCGTTCCCAGGTTTCCCATGCTTGAAGGGTTGACCAACACCAGGTGATTTTGGGTTGGGTCCAGCTCGGCATGGAATTTCTTGAAGACTCCGATTGCATATGTATTACCCCTAGCGGATAATTTCTCGACCAGCCGATCATTTTCTATGATCTCGATTTGCCCATTCAAGGCATGTTGACGGATTTTCTCGACACCCTTGTTAAATGATCCCTTGGAATGCAGCAAAACCGCCTGGATCGATCCTGGTCGAGTATTGATCAGTTCCAAAGTTGGATAGACACCCAGGCAGTATGAGAATTCAAATTCTTTTTGATAGCGTTTCAGTTTGTACTGCATAATTTCCCTTATTCCTGGTTGACGATGCTAGCCACGAACGATTCTGGATCAAAAGGAACCAGGTCTTCTGGATTCTCTCCCAGGCCTGCAAAGAGGATGGGTAGGTTCAATTTATTATGGATAGCAAATGCCATACCCCCTTTAGCAGAGGAATCCAGTTTGACAAGGATGATCCCATCGAGGGGGATAGTTTCTGAGAAAGACTCTGCCTGGTGAAGAGCGTTTTGGCCGGTTGTAGCGTCCATAACCAGCCAGCATTGATGAGGCGCTGAAGGCAGTGCTTTTCCTGCGACACGATGTACCTTCTTCAGCTCTTCCATCAGGTTGAAGCTGGTGTGCAGTCTGCCGGCTGTGTCAATCAATACCAGATCCTTTTTCTTGGCCACAGCAGATTGGATGCCATCATATACAACGGCTCCGGGATCCCCGTTCTGCTGGCCGGAAGTTACTGGAATATCCAACCTTTTTCCCCAGATTTGCAGCTGCTTCACCGCCGCAGCCCGGTACGTGTCTGCAGCGATGAATTGAAGACTGAGACCCTGGTCTTGATAATATTTTCCCAGTTTGGCGATTGTGGTCGTCTTGCCGGATCCGTTCACTCCCGCGATCAGGATCACCTGGGGTTTATCCTTGAAGATGAGGTCAGGTGGAGTGATCAACCGGGATTGAAGTTCATCCTTTACTACTCCACCAAGCTCTTCAGAATGGATGATGCCTTCATTTGCGCAGCGAATTTTAAGTTGATCAATAATCTCAAGGCTGGTTTGGACACCCAGATCTGACTGGATAAAAAGGTCTTCCAGTTCATCCCAGGTATCGGAAGTGATCTCGCTTGCTCCAAAGAAGGTGGCTATTTTTCCGAAGGTAGATTTGCGTGTTTTGGAAAGGCCGGCTTTCCATTTTTCAAGGTTATTTTCCATCGAATGCATTATAACACGGGGGCATTTTCCATTCACGGAAGGGTCAAATCAGAGGTTGGGGTTGATTACGGTATAATTTCTCCAGACAAGTATCCAAAGATCACAGAGAGCGGATTTTCTGTATTTGGCAAGGCTGAATGATTACTGTAAAGGTCTACCTATTTTCCACAATTCGGGCCCGGATTGGAGAAAAACAACTGGAGTTAAACTTACCAGTTGACTCTTCTGTTAATGATCTGAAACTGATGTTGATCGATCTGTATCCTGACGCAGCTCCCACAGTCCGCAATATGCTTAGTTCCGTGAACCATGTTTTTTCCGGGGATGAGACCATCATCACCGATCAGGCGGAGATAGCATTCTTTCCTCATGTAAGCGGTGGGTAAGCAGCCCATGATTTGCGCATGGGCAACATCAGACAATCGAGAATTCTCATGATCCAGTGCCGGGATTGCCAGAAACCTTTTCCTATCAACCCATTTCCACACCGCTGCCCGGATTGTGGAGGCCTTTTTGGTTTCCATCCAGGACTGGATTACCATCCAGGTGAGATAGAAACTGAACTACCTGGGATTTGGCGCTATAGAAATGGATTTTCATTGCCAGAAGGAGCACCCATTATCAGTTTGGGGGAAGGGAAAACTCCATTGATCTGGAGCGATGTTCATGATCAGAGGATCGGTTTTAAAATGGAGAGCCAGAACCCATCCGGTTCTTTCAAAGATCGAGGAACAGCGGTATTGATGAGCTGGCTAAAGGCAGCAGGAATCCAGAAGGCGGTTGAAGATTCATCAGGGAATGCGGGTGCATCATTTGCTGCTTATGCTTCCCGGGCAGGCATAGAAGGAAAGGTCTTTATTCCAGATTCTGCTTCTGGCCCTAAGAGGAAGCAGATCGAAAGTTATGGATCTGAAGTTATCCCAATACCTGGTCCGAGATCCAAAGCAGCACAAGCTGTCCTTGATGAAGCTGAATCGGGGGCAGTATATGCTTCCCATGCATACTTACCTCATGGAACTGCTGGAGTTGCCAGCATAGCCTATGAGCTGTTTGAGGATATCGGGGATGCTCCAGGAACTATCATCGTCCCGGTCGGCCACGGCAGTCTGCTGCTTGGAATCTCTCTTGGTTTCCAGGCTTTGTTAGCAAGGGATTCAATCACCCGATTACCACAATTGATCGCTGTTCAGGCGGCAAATTGCGCTCCGCTATATGCAGCTTTTCAAACTGGTGACACTGATGTTCAATCTGTTTCAGAAGGGAAAACCCTTGCAGCCGGTGTAGGTATAGCGGACCCCTATCACGGCAAAGAGGTTCTGGCTGCTGTCCGGCAAAGTGCCGGAAAAGTCATTCGAGTTAAGGAATCCGAGATCCTGAAAGGCCAGGAGGAGCTCGCGCAGCATGGCCTTTACGTTGAAATGACATCTGCGCTGATTTGGAACGGTTTAGAGCAAGTTCGAGAATCAACACCTGGCCCGATCGTTTGTATTATCACTGGGCATGGACTGAAAAATAGTTGAACCGTTGCCTATCCGGCACCATTGGGTATAATAAAACCTTACCACTAGAAAATTGGAACTGGCGGACAGCGAAATTCTTGAAACGGTTTGAGGAGTTTGGCTGACCCTGAGTTCTGAGGAGAAATTTATGGGTCAGGCGAAGGGTCAGGAATTCATCGAAACCCCCCTGGAATTTAATCAAAGAGCTGGACTGGGATTCAAGAACATGGCGCTGTTAACCCGTGCTTTGACCCATCGGTCCTATATCAATGAAAACCCAGATGCATTGGAAGATAATGAACGCCTGGAATTTCTGGGTGACGCGGTATTGGATTTTATTGTCGGTGCCTGGTTATATAACCGGTACCCGGAAATGACAGAAGGGGATCTAACGCTGGTCAGAACCGCTTTGGTACGAACAGAGCAGCTGGCCGATTTTGCCAGCAAAATTGATCTTGGTCTGGCGATGCGTTTGGGCCAGGGAGAGATCATCTCTGGAGGTCGATCCCGTCGAGCATTGCTCTGTGCAGGTTTTGAAGCTCTCGTTGGCGGAATTTACCTCGATCGGGGAGTTGAAGCAGTAGAAAATTTCTTTGAGCCATTGATCCAGGAGGCAATCGAAGGAATTTTAGTTGATGGTCACCCTCGCGATCCGAAGAGCTTACTTCAAGAATGGACCCAGGCCAGAGGGCAGGAACCACCTGTATATCAAACCATCAGGGAATCTGGGCCAGACCATGAAAAAGTCTTTGAAGTCAATGTCAGTGTGAATGGCTTAGTGTCTGGCCTTGGCATCGGGAACAGTAAACGGGAAGCATCAAAGTTAGCCGCCCGTGAAGCGCTGGATAAATTATCACAATTGAATAACTATCAGAAAAAAGGTAACTGAGATTTTATGAGATTAAAATCTATTGAATTGAACGGATTTAAAACCTTCGCGACCAAAACCAATTTTGAGTTCGCGGAAAAAATCACAGTTATTGTTGGGCCCAACGGATCGGGAAAATCCAATATTGCGGATGCCGTTCGCTGGGTGTTAGGTGAACAATCCTATAAACTGCTGCGTGGGAAGAAAACGATGGACATGATCTTCTCTGGATCAGAACAACGTCCCAGAGCAGGTATGGCAGCGGCTACAATCACATTTGATAACAGTGATGGTTGGCTGCCGATCGATTTTTCAGAAGTCTCAATAACTCGGCGAGCCTTCCGAGACGGGAAGAACGAATATCTCCTGAACGGACAACAAGTACTTCTACGAGATGTATTTGAACTCCTGGGCCAGTCAGGTTTAGCTGAACGAACCTATACGATCATTGGCCAGGGCTTGGTGGATGCAGCTCTTTCCCTGAAAGCAGAAGAAAGACGATCACTTTTCGAAGAAGCAGCTGGTATTGGACTTTATCGCTCAAGAAAAGCTGATGCTGAACGAAGGTTGGAGAAAACTCACCGCAACCTGGATAGGGTTGAAGATATCCTCTCTGAGCTAAAACCGCGTTTAAGGAGCTTGCAGCGCCAGGCAACAAGAGCAGAGCAGTATGATCTGGTCAAAGCGGACCTGCGAGTTCTCCTGCAGGAATGGTATGGCTATCATTGGGCGCGGGTCCAATCTGATTTAAACCAGGCAAAAAGCCAGGAGGCTAAATACCGGCTGGAATTGGATAAAGCCCGCAAGAATCAGGCTGATTTTGATCGCGACCTATCTGAAAATCAAACTCGCGTGCAAAGCCAGCGTTCGCGTTTGAATACCTGGCACAGAGAGTTATCCGAGCACCACAATCAAAAAGAGAATATCAGCCGGGAGCGAGCTGTTGTAGAGGAACGAATCCGGTCACTTGATAAGAGGATCCAGGATCTGGAAACTGAACGGGTTCGTCTGGAAGAGCAGACAGTCCTTACCAGAGAACGGCTTGATCATTCGCGGAGCGAATTGACATCAGACCAGGATCACCTGGCTGAGTTTCAGCGCAAAGCGGACCAGGCCAGGCAGGCTCTGGAAGATAAACGTTCCCAAATGGGTGCAATAGAAAAAGAAGCCAATGATGCCCAGAATGATCTGAATGAATTCACTAATCAGCAGATCCGACTTAGATCCCAGTTGGCCGATCGAACAGATCAAATCGAAAAGAGAAAAGAAAGGGTTCTATTTGCAGATAAGAAAGTCAAAGAAATCAAGGATAATTTCGAGGCTGTTCATAAAGAATATTTAAAGGTAAAAAGCGCATTCGATAAGGAACATGCAGAGAAGACAAAGGTTGAATCTGAACTGGATCAACTCCTTCTGGAAAAAGAGGAAGGGGAAAAGATCCGCCAGGATTTATTTACTCAACTTTCACAGAACAAAACAGAATACAGCCAGCTGACCGCTGAGCTCCTGGTCCTTCAGCAATCCGAACAAAAACTTGCAGGATATGCGGAAGGCGCAAAATTACTGTTAACTGAATCTCGCGGAGGGAATCTTCCTGGTGCTTTGGGAACGATCAGTAATTTCCTGGAAGTGCCAGAAGAATATGAGAAACCGATTGCAGCCGCGTTGGGGGATTATCTCGATGCCGTGATCCTTGAGGAAGATAAAGGATCCGATAAAGCTCTTGAGATCTTGCTGAAGAAAACAACCAAGGGAGTTTTGCTTCCATTAAATCGATTGGTTGCTCTGGATCGTCCTAAATTGAATGGCAATATTTCTGGATTAATTGGTATAGCTGCGGATCTGGTCCAGGCACCTCCTAAATACCGCCCTGTGATTGAACTGTTGTTGGGCCGGGTATTTGTTTTGAAAGATAAGAAGGACTTGAACCGGGTTTTACGGAATCAACCACCTGGCACAAAAGCAGTAACTTTGAAAGGGGAGGTTTTTTATACTACCGGTGAGATTGTTGCCGGAAATGAAGGCCAGGCTGGAGTCCTCAGCCGATCGCGGCAGCTGAAAAATTGGCAAGAAAAGATCAAATCTGCGGGGATGGATATTTCTAAGTTGGAAGACAGTTTGAGCCAGGTAGATACTCAACTGGCTGAGTTTACAAAACAGGAAAATCGCCTGAAAGCCAAACTCGCAAAAGCCAGGCAATCTGTCGCTAAAATTGATGAAGAATTCCGCCAGAGTTCCCTGGGTAGAAATGAGGCTGAACGCCAGGTTGAGTGGGAATCTGCCCAGCATCAGCTGCTATTGAGTGAGATCTCCGAAGCTGAGAAAGACATGCTGCAGTATAAGGGTGATCTGGAAAAGATCCAAACAGATATCAATCTATCCCAGGAACGAGCTTCTCAATCTACAAGTATCTTGCGCGGATTTGCACTGGATGAAGAGCGTGAGCAGCTTGCTCATTGGGAAACCCAGGTCGCAGTCGCTGAACGAGCGCTGCAAGATGTAAATCAGCGGGTTGATGATAGGGAGAAAGCCTGGACGGATGCGGACAATCAGCTGAAAACGAATTCCAAATTAGATCTGGAATACAAAGAACAGATCAAAAACCTGACGGATGAATCAAAATTCTTGCAAGATGGGGAGAAAACGATCCAGAAGGAGATTGATGAGCTGAGAAAGCTGATTGATGAAACGGATCTTAAGCTTAGCAAAGATGAGGAAGATCAGCGTGAACTTCAAAATAAGGAAGCTGAGGCCAGGCGGATATTGAACCAGGCTGAGCGCACTTATGCCCAATCTGACATCAATTTCACCAGGAACAGAGAAAAACTGGAATCGATCCAGGAACGGATCAAAGAAGATATTGGCCTGGTAGAGCTGGATTATAACAAGGATATCTCAGGTCCAACCCCGCTGCCGCTGGAGGGTTATGTTCAAAAACTTCCGGTTGTTAAGGAGATATCCAAAGATATGGGAGCGACCATCCGCGAACAGAGGGCACAGTTGCGGCGGCTGGGCGCTATTAACCCTGAAGCCCAGCATGAATATCGGGAAGTAAATGAACGGCATGATTTTTTGACTGAACAGCTAGCCGATCTTAGGAAAGCTGAGGCGGATATAAAAGAAGTGATCGCTGAGCTGGATATCTTGATGGAACGCGAGTTTAGAAAGACTTTCGATGCTGTTGCTGTTGAATTCAAGGATATCTTCACCCAGCTGTTCGGTGGTGGAAAAGGCCAACTGATCCTGTCCGACCCGGATGATCTGACGGGATCTGGTGTGGATATCAATGTCCGTTTGCCAGGTCGGAGAACTCAGGGATTATCGCTGCTTTCCGGTGGTGAAAGAAGCTTGATCGCAGCAGCGCTTATCTTTTCTTTGTTGAGGATCTCTCCAACGCCTTTCTGCGTCCTGGATGAAGTGGATGCCATGCTTGATGAATCCAATGTGGCTAGATACAGAAGACTTATCAGGGAATTGAGCTCTGATACACAATTTATCGTGATCACACACAACAGGAACACAGTTCAGGTCGCGGATATCATATACGGAATCATCATGTCCTCAGATTCTTCCAGCCAGGTGCTCAGTCTGAAACTGGACGAGGTTGATGAGGTCATAGATTCCTGATCGGGAACGATCTCAGGACTAGCTAATAAAATAGTTAATTTAATTGAGATTGATCCACCGGGTCAATCTCATGATATTTAAGTCACAGGTTGAAATGGAATAATTACTGAAATTGAGAAGAAAGAAGCTGAGTTGGGTATATAATTGGTTGAAGAGAGAATTCTCTACGGTATTATTAGATCTTTATTTTTTAGCGGAGTACGTATATGGTTCCGACAATTTCTGCCCAATTGGATGCGATCTTAAATAAGTTTGAACGGAATGTTCCCCATGTCCAGGCAACGGCCGTCGTTAGCACAGATGGTTTGGTCATTGCCTCCCGTTTACCAAATGATGTTGAAGAAGATCGTATCGGAGCCATGGGAGCGGCGATCCTTTCTATCAGTTCGCGAAGTGGCGATGAGCTGGATCGGGGAGAGATGACTCGAGTCCTTGTTGAAGGGAAAAATGGCTATATCCTGATCCGAAGCATAGGAGAATTTGCGATCTTGGTAGCTCTAGTAGAAAAAGATGTCCGCCTTGGCATGTTATTCTATGAGTGTAAAAAATGCATCGAGGAACTGATAGAGATCCTTTAGAATTTTATCGGTTGTAGATTCAAGGAGACGAAGATGGCAGATATTAAAAAAGTTGTGCTTGAAAGGGATTTGAATCCTTATCATTCTTTTTTTGCCTCTTTCTTTGCCGGCTTGGGAGAGCTGGGAATGCTTAACCAGGGATCGATCAATATTGTAGCTAAACGGGCGGCTGACTATCTATACGCGTATCTTGATGCAAAGGATATCCTTCCAGATTTGGATGCCGTTCCCGGGGATACAGAAGCAGAAGTCGTAAAGAATTTGATCCTTTATATTAATAAAATCCTCAGTATGGTGGGTGAATATGACTTGCAAGAGGCAGGTGATAATACAGTTGTTTTATTGATCGCTGGAAATACTTGCCGGATATGTCCCAAGGGTGTTGGTGGGGCAGAGGTAAAAGGAACTCTATGTCCGATACCAAGCCTATTGGAGGCACTGATCAATAAGATCGCTCAAAAAGATATGCTTGAACTGATCACAGCCGGTATCGAAAAAGAAGGACCTACCTGTAAAGCCTATTTCAAAGTCATAAATTAATGGAAACGGGGAGAAAACCTGCTGTGGACAAACTTATTCATACCTTTTCCATTGTTGCTTATGATCCTCAAAAAAGTGAGTGGGGAGTAGCTGTCCAGTCAAAATTCCTGGCTGCTGCGGCGGTAGTGTCTTGGGCCAGGGCAGGAGCTGGAGCTGTTGCCACTCAATCCTACGCAAATGTAACTTATGGCCTTCGCGGATTGGATCTGATGCAGGAGGGGACTTCAGCAGAAGACACAATTAATCTACTCATTGAGAATGATGAGAATAAGGACCAGAGGCAGGTAGGTGTAGTAGATAAATCTGGTCAAGCAGCCTCTTTTACTGGAAAAGAGTGCCATGATTGGGCTGGGCATATCATTGGTGAAGGTTATGCTTGCCAGGGAAATATCCTGGTTCCTGGTACGGTTGAGGCGATGGCAGAGGGTTTTGAAAGAGCACGCCAGGGTGATGGAGAATTGGCAGACTGGCTGGTAGCTGCCCTGGAAGAGGGACAGGAAGCTGGTGGAGATAAGCGAGGACGCCAGGCGGCAGGATTACTTGTGGTAAGGGAAGGGGGAGGATATGGGGGAGATAATGACCGCTACCTTGATTTGCGAGTGGACGACCATCCCTATCCTATCCTCAAATTGAAGCAGCTGACGGAGAATCATCACTTGTATTTCGGTGAAGTGGATCCCGCGGATCTGGTCTCGCTCCCCAGTTTTTCGAGAGAGCTGCAAGGAATCATGAAAAAAACTGGCCATTATAAGGGAGAGATCACCGGGATGGTCACTGAAGATATGATTGCGGCATTAAAAGCCCTTGTGGGGGAAGAAAACCTTGAAGAACGCTGGAATGGCGATGAGAATTCTATCGATAACAAAGTACTTGAGTATTTGCGAGAAAAGTTTTCTTGACACATCCTATCAATGATGTTACTATCCGACCATGACAATTTCCAGTATGCGTTCACACCATCATATGCCTATGAATAATCTCCTTTGACCGGAGACGGTTTGTGCGTATCAAGAAACTGTCATTTTTTTTGGAAACCCCCGGTCCAACCGGGGTTTTTTTGTTTTTTCAACACCAAAAGGAGGCAATATTTAGGTCATAGGATATGAAAATGGTATATAATACAAAAACAGTTCCAGTCCCATCTATTCACCTTAAGGAGGAATACGTATGAAGAAACTATCTTTAGTTCTGGTTCTTTTATTAATTACCGGGCTTCTGCTTGGCGCATGTGGCGGCCAAGAAGAAGCACCAGTGGTAGTTGAAGAAGAAGAACCGATGGAAGTTGAAGAAGAATCATTCCTGGCCTGCCAGGTCACAGACGTTGGCGGTATTGATGATAAATCCTTCAATGCCACCGCCTG
>Ga0180430_10001995_pt1 | contig 19128 bp, 18 predicted proteins | sample SS_ome_9_FD_132999 | JGI IMG/M metagenome (GOLD analysis project Ga0180430, IMG submission 132999) | Hypersaline lake sediment archaeal communities from the Salton Sea, California, USA - SS_1_S_2 metaG | ecosystem: Environmental > Aquatic > Non-marine Saline and Alkaline > Hypersaline >... | reverse complement strand
AGATCTTCAACATCTTCATCCGGTGGTTTAATGTCTTTTGCGGGTGCTTCGCGCTCTCCAGAGTCGCTGCTGAATGATTCGTCCGCGGCGCCGATAATCGCGACTACCGTAAGCACGGGAACCACATCACCAACTTTGTACGGACCAAAATGAATGACGCCATCCGCGGTTGCTTCAACGTCAAAAACCGCTTTGTCGGTTTCGACTTCCAGAATTTCCTGGCCATGTTTGACGGTATCACCGTCCTCAACATGCCAATTGACAATGGTTACTTCTTCAACTGTTTGCCCGAGTTGTGGGATAAAAAGTTCTTCAGCCATCAGCTGACCACCTTTCTGCAAGCTTCAATGATCCGGCCAACGTTCGGAATGGCCAAATCTTCCAGAACCTCCGCTCGCGGAACTGGTACATTGGCGGCGGCAACACGAACCATCGGTGCATCCAGCCAATCAAAAGCTTCGTCGTTGACCATTGCCATGATTTCATTGATGAAACTTGTATTTTCGTATGCTTCCGTTACGCCAACTAACCGCCCCGTTTTCTTAACGGATTTGATGATGGTTTCCTTGTCCAATGGCTTCAGGCTGCGCAGATCGATCACTTCCACATCAACGCCTTCTTTTGCCAGTGCATCTGCGGCTTCCAGGGCATGCAGCACCTGGCGTGAGTAGGTGACCAGAGTCACATCGCTTCCGCTGCGCTTGATGTCCGCGACACCCAGCGGGATGAAGTATTCCTCTTCTGGAACGCGCCCTTTGGTTTTGTACAGCATCTTGTGTTCGATGAACATTATTGGATTATCGTCTCGAATAGCGGTCTTAAGCAGGCCTTTGACGTCGTAAGGTGTTGACGGCATCACAACATAAATGCCAGGGAAATGGGTCCATAATGATTCAAGAGATTGCGAGTGATGTGCGGCGATTGCGCGGCCTGCGCCGCCTTCTGTGCGGATTACCATCGGCACTTTTGTTTTTCCGCCAAACATGTAGCGGTTTTTTGCACCCTGGTTGGCAACCTGGTCCATAATCAGCGGGGTGAAATCGACATACATGATCTCTGCCACCGGTCGCATCCCTGCCATAGCTGCGCCAACGGCTGCGCCGCCGATCGTAGCTTCTGATATGGGGGTGTCGAAAACGCGCTTTTCGCCGAACTCCTCAAATAACCCTCGGCTTGCGCCATATGCGCCACCGTATAATCCAACATCCTCACCCATCAGGAAAACCTTCGCGTCATTGTTCATTTCTTCCCGAAGCGCTTCCTGGATGGCTTCCGCGTAGGAAATTTCTCGCATATTTTCATCCTGGCGGACCTTCTCCCGTAATATTGCTTCTTCCTGAATGCCAGCTTGTGTTATTTTTAATGGTGCGTATACATCTGTTTCCAATTCAGCTGGATCAGCTTCGGCGGATGATTCGCTGTATTTCATAGCTGATTTAAGTTTGCTCTTTGCTGTAGAGTCGATGGTTGTGAATTCTTCCTCTTTGAGCATGCCAACATCGGATAAATTGTTTTTCATGACTGTGATCGGGTCTCGCTCTTTCCACGCTTTTTCCTCTTCTTTCGTGCGGTACATTCGTGGGTCAGAGTGGCTGTGGCCGTAGTATCGATAAGTTTTCGCTTCGATCAGGCTGGGTCCGTCTCCTTGTCTGGCGCGGGCGACGGCTTTTGAAACGGTGTGCCGCACCTCCAGCACATCCATCCCATCCACGACTTCGCCGGGTATGCCGTACGCGCAGGCGCGGTCTGCTACGTTTGGTAGAGCGCTTGATTTATCCCAGGGAACGGACATGGCATATTTATTGTTTTCCACAATGAAGATCACCGGTAATTTCCACAGCGAAGCCATGTTCAATGCTTCATGGAAGTTGCCAGTGTTTGAAGCTCCGTCACCGAAGAAACACAGTACAACTTTGTCGGTGTCCATCAATTTCTGCGCCAGCGCTGCACCAACTGCTACGGGAATATTCCCGCCGACGATGCCGGTTGCGCCAAGGTTGCCATGGTCCACATCCGCGATGTGCATCGATCCACCCTTGCCTTTGCAGTATCCGCCTGATTTTCCAAGCACCTCTGCCATCATCCGATTGTAGTGTGTCTGCTTTTCTTCAGGTGTTTTGGCAGCTTTGTCCCCATGTGCGTGAGCATGCCCATGGCCACGGTGGGTACTGGTGATCAGGTCGTCATCCCGCAGCGCACCTACAGCGCCAACGGCAACCGCTTCTTCACCAGCGTACAGGTGCGAAGCGCCTTTCAATACCGCGCGGCCGAGTAAATTCGAAATGTTATTCTCGAATACGCGGATCTCAACGACTTGCCGCAGATAATCCAAGAGTTCCTCCTTACTCAGGGCTTGCTCTTCGATCAGTGCAGACACGCGTTCAACATTGGTGATATTTTTCTCTTTTTTTGCCATGCTTAATTCCTCCGGTTTGTTATTAAAATGGTTTGCTGCTGCGTCTGCGAATGTAGATCTCGTCAATCGCGCAGCGGTCAGATAGAGTTAATAAAAATAGAACAGTCCGGGCAACATCCTCCGGCTGCATCAAAATGGAAGGGTCCAGACCAGGGCGTGCTGCTCTGACCAGGTCCGTATCAGTTCCCCCGGGATTGATCACACTTACGCGGATGTTGTGGTCCTGAGCCTCAGCTGCCAGGGATTTTGTCATCCCGACTACTGCGTGTTTGCTGGCAGTGTAAGCACTCTGGTTGGGATAGCCTTTAAAGCCGACTACGCTGGCGATATTAATGATAGCCCCGCTCTTTTGCGGGATCATGTTCTTCATCGCCTCACGGCAGCATTGGTAAGTGCCGCGAACATTAATATCCAGCAGGTCCTGCAGGTCCTCGCTGGAGAAGGTATGCGTCAATCCAAATTTTCCAATTCCTGCATTATTGATCAAAATATCAATTTTGCCAGTTTTTTCAATGGCAAAGGAAAATAAAGAAAGAATCGAATTCTCATCTGCGAGGTTGAAAACGAATGGGGTCGCCTTCCCGTCGGAATGGGTGATCAATTCGGCGGTTTCCTGAATCTCTGTTTCTGTCCGTGCCGCCACGATTACATACGCGCCATGCTTCGCGAGCATAATGGCAATTGCCCGGCCAATACCTCTGCCGGCTCCTGTGACGATTGCGGTTTTTCCGCTTAAATTGGATTGATCCATTCTCCTTATCCTGTATAGACAGGTGCACAGGAATTTATAGCATAGTTTGTTCCAGCCGTCAATTTATTTAAAGAATAGATTTTCGATTATACTTGTATAAACAAGTGAGCAGGTAATAAGTATGCAGATCATTGAAATTAAACCCACGCGCATCCGTAAGGACGATCCGGTTCCTTATTATTTTCAGATTGTAGAAGTGTTGCGGGAAGCAATATCTGATATTGATGAACCGGAAGTCAATCAGAAAATTGCGCTACCATCTGAGCCGGAATTGAGCGATCTATTTTCAGTCAACCGTGGAACAGTCCGCCATGCACTGCAGGTGCTGGAAAGGGAAGGATTGATATACCGCGAAAAAGGAAAGGGTACCTTTGTTCGCCGCAGGCGCGTTGAAATGGATCTTTCATATTTATGTTCAACCACTGAAGATATGCGCAACCGAGGATGGGATCCTGGGACGCAGGTCTTGAATGTTTCCCTTATAAACCCGCGAGAACACATCCGCGAAAACCTGAAGTTAGGCATGGAAGAAAAGGTGTGGGAGATCTATCGCAGCCGAACTGCCAACGGCGAGCCTATCAGCCTCCAGCGTGTATTTTTCCCGCAAAGCCTGATGCCGGATATTGATATAAAGGATGTCAGTGGATCATTTTATGAAATGTGGCTGCATGATTATCATATCCAGCCTTTTGACGGTGAGCAGACGATTCGCACACGTCTGGCTACAACGGAAGAAGCTAAACTTTTAAATATTTCAGAATCTGCTCCCATTTTTGAGATTACGCGTGTCACATTTGACGTGAATGGGGTGCCTTTCGAATATCTGATTTCCGTGTGGCGGGGAGACCGTTATGACTTCTATGTTCATCTATCCGCCCGCTGATAGCCAGGATCTTACTTGATTAATTGGTGGTATAAAGTGATCGTCTGTTGAAAAGGTTCCAGCCCTATTCCATCCATCAATAAAATCTTGCATTTTTCATATTGTCGGGACACCGATGGGCGGTCTCCGCGAGTAGCGTAGGCGTTCATGATGATCCGGTGCAGAGGTTCATGATACGGATCCTGTTCGAGCGCTTTATTTCCAACCTGGATGGCTTTTTCGATCTCATCATGTTTAAGATATAACACTGCCAGTTCCTCTGCTGCCTGCATGTACATCGTCTTATATTTTTCACGGTCGACTTCTGCCCATGCGTCATCCAGACCGGGGAGGTATTCTCCTTTATAGATGGATGTTGCCCTGGTCAAAGCTTTTATTTTCCTTGTATCTTGTTTCTCTCCCCGGGCATTCCTGATGGCAGAAATAAAATTCTGTACATCATAGTCATGATCTATCGCGCGGTTGAACAGGTAAATATTGTCCTGGAATAAAACTGTGTCAGAGCCGATTGCGTGGCGCATTCGGTAAATGGCATTCTTGAACCGCAGCTTAAGCTCGCTGGTCGACGAGTCCGGCCATAGGATCAAGCCGACTTCGCCTTTTGAAAGACCCATCGGATTTGCTAAGAATAATAGGAATAAGTCGCGGGATGTTTGTGTCATCCAGTCGGAGGTAGTAAGGGAGCGGTCCTGAATCTTGATATCAATCGCGCCAAAGTTTTGTATGGAGATCCTGGCAGGCGCGAAAGGAACCACGGATGCTTGCTTTCGGATTTTCAGGCGGGATTGTTGGCCTTTTTCGTGGTAAGTGGTTAACGTTTTGATCAATGTTGTCAGTTGCTCGGAATAATCTTTTCTCCGCGAAAGTTTGCGCAAATATACCTCGACTTCATTCGCCGCTGACATACTTGGCAGGAGATATTTCGGTATATTGATGCGTGAATGTATTTCATTGAGGATTTTTTGCGATCGCCTTATATCGCCGGTCTTTTGTAATGTAAGGAATAAATAGAATTGTGTTCTGACAGCATCTTCAATATGCCCTTCGCCTACGAAGAATTCTGCGGGCAGCTGCAAAGACTCCAGTGCTTTCATATATTCAGATTGCCAGAAATGAAGCATTCCCTGTTCAAGCCGGTATTTGTTCATTTCATACAGGGAGCTGGTTTTCTTTGCGATGGATTGGGCTCCGCGGATTTGCAGTTGGGCTTTCTTGAATTGTTCATTCATCACACTCACCCGCGCCTGTACAGTCTTGAGATAAAAGATCAGGAATTGATCTTCTATGATCAGGGCAATCTCAAGCGCTTTTTGATAAGCGTCTTCCGCTTCGTCCAGCGCGCGCAGATCGCGGTATAAGTCTCCAATACTGGCTAATGCATATCCTTCCATCCGCTGGTTCCCTGTTTGCTGGGAGTAGTGCATGGATTTCTCAAGATTATAAAAACTATTGAGCATGTCGCCTTTTGCGTGCTGCAGAACACCCAGATTGTTCAAGATGATTGGCTGCCAGATCGAATCCCCAATTAACTGCCAGTAACTCAGTGCATCTGAATATGCTTCTTCAGCCTGATCAAATTCTCCCAGTGTTTCATGGATAGCGCCAGTCTCCATTAATATCCTTGCCCGGTCTTCTGCTTTATCATTCTCTTCACAGATAGAAATCGCTTTTTCGAGGTATGTCAATCCATCCTGCAGTTTTCCCATCTGATACAAGGCGATCCCTTTTGCGCGAAGCGCTTCAGAATATAAACTGGCCAAAGTGTGTTTTTCTTTGGTGGTATCAATAGCGCTTTCCGCGTCTGTTAATGCCTCCGTGTAATTGCCAAGCATCCGCCTTGCAGCAGATCGACGGATCAGGTTATCAGCCAAAAGCGCGGGATGATCTTTAGGCGTACACATCGCAACGACGATGTTAAGTAGGTCACAGCCTTCCTGCACCTGACCGTTGTTAACCTTGATGGAAGCTTTCAGGGCTAACAGAACCGCGTCATCCTTGACCATTATTTCAGGGATCGCATTCAGCCACTCATCCAGTTTTTGCAATTTCCCATTTGCGATCAATGCGGAACCTATTTTCCTGACCAGATTAGCGATTGCTTCTTCATCTCCCAGTTTCTGGTAGATCTCAAAAACGCGTTCATGATCACCGCGATTTTCATGAAATTCTGCTAATGCAATTTGAATTTTCCGCGTATCCTCTGGCCGTTTTTTCAGGATTGAAGCCTGCAGGAAATCCCGGAATAAATGGTGATACCGCAGCCATAGGGAATCATCACCGACAGGGATGTAGAACAGATTATTTTGGATGATGTGGTCCATCAGGCTGGACCAGTCCTTTTTCTGCTTCAGCGCTTTGCCAATCACATCAGCGCACATGTCGCTGTCAAACTCCTCCAGTATTGCGCTATTTAGAAGGAAGTCTTGAACATCCTGTGGCTGCTGCTCCAGAACCTGCTGTGCCAGATAATCATAGAGGCTGATGCCTGAGGCGCGAGCAACGTTTTCAACAGCCCCCATTCCGCTGCGCAGAGTTTTTGATGTCAGTAATAATCCAGTGATCCATCCTTCGGTGGATTTTGCGAGCGTTTTTGCTTCTGCGGAGGTGATTGGCCGGTTGAAGGTCTGGTTAAAAAGCTTCAGGATTTCGTCATGCTGGAAAGCCAGTTCCTCAGCTGATAAACCGCCGACCTGTGAGCGGGCAACCATTAAAGGAAGGTCAGGCAGTGTCAGCAGCTTGCGGGAAGTAACTGCGATGTGGCAGTTCTCATCAGCCCGCTGAATAAAATCACTCAGGAATTGGTCAATCTTCGGACTTGTTTGTAAAAGATGATAATCATCCAGAACGATGATGAAATGCTCTGTGATGTGGTTGAAAATGTCATTGGTGATCGTTGTGATCAAAAAATCTGTATTGACCTGATCGCTGGTGGTGTTTTCAAGCAGCTTGATCGCTTCGTCACCGAATTCAGGAAATTTCTGGCGGATGGCGTATACGAAATGGGAAAGGAATCGCGTGAAATCTTTATCAATCGGTTCCAGGGCGAACCAGCACACCGGCCAATCGAATTGGTGGGCAAAGTCAACCAGCAAAGATGTCTTTCCATATCCGGCTGGTGCAGCAATAATGATCAGCCGGTAATCCAGCAGGTCACTTAATACCTCCAACAGCCGCTTGCGAGATAAGTAATCCTTACGTCGCTGCGGGGTGATGATTTTGGTCTTTGCGATCATCAGCTTTTCAGCCATTATTTGAATTGTATCAGCACCGCAGCTCTTGAAGCCCGGTTCTATTTTCAAAAATAAAGCAAAGCCCTAGTATGATAGAATTCTGGCGATTTATGAAGATACTCCACATTGTTGGCGCACGGCCTCAATTTGTAAAAGCAGCCATGGTTTCCCGAGCCTGGAAAGATCCAATGGATGAATTCTTGTTGCATACCGGGCAACATTACAGCGCTGATATGTCCCGCCTGTTCTTTGATGAACTTACCCTGCGAAAACCGGATATTAATTTAGAAGTAGGCAGTGGTTCTCACGCGGAGCAGACCAGCAGGATGCTGACGGGAATCGATGGATATATTGAGAAGGTGAAGCCAGACCATGTTGTCATCTATGGCGACACCAATTCTACCCTGGCTGGCGCGTTGGCTGCCAGTAAACGCGGGCTGCCGCTTTCCCATGTGGAAGCGGGTTTGCGCTCCTTTAACCGCAGCATGCCTGAAGAGATCAATCGGGTTATCGCCGACCATATTTCATATTTCTTATTCTGTCCGACGGAGCTTGCTGTCAAAAATCTGGGTTCTGAAGGTATAAATGATGGTGTCTATCAGGTTGGGGACGTAATGGCAGATGCGTTGTTTGTTTTTGCGGCGATTGCGGAAGAACGGTCTTCTATCATTTCTGATCTCTCGCTCAAACCAAAAAAATATGCATTGGCCACTGCGCACCGCAGCGGTAATGTCGATGATAAGGATAAATTGGCGGCTATTATTCAGGGGTTGAAAAGAATTGGGCAACAAATCATTCTTCCACTTCACCCGCGTACTAAAAAGATGCTGGCAGAATTTGATCTTGCTTTTTCTGAAAATGTACAGGTTATTTCCCCGGTTGGATATCTGGATATGCTGATGTTGGAAAAAAACGCGGAATGCATCCTGACTGATTCCGGCGGTATCCAGAAAGAAGCTTATCTGCTGGGCGTGCGCTGTATCACCATGCGTGAGGAAACTGAGTGGGTGGAGACTGTTGATGCCGGATGGAATGTGCTTGTGGGCGCTGATTCAGACGCTATTGTTCAGTCATATAGTGATTTTCATCCCTCCGGAAAAAGACCACAGGTCTATGGCGGCGGTGATGCTGCTGATAAAATAGTGCAGGTAATAAAATCATCCTGATCAGGAGGTGAAAATTGGCACCAAGAATTCATGAAACAGCAGACGTTGCCGAGAGTGCATCCATCGGCGAAGGTACCAGTATCTGGCATCAATGCCAGGTTCGCCCGAATGCTGTGATAGGCAGTAATTGTAATATCGGCAAAGGGGTTTATATTGATGCGGATGTCTCCCTTGGAGATAATGTGAAGATCCAGAATTATGTGTCGGTCTACCATGGTGTCACCGTTGAAGATGGCGTTTTCATCGGTCCGCACGCATGTTTTACGAACGATATGCGCCCGCGGGCGATCAATGTTGATGGGTCTCCAAAATCCGCTGATGATTGGGTGTTGAGCAAGACACTGGTTAAAAAAGGTGCCGCGATTGGCGCAAATTCCACCATCCGCTGCGGTATTACATTGGGTAAATGGGCAATGGTTGGCTCAGGAAGCGTGGTCACGCGTGATGTGCCTGACTACGGCCTTGTTTTCGGAAATCCTGCCCGCTTACACGGCTTTGTTTGTCCCTGCGGAGCGAAACTTGAAAAAGAAACCGTGACCGGCAAAATGGTGCAGGCAAAATGTCCTGAATGTGGCTTCACTGTTGAAATTGAAAAAGAAATCTGGAGTAAAACAAAATGATCTCAATTGCAAAACCCGTAATGGGCGAAGAAGAAAAGAAAGCAGTACTAGAAGTTCTCGACTCTGGCATTATTGCTCAGGGACCGAAAGTAAAAGAATTTGAAAAGAATTTTGCTGAGATGTGTGATGTAAAACACGCTATTGCAACCACTTCCGGCACAACAGCCTTGCACATGGCGCTGCTGGCGCATGGTATTGGTCCTGGCGATGAAGTGATCACATCCCCATTTACCTTTATCGCATCCGCCAATTCTGTACTTTTTGTGGGCGCGACCCCTGTTTTTGTGGATATCGATCCAAAGACCTTTAATATGGATGTGTCTCAGATTGAAGCAGCCATTACGCCCAATACCAAAGCGATTCTTCCCGTGCATCTCTACGGCATGCTTTGCGATATGGGCCCCATTATGGATATTGCAAAAAAACACGATCTGGCAGTGATCGAAGATGCCTGCCAGTCGCACGGATCAGATATCAATGGAAAACGAGCAGGTGCATTTGGTACCGGTACTTTTTCGCTTTATCCGACCAAGAATATGACCAGTGCGGAAGGAGGCATGATCACAACCAATGATGATGAAATTGATGAACTGTGCCGCGTAATCCGCAACCATGGCATGCGCCGTCGCTATTACCATGATCAGTTGGGTTATAACTTCCGAATGACTGATGTTCATGCTGCTATTGGTAATGCGCAGCTTGCGAAATTACCAAAAAACAACGGAAAACGCCGCGCTAACGCGAAATTCTATAATGAAAACTTAAAGGGTGTCACGATTCCCTTTGTTCCGGAAGGATTCCATCATGTTTATCATCAATATACGATTCGTATACCGGATGGGAAACGGGACGCGCTGAGAGAATATCTCAAGGAAAATGAGATCGGTTCTGAGATCTATTATCCGCTGCCCATCCATAAGCAGGGATTCTACATCGAAAAGTTTGGCGAACAATCTTTCCCGCAATCAGAATTTGCAGCGGAAGAGGTTCTCTCCCTGCCTGTCCATCCTGAGTTGTCACAGTCCGATGTGGAAACAGTAGTCCAAGCAATTAATACATTTATGGGTGAGGCATAAGTATGAAAGTAGCTGTTATTGGCGTTGGCTCAATGGGGATTAACCATCTGCGTGTATACACAGAATTGGAAGGGGTTGAAGTTGTCGGCGCGTCGGATATAAGCGCTGAACGCCTGCAATTGGTTGCAGGGCGTTTCTCAGTTAAGACATACCCCGACTATGAAGAGTTGATCACGAAGGAAAAACCAGACGCGGTTTCGATCACCGTTCCGACCTCAGAGCATGAGAAAGTTGCCACATTCTGTCTGGAGCACGGCGCGGATTTGTTGGTTGAAAAACCGATTGCCGCAACAGTCGAAGAAGGTCGGCGATTAATTACCTTAGCGGAAAAATTAGGCAAACAATTGATGGTTGGCCATATCATCCGATTTAATCCAGCGATGCAATCACTCAAACAGCGTCTTGAAAATGGCGATGTCGGTAAGATATTCCAGGTCTTCTGCCGCCGCGCGGGACCGTTTCCTGCCCGCATTCGTGATGTGGGTGTTGTTGTGGATCTCGCGCCGCATGACATTGATATTATGCGCTTCCTGACAGGAAAAGATCCCAAGCGAGTATTCGCGGAAACAGAACAGCGCATCCATACTGACCATGAAGATATGCTATTTGGTCTCCTGCGGTTTCCTGATGGCATCACTGGCGCGCTCGAGATAAACTGGCTCACGCCAACCAAGATGCGTGAGACTCTTGTGCTCGGTGAAAAAGGCTTATTCCGCGTAGATGACCTGATGCAGGACCTGTACTTTTATGAGAATCCGCAGGCGGTTGGAGAGCTGTGGTCGCCATTTCGCGCAATCCGTGGTGTTAGCGAAGGCAGCATGACGCGATTCTCGATCAAGCGCCAGGAACCTCTCAAAGCGGAACTGAAAGCTTTCATCGAGGCAGTTGGCAATGATAAACCGGTACCTGTCAGTGGACAGGACGGACTTGAAGCTTTGCGTCTTTCGTTGGCACTAGTTGAGTCCGGCAAATACCATCGCGTGATCGAGGTTTAACATTGACGCTGGCACAATTAGAAAAATCCATTAAGAACCGTTCTGCTAACTTAGCCGTGATTGGACTTGGCTATGTGGGACTGCCTGTTGCAGCGCTTTTTGCCCAGAAGGGTTTCAAGGTGACCGGTGTCGATATTAAGCAGTCGCGTACAGATTTGATCAATCAGGGTGTTTCACCCATTGAAGGTAAAGAGCCTGGATTATCTGAACTAATTGCATCGGTCGTTGACAGCGGCAATCTCAAGGCAACAACGGATTATCAGGCGCTGCGGGATGCGGATATCATCATGATCGATGTGGAAACACCGGTCAATCAAGACCATATCCCCGAATATCATGCTCTGCGTTCAGCTGTCACATCCCTGGTACAGGTATTAAAGAAGGGCGCGTTGATCATTGTCGAATCGACGGTCATGCCGGGCACGCTTGAGAAAATCGTTCTTCCCATCATTGAAAAAGAGACAGGTTACGCACTCAACAAAGACTTTTTCCTTGGAAATTGCCCGGAGCGGGTGATGCCGGGGAAACTACTGCGAAACCTGAGAACGATGAGCCGCGTGGCTGGCGGCGGCAGTGAGGAAACAGCCAGGGTCATGGTTAGCCTGTACAGTATTATCGTTGAAGCCGATGTCGACCCCGCGGATTGGATCACGGCGGAGATCGTTAAAACAGCCGAGAATACATACCGTGATGTACAGATCGCGTTTGCTAATGAAGTTGCCCTCATTTCTGAAGCGTTGGGGGCGGATGTGTGGAAGGTGCGTGAACTGGTGCGGAAATCACCCGGGCGTGAAATGCTTTTCCCCGGGGCAGGTGTGGGTGGGCACTGTATTCCCAAAGACCCCTGGCTGCTAGCCAGCTCGGTCCGTGATTTGGATGTGCCTGTACGTTTGATACCTGCCGCGCGTGACATCAACACATCCATGCCCGCGCATATGTTTGCCCTTGTAAAGCAGCATGCCGCCGGATTAAAAGGGAAAAAGGTTTTAATCCTTGGCTATGCCTACCTGCATGATTCTGATGATGACCGCAATTCACCATCAGCGATATTAGTAGATTTTCTAAAAGATGTTGGCGCTGAACCAGTTATTCACGATCCCTTTATCAAGTCATTTCAAGGCGATGTTTTGGAAATGGCACGGGGCTGTGTCGCCGCGGTGTTAATGACTGCGCATAGCGAATACCAGGAACTTGACCTGGCAGGGCTTGTCTCCGCGCTGGAAGACCCTTTACTGATTGACGGACGAAATGTGATTGATCCTGACAGTGCGATTCAAACAGGCTTAACTCTGGTGCGTTTGGGAGATACCAGCCGGGAGACAGACTGATGCTGTGGATCATGCTGCCCGCTTACAATGAGCAAACCGACCTTCCCAGTTTGTTGGGAAAACTGGAAAGTGCTTTAGAAGGGAAAGAATATCGCCTGGTTGTCATCAATGATGGCAGTACCGACGAAACGTCGCGTATTCTTGCTGGCTATGCGGAAAAATTAGATATCCATGTCGTTGAACATCCTATCAATCGCGGGCTTGGTGAGACCGAACGCGATGGGTTTGAATATATCGCCTGGAATGCCGACCGCGATGATCTGGTAGTGCGCATTGAGGGGGACGACACTCATGAGCCAAAATATATGTTTGACCTGATCGAAAAGTTGGATGAAGGTTATGATGTCGTCAATACTTCCCGATTCCAGCCGGGTGGCGGACAATTGGGTGTAAGCCCATATCATGCTTTTATCAGCCGATCAGCAAATATTTTCATGCAAGTCCTGCTTGGCATCCGTGGTGTCAGCGACTATTCCTGCGGCTATCGTGCTTATCGTGTAGCGGTTCTGCAGGACGCCCTTAAGATCTTTGGTAATCAGCTTATCCAGCTTCGCGGATTGGGGTTTACCTCCACGCTTGAGATTATCGTCAAGCTGAACGTGCTCGGCTGCCGTTTTGCAGAAGTGCCGTTTGTTTTGCGATATGACCAGAAAAAAGGCGGCAGCAAGATGGTTGGCAGCATCACCATGCTGGGGTACTTCATCATGGCTTTGCTTTACTGGTGGCCATTTGGAGGTTGGCGTAGGCGTTTCAAAGGGTTGCGAAAAATGTATCGCCAGGATCCGCAGGCAGCGGTTGAAAAATACCGCTTGAGCAATGGCAAGCGCGATGGCCTGGCGTCTAATATGAACTTATAATTTTCTTTTTCTGTCCTGAATGCCAGGTCTGCAGGAGGGATGGAAGTCTTCACAGTTATGCAAAAAACCGCTAATAGCGGTTTTTTGTGTTTACAGGAGTATTTGTAAAAATATTATATGAAATCCGCTTCAAAACCTGTATGGCTTGACATGCGTATTCGCGCATGGTATTATTCTTTTCCACATTGCGGGGTAGAGCAGCGGTAGCTCGTCAGGCTCATAACCTGGAGGTCGTTGGTTCGAATCCAACCCCCGCTACCTTTTTTATATCTACACTGCTCAGGTAACATTTGAGCAGTTATTTTTTGCCATATCTCCATTATCCATTTTTTTGCGATATCTTTCCTTGCATTAGAAAATAATTAAGGTCAGCAAATCCACGATTGAATAAAATTGGCGCATTTCTCCTTGAAAAAAAGCTTGCTGTGATATATTTCTTCTAGTATTTTTTATTTAAGATTGAGAATGATATTTCAGTTAGAAATATTAAAAAAATTTGTTTTTAACACAAGAATTACAGGAGTTAATTCATGGATAATAACATAGCGAAGTTACAGGAAATCGCTAATCAGATCAGTGCGGATATCATCACCACTGGTCGGGATTGTGAAGAGAATGTACATATTGGCGGAAATCTCACCCTGTCTGAAATCATGGCTGTTTTGTTTTTTAAAGTGGCAAACGTTGACGCAAAAAATCCAAAATGGATGGACCGTGACCGTATCATCCTGAGTAAGGGACACGGAAACGTTGCTTTATCCTCTGCCATGGCGCGCAAGGGTTTTTTTAGTCTCGACGAATTGAAGAATTTTGACACATTAGACGCTATGCTGAGCATGCATATTGATAAACATCGTATGCCAGGCGTGGAGATCAGCTCTGGTTCCTTAGGGCATGGCCTGAATGTGGCGGTGGGAGCAGCTCTTGGGGGCAAGATCGATGATGCGGATTGGAAGGTGTATTGCGTCATTTCTGATGGAGAACTGATGGAGGGATCCACCTGGGAAGCAATTATGAGCGCGGGTAATTTCCACTTAGATAACCTTACGGTTATTCTGGACCGAAATAACTTGACGATAGAAGGTGATACCGAAGAAAATATGGGCCTGGAACCGCTTGCTATGAAATTAGAAGCGTTTAATTGGTCGGTAGAGACGGTAGATGGGCATGATATTTCCCGGCTACTGGATACGTTTGATAAACAATCACCGGATAATAAACCCAAATTCATTATTGCAAAAACAATCAAGGGGCGTGGAATTGCATCCATGGAGGGCAAAGCCTCCTCGCATTTTTTCAAAATTTCTAAAGAGGAAGCGGAAAAAGCGCTGGCAGAATTAAAATCTGTGTAGCATAAACAAAGGAGAGATATGTCAGATCAGACACCAAAGAAAAAACCATTCGTTGGCTTATCAAGCCGGGAAGCATATGGACAGGTTCTTGTTGAGTTAGCAGATCAGCATGAAGAGATTGTTGGGCTTTCGGCCGATCTATCCGGTAGTGTCAAAATGTCAGCGTTTCGGAAAAAATATCCAAACCGTTTTATAAATTTTGGGATCGCTGAGCAGAATATGATGGGTGCAGCGGCTGGCTTGACTCTGGCTGGGAAGATACCGTTTGCCTCAACCTATGCGGTTTTTTCGTCCATGCGTGCCTGCGAACAGGTGCGTACGGATATCGCGTATAACGAGTTGCCAGTAAAGATAGTGTCTACGCATAGTGGCATTTCCATGGGCGTTGGTGGTGCGACCCACCACGCGCTGGAAGATATTGGTATTTTTAGGGGAATGCCCGGTATGACGATCCTCTCCCCTGCGGATTCAACAGAATCCGCTTCGATGTTTTATAAGATCATGGAAATCGAAGGGCCTGTGTATGTGCGCCTTTCGCGCGCTAAAGAAAAAACGGTATATACAGATGTTTTTGACTATACAGTTGGAATGCCAGATCACCTGGTGGCAGGCAAAGATATCCTTCTCATCGCAACCGGGCCAGAGGTGGGAGAATCTCTTGAAGCGTTGGATGAATTAGAAAAGAACGGTGTTCATGCAGGTTTGATGAACGTCTCAACGCTTAAGCCCATAAATCAGGAGGCAGTAGCCGATGTGATCAGGCAGTATCCAATTGTATTGACCGTAGAGCAGGGTTTTATTAATAATGGGCTTGGTAGTGCGATCGCTGAAATTGTGTCAGAAAATAATATCAATGTAAGAGTCCATCGCCATGGCATTTTTGACCAATTTACAACCTCTGGGCCGTATCGCCAATTGCTTAATTTCTATAAGCTTGATACGCAGGGTATAAAAGATACTGTCCTGACTGTTTTGGACCGCTAGATAAATTTTCGTCTAAGTGCTTACATAATTATTTCTATTCAAACCCTGTTGTTTGGACAGCAATATCATATATGAATGGGAAAAACGAAGTAAATCTATTGAATTTTTACTAATGTAATGCTATCATTAGATAATAGGAAATAACAGGTTGTTTTTATAAAGATGGGTGGCTGAACCTTTGCTTTCGGGCGAAAAATATTTCATTAATAACCCTTGAAAAACGAATTTAGATAAAATATAATTTACATAAAGCCAAATATCTATAATATAACTTAGTGGAGAGTAGGGTCTATTCATGGACGTTAAAGAACTTATTCGCAAAGAAATTGTTGATGTAAACGTGTCTGTAGAGGATTGGGAGGGGGCAATACGCGCCGCAGGCAAGTTGTTGGTTGCTGATGGAGCAGTGGAAGAAAGATTCGTAGAGGCGATGATACGTGTCGCCAAGGAGTTTGGCCCATATATTGTGGTTGCTCCGGGAATCGCGTTGCCGCATGCGCGGCCGGAAGATGGTGTCATCAAACCAAGCATTGCTATTGTGCGCCTTTCAACCCCTGTTGATTTTGGCAATGAGCAAAATGACCCCGTATATCTGGTCGTCGCCTTAGCCGCTTTGGATCATGAACAGCATATTGAAGGTCTTCGAAGGCTTGCCCAGGTCCTGGGAGATAAGGAAAAGATAGAAGTTATCAAACAGGCGACGACACGCGAAGACCTATTCAAAACCTTTATCCAGGAATGAGATCGTGCGAAACGAAATATATCTTTTTGTGTTTAAACATATTGGATTGAAAACTAATGAAAGGAGGTAAATTTTATGGCAGACAAGAAAGAAGTTGTTGGCGCAACAGAAGGATGGATCACCATAGTTCTCGCAGTGGTTGCCTTCGTGCTCGGTTTATTGGCCCTATAAAACCGAAAAGACATATTAAATGCAAGTTATAGGAGGATATTTTGGTAAAAATATCTGCAGTATGTGGGATGGGTTTAGGTAGCGGTCTCCTGGTTAAAATGGGGATCGAACGAGTTTTAGAAAGAAAAGGTTATGGCCGCAAAGATTTTAGGGTCGAAGTTGCGGATATATCCACTGCCAAATCAACAACCCCTGATATCTATGTAACAACGAATGAATTTGCGTCACAACTTAAAGGTGTGGATGCAGAAGTGATCACAGTACTCAATTTATTTGATGAGAACGAGATCGAAGCAGCGTTACTGGATATATTCATCAAAGTAAAAGAATCTAAAGATTCATAAACTATTTATCGAAAGGAAAAAAATGGCAATACTTAATTTTCTTCAAGCATTTCTTAGCAATGCCTCAATCCTCGTTGGTTTGATGGCATTAATTGGTCTCTTGGCTCTCAAGAAACCGTTCGAACAGGTTGTAACCGGAACCCTGAAGAGTATTCTGGGTTTCTTGATTTTAGGCGCTGGTGCTGGCGTGGTTGTTGGCGCTATCAGCCCATTGGGCACACTCTTCACGACCGTGCTTCAGATCCCGAATGCGGCACTTCCCGTAAACGAGGTCTTCACAAGCATTGTGAACCAATCGTTGGGCCGCCAGATTTCCCTGGTCTTCCTGTTTGCGTTCCTGTTTAATATTTTCCTGGCACGCGTCACCAAGTACAAATACATTTGGTTGACCGGTCACCACACACTCTTCATCGCAACCCTGACAACCGGTATGCTTTCTGTTATGCCAATGTTCGCCGCGAATGAAGTTCTGATGATCGCGGTTGCAGCTGCCATTTCCGGCTTCTTTATGACCTTCATGCCTGCGCTATCCATGCCATTCATGAAGAAAATCACCGGCGGCGATGGCTTCGCAATGGGCCACTTCGGTATTACCACCTACGCAATTTCTGGCTACCTTGGCCAGTTCGTTGGTGACCCCGAGGATTCCACTGAAAATATGGAATTCCCGGATTGGATTGGCTTCATGAAGGAACCGCTCGTAGCTATGGGCTCTGTTATGCTCATCATCTACATTGTTGTTGGTCTCCTCAGTGGCGCAGCAACAGCAGAAGTTCTTGGTCAGTATTGGGTAGTTGGCGCATTCCTCCAGTCCCTGACATTTGCTGGCGGTATCGCCATCATTCTGCTTGGTGTTCGCACCGTTCTGGCAGAAATCGTTCCCGCATTCCGCGGTATTGCTGAAAAGATCGTCCCCGATGCAAAACCTGCTCTGGACTGCCCCGTTGTATTCCCATACGCACCAAACGCAGTGTTGGTCGGCTATCTCGCTTCCATCGTTGGCGGCCTGGTTGCCATGGGTCTGCAGCTTCTCGCTGGCGGCGCACTTGGCGGCGTAATTCTGCCCTCAATGATCATTCACTTCTTCGTTGGTGGTACAGCTGGTGTGTTCGGTAACTCAACCGGCGGCCGCAAAGGCGCTATCCTCGGTGGTTTCCTCAATGGGTTGATCTTCACCCTTCTCGCAGGCACCACATACACCTCATTCGGTGGTCTGAACCCCGATTGGGTTGGTTCATCCTTCGGTGATACTGACTTCGGTGTCCTGGGCAACATCCTTGCGTTCTTCGGAAACTTGCTCAAATAATTAGGTCCGAAAATATCGTATAATTTAATGTGGGCGTTTATAACGCCCACATTACTATTAAACTCATATAACGATTGGATAGAAAATGGCTGAAAAAAATAGCGAAAAAGGGAAACTACGAATCCTCGAATATGCAGGAAAGATCATGAGCATCTATCGCCGCTGTTCCTGCGGTGGGGATGTTTCCATCTCAAAAGATGAGACGGGCTTAAATATTGCGGAATGTAAAAACTGTGGCACGAGACTTGAATATCATGATGGGGATCCTTTACCAGAAAAATAATCAAAATCGTAATCAGCATAATTTAAAAAAAATGATGCCATTGGAGCAAGTGTTCCAGTTAGACAGCGCTTATTAAAATGACTAATGATATCTCGTCCATAATTCGATGGATGAGATTTTTCTTAAATTGGATTCAGGAGGCACAATGCCAAAAGATATCTTCACGCTTATTGAACTCGGGCGGGAATATGTAGAACAATTGCCGGAGCTGGCAGTTCCACAGCGCAGGACTTCCCTTGCTTCGTATCTGGATAATGCCTTGCATGATCCGGCAGCGACTCCGTATCAGGTCAATGCGTTCTGCGACCAGGCTGCTCAGGATCAGATCGCAACCGTATTCATCAATCCTGTTTTCGTTTCAACGGCAAAGAGTCGGTTGGAGAAATCCAAAGTCCACGTTGGAACTGTGGCGGGATTTCCACTTGGCGCTTTTCCAACTGAAACAAAATTACATGAAGCAAGAACCGCTTTAGATAGCGGCGCGGATGAAATTGATATGGTTATCCAGGTGGGTTTGCTTAAAGCTGGAGAATTTTCTTTTATTTTTGAAGAAATCCAGAAAATGTCTGACCTGGTTCATTCTTACCAGGGGCTTATCAAGGTCATTCTTGAAGTGTGCCTTTT